>Ga0209342_10000422_pt1 | contig 48668 bp, 58 predicted proteins | sample RifCSP16_2_FD_184023 | JGI IMG/M metagenome (GOLD analysis project Ga0209342, IMG submission 184023) | Soil microbial communities from Rifle, Colorado - Rifle CSP2_sed 16_2 (SPAdes) (version 2) | ecosystem: Environmental > Terrestrial > Deep subsurface > Rock core/Sediment | place: Rifle...
GCCTCCAGCACGACGCTGGCAACGGCCACTACTTCAGCGATGTGCTGGAGGCGGCGAAGGACTTCAGGGATCGCTAGAAGGGAGGACACCATGACCGGCAAGTGGGACTGGATCTGCACGGGGTTCTGCCACTATGGCGGCTCCCTCAAGACCTTCCGAACGGCCCGCGAGGCCGAACGGGCGGCGCTGGCGCACGCCCGCCGATGCGCCTTGGATCGCGGGGGCGTCTTCACGGTGGAGGTGTGCCGCCGCGGGCCGCGGGGCCGCAAGGAGAAGTCCTACCACGTGGCGACCCGGGACATGGTCAAGTACGTCAAGGAGCATCGTCACGAAGACGACCGCGCCCAAGAGGTGGCTCTCGACCTGGGCTTCATCGAGACCCGGAAGGCGGGCGCGTGATCGGCGACGTTGGCTTCGCCCGCGGCCGCTGGCGGGTCTACCGCCACACCGGCCGGCAACGGGACCGCGCGGACGACCGGCGGTCCTACCGCCTGATCATCGAGACCCCCTCGTCCGACGAGGCGCGCGACCGGCTCTTCCGGGTGATGCGCCGGGCCCGCCGCGTCGCCGTGCTCCTGGTCGCCCCGGACGGCCGCGTCCTCGCCGGCGGATACCTCGGGTGCCTCGTCGCCTCGTGGCCCATGGCATCGACGCGCCGGCGCAGGTAGAATCGCCACGGCTATAGGAACCCAGGGCCCGGGCGCAGCTTCGCCTCCCTCCATCACGTCGCCCGGGCCTTCTCTTGCTTGCGTCCCCGCCGGCGACTACCATGCCCCCGTGCCCATCCCGTTCGAGGACGACCTGATCGAAGCGTACCTGCGCGCCCTAAAGGAATCGATCCGCCTCCAGGTAGAGGTATCCGAGTCCCAAGAGCGCGCCTTCCGCGCACGCCTCCTGGCCGGAAGCCTCGAGAAGCTCAACGATCTTCGATTCCCCAACTCGGCCCCGGAGTTCGCCGAGCGGATCAAGTCTGGCATCACGTCCTTCAACCAGATGGCCGAGGTGGAGCGCGCGACGGCGCGGCTAGCCGAGGCGGAACTCGATCAAGCGCGGCTCCGGGTAGACCTTCTGAGGCTCCAGATCCTAGGGCGCCTCACTGGAATCCCGCAAATCGGCATCGAGGGTAGCGTGCTAGAGTTCCGCCCCCTCATCGAAAACGCCCTCTTGGAGGTAGAGGTCGAGGCGCAGTTAGCGGCCGGACGGCGGGGGGAAGCACGCGTGGACGTAGAGGCCGCCGATGCCGTCGAACGTCCCGAGGTTTCGCTTGCCGCCCGCGAACACCTGGCCGGACGCGCCGCCGACGTCGCCGGTCTGATCGCGCGCGCCGACCGGGCCGCCCGCCTGGTAGACGAGTTCGTCGCCCAAACGCGGGTGATCGAGCAAGCCGGCGAACGCTTCGACGAGGAGGCCAGACAAACGGCCTCGCGCCGGATCTTCGGCATCGCCGTCGAACTGACGGCAATCCGCGATGAGGCGGCCCGGGCGCGCGAACGCGGAACTCAACCCCTCGGCATAGCCCGCCGAGAGACCAACCTCAACGCAATCCGGGGCAGGATCATAATCGACGGGATCGAGGTTGCCGACCTGGTAATCAGGGGCCTTCGGGGCCTTGAGCCTCTGGATCGGTTTCCGGCTCGTCTTCGGGAGGCGCTGTCTCGGGCGGCGTTGATTCGTCGGTCGGTTCAGGTTCATCGGGCGGCGCCGCGGGCTCCGTAGGCCCGGGCCGTTCTCCCTCAACGGGGCCCTGTTCACCTTCGGCGGGGTCCTGTTCACAATCCTCGGCTTCTTGTTCACTTGGGTGAAAATCGGGGTCGTCGGGATCGGCCTCGGGCAGGTCCACATGCGCGGTCGGCCCGCCGGCGAGGTAGTCTATCACCCGCTCCATGATCCCGTCCTGCTCGATGTAGGGGTCGACGTCTCCCTGGCCGGCCGAGACGATAGCGCGCTTGGCCTCGATTAACCGGGCGATCTCTTCCTCGATGGTCCCCTGCGCGACCATGTACCAGCAGTTGACGGCGTTCTTCTGGCCCTTGCGGTACGCGCGGTCCTCGGCCTGGTCGTGATGCGACGGGTTCCATCCCAACTCGACGAACACGACCTGCGAGGCGGCCTGGAGGTTGATCCCGTAGGCGCCGGCGCCCAACGAGCAGACGATCACCCGGCAGTCGGCCTGCGTCTGGAACCTGTCTATGTTCGCCTGCCGCTTCTGGATGCTCATCCCCCCGGCGATCCGCGCCGCGCCGTAGCCCTCAAGGTCGTTGAAGAGCCGGTCCTGGATTGCGATGTGGTGGGCGAACACGATGATTTTGTCCGTCTGCTCGACGGCGTTCTTCAGCCAGTCGATCACCTGAGAGTACTTGGCGTTGACCGCGCCCTGCTTGAGATTCTCGATGTCGGCCATGAGCGCGCCGTGGAGCTTGGGGACCTCTTGGCCCTCTACGCTCTGGGCGTGTATCCGCTTGCGTTCGTCCTCATCCTCGACGCCCTCTAGCATCCCGCGCAGCGCCTCCTTGAGTTCCTTGAACCGGGAGGCCCGGCCGCGCGCTTCCAGCTCGTGCGCCTGGTACTCGGTGATGGGTATTTCCATCAACACCGTGGTGCGCCGCTTCTCGGGAAGATCGTCGAGTACATCCTGCTTGCGTCGTCGAATCATCACGCGGGTCCGAAGCACTTCCTCGAGTTGCCCGAGATTGGCGTGTCCCTTCGGGTCGCGCCTTCCCTTTCCGCTCCCGCCGCAGTACTCGCGGGCGTACTCCTCGAAGTTGGGGAAGATGGTCGGGTCGATGCAATGCACCTGATGCCAGACCTCAACCGGACGGTTTAGGATCGGGGTTCCGGTAAGCGCGATGACATGCCGGGCGTTGCGGCATAGGGTCTTGGCCGCACCCGACCGCCTAGCGTCGCGGCTCTTGACGTAGTGAACTTCGTCGAGGATGGCGACGGCGACCTTCCCGAGCGCTTCTACCCATCGGTGCAGGATGTCGTAGTTGAGCACGAGCACGGTGGCCGACTTTAGGATCGCGGGCTTGGGCTTTCCGCCCTTACCCACCTCGACGCGGTCGTTTGGGTCGATCAACCACTTCTCCGCTTCCCGCTGCCAGTTTATCTTCACGCTGTTTGGGCATACGACCACCGCCGGCCGATGCTCGGGGTGAAGGTTTAGCCACGAGAGCGCCTGCATGGTCTTGCCTGTTCCCATATCGCACCCGAGCATCGCGCGCCCCCTGCACCGCTCGATCCACTCGACGCCGGCGACCTGGAACGGCATGAGTTCCAGGCCGTCCGGGACCGGGATCAAAAGATCCCCGCGCGCCGTCACGGCCGCCGAAGCATCGCGCTTCTCCTTCGCTTGCGCTACTTCGGTCCCGAGGGACTTGTTCATCTGGATTCGCACACCGGGGAACGCCTGCATGATCAGCGACAGGTCCTTCGAGGGCGCAAGCCACACGCCGCGGGCGCGGTCGTAGGTCCACGGCAGGAACGCCACCTGCGGCGGCCGCCGGTCGCCCGTGACGAACCGGAGGGCCAGCTTCTCATCGGATTCGCGGCAGATCTCGACCGTCACGACCCACCCCCATCGCGCGACTGCCGGTTGAGCGCGGGGAACTGCCGCTCGAACTGCTCCTGCATCCCGGCCATCAGTTCAAGCATGAAGTCCTCGCCGCGTTCGTAGGCAAGGCCCTCCTTGACGGCGCCGGCGAAGAAGACCGACACGACGTTCGAGCACGCCGCCACGATCTCTGCGCCCTCGTAGCCGTGGTCGTTGAGGGTGGTGATGATCAAGGCCGACGCCTCCCCGATCCGGCGGGCCACTTCTTCAGGGTTTGGGGTTTGCGTCATCGCGCCTCCACGTTTCAACGTACCAAGCTACCAGCAGGCATCCGCCGGCGAGCATCGCCGCGGCCGAACCGTCTTCAAGCCCTCGTTCAACGCTCATGATCATCCCCGCCGCCAGAAGGCAAAGACCCACGCCGAACCCCAACGCCCGCACCAGTTTCACGCACCATCTCTACCACCTCCGGCGCGGCTGAGCAAATGAAGGAACGCCAGCGAGCATACCTGCGTTATCGCGGCGACTTCGCCAACCCCTTGACTTGCTGCACGGCCCACAGCGTCACATCCGGGGCGGGCCAGGTCAAGCAACGACATCGCGTTCCTTCTTGGAGGTACGGGGGCGCCTCCTTAGAGCCTCCCTACATTCTGGACCGCACACCTTCGCCCGCCGTCGCTTCGTCTTGTGAGGGGTGAACTCCCGGCCACATACAACACAGGGCTTCCTCAAAGGAAGAATCAGGTGATGCTCCCGGCCGTGCGTCACCGGGTCGAGCACTTCAAGATTCTCCGGTCGGTTGTCCAGCTTGTTCCCGTTCTTGTGATGTACAAACTCATCGCTCCGCAGCGGACGCCCGATGGCGTTCTGCATCACCCATCTGTGCTCTTGGTACGCCCGCCCTCCAACCTTGATGTGCCGATACCTGGTGGTGACGGGATTTACACCCCTTGCCCTCGTAGCGCACGAGCGGTTGCAAAATTCTCGGGCAGCAAAGCGTGCTGGCCACTCTTGTGGGCGTTTGAGTAATTCTTCCCCGCAGTTATTACACGCTTTCACGGCTGCTCCTTAAAGATTCCAGACAGGCCAGAACGATGGGCAATGACGAGGAACGCCACTGCTGCACAGACCGGCACAACACCGTTCCCGATAAGTTGGAGTCGCTCCATCCAATTGGCCATGCCATCAGCCACTCTGCCATGCGTGGATTCAACTGCCGGCGCGAGGTCGGGTCGGACGGCGAGGACGTCTCGCCAGGCGTCGTACTCGTCTCGTCCGGGGGGCCACAGCGGAAGAGCGTCGCCTGCGCCGTCAGGTACTTGTGATCCAGCCAGTGCTGGTGCGAGGAGCTTCCGACCGGCCCCGCCCCCTTCCACTCGGCCGCGCGCGGCGTCCCCCACATCCGGGCGCTGGCGTCGAGGTCTTCCCCGCCGGCTCCCCTTCGGGCCCGCGACGCCCGCCCCTCCGGGCCGCCGGTCTTCTGCTTGGGGGTCGGCCACTTCTGCGCCACCTTCCTCAGCCCCGTTTCCCCCTGCCGGGCTTTGCCCTTGGTGGTCCGCCCGCCGGCGACGTCGCCCGCCGGCGGGGTCGGCCACATCTTGGCCGTTGCCTCCAGCCGCTCCCCGCTCTGGCTCCCGTTGTCCGGGCGTCCGCCCCGCCGGCCGTGGCCGTTTTGACTGGTCCCCGCGTCCTGCGTCGGCCACCCCCGTGCCGCCTGCGATAGCTGGATGCCCCCCTGCGCCGTCCTTGTGGCCGCCCCGCTCATCGGCGTGGGCCAAGAGGAACACCCGATCCCGCTGATGCGGGGCACCCAGTTGTTCCGCCGATAGAGAGATCCATTCCGCAGAGTACCCGCCCGCGGCAAGGTCTCGCAGTATGAGTTGTAGCGCCCGCTCAGAAGCCCCTGCCCACTCGTCAGGTATCCCTCCGAGCACAGGAACGCTACTGCGATCCCCAATGTCGGATGAGCGGAGCCCGGCGACGTTTTCGACGAAGAGCCACGGCGCGCCCGTCTCCTGCCAGACCCGGAAGACGTCCGGCCAGAGCCAGCGCTCGTCGTTGTCGCCCTTGCGCTTGCCGGCGACCGAAACCGGAGGGCAGGGGAAGCCTGCAGCGACGAGATCCACCGCTCCACGCCAGCGTCGGCCGTCGAAGGTTCCAACGTCGTCCCAGACAGGCGCGTGATCCAGGGCCGCGTCTTCCATCCGCGCCACGATGACGGCCGCTGCGTAGGCTTCCCGTTCACAGTACCCCACGGTGCGTACTCCCTCGCGCCCGAGGACGAGCTGGAGACCGAGTTCGATTCCGCCCCCGCCGGCGCAGAGGGCAAGCACTCGGAGGGGAGGTACAACCACGTCATCGGCGGTCTCCTTCATGCCATCCTGTCGAATTCTTTATCGGCCCAATCCGGGTCCACGTGATCGTGCGGGCAGGGCGGTTCGGGCGGTGGCTGGTATGGGCACGGCAGAGAGTGCTTGCCGTAGGGAGCGGGGCAAGAGCATGCTTCCGGGTAGTCAGGCGTATACACGCAGTAGCAGCCCTTGAAGTGCGTCACGCCGCGACTGTTCGTGAACAGATCGTCGGGAGCGCACGCGACTACGATCTCGGGGAATTCGGGCGTTACGTCCGGCCCGTTGTACCACAGGCTCGGCGCGTGCATCTTCTCGGGGAGAGGGGGGAGGTTCTTTTCTTCCTCCGAGACGATGCGGTTAATAGTCTTACAGGCACGACGGATGCGCCACCACCTGTGCAACCCGTCGAACAAAACTTTACCAATATCCTCGGCGAGACATGCCGTCAACACGATGGCGATCCCTGCGATGATGTAGAACGTCAACATGCTCCTGCTCCGTCAAACAGCGGCGTTTCCGTATCGGTCGGATGCGGCGCGTAGTAGCCACGCCGGATCCGATCGCGGCCCATCTCGGCGTACTCGGGGTTGAGTTCTATCCCAACGAACCTGCGGACGAGGTGGGTTGCGACGACGCCGGCGGTTCCGGCGCCGCAGAACGGGTCGAGCACGACGCACCCCACGCCGGCCGCGCCGCAGTCGCAGGATGCAGACCACCCGACCGTCGTCGCCCGCGGGGGTTCAACGACGGTGCCGCTCGATCGCGTTCGCCCCTTCTCGTGCGTGCGCCCGGATCGGCGAATGACCATAGGCTCCCGCTCGACCCGCCGCATGCGCGGGGCGCCGCACCGCGAGCAGCATCCCATCTCCGAAGTTCCCGCCTTGATGCATCGCTCGGCCAGCTCGAAGGGGAAGACCGCGAAGTGGTCGCCGGGGAAGGGTTGCGTCGCCATGCGCCAGACGGTCAGCATGTTGCGGCCGGCCGGGTGCAGGCAGTGATCCAACGCCAGCGTGATGGAGTGGGGGTTGCCTTTCGGCTGCGCTCCGTTCGTCCCCCGGTACTTGCCCCCGCTTCTTGCGCGGTTCCGGCGCGCGATGCTCTGGGAGTGATGTGGCTCTCGAACCGCGTCGGAGTCCCAGAAGTAGCGATCCCTTTTCGTCAGCAGGAAGATGTACTCGTGCGCCTTTGTTGGCCGGTCCCGGACGCTCTCTGGCATTGGGTTACTTTTTTCCCAAATGATGTCGGATCGCAGCCACCAGCCATCGGCCTGTAGCGCGAAGGCGACCCTCCACGGGATGCCGCAGAGGTCTTTGGGCTTGAGGGACGGGGCCATCAAGCCGTAACCTTCAGGGAATCGCGCCTCCATCTCCTTGCGTTTGCCGGCGTACTCGCTCTCGGTCCCTCGGTTGTCGGGGTAGGCGTTGTAGCAGTCGCCGATGTTCAGCCAGAGCGTCCCGTCCTCGCGGAGGACGCGTCGCACCTCGGCGAAGACCTCTACGAGCCTAGCGACGTACTCCTGCAACGTGCGCTCAAGGCCGATCTGCCCATCAGCCTGATAATTGCGGAGTCCAAAATAAGGCGGCGATGTCACGCAGCACTGGACCGAGGCGTCGAGCATCGACCGGAGCACGGCGAGGGCGTCCCCGGTTTCGACGTGCCAGGAGCGGGAGCCGGCGAGAACCTCGGGGATGCTCACGAACTAATCTCCCACCGGAGTTTCGCCTGCGTCGGGTGTTTGTCGACCCGCGGCCGATCCTTCCGCGACCAGCTTCCGCCGCCTGCCTCCCCTATGACCCGCCAGCCAGCGCCCCGCAAGGACGCCCCGCTTTCGGCCGGGAGGGTGTACGTGACCAGTCGACGGAACCCGAGGGCGAAGGTCGCGCGACGCGCAGCGCCGTAGAGCGCAGAGCATGCGTTCGGGCACCCATCCGTTGCGACGCGGGTGACCTCGAGCGTCCATCCGTCGTCGAGGTGCCGGGCGACCGGGCGGCCGACGATCGCTACGCATCGAATCACGTCAGCCTCGTCCGTCACCGCCAGGGAGAACTTGTGCCCGACCACAGGCCCGTGGTAACGATGCACCCGTTCGACGAAGGCGTTCGCTTCATCCAGGTCGCACGGCACTATCGTAAGCCTGCTCACCTGCCACCCGTCTCCCGAAGCCACTCGAGGCACGCCCACCGGCGGCGGTACGCGTCGTCTTGGTCGGCCGTGCGCCCCTTGAACGGGGGCAGCCTGTTGAGCTGATCGGTGGCCGCCGCAAGATAGGGGGCACGCTTCTCGTCGGCGAGTTTCTCGAAGCGCCCCATCGCCTCTTGGTATCTCTTATCCTCTTCGAGGGCCTCGGCGTCGCGGCGACGCTGGAGGTCGACGTCTTGCTTCCCGATTTGAGTGATGATACCGCCCTTCACCGAGGCGACCGCCTCCTCGAATCGCGAGATCAAAGGCCAGTGCGAGGTCTCGTGCTTGCGGACGAACTCGACTACTTTGCGCCACGTGTCGACGTCCAGGTGACCGTAGTCCTCCCAGAGCATCGTCATGAAGTTCTCCCACCACGTCGGCCCGAAGTTCCGGGCCAACATGGAAGACGCCCCAAGGAACTCATGCTCTTCCATTGGGATCCGCCTTCTTCCTAGGAGGCAGGGGCTTGCGGTTGATCTCGGCGATCATGTCGATCTGCGACGGCTTCGCTCGGGGCGCGGGCTGGCAGGGCCAGAGCGTTTCGATGCACGTCCGCGCCGGCTGGCCAGCGAACTCCGACGCCTTCGACCTGATCCGGTTGACCAGGGTTCCGAGCATAAGGCCGGGCGTCCGGGCCATCGCCGCTTCGATGTCCTCGACGATCCACCGGGGCGCCGTCGACGTCCGAAGAGCGGCCTTGATCTCGGCCGCTGCGTCCATCAACGAGACCGGATCGGCGGGCGCGGGGGCGGCGGCGTGGGCCGCCTCCCCCTCCTCACCCGTAAGGGAAGATGAAGATGAAGATGAAGATGAAGATGAAGAGGGGGTGAACATCGGCGTGACGTTACCGTGACTGGGGCGTGATTCTGGCGTGACACCACCTTGATCGCGCTTGCGTTTTCTGGCCTCGTTCTGCCTATTGGCCGCGTTTATGCGCTCTTTCTCCATTCGGATAAAGCGGCGTGACATCAACGTGACTTTGTTGTGACGATGCGTGACGAGCGTGGGAACTCGATGGTCGACGAGCTCCTGGATGAGCGCACGGGCGGTGGGCTCTGGGAGGCCCAGAAGGTTGGCGAAGTCGGCCCAGGTGCCCGTCAACTTACCCCTCTGGGGGGCCTCCCAGAGGAAGCACATCAGGTCAATCCAGACCCCCTTGGCGGCCTTGGAGCAGGCGTTGAGTTCGGGATCCTTGCGCCAGTCGCCCGGGTAGAAGGGGAACGAGGGGATCTTGTGGACGCCCTTAGCCATTTGAGATCCGTCTCTTCGCTTCACCGAGAGCGCGGACCAGGGCGGACATCAGCCGCCACGCGGCGGACTTGGGGTGAAAGGCATCGTCTGCGGTCTGAAGGAGACTCCGCAGTTCGGTATCGGTTGGAGTCCGACCCCCAAGGGCATCAAGTTGGGCGTGGAGCCGGTCTCTTGCCTCGGTGCGCTCAGTGGTGTTGTGATTCGCGGCCAACGAGGCGATTGCACCGCCCGGGGGTGCATTGCGGGTTGTCATCGGCGATCTCCCAAACGACCCCCTAGCGAGAACGCCGACGACCGGAGGTAGACCGATGCCACGCAAGGCGGGACCGGAGCCGGTTCGCCGGCGTCTCGCTCGGGGGTCTGCGTATTCATCAGTCTACCTAATCGCCAGTCTACAACGGGACGCCTCGGCGTCAAGCATCCGGGCAAGTTCCCGCGAAGAAAGTTCCGAAACGCTTGACGGGTACGGGTACGTTTTGGTAGGGTTCGCGTGTGTTTCGCCTTCGCCAATTGGACGTGGGGCCCGGCACCTCGCCCGGCCGGCCGGTGCCGGGTCCCTAACAACCAGGAGGACTACGGATGCCCCGATACCACTGCCCGCTCTGCGCGATCGACTTCGAGGCCACGCAGACGCCCGCCGGCAAGTGCCCCAAGTGCGCGAGCTACTCCAACCGCTCGCCGAAGTACGAGGCCCCTCCGGTGCCGCCCCCTCCACCGCCGCCCGCGCCGGCGGCCCCCGTGGTCGAGCCGTCACCTGTCGTCGAACTCTCCCCCACCCCCGCGGCGCCGAGGCCGAAGAAGAAGTCGGGCGGGAAGAACAGGCCCTCGAGCATGAAGAAGCCCAAGCGAAGATAGTGCCCAACCCCCAAGGCCCGGGGCCTGGATTCTCGGCTTGCTTTCCCGCCCCGGGCCTTCTTCAATGGACGACGTCATCCGGCCGGTTCCCCTCAACGCGCTCGGGGCGTGCCGCACGTTCCACGAGCACTGCCTGCACCCCGGCACGATCAACCGCGGAGAATCAGTCCCCGAGAGGACGGACGGCGTTCTCGTCTGCTGCTGGTGCGGGAATCGGCAGTACGTCAGCCTCGATCCTGCCGCGCCGCGCCACGGGGCGCACAGGCCGAGTTCGGCTCGCTGGAAGACCGGCTAGAACTCCACGACGATGAGGTTCGCGCTGACGGCGATGGTCTCGCCGCCGGCGTCGTTTGAGAATCTCACGACTACTTGAGCGTGCCGGCGACCTGCACGAGTCCGTCGAACGTCAGGCCCGCCGGTACGGTGCGATCCAAGATCACCTGACCACCCGTGAGGGTGGTAGGATTGAGCACGATCACCAGGCGCGCGCCGGAGGGGATCTCCCCGCGCTTCTGGAAGTTCACTTCTCTGACGGTGGTGCTTGGCAGATCAGTCATGTCGTTCTCCTGTTAAACTGGGGTGAACACGGGCTGGCCGGTATCGCTGACACCGAACCGCCACATCGCGCCGCTTGGCGACTTCATAATGATTCCCTCGAAGACCTCGAACTCCGTCTCGTTCTGATTCTTCTGTTTGCCCTTGGCCACGATGCCCGTCGGCTGGACGATCAAGAGGGCCACCGCGTCCATCTTCTGATTCGCCCGGACTACTTCTGCATCGAGCGTACCGTTGACCTTCATGGGAATCTCCTACAGGCTTGAGATGATTGTCCCGCTCTGCGTCAGGGTGAACGTGACGGTGAAGTGGTTCTTGAGCGAGTCGTGGCGAATTGAGTCCGCAATGATTACCTCGCCGGCACCGTCTAAGACAGTGACGTGCGGAATACGCCCGAAGTTGTGGACGACGACCACCGAGGTTTGATCCGTGAACGCGGCCTCCACCCGGTTGAGCATGGGGTTCTGCGGATCCACGCTGACGGGGATCTGAAGGACTTCCGCCGTGATGGCCGAGTTCGGATCGGAGACGACGGCCTCTACCGCCAGGGTGCCTGCTACCTGCGTCACAGCACCAACCTCCGAAACAGGGTTGCGGCGTTTGTGAGGATCACGGGCGCCCCGTAGGTGTCGGCGGCGTCCGCACCCAACCGCGAGATGCGGATCAACAGGACCGAGTTGGCGACCGCCAGCGCCAGCGGGAGCGTGAAGATCACGTCCTCCGGCGCAATCTCCCCGGCGGCCGTGGCGACGATGGGCATGTCCGCGGTGGCCGTGAAATCGTAGACCGCGGCCGACGAGAACGCCGCGGCGTCGGCGCGCGCGGCGGCGTCGAACTGGAGACGGACGTTGCCGGCTATAGCGGTGCTGGGCGCAAGCCACTGGAAGGCGACTCGTGGTGCCGAGGTGGTGTCGATGTTCGCCGGGAACCTCCCGGCCGAGTGGCGCGCGGATCGGTCGAGGCCGTTGAGGGCGCGGAGGCCCCGGTACGTGTTGCCGAAGGCGGTGTAGGCCACCTCGACGAACGATCCGCCACCACTGATGTCGAACTCCTTGGTGGCGATCGCGCGAAGGAAGTCGCCGCGCGGGAGGGTCGTCGCCATCAGGCAGTCCTCGTCACGTCGAGTGCGGCCGAGGCGTCTGCGGGGAGCTGGTTGACCCCGATCCCGCTTGCCGTCTCGACCGTGGTAACGTGGAAGCTGTACTGCGTCGTCGCGATGAACGCGCCGGCAAGCGCCACCGTCTTCTGGACGTTGGCCCCTTCCGCCGGCGTGAACGTGGCCGAGGCGATGGCGACACCGCCCCGACGAAGTTCAAGCGTGGTGGTTCCCCCGGCGCCCGCGTTCTCGCGGCGGAACACCACGAAGTTCTCCGTGCCGGTGAATCCCCAGTTGTGGCGGCCGTCGATGTCGTCGCCTACGACCAGCGGCCCGTTGAGGTTGAACGCGTGCTGCACCTCTAGGTCCCCCGGAGGTACGAACGCCGAAACCGGAGGAGGTCGCCGCCGAAGCGGCACCACCAGGCTTTGCTTGTGGTCCCGGACGAATCGGGCGAAAACCGTTTCGGCATCCGGCACACCAGACGGCGAGTATAGGCGAAAGCGGCGCCGCGTGCAACGGACTCGCCTGATCCTTGAACGGCCCCGCCCGCCCCCGTATACTCCGGCCGTGGCAGACGAACGAAGGCGCCGCGCCGTGGCGACCACCATGATGGTGATGGGCAACGGCCAGGCACGGGCGACGGTCGTCGCCGCCGAAGGCCCGATGGCGGACGTCAACCGCCTCGTCGACCGGATCGCATCCGAGGCGGTCGGTTCCGGCGGACGGGTCAAGATCAGAAGGGTTCAGGCAAGGAGGTAGTCATGCCCCACGCAGAAGGTCACATGAGAGCCGCGATCGCCGCCGTCGAAGGCAGCGAGGCCGCTGTTTCCAGTCTGGTCAGCAACGTCATGCACATGGGCCTGACCAGCAACCCGGAATCTGGGTTCGTCGGAATAGGGCTTCAGCGAGGCGAGACGCTTGAGCAGTTTCTCCGACGCATCGGCGTAACCACGCTGGCGATTCCGCGAGAGGTCCTGAGTATGGTCCCACGCGAGCTTACAGACGTGCCCGGCTAGGGGCGTCCTCCGCAGTCGCAGCGGCTTTGTGGGTGCCTGTCCCGGCCACCTTCTCGAATCGGATGGTGAGTCCTTGATCCACACCGCTGACCGAGAAAGGCCCGGCGAGGAAAGAAAAGCCCGTCGTACCCACAGGGATCGCGATGGCGCTTCCCACGATAGCTACTCCATTGATCCGTAGATCCACGACCGTCACAACATCCAAGGTATTCTCCGATGCGACAACGCGGAAGCTCTGAAGATTGCCGGCACTCGGGATAGGTACACGGTTTTCAGACAACGAATCCGCTGCTGCGGCTAAGTACATCCCCTCGGAGTTGAGGGAGCCAGCCCTACGGACTCGTCGAGAAAGCGAGCCAGTGGTAGGTCGTGCCCACTAAATTGAAGCCGACGTTGGTATCGTCTACCGTAAAATCCGCACCCACGAACGAGATTCCTTGAGGGGCCGCCGCGAGGTTCACGGAAAAGCGATCCCCCGGCATCGTACTGGACTTCTCCGCAGAGAAGAAGAACGCAACACCTCCATCTATCCAGAGGCGCATATACCGGATAGTGCCCGTCAACCCTGTGGGGATCAAACGATTTCGCTGCTGGTCATGCGCGAACGGCCTGCCGGGCCGCGATCATCTTCTCGTTGACGCTGACAGGATCGCCGGGCAACCACATCTCGACCGGGTAGCCTGGGAGATTGGCGCTTTGTACGATGACCTGACGGCCCTTGATCCACGCCTCGAGTTGCGCCCGCGCCGCGGACGCCTTGGGTTCTGTGTCTGTCACGACCTTCATTCGGTCGAGTTTGAAAACGGCCTCGAGCGTCTTTCTGAAGCCAAGGTCGACCCTGAGTTGAACGGTCTGGCCGTCGACCACCTCGAGGACGCGGGCGTTGTAGATGTACCGGGGCGGTGTTATGGGGGGTAGTATAGCGTGGGGACCCCAACCTGATCAAGAGACAGATTCTCCTTGACTCCGCTGCCCGCCAACGGGCCAGATCACCACCGGCCCGGTTGTGAAGGATGAAGCCCGCACGAGCACATGCCGGAGTTCCTCGCTTGAGGGCGGGCGCGGGTGGATGTCCACCCACAGGGAGTCGTACATCTGGGGGGGATCCCAGCGGAAGTAGTCCCCGACCCGGATCTCCATGCCCTCGATGCGGTAGGGCGACTGAGCATACAGCGATACCACGTCAGGGCACGCCTCAAGCACCGTAATCAAGCGGACGCGGGGATTGGCCGCGACGTATTTGGCGTGGAGGCCGATGCCCAGGCCGGCCATCAGGACATGACCCATCATCCGATCGAACCATTGAGCGGCGAACTCGCGCTCGGCCTGCTGGTCGTGCATCCATGCGGTGCGTCCATGCCAAAGCGACACCACCCTGCCCGTTCGCAGCTCCCACTCGCCCGAAACAGCGTTCACGCCAGCGACGAGCTGACGCCGGCTGCGGTAATGAGCCGAGCCAGAGCCTCACCGGCTAGGACCGTCTGATCGAGGTTGTCCCTATCGGCGTTCTCGTACACCACCGCCATCGTATGAGATCCCGCCGATAGCGTGGTCGCCTGGCGTTGCGCCAAGTTCTCGAACGCGCCAATCGCCACATCGGAGGCGGACGTGGGTTCGCTTCCAAAGCCCATGCTCGACCCGTCGATCAGCACGTCCACAACTTTGACGATCGCACCCATGCCGGTCTTGAAGCCGGCGAGCACCTCGAACAGCCGGACGGCGGTGGCCAGCGAAAACGTCGCGGACTTTGTGACCTGCGTTCCCGCAGGTCCGGGCACCACGAACCCGGACGAATTGGAAAAATCGGAGATCATGGCTTCATCCTCCACGGGAGAAACAAGGACCGGAGCCGGTCGCCTCTGAAGGCGGGGGACGGGAATCCGCCCTTGCAAGGCCAAGCCCCTGAACACCTCTTCGGCGCTGGTCATGTTGTGATGGCGATTCGGATTTTACGTTGGCCGATCAAGGGTTTCAAACTAAACTTCCCGTCGTGCGGCTCCTGTACGTCCCCCGATGCAACCGACGCTACCAGCACAAGGCGGACGCCCTCAAGCGGATCGTAGGCGACGAACAGGTCTGGACGCACGTCTCCAGTACGGTAGACCACGCGAAGGTGATCCGAACCGGCATCCGCCGGTGGAAGCCCACGCACGCTCTCGTCGAGCACAACGGCCTCTGGCTACCGGACGGCCTCTTCCACCCGGAGGTGCTCGACATCATCGCCCGCGAACACGTGCCTATACTCTGCTGGAACGAAGAGATCCGCACGTTCTACCCCGGCGATGTGCGCCGGCAGTTTCCCCTGATCCACCGGATGTACATGAACCACGCCGACCCGGACTACTCCACGTACTTTATTCATCAGGGCGTGCGGGACAAGGTTAGAACCCTCTACGGTAGCGAGGACCCTTTCCTCTTCCGCTCCGACGAGGACGTCGAAAAGGCCGCGCCCGAGTACGACGTGGTCTTCGCCGGGAACAACTACATCAGTCCGAAGGGGGCGCACCCGTATTCGGGCATCCGCCTCAAGCTCCTGCAGGCAATCTCCCGGGCCTTCAACTTCGCCTACTGCGGCGCCGGTTGGGAGCAGGCGGGTCTATCCAACCACAAGGGCATCCTCGGCAACGAGGACCTCGTCCGCTTCTACAAGTCGGGGAAGGTGGTCCTCGGGGTAAACCACTACGACATCAAGGGGTACTACCCGGAGCGCCTCTTTCAGGGGATCGCGTCCGCACGCTCCTACGCCACGTGGGAGATTCGGGGCCTCGAGGTCGAGTTCGGCGACGCCATCCCGGTCTTCCGCTCCATCGAGAACGCCGTGGCGGTCGTGAAGGGTCTGTTGACCTTCGACCAGTGGAAGAAGTACGCCCGCCGGCAGCGAACGGTTTTCCTTGAACGTCACCTCTGGGACCACCACTATGGCGACATGCTCAAGGAGTTCTTGTAGGCCGTGACGAACCTCCCCCAACCCCCGGTCCCCGGCGCCGGAAGCGTCACGTTCTTCAAGCAGTTTCAGGCGTCGCTCCAGAACGCACCCGTCACGGCCGAGTTCGCGGTGTTCGTCGACGTCGTCCAACTCGACATCACGGGCGTGCCGGCGGGTTCGTTCATCTGGCTCTTCTTCGACGGCCAGCTCTCGGCGGGGGCGGCCGGAAGCACGGCGACGCTCCAGATGGTCCATCAGGTGCCATCGGGCAACCCTAACCTCCCCCTCGGCGGGATCATCCGCCAGGACGTCACCGAGGGCGGGTTCGCTTCGATCTCCCACGTCAACTTCCAACGCATCGACAAGCTCGGCGCGGAAGACCGAACTTACATCGTTCAGGTCCAGCTCGGAGGGGGCGCAGGGCCCGTCCGGGTCGAGAACCCGCCTGCCGGCCTACCGATGCTGGTCGCCTACGTGTTCTCGCCTGCGACGCCGGGCGGAACGATGATGATCCACGGCAACGGGCCCACCGCAGGACTGCCGGCCGCGACCACGGCGTACCTGTTTTCCGGCAATGTGCCCTCCACGGCGGTCACCGAGAACCTGGCATCCTACCGCGCCACCCGGAACTCCACAATCAGCCGGATCCGGATCAGCATCCCGAGCAACACACTCGACGGATCAACCACGGTCACCATTCGGGTCGCGGGGGTTGCCACGGCAATCACGGCCGTGATCCCCGCCGGGGACACTACGGACGTGGACATTGCGGCTACGGCCAGCGTCGGGGACGGCCAGGACGTAAGCGTGGAGGCTGCCACCGGCGGAACCACCGGAGCGATTCGGCTCGTGGTCAGCTACGAGATCGGATGAGTCCGGCGCTGATAGCGGCCCGCCATCGGACGCTTTCCATTGAACGCCACCTGTGGTATCATCACTATGTTGAGATGCTAAGGGGATACCTGTAATGGTGGCGAAAATCGCACGTCGTCCAAACCCGCAAGGGGCGGGAGCGGAGGAGGCTGAGATGATCATCCAGGGTTTTGAGGGGTCTCAGGCATCAGGGCAGGTGAGGTATCTGAACGTCGGCCTCTCTCCGGGTGCCCTCCCCGCCACATCCGAGTCAATCGTGGAGTACCTTTCCACCAGGCCGGGCTTGATCCAGAACGTGCGGGGGACCGTGGGTCTGAACACCCTCGACGGACCGACCGTTCTGACGTTCAGGTTGGACGGGATCGACACGGCCCTCACGCACACCATCCCCTCTGCATTCACCGGGGCCTTCTTCGTCGCGGATGTGCTTGCGGTTGCCAATGCCAAGAAGGTGACCATCGAGAGCGACACCACGGGCGCGGGGGTGGGGTCCATCCGCTTCGTCAGCGTGTCCTTCGACTTCAAATAGTCGGACCACGTGAGCCCCGCCCTCCTGGATGCTATCCGGCGGATCTTCGGACGCAACAGCAGGCTCGTTCGTAGCCTCAAGAAGTCCGGTCAGGCGGGGCGGTTTCAGCGGACCTGCGACACCAACATCGAGATCGCCTACGAGGTCGCCCTCAAGCAGTCCGAACTCGCCGGCCTCTACGTCAAGCAGTGCCCCGACGTCAAACCCCTGCACCCGGACTTCGGTTTCCCCGCGGTTCGCCTTGCCGTCGAGATCGACGGCGAAGCCTGGCACGGCAGAACGGAGGCGCAGGCCCGCAACGACGACGAGCGCGACGCGATCCTGCGCGCCGCCGGGTGGGTGACGCTTCGCTTTTGGGGACGCGACGTGCTCGCTTACGGACGCGACTGCGTCGAGGAAACGGTCAGGGTCTACCGGGCGCTGCGCGCCGGCTAACCGCGAGTGGCGGCGCGCGGCGGTTGCCGGGGTGCTCGTTGGGCCAGCGGCCCCCGCGGCGGCCCCACCGGGAAGGCGAATTCCTTCGACGGCGGCGGCAGGGCGCCTTCCGCCTCGGCCTCTGCCCCCGTTCGCTCCGCTTCCTCGGCCATGCGCTCCATGCGGGCCGGGCCGTTGAACTCGAGGAGCCTCCGGCGTTCTTGATCCTGCCGCGAGGCGACGGCGGCCGCCAGTTCCGCCGCGGCCGCGTTGGCGTCCCGAAGCATGCGAAGGTCCTCCTCGACCGCGTCCGCCCACCCGCCGAACTCCAGCGCGGGCCGGGCCTGATCAAACAGGCGCTGATATTCGTCGATCAGGCCGGCCGCGCCCCGGACGTGCGATGCGGCCCCGAGAGGATCGGACCGCTCGTTCGCCTCGACAGCGCGCAGCCATGCGGCGCGCGCAAGCGTCGCGGCGTCCGCGAGTTCGGCCACCACGCCTTCCATGCCGGGGAGGGTCATGGCCGGCGTCCAGAAGAGTTCCTGCAAGACGAAGTGCCATGCGACGGGGTCGGGGTTGCCGAGGGGGGCGCCCTTGAGGTAGCGGCGGATCATCATCCGCGAGGCCATCCCGACGATCCCCTTGAAGACCTTGAGGGACTTGCCGAGGAGGTTCCCGCCGGCGCCGACCGCGACCAGAAGGTCGCCCTGGTTGGCCGCGCCGATGAGGGCCCGGAAGTTCACCGGGTCGTTGGGGGTCTCGAACAAGCGGAAGACCCGCGCTACGACCTGCGCCCATGCGAGTCCGACCTCCTCGTGCCGGCCGTCCGGGGAGGCGACGAAGCGGTCGGCCAGGTCTTCCACGGGCAGGACGACCTCGGGGGGGACCGGCGGCGTTCCAAGGAACGGTCCCAAGTTGAATGCTTCGACGAGCTCGACGACCACCCCCCGAACCGCGGCCGGGGCCAGGTGGAAGGCCCCGTAGGCCATGGCTTCCTCGAGGGCCGCCAACAGGCTTGCGGGGGAAAGCAGGCCGCGAAGAGCGGCCGAAACCGGGGCGCCAAGTACCTGCCGGAAGGTGATCGCGGCCGTGTCGGCCCCTGTGGGCCTGGTAGCCGAAACCGCCTCCACGCCCCGCGCCAGCGCGGCCCCCTCGGGGGTGTCTTTTGACGGGAGGGGGTTGCCGCCGGCGGCCGCGGCGCCGGAAACCCCGGCCGAAAGGTCGAGGACGAAGACCGGGTCGGGGAGCACGTTGGGCGACATCGGAATCGCGTCCGAAAGCGGCGGCGGGACGGCGTGGGCGGTGAAGAACAAGGGCTTGATCGGTATATCGACTTCGATCGGCCCGATCTCCGGGACTTCCGGGAGGGGCCGCTCGAAGACCCTGATCACCCCGAGGTTGCGGAACGCCTCGCCGAAGAGGCCGTTGATCTGACTCTCGGTGAGGCCGGCCAGACGCGCCGACGCCCGAACCGCCGACAGGATCCTGGCCAGTGCCTGCTTCGAGATGATCGGCTGCTCAGGCAGAAGGATCGCCTCCCGTACCGCCGACTCAACCACGCTCTGCAGATTGAAGCGGGCCGTATCCGGGTCGCCCGTCGCCTGCCGGATCGTTCTTCGGATCTGGCGCGTGAACGCGTCTGCCTCCGCGAGGTTGCGCGGGGGCAGGGGCTTGCCCTGGAGCGCGGAGAACTCGGCGATCGAGTTGGCGGTGACGATGGTGCTTCGGAGGTCCAGAAGAATCGTTTCAACCGCCCGCTTCGCTGTTCCTGCTTGCATGAGCCTCGCGGCCCAATCGAGGGTGATCTTGCCGATCCCCGAAGCCCTGACCACTTTCCCGCCCCGGGCGGTGATCCCGCCGGTGTCGATGAGGTTTTGCGCCCTCGCCTGGACGGCCGCCTCGAAAAGCTGGCGCGTGTTTCCGCGAAGCGCGACGTTGCGAAGCTCGGTAAACACCGACAACTTCGTCTCCATGTCGTTGACCGGGGGATTGATCTTGGAGGCGCCGCGGGCGGTTCGTTCGACGGCCGACGTAAACTGCTGCGCACGCGTGATCATCTGGCGCGAAAGAATCGGCTGGCCCACGGGGTTGACGGTCGGGTTGAGTCTCGCGCGCGGGCCGAGGGGCTTGGTGCCCGCCGTCTTAACCCCCCGCAGGACCGCGATGGCCGCGATAACGGACAGGAATACGATGAACCCCTCCTCGATAAGCAGCGCCGTCTCGGTGTTTTCCTGCTCCTCGAGCCTGCCGCGCGTGGCCATGATGAGGAACGCCTGATGCTGGACCTCGGGCGCGAAGTCCGAGAAACGCCGGATGAACCGCGACCACGTCGCCAGTTTCGGCGGGTTCGCCGACAGCTCGCCGGGCACGGCCCGGATCTTCTTGACCGTCGCGGCGATCTCCCCCCGGATGGCGTTTAGGGCGTCGATGACGGCCAGGCGATCCTCGACCGTCTGCATCTGAGGAAGAAGTTCGCCGAGCACCTCGGCGTACTCGATGAGGGGCAGGAGGCCAGCGCCGCCCTCGGTCGCCGGCTCGTTTTGGACCTCGGCGTCTCCGACCTCGCGCTCGGTCTCTACCGGAAGGTCCCCCTGAAGCAGGTTGAAGATTTTCGTGCGGCCCGTGTGCCGCGGCAGCAGGGTCACGATCCTGTCCTTGACGAGTGCCAGCCGGGTGAAGAGACCATCCGAGGCGAAGAGCGCCCGGTACTGATCCCAGATGTAGTCTTCGATGTTCTCGGGCCTGGGGCCGTCCGGGTCCGGGTCGACGCCTCCCGAGAGGAACCGAACCAGGGCGATGGTGGGCGCTACCTCGATCAGTTCCTCGGTGGCCGGCCCCGCCAGTTCGTCGATGGCCTTCATGATCTGCTCGAACACGGGCGCCTGCTCGGTGATCTTCACCTTCATCGACGCCGCCAGCGCCTCGTTGACGCGGGCCATATAGGCGTCCATGCCCTTGAGATGCTCGTCGAACCGGGCCTTTTCCACGTCGTTGAGGGCGCGGATGTCATCGAGCGTGACGTCCTCAACGTCGGGACGCGCGAGAGGGAACGCTGCACCCGTGATGCCGATGCCCCGGGCGAGGCCGCCGGCCGGCCCGACGCGCGCAAGGAATGTTGCCTGAAGCACGCGGGCCAACTCGAAAGACCATGAGGAGTTGAGGGCCTCGTCTCCGCGGTCGCGGGCGAACTGCCGGCGTTCGATGATCAGCTTGATGTCGGCGAACGTGGTCGCGTCGAGGGGACGCGCGGTGATCCCCGGCGTCGGCGGAAGTTTGAAAGCGTTCTGAAGCGAGAGCGCCACGACGGCGTCCCGGATCTCGATGGCTTCGAGGTCGTCGAACCCCTCGCCGAAGGCGGCCTCAAGGTCCTCGGGGGTGATCTCGGCGAAGCGCCCCTCGTCGATCTTGACGAACAGGCCGGCGGTGGCGGCCCCGTCGCCGCCCGGACCCGGCACGAAGAAGAACGGCAGGTGGCGTCCTGCGCTCATCCCCTCGCCGCCCTTCTTCTTAGGAAGAACAACTCCGGCTCCTCAATAGCCTGCCGCTCCAGACGGCTTTGCTCCTCGGGCGTTGGCGGCACCGGGATCTCTTCGGGCGGCCGAGGTGCTTCCTCGGGCACCGGCACCTGAAGGGACCGGATCAGGTCCTCTTCTCCGAGAAGTTCGATGGCGCGACGAACCGTGATGGTCCCATCGTCGATGGCGCGGCGATCCTCCGGGGTCACCCGCAGAACCGGCGCGATGATGACGCGCCCGTCCTCCTTGACGCCATCGGAGGCGGCGCGAAGATCGCGGAGGATGGACCGGATTTCGACCGGCTTGTCGAGCTCGAGGTCCCGCAACCGGAAGTCGACCTGCCTCACCTGATCGGCGAGGCGGCGGGCCTTGAAGGCCAACTGGTTCGGGATCAGCGTCCCTTCGGCGTTTTGGACGAAGCTCTCGATGTCCTCGATTCCCGCGTCGATCAGCAGGCCGAACAAGGAAAGGCTCGGGATACGAACGACGGTCCCTAGCGCGCTCTCGTTGAACGCGCGGAACGAAGCGGCGCGATCCTTCATTTCCGCCAGTTCCTTCTGCGCGGCCTCGATGTCGCCGGCCTTGATCAGGTCCTCGATCTCCCTGCGCTTTCCGATGCTCGTGCCGAGGATCAAGCCCTTGAACACGACGGCGGGGAAGTTGAAGAACGCGATCATGAAGCCGATGCCCCACCCGAAGAAGTACTCGGTGCCCTGCTGCATGGCGAACGCGGGAAAGGCGCGCTCCTGCGTCGAGGTGGCCTCGCGGAAGGCGCGGATCTGAGCGGTGAAGAAAAGCCGGATGGCCTTGAGGGTGACGAGGTTGCCGGCTCGCACGGCAAGTCGGGCCACGAGCGGCAGCTTCTCGAAGGCTTGCACGAAGACGAGCCTCTGCTCTGCCTCCCGGATGTCCCGGTTGGAGATGGTCAGAAGATCGCGCGCCTTGTCGAGTGCGCGCTGGTTCGCCCGCTCCCTGCGTGCCTGAACGTCTTCGCGGACGGCATCGCCGGCTTGTCGGGCGGCATCTTTGGCTTGCCGGGCGGCATCCACGTCGATTTGCCGGTTGATGATTTCCGCCTCGAGGGACGCCTTGATCGCGCTCGCCTTCGCAAGTCTCACCTCCGTCTGCTCGCGCTCGCTCGAGGACCGGCGGAACACGGCGCCGAGGGTTTCTGACAGTTTGGCGATGTAGGGCGACGACTCGCCGAGCATCTTCGAGCCGAGGTAGGTTTCGGGGTTCTTCGACCGCGACCGCTGCTCGGTTCGGAAGCGCCCCTCATCGCGCGGACTCCCGCCGCCCTCGGCCATCTGCTCTTCGACGCGGGCCGACTCCTGCTTGACGACGTCCGCGCGCGGCTCGTTGACCTGCGGGGTCTCGACCGGCTCTTCGAGGACGCGCCGGGTCTCGGCCTCGAGGATGCGGCGGACTGCGTCGCTTCCGATCCGAGCCCGCCCGGCGAAGCCGAGGGCGGCGCGGAGTGTTGTCGCAAAATCTCGCTCGGACAGTTTGCCCTCGACCAGACTGGCGCGGGGATTCGCCAATTCAAAGGTCGCTTGGATCGCGGCCCGGAAGCGCTCTAGGTTTTGGCGGGGCGCGCGAGATCCCGTAGCCGGATCGATGATGGCGCTTTGGATGTTGCCGAGGATCAGCCTCGCCTTGATTGACGACTCCTTCTCGAAGCCGCCCTTCGCCCGAAGCCTTTCGATGATAGGGCCGATTCGATTCGCCGGCGTAAGCTCCGGCGACACGGTGATGGGCGTGATAACCTCTTCGCCCGGCTCCAGCGCCTGGGGAAGATCCGCCGCGAGCATGGCGTTGAACTCCTCCTCGGTCAGGTTGTCGACCGCGAAGGACGCGATGGCGGCCGAGACGAAGATCATGTCCGCGCCCGAGAACGCCGTGGGCGACCGGCCGCGGGAGTTGCGCCGGAGGATTTTGAGGGCGTTCTCCAGCCGCGACCTGGCCTCGGACTTGGGGGGCGTGCCCTGGAGTTCCTCGCGGATCTGGGTCGACTCGGCGGCCGCCGCCGGCGTGCTCGTCTCCGCGACCTCCGTCGCCTCGCGTTCGGCGACCTTGTTGGCGCCCTTGTTGACCCGGTCGGCGACGGCTTCCTTCTCGAACCGCTTGATGGTGGCGGCGGGCTGCCTGCCGCCGAGGGCGAATCTGCGGAGATTGAGGTTCACGATGGAGTTGCGCCAGGCGCTGCTGTACGTCTCGAGGGGGATTCGGACTTTCGAGAGGCGGTCGACCACCTGGATCAGGTCCCGGTCGCTGATGAGGGATGTCTTGGACCCCGCCGGGAACACTGCGCGGAGGATTTCATCCGTTACGAGGTCGACCCGAGGGATGCTGAGGGGTTCCCCCGGCCCCTTGGTCGCCTCGGCCTCGATGGCCTGTTCGAGGCGCTGGATCCGCGCGAACAGGGCGCGCGTGGTGGCGTTGTTGATCCCCTGCGGCACGGACCCGAGCGGGTCGGAAACGCCGGCTCCCTCGCGCATGGAGGCGATCACGTCGAGGGTCGATTCGACCGTCTCCTGCGCTGGCGGGAACTCTGGGATGGTGGGGATCGACTGCGTCAGCTTCAGGCGCGAGCCGAGTTGGGCGTTGAGGCGCTTGATCGTGGCGACGATGACCTGTCGGAGGACGTTGCCCTTGGGGAAGGCGAAGCTCGACTCGATGAACCGGATCACCGACGTGCGGATGTTGGCGATGCTCGCCGCTCGCGTCTCGGCCGAAAAGGAAAGCTGCTCGAAGAACCGCTCGGTCGCCCTCGGGCCGTCCTTGCCTGCCTCGGCGAGGATGTTCAAGAAGCGGGCGTTACTGCTCGACACGGCCAAAGGCACAGTCTTGTGGAGCTCGCGCAGGGGCATGCGCGGGTCGACGATGGCGCGCATGATCTGCTCGACCATCCGTAGCATCCGGGCCTGCCGTTCGGGCGAGAGTTCCCGGGGGCGGAACCTCGGGCGTCCGCCCGGGCCCGGACGCACCGGGACGTTGCCGCCGTCGATGAGGGCGAAGAGGGAATCCACGAGGCCCGAGCCCATCATGATCCGCCGGTGAATCTCGGGGAGGCTCTTGGCCGAAAGGATGTCCTGGTTCTCCACGAAGGAAAACGCCGACCACGGCGGGAAGGGCCACGCCGCCATCGTCATGAACATGGTCGGGTGCTCGGCGTTGGCGGCCGGCAGATCCTTGATCTGCTGCGCCTCCGACCGGATGTACTCGTAGAGATCGCCGACCAGCGGGTCGAGGTTGGCCTCGGTAAAGCCGGGGAAACGCTGCTCGAGGGTCACCTCGGAGCCGTACACCGCCGCGAGGCGCACGATGGCCGAGAAGATATTCTCGATCCCCCACCTCATCCACGTCGCCAGCGGGTGCTGCGCGACCTCTTCGACCAGCGGCTCGATGATGTCGAAGAGCCGCGAATAGAAGCCCTCGTCGGGGTCGAAGTGGCGGACGGCGTTGTCCCACGTTTCGTCGTCTACATTGATCGGCTGGTCGTCGAGGTTGGCGGGTTCGCCCGTGATGGACGTCAACTCCCAGACGTCGTTCACCGCTTCCTGGAGGTCCGGGAGGATCAAGAGCAGGCTGTTCAGCGCCTCCCCGATGCGCTTCTCGCGGTTGCCCTGGCCGCCGAGGTTGACCCCGAGCACGCCCTGCATCCGGGCGACCACGTCCGGGCGGCGGTAGTAGGCGTCGGAGGCCCGAAGCTGGCCCAGGAACCGGGAGAAGTCCACTTCGATGGGGGTGGAGATGAGCGGCGGCCCGCCCCCGGGCATCCCGACGATAAGGCCGGTCGTCTGGTCGATGAGGCGCTTGCGAATGGCCTCGTGGACTCCGCGCGAGATCGCGTCCTCTGGGAAGCCTACGGTGAGGAGTCTGGCGATGTCCTCGCCGTCGAGGGTGGGGAATTCCCGAGACAGCGTCCCTAGGGTCGTCGACGGCCCGGCGCGGAACTCGGGGGGGAGGGCCGGCCCCGGGGGCAGTTCTCCTCGTGCGAAGTTCGTCATGGCCTCGGCGCCGCCCTCTGCTCTTTCTCGACGGGCTTGACCCCCTTCTCGGCCTCGGGCCCGGGCAGTTCCTTGATGGTCTTCGACCACAGACCACCCGTCACGCTGTCGATGTCGTCTACGATGCGCCGGCCGATTCGGTCGGCCTCGTCGAGGCGTTCGGCGCCGCGGGTACGGTCTTCGAGAAGCACCGCGTCCCTGTACGCCCCGATCATGAAGCCGGCGTCTTCGATCACGAGCCTCTGGACCTCGGAGAGGCGCCGGAAGTCGCCGCGCATGAACACGCTCGACTCGGTGATGTTGATCCCCTTCTCCTTGCGGACGCGCCCGACCTCGGCGGCCATCGCCGCCTTGATGGACGGCGTCTCGAGACCGAACGTGGCGTCCGGGCGTTCGACGAGGCCGACGTTGGGGTCGGAGGTGCCGGCCTTCACGGCCGCGGCGAACTGCTCGTTGAAAAGCTGGAGCAGGCTGTCGCGTTGGACGGGGAGTTTGTCGATGAGGAAGCGGTAGGTGTCGACAATGCCGCGCAGTTCGGCCCGCATTTCGTCCCACCGACGCACGCGCGCCCGGAGCTGGTCGCGGAAGTCGTAGTCCTGCTGCGTGGGTTGGCGGTTGCTCCTGGAACTGTCCTGCGGCCCGATGCGGACCAGGTCTTCGACGTCGAGGGCGACGGCCTCGCCGGTGAAGGGGTTGACGCGGTTGGCCATCAGCGTGCCGCCGGCGCGGGCTCCAGTTGGGGGATGGGGGGCGGCGGGATGGGCGGCGGCTCCTCTTCGGGAGGAGGCGGCGTCTCGGGTAGGGGCACTGGTTCGTCGGGCAGGGGAGACGGCGGGGGCACAACCGGACCCGTCCGCCGTTCCTCGCGCGGCGCGCGAACGGGACGCGGGCGGGCCTTGACCTCGTCGGTCAGCACCTCGATCTGTTCTTCGATGGTTCGCACGACTTCTCTGTCCAAGACCTCCGTGGCTATTGTCTCGAACTCGCGGACCAACGCAAGACTAAACGTCTCCACGCGCGTCTTCTGGTCCGTGCCGAGGGACTTGAAGCCGGCGTTGAGGGCGCGCACCGCCGCGTCATAGGAACTGGTCGCGGACGCAAAGTCCGAGGCGTTGACGTCGATCGCCCCGCCCCCTCCCGTCTTCGGATTGCCGATGGTGCGGGCGAAGAGGTTGAGGGCCATCCACATCTGGGCCACCTTGGCCGGGGGCACCGGCCCCGAGGCGGCGAGGGAGTTGACCTCTGCCGTGGCGTCGTCGATCTTGCGAACCAGCGAGCGCATACGAAACCCGTTGTTGCGCGTGCGCGCTTTCTGGTCCTTCTCCATGGACAGTTCATCGGCGAGTTTCTTCGCCTGCGCGGTGAACGTATCCTCGTACACCTTGAACGGTCGGTCCCTCCCCTTCGGTTTCTCGCCGAAGGCTTGCTTGGGCGGGAGCTGGCGCGGGTCGATGCCGGTTCCGTCCTGCGCGAACGCAAGGCGAAGGAAGATCAACTCGGTTCTGTCTCCGATGCCCAAAAGCGTATCCTCTCGCGTCGCCAGCTAGGACGTCGGCGTCACCGGGCCGGGCGCCGCTGGGTTGGGCCGGCGCTCCGAGCGCCGCTGGTCCGGGCCGTCCGGGCGCACCGACGTGAACGTGCGGCTGTCGCGATTGATCTCGTTCTGGCGGGCGAAGACTTCCTCGGCGCTTGCCATGGCGTGCCTCCTAAGCAGGCGGGGGCGGAAGCGGCGGGGGAGCCGGCGGTTCCGCGGCCGCGGGTTTCTGATCCGACCTCATCGCAAAGACGGTCTTGGCACCGGAGAAGATGGAGATGGCGGCGGCGGCGATCTGCGATCCCAGGAGCATCGGGTTCACCAACTCCTGCGTCTTGTTGAAGTAGTGGAACAGGAAGGCGTAGGCGAACGAGATCATCACCACGAACAGGGGCAGCGCGCGGTTCCACGACTCGGGGATCATCTTCTTTATCCCCATCACCAGGAAGATGACCACGAACGCGGCGCTGGTGTGGACCCCGAGGGAGTGGTCGGCGAGGACTTCCTGCGGGACGTCCACTACTTCCCCCTCGAGCGCATGAGGCGACCAACCCCCGTCAGGCCCGCGCTGATCGCCCCCAAAGCGATTGCGGCGCCCAGGAAGAGGGGGTTTCCTGTAACGGCCCCGGCGGTTCCTGCCACCTCGGCGGCCGTGCCCGCCGCATCGCCGGCTCGTTCAAGCTGGAGACCGGAGCAGGCGGCCATCAGTGCGAAAAACGCCAGAGGTACGATGGCGTACCAGCAACGCCTTAGCCGCCAAGCGGTTGCGCCGCGAAAACACCAAAACCCTTGCATGCGGTCCATACCCTGCGTACTATAGCCCTCGGAGGCTGGACGGTCCAGCCTTTGTTTAGCGTCACCATTTAGGGAGTCCTCGGATGCCCACGGTCATCCTCGAGGCGACCCTCCCGGTCACGCCGGTGAACGTGGTGCCGACGCAAATCTTCACGCGGTTCACGGAGAACCTGAAGAACGCGGCGAGCATCATGAAGCAGCGGTGGGATTTGGCGACGGCGAACTGGACGGCTCTGGCAAAGGAAGCGGCCATCGCTTTCGGGCCTTTCGTCAACCCCGCTTTCGTGTCGCGGCGCGGCCGTAGCGCGGACTTCATCAAGCGCTTCATGGAATTCAACATGGAGGCTTCGGAAGTCGGCGCCAAGCAGGCCCACGACAACGTCTTCGCCAACGACGGAGACGAGTTCAAGCGGAAGGTCGACGAGAAGGCGAACAACTGGCTCTCGCGCGTGGCGTTCACGCTCGAGATGACCAGCACCTCCGCTCTGGGAGAACGAGGACCGGGACCCTACGCGGCGTCGGCCATGACAGGCGACCGCCGCGGAGTGAAGTACACCCGCGGTTCTTACCAGATCGATGGCCTCCTCCCGACCAACATCACCTCGCTTCTGATGCGAAGTGTGTTGCGGTCGAACATCGTCCAGTTGCTGGTCCAGCTTGGGGTCGCCGTCGACAAGGGGTTCAGCGTCACGGACGCGAACGCCAAACTCGACGATCTGATCACCAAGATGGTCGATGCGGCCGTCGCGCTGCCGCCGCCGGCCACGTTCGTCAACATCGCCGTGCTGCCCGACCTGAACAAGGTCGTCACGCTGAAGCACACGGCGCCGTAACGGACGCCAACCTGGGAGACAGCCGGCCCCCGGCGCAAGCCGGGGGCTTCCTTTTTGGGGTAGCCGCGCGCTAGACGCTGCGGCGCGGGGTCATGCGCATTCGTCCGCTGGCCCGCGGGTCGTAGATGCGCTTGCGGTCGTCTGCGATGATCTTGGCCTGCCGCGCCTCCTCGTCGGCGCGGGTCGGCACGGGCTTGCCCTTCTCGTCCGAGACCGGCTCGAGCGTCCCGGCGATTCTGTTCTCGATGAGGGTGACGTTGCAGCCGACGCACTCGTACATCATCCTCGGGTGGCGGAAGACCTCGGTGGGGTTCCCCCTCTCGTCCATCGCCCGGATCTCCACCTGCTGCGGCCCTTGGCCGACAACCTCTACCCGTTCGTCGCTCGAGCACTTCGGGCAGGGAAGCATCAGCCGGCTTGCCTTGGGGTGACGGTGGGGGCGACCTCCGCGCCCCTGGCGGCGTGGTTCCAGTTCATCAAGAAGCGGGCGAGGGCCTCCCGAACCACGTCCGACGTGGAACGCCCCTCGCGCGTGGCGACCTGCCTGATCTGGCCGTGGATCTTGCGGTCGACGCGCACGTTGAGGGGAATTTTCTGGTCGAAGTAGTCGTCCTGGCTGCGTGCCACGATGATGCCAGTGTACGTCTACCTGCATCCGATGCAAGGAGAATGCTACCTGCATCATCGGTGAAGTTGCACCCGACTCTTTATAGAAGGGCCGACGTAAATCAGATGCCCGGACAGGGGGGGTAGGGGGGGGCCCCCCTCCCATGGAGAGGGAAAAGGACCTCCGCTCTGCCCCTACCCGTGCGCGCGCGCGTGGCCCCGAACTAGGTCGGGGTCACGGGGCCCGGGCCGGCCGGGTTCGGTGCCCGCTCGGGGAACATCGGCGGTTCCTCGGGCTCGCCGATCACGATGATCTCGGCGAAGACCGGGGAGACCGGCGGGGTCACCGGGGGCACGGGAGGCCCGAGGAGGATGTCGCGCAGCTTCGGCGGGCAGAACTGGATGACCTCGGCGACCGCCATCTTCGCTTCCTGCGCGATGCGGGCGAACTGCTCCCGCAGGATTTCCACGAACGAGCCGGTCGTCGGCTCGGCGCGGCTCTCCCACACCATGCAGTAGAAGATGACCTCGTTGCGTACACCGATGAAGTTCATGACCTCACCTTACCCAAAACAGGACCGGATTCAAGCATTTCATGGGGCACGTGGGGCGGCTCTTCTCAACGGGAAGCCGTCTCTCGGCCTCACCTGACGAAGGGCGCGGCCTACCTGCTCGGTCACCTCTTCGATGCCGGGGCGGGCGGGGCGAGCGAGGATGTCCCACAACGATCTCGTCGAAGCGATCTTCTCATCGAGGCGTACGGCGAACCGCGCAAATGCCGTGCCCTCATCCTGGGACATCACCATCGCCCTTTGACTGCTCTCGGAGGATGCCATCCGTATGGCGGCAAGTTGGCTTTGGAGCAGGCCGGAGTTTTCCGTCTGGATCGACTGCTCGGCCGCCGTGATGATCAACGCAATGCGCGAAGAGGATTCCTCGACCCGCCTGCGAGACCCTTCGATGCGCCCGGACATCTGGGGGAAAAGCGTAAAGTCAAATCGAGCGAAGGAGAACGCTTCTATCTGGCGCGCATTGCCGACGAGTTCGCCCTCGCGTCTTAGGATGAGGCGATAACTTGTGAGGGCTTCCTCTACCGACTTGACCGCCTCCTCCGATGCGCCTCGATCCCTCAACCGGCGAAGCACGTCTTCCCCGATATCAGACAGGCGAACCGACGAATCGGACGCCCTCACGAGTTCACGATCCGCAACCACCCGCAGTTCTGCGGCCGTTGCCCGGAGCTGAGCGGCTTGTAGTTGAAGGTTGCTCTTGAAGCGAACGCCCTCTGTGACCGAGGCGGTCGCCGCAATCGAGTCGGCCGACCGCTCCATCCGCTCGGCCATCGCGGAACTGGCCCGGAGCCTACCGGTGTCCTCGTAGACCCTGAAGCCCTGCTGAAGGATGTCCTGCTCCATGTCGACGGGGTCGGCGAAGAAGACCGGGCCGGGCAGGACGTCGGGAAACATCTTCTGCGCCGACCGCTCCACCACCCGACCGCGCGAAGAAGTGGCCAGGTCCGTCGCCAGGTTGCGGTCGACCCCGCTGCTGCCGAAGACAACCGTGTCGATCCGCACGCGGGTGTACTTGACGAAACCCTCGATGGCGTCGAGGATCGTGTTGGAGTCCGTCAAAGATCCCGCCGTGGGCCTGAAGTCCCCGCCCAACCAGAGCTTGTTGATCGTGCGGTCGGCGAAGGCGCGGATGATCGAATCGAAGAGGTTGTATCGCCCCTTGAAGAAGCCGCGCGAGGAGCGGTTGGCGTCGCTTGTGAGAAAGGCCAGCGAACGGTCGAGGAACGCGATGGCGGCGGCCTTGTTCTGGTCGGTGGCGAGAACCGACTCGGGGACCAGGTCGCCGGCAACGAGCGTTCCGGGCACCAGGCGTCCCTCTGCCTCAAGCAGGGCGATGTCGCGGGCGGAAAGCCTACGCGACTTGAAGATGGCGATGCCCTCGTCGAAGGCCACGGTCGAGGCGAGGATGATGTTGAATCGCTGGTTGGGCTTGAGGGAGTTGATCAGGTCCTTCATCTGCTTGAACCCGGCCTCGGCCTTGGTCTTCCCGCGCTCGACGTCGTCCGGGTCCGATAGGGTGCTACCCGACACGTCGAAGGCGAGAACGAAGGCCCCGACGTTTCGGACGCCGTTGACGGAGGTTCCTACCCGTTCTCCCGGATCGTCGTTGAACCCTTCCACGGCGTCTTGCGCCCGTTCCTGCAGCACCGGGTTTTTCGCAAGATCACTGATAGCCCCCTTGAGGATGGAGGACACCTCCTTGGTGTTCTCCGGCAGGCGAACCGCCAAATCCCGAAGCACATCGATGGCCGCCGCTTGCACCGCCTCGTCCTTGTCGGCCAGGGCGCGACGGGCCAGGTCGATGGTCAGCGTCGGGTCCTCGGTGGCCCGGGCCGCCAAGAGCGCGCCGATTCGCACCTCGGGTTCCTTGTCCTTGGTGGCCGATTCGATGTTGGCGAGGATGGACTTCTTCTCATCGTCGGTGGCCTGGAAGAAAAGCACCCCCTGCGCCTCTATGATCGCTGCCTTTCCCCGCCCCTTCGACCCCTTGAACGCCTTGATCAGGGCCGCGGCGCCGGCGCCGAGGAAGGCCAGCGCGAGCGCCGCCTGCTCGCGAACGGCCATGTCCTTGTCCGTGAGCGATTTCTCAAGTGCGGGGATGGCTTCCTTGGCGTCGAGGCGCTTGAGGGCGTCGGCCGCCGCGGCCCTCACCTGCGGGTCCTTGTCTTCGAGCGCTGCGGTGAGAGCCGGGATCGCCTGGGCGTCCCGGGCGCGGCGGATCGCAATGATCAGCCGCTGGCGGGCCTTGGGGTCGCGCTTGAGGTTGGTGAGGGCCGCGTCTTCTCGCGTGTCCTTGGCCGCGCGGATACGGTCCACCACCTCCTTGAGCTTGCCGGTGACCTCCCGCGCCTTCGAGTCCAGGGAGGCGAAGAGCAGATCGCGCATCACCTCCAGGGAGTCGGGGTTCCGCGCGAACCCCAGCCGCACAAAGATGAACTGCGGAACGCTCGAGGACGGCGCGAAGGTTCCGTCGAGGTTGCGTACCAGCTCGACCGTGATGTCTCTGGTGTCGGCCGCGCGTCCAACCCCGTCGCGGATCTGGAAGTAATTGAACCTCTCGTCGGACTTGATCAGTTGGGCAAGGGCATCCGGGTCCTGCGGGGGAAGCGCCGCGATCTCTACCGCCCCGTCCGAGACGGTAGGCTCCCCGGCTAGAACGGTCCCAAGGTGGTCGACGAAGGCGAGAGCGCCGGCTTGATCCGCCGCAGCGACCCGCTCGAAGAGGCGCACGGGGGCGCCCGCGAATTCGGCAGGTCCCGCTGTCAGCCGGCGCAGGAAGAGGCCGCCTGCGGCACCCTCCGAGTTGGCCGTTTCGAGCACAGAAGCGGGCACCTTGCGGTCTGTCTGAAGGAGTCGAGCAAACAGGCGAAGACCCCACCACAACCCGGCCATGTGGTCGACCGTGACCTGCCGGCCGGTGTTGAAGAGGGCCTCGATGCCGAGGCGGGCGGCCTGCAAGAGTTCCGTCGAGGTGGTGATGGCCTCGTCGACCCGCTCGCCGTCCTCCCGGATCAACCGGCCGAGGGAGACGTTACCGGCGGCGAATGCAACGTCAAGGGCGGGCGTCTGCGCCTCGGCCGGAATGATGGCCGAAAGCGGCGGAAGCGGTTGGGCCACGGCCCCGAGTATACACGAGACGGCGTCTCGTTCAACGCTTAGCGGGCGGCTCGGCGAGCCGGGGGAAGGCCGCCCGGAGGCAGGCCCAAGCCCTCTGCCACGCGGAGGGCGGCGTGGGCCGCCTTCTCCACAAGAACGTCAGGTGTCAGGTTGAGGACGTTGAGAAATGCTCTGGCCAAGAAGCTGTTCATCACAGCACGGGATGGGGTGGGCGTAATCACGGCAGAAGTGGTGATGAAACTCAGCCGATCCCGCATCTTCTGGAGCCCCCGGTAGAACTCGAGGGACCCGCTGAAGTTCGGATCGTTCTGCGCCGACTCGGCCGCCTCGATATCGCGGCGCAAGCGGTCGGCCTCTGCCTGAACCTCGGCGACCGGCACCAATTCGACCGGCGGGAGATCGATGAATTTGATGTCGGGGCGCCTTGCCTCAAGCTCTGCCCGAAGTGCGGCGGCGCGCTTTCTTAGCGCATCGAGGCCCCGGATGAACTCTAAGCTCGAGGAGAAAGTGGGTTCCGTCTGCGCCTTCTCGAGGGCTTCGATCTGATCCTGGAGCTCAAACAATTCGACCCTGAGTTCGTCGGTGGGCGCGCCATTGGTTGGTGCCCGAACCCCCTCCTCTGCTCGGAGCTTATCTTCAGCCTCCTGCCGAGCTTCGGCCCTTCGAGCGACGTTGTCGATGATGGTCTCGGCCTCGATCGTCGCTGCGGTTCGTTCGGTTTCGTCCGCTGGGTTTGCCGCGATCGCGAGGGAGTTGGCCAGCCGAAGTTCTTCATCTGGCGTGGCCCCGTTGGCGCGCGCCAACAGGGTCAACTCGAGGGCCAGCGCATCGGCCGCTGCTTTGAGGCCCCCGCGCCCGAGGTTGACGATTCTGGTGATCAGGACGAATGCCGCTGTGAGGATGCCCTTCGGCGCCTCTGGGACGACGCTTACGCTGCGATCTTCTTCCGCTTTACGCAAGATGACGATTGTAAACGGTCCCCGATGCACCTTCCTCGCGCCAAGCAGCGCGAACCTCACGAACGATGCATCCAATGCACCAGGCGGGAGGTTGCCGAGGGTGATCGTGCCGTCGGCCTGGACGTCGACCTTCGTTTGGAACTTACCAGTTCCGGCTCCCGGCTGGAGCAGGTTCACCTCTCGGGCGACCTCCGTTTCTATGCGTTTGATAAGCTCTGTGGGAATGTCCGGGCCGGGCGGGAAGTCTGGGACGTCGACGCATAGGCGAGCCACGGGGGCAAGCGTAGCGATTTACGCGAGGGGATGCAAGGTTTCGACGAGGTGCCGGAGATCGTAGTTTTTGCGGACGTGCGCCTGCCCGGCCCGCCCGATGCGATGGATTCCTGGGTCGTGCGCCAGGCCCTCAAGGTCCGACACCGAGTCGAACGGAACCAGGTAGGGCAGGAGGTCCTCGTAGGCCCCCTCCATGTAGCGGCGTTCGACGAGGGGCGTGACGCCGTTGGCGAGAAGTTCGCACACGATGCGAACGGGGTAGAACAACCGCTCCTCCCACGACCCCATCACGAGCCCGCACCTGCTCTGGGCGACCTGCAGAAGGTAGCGAGGATAGGGAACGGCCTCTCGATCCCACCGGAACCACGGGGCCTGCGCCAGATCCGCCACCAGTGCTTCCCGGCGTTCGGTGGGCCAGCCGCAGAAGTAGAGCGGCGTCTTGGGCGCTCCGTTGCTCGGTGCCTCGAACGTGGGGTGGTAGTAGGCCGGGAAGAAGGAGATCAAGGCGTGCTGGCCCGGATAGTTTCGGTAGCAGGTGAGGACACGGGCGCCCCGCGCCGCCATGCCCATCGCGGTGGGGAGCGAGCGCGCCGGCTGCTCGGGAAACCACACCGTGACGTTCCGCGCCGGGATCACGGCCTCGTTGACGAGGGCGCCCACGATCAAGTGGCGGTTCGCCAGGTGGAAGGGGGAGTTCCTTCTTGCCTCCCCGCCGTAATGTGCGCCGAGGGCGTCCGCCCAAGCGCGCGCGTGGGCCTCCATCATCGGGCGGTACTGAGGGTGGACCCCCCACGTCCAAACCATAGCGTCTGCTTGCACGGCGAGGCTTCGCGGGTATTATAGGGGCCGTGAGATTCCTGTCGAGGAAACCCATCATCACCGTTCAGATGGTGACGCGTGACCGCCCCCGGCAGACCATGCGCGCCATCGAGTCGATCTCGCGCACCGCGAGCATGCCGACCGAACTCCTCGTATGGGACAACGCCTCCCAACCCGAGCTTCGGGGGTGGCTCCAGGTCCAGGCCCGGGCGATGCGGTTCACCCTCTTCCTCTCGCCGGACAACATCGGCTACGGCGCCGCGCACAACGAGATGGCCAGGCGAGGGAAGGGCGACTTCATCGTTGCCACGACGAACGACATCACCTTCGGCCGCGGCTGGCAGGAGGCGCTGATGGCCCCGTTCCGCGACCAGCGGGTGGCCCAGACGTGCCCGGTCCACATCTTCAACGCCCTCACGCCCGCCGGCGTCGGCTGCACGATGGCCGAAGTACCCCTGAGCCTTCGACCCCTTCTGACGCTCCCCGAGTACGCCGATGGGGCCCTGTTCATGATCCGGCGTTCGTTGGTCCAGCACATGGGGAGCCTGTTCGACCCGGCGTTCCGGTTGGCCTACGCCGAGGACGCCGATCTCTCGCTTCGGCTCCGGTCCCGGGGCTACCGCGTCGCGGCGGTTGAGGCCGTGCAGTTCCGCCGAGACGAGTCGGAGAAGACTCCGGCCCCGCCGAACCTCAAGGACCACTGGAACCACAACCATCACCTCCTTTTGGCCCGCCACGGGCACTACCTATCAACGAGACGATTCACATAGTCCGAAGGGCGGCGCGCGGCGACGTGCTGTTGACGACCCTCATCGCCCGGGCCCTTTCGGCGCAGGGCAAGAGGGTGGTCCTCTGGACCGAAACCCCCGACGTCATCCAGTCGCGGTACGTGGCCGAGGTCCGCGGTTGGCCCCCGAACACGAACGGCCAGAGGGTCATCAACCTCGACGACGTCTACGAGCGTTCGCCCAACGAGCACATCGTCTCGGCCTACGCCCGCGCCGCCGGCGTGCGCGTCGTGGACTTCCGCGCCGACTTCGAGGTGCGTACTCTTGACGCCCAAACCGCGGCGCGCATCGTTCGGCCCCACTCCTACGTGGCGCTCGATCTTTCGGTCACGTGGCCGAGCAGGACATGGGGCGACCCCGAGACCGGAAGGCTCGTGCGGATGTTGAGGACTCGCGGCCTTCAGGTGGTCGGCCTCGGCCACCACCCCAGGACGGTGCCCGAACTCATCCGGGTGGCCCGCCAGTCCCTCGGGGTCGTCGCGGCGCTCATCAAGAACGCCCGGGCCTTCGTGGGCCCCGACAGCCTGTTGGCTCACGTGGCCCAGGCGGTGGGCACGCCGGCGGTGGTCCTCTTCGGTTCGACGGAGTCCCGGTTCCGCGTTGCCCCGCAGGCGAAGGTGTCGGCCATCCGTCGAACCGACCTCGAGTGCCTCGGATGCCACCATCGCGGCCCGGCACCCCGCCACTTCACCGAGTGCTCCCTTGAGCCGGGAAGAAAGAACGCCTGCATGAACATCCCGGCCGAGGTCGTCTTCAACGCGGTCGCCCGATACCTGTGAGAAGGGTAACGCCTGCGGTGTACCAGGGCGCGTATGCCGATGCGGTAAACTTTGAGGGGCTCAAGGCCGAAGGGATCACGGGGGTCCTCAACGTCGCCGGCGACGCCAACTACGAAATCTTCGAGAAGGGGTTCGAGCACGCTCGAGTACCCATGCGGGACGGTCCGGGAAACCCAACGGGGACGGTTGAGGCGGCCGCCACCGTCCTTGAGATGCTTGTGCGTCGCGGACACCGGGTTCTGGTTCACTGCATGGTCGGACGGTCGAGGTCGCCGGCCGTGGTCCTCGCGTGGCTCGTCGAGTTTACCGGCCGTTCCTTCGCGGAGGCCGAGGAGATCGTCCGTAGCCGGATCCCGGAGGCCCAGATCCATCCGGCGCACCTTATGGAGTTGAGGGGGTAGATGGCGTTCTACAGCGAAACGGCGAAGGTTCGGGAGCGCGTGCGCGGCCTCTGCATGGGCAAGGGCCTCGACCTCGGATGCGGCGGGGAGAAAATCTGCCCGGACGCCATCGGAGTTGACGCGAGGATCATCCCGTCCGTGGACATGGCCCTGGACTTGACCGGGTCGCTCCCGTTTGAGGATGGGGAGTTCGACTACGTCTTCAGCTCCCACTGCCTCGAGCATCTGGTCCCACCGCCCGGCCAGATCCTTCCCCTCTGGTGGCGGGTCATCGCCCCCGGCGGCTACCTCATCCTCTACCTCCCCCACAAGGATCTCTACAAGGTTCCGAACCCCGAGCACTTCCACGAGTTCGAGCCGGGGGACGTCACGTCGGTCATCAAGGCCCTCGGCGGCGTGGTCGTCCACAACCAGACCGAGAGCGGGGCCGACCAGTTCTACAGTTTTCTCATCGTCGCCCGCAAGCCGCGTTAGGAGCGGGCGGCGCGGCGGGCGGGCGGCCTGTCCGCAGGCGAGATACCGCGCTGGATGATGGATGCCCCGATCACCGAAGCCCGCTCGATAGCCATGCCGAAGGCTTGCTCGAACGAGCGGAAGACGGGCAGCGCCCCGAAAAGGGCCATAGCGCGTTCGGTTTCCTCGAGGCCGGCCGCTACCAGCGCATCCGCCTCGGCTCGGGCGGCCGCCTTGATGGCCGAGACGGTTCGCTGGAGCATGGCCGACAGTTGGGCGACCGTGGCGATGAAGGCCGGGGCGCAGACCTGGGCCCCCATCACCCCCGCGTAGATTTCCCCCTGACCTTGTAAGGCGGATTCGGATCGGGCGCTGACGGCGACGCCGCTCTCGTCAACGGCGAATATCCAGACCCGCGTATCGAGTCCGACCCGCGTGCTGCCGGCGAGGGCTTGCCTGACGGCGCGGAGGGCGCCGCCGAAGAAGCCCCCGAAACCCAACTCGGCGAGCGCGCCCGTGAGGCCTGTGACCACCACCGACGCGATCTTGCCCGAGTCGGCGAGGATCGTGTTGGCGACCATGCTCGCGTTGATCAAGGCCAGTCCGGCGTTGATTTGTACGTTGATGCCTTCCTGCTCGCGTTCCTTGACGGACGCGGCCGTCTCTGGCGTGGGCTCGACCGACCCCGCCGGCGGGTCGATCCCAAACCTGACGGCCTTGAACGCGACCACCCGCCGGAACTGCATCAGGTGGTCGAACTCAAGCAGGGATAGGGGGATCCCCGACGAGAGCAGGGCATTGATCTCTACGAGGACCACCCTCGCGGGTTCGGCGAAGTCTTTGACCGTGGCGGCGCCTTCGACGGCCCGCGCGGCCGATGCGATGGCTTCAAGGCGCAGGCGCTTTTCTTCTTCGGGCGTCGGTCGCCTGGCGTCCACGTCCGTCTCGGCCGGCGTGAGCTTGCGCCTGTGCCATGCCTGCAGTTCGTTGAAGAGGGTCTGACCGAAGAATTCGAGGAAGTCGGGCTGTTCGCCGTTGATGGCGGCCCGCAGGAAGCGGTCGAGGGCGAGGATCCTCTCCCTTCCCTCGTTGGCAGTGGCCATGTCCCCCACCAGAACGAAGAAGGCGAAATCTACCGTGTTGAACAACTCGAAGAGGCGCTCGACGAGGAACGCCGCCTGATCGCCCGGGAGCATCTGGGCGGCCTGCTTGAGTTGGACCTTCAACAGCGCCTGAAGCGCCGCGTGCTCCTCGTTGCGGGATACTCTGAGCCGGTCCAGGTCTCTGCTGATAGCGGCGTTGCGCGTTCGGAGTTCGTCCAGAGTGGGCGGGGGGACGGCCTCCATCGGCTCCTGTTCGAGCTTCGGGATCAACTCGCTCGCCTTGCCTGCGGACTCCTCGATCCGGCCCAGCCGGCGCTCGACGGTCATGTCGAGGATGCGCGTTGCCCTTGCCGCCTGCTCGGGGTCGGGAGAATCCGCTGCCGCCCCTAGCTTTTCGATCAGGTCGTCGCGCACGGCGTCGGGGGCCGTCAGGGTCATGTCGATCAGGTTGTTGAAACCCAGGTCCCGCACGTCGGAGTCCTCGGAGCGGAGCCGTTCGATATTGATGGCGATCTCGTCGGTGCCCGGGGTCGTCAAAGAGACCTCGAAGACGATGGGGGGCAGGACGTTCGGGGACGGTTCGCGGTCTCTCAGTATACGGTTAATGATGTTCTGGAATGCCCCCCGGAGACCGAGCCTGTCGGCAAAGGGGGCGTACAGATTGGTGATCCTAATGATCAGATTCTCGGCAAATTCCACATGCTCTCTGATGTCCGATTCCTTGCCTCCCTTCTGCGCGGTGCTGCGGATGGAGCGAAGCTCGCCGATGATGCCACTGAGGTAAATGAGGATCTGCTCGCGCTGATCCACCGTTAGGGCGAGTCTGATGTCGGAGGCAAAGTTCTCCTCCTTGATGGATGCGACCAGACGCTCCGCGAGGCGGATGGCGCTATCGAGGTTCGCGAGCAACTCCTTCTTATCGCCGGACTTCCGAATCACGCCTAACGCGAGATCCCTGATCAGCGTGATCCAGGCCGCCAGATCCGGGGCAACCTCAACCCACAGATCCGCGAACCGTTTCGGCTGTCCGGTTTCGGCTTCCTCCTTCTTGATGGTTTCCTCCGCGGCACGTTTCTCCTTGAGGGTCTCAGGATCTGCGTCGAGAGGGATGCCTGTGGAGGGGGCCTCCTCCTCCTTGGTCGCGTTGAAGCGCTTTGCGACTTCGGCCACGCCCGCCTCGATGGTGCCGTTGATTCCCGAGATCTCTTTGGTCTCGGGGTTGATCCCGACCAGTTTGCCGATGATCGCCAACTGCGCCCCGATCAACTCCTTGTTGGGTTCCTTCTTGACGGCTTCCTCGAGCAACGAGGTGATGGCCTGCAATAGCCGCCGCGAACCTTGGGTCATCCGGTTAAGCGCGGTCTCGATGACGACCCGATCCTCATCCGGTACGCCCCGCAGGCGTGCCTGGTCGAGGACAATTTCCCCCCACTCCCCGATCTCGCTCTCCAATTGCCCGGTTGCTCGACGGACCGCCTCCAGATCGACATCGCCCGTCGCCGCGCGTAAGGCCAGTTGTACGATCCGGAAGATGAGGGACCGAACCCGCGCGGCGAAGCCCGCAAAGTCGACACCGGTCACAAACACCGGGACCTGGAGTTCGGCGGGGAACGCGGGGATCGGCGGCACTGCGGGCGGGGCGGCACCGGCGATGGCCTTCTCGAGGGACTCACGGGTCTCAACGATCCGATCGCGCAACCGTCCGGTGGCGATCGTCTGCGCCCGGATCTGCTCGTCCGTAGGCACGCCCTCCACCGGGACGGCGGCTGCGACCGCCCCGCCGGCGACGAAGACGCCGGTGAACTGCTCGACCAGCGCCTCGGTCATCTCGGCGGAAACGCCGAGGGACGCCAGCGCGTTGCGGAACCGCTGGCCGACTAGGAACTGGTCGAGCCAGACCTGATCAAGTTCCGCCTTTGTACGCGAGACGGCGTCGCGGCGTCCGTTCTCGGCGCTCTGCTGCACGAGGATCATCAAGAATGCCAGGTTCGCCGGGTCGGCGGGGGCTTCCTCGGCAGGCAGTTGGGCGGGGGCTTCGACCAGCACGACCACCCCGCCGACCAGCTCTTGAATCCGGCCCCCGATAATGGCCAGGAAGACCGCGTTGGCGATCTTGTCGACGCCCGCGGCCAGGTGCTCGCCAAGGCGCTGGCGGTTCACCGCCTGCCGTTCCATGTCGGGGGTGATGAGCAGGAACTCGAGGGCGGGGACGCGGAAAATGCCCGGCGCGGGCGGGGCCGTTCTGAAGCCCTCCCAGAAGTCATCGTCCTCGACGACCTGCGTGCCCAACCCCTGAAGCAGAGCGCTTCGTCGGGATTGTTCGAGGATGATCCGCAGCGCCTCGGCGAGGATCTCGGTATCCGCCGACGAAAGGCCGGTCAAGGAGGTGATGAGACGTTGGCGCGCCACCAGGCCGCGCGCCTCTGCCACGCCGGCGGTTGCCTCGTCGAACCGCGCCTCGGCGAAGCCCCAGGCCCGCCCGAGGTTGATCAGGCGATTGATGGCGTCCCGCACTTCCGTCTTGTCCGGGCCGGCGGGGGCGGGGGCCTCGTCGGGCACGGGCTCGTCCCCGCTCTGTAGCGGCGCTGTCCCCACGCCGGTGGGCGCGGTCGACAAGAAGGCGATGCCGCCGAACGGGGTCGTCGGCGACTTCGTGACCACCTGCCCGTTGGTGGCGAGCGGGAACAGGAACGCCGCGCCGGCGGGGTTGGCGAACCAGACGACCATTTGGTTCATAGACGCCCCGGACTGTCCCGGGGGACCCGGAGGCCCGGGCGGGGGCGGCGGTTGCGGAGGTTGCGGCGGCGGGGGTTGCGGCGGGGGCGGTGGAGGCGGCGCGGGGAGCGCGAGGAATGGCGGGACCGGCAGGATGGCGCTCGCGGCGCCCCCTGACCCGGTCGTGTACTGCGCGACAGGGGCCGTCGCCCCGAACGGCGGCGTCGGGTTCTCTGTGGCGAAGAGGGCAAAGGTCGTGTTCGGTGGATGGTTGCAGGCTTCGAGCCGGAGGAACTCGCGTCCGTCCCTGGCGATGACCACCGACACTTCCAGGCACGGCGTTTGGACCTTGTCCTTGAGCGTCGGGAACGGATCCTCGATCACGCCGAGGACGAACTGGCGCACCGTGAAGAAGCGGCGGTCGACCACTGGACGTTCAAGGTATACGATTTTGAGGCCCCCGTGCAAGGAAAGGTTGACATGGGGCCGGGTAACGGTATCGTACCTACATGCCGCAAACCCTCCGGTGCGAGTACAGGAAGTGCCGCCAACGATTCCCCACCAAGATCCGCTTCTGCTGCCCCTACCACAAGGCCGCAGAGCACAAGCTCCGCAACAAGGAGCGCTCGAAGGCCGCCAAATAATCGGTACGGAATCGTACCTTTTCTCTTGACCTTCCGGCTTCGATACCGTAGGCTGCGGCGCAGGAGGTGACGCATGGTACGCCGCAAGGCCAAGTCCCGCCGCAAGGCCAAGTCCCGCCCCGTGACCCGCGCCCTCGCGCCGGTCACCCCCAACGGAGCCCCCGGAGGGGTCTCCGGTGTCATGGCGATCCCCGACGCCGAGATTCGCCGCAACGTCGTGCTGATGGCCACGGTCAAGCAGCACCACGAGATGATCCGCGCCGCCCTCGATGCTCCCACCCCGGCCTCCGACATCAAGGTGCTCGGGCCCGAGGTCGGCAAGAAAGCGGGGATCGCATACGTCACCGACGACTACGTTCGCCGCGTCCTCGACGAGACGTTCGGGAAGGTGGGATGGCGGTTCGGGTTCGAGCTCGCCTGTCCGTGGGATCTCATCCGCCAAGAGCACTACGTCATCGTCAAGGGCCGCCTGGAGGTGCTCACTCCCGCCGGCTGGATTCACCGCGAGCAGTACGGCACCGGCCGGGTCCAGGCGAGGAAGGACGGGGGCGGCATCACCGACCCCGACGTCGGTTTCAAGGGCGCCGCCACGGACGCCTTCAAGAAGTGCGCCAACTCGTTCGGCGTGGCCGAGGACGTCTACAGCGGCAAGCACTCGAAGATCAAGCAGGAGGCCCGCCGCTACGAGCAGAAGGTGCAGCAGGCGGCGGACGAGCAGGCCAAGACCCTGAACCCCGCCCAGACAAAGGTCTACCAGATGGCCCAGAACATCATCAAGCGGGGGATGGGAACGCGCGAACAAATCCTCGGCGCCATCACGTGGCTCTTGCCCAACAAGCAATGGTCCGGGGGCGTTCCAAGCCCGCGCGATCTGACGGGCGAGGAGTGCGATGTGGTCCTCAAGCAGTTCGTGCCGGTGCTCGACGGCGTGGGCATGTTCGTCACCGAGGGCGACACAACCAAGATCACGGCGAGGCCGTAAATGCCGGCTACCCACCTCCTCACCCTCGACAACCGCAAGATACCGCTCGACGAGGCGCATCTGCACCCCGATTGGTTCGGCGACATGGACCCCGAGATGATCACGTGGCTGGTCTCCACCGTGCGGCGCAGCGCCTACGCCGACATCACCGTGACGGAACTCCTCGAACCCCCGCAGGTCCAGACGCTCCGCTCGCGCCACGACTACGCCATCCGACTCGAGGACATCCTCGAAGCCGCGCAGGGGCGATGGTTCCACCAGCAGATGGAGGAGCGGGGGGCGCTCGCGCGCGTGCAGCGCGACCTGCTCGTGGAGCACCCCATCGTCATGAAGGTGAGCGACAAGATCGTCGGGGGAACCCCCGACAAAATCTACTTTGACCCCCGCCGAGGCTGCGACGTACTCGTCTCGCGCAAGACCCGGAAGGTCAAGTGGTGGCACTGGTGGAAGCGCGGCATCGCCACGCTCGAGGACGAGAGTTTGCAGGAATCGCTCTACGCCCACCTCGCGCGGCACGGCACGTTCAAGGGAACGGGCAAGCCGGTCAAGCGCGACCCGCAGAAGGCGTTCCTGCATTTCATGATCCGCGATTGGGACAAGGCCCACGCGCGCAAGGCGCGCGACAGGGGCGAGCCGTACCCGCCGCCGTTCGGGGTTCTCCCCCTTGATTTGATGTCGGACGCCCGGGCCGCGGCGTACCTGAAGGTGCGCCTGCAGAACCACATGCAGGCCCGCCAGAAGATCGACGGTCAACTGCCCGAGTGCTCCGACCGCGAACGCTGGACGAACCGCCGCAACGAGCCGCTGCGCTGCCTGGACTGGTGTCCGGTGTCGGTCGTCTGCCACCAGTGGCGCCGGGAAGGCCCCTCGGGCTTCGATCTTCCGCCGGCGGGCGCGAACGGCACGACGACGGAACCGAAGACGAAAACTTCGCGCCGCAAGCGTCCCTCCGCGGCGTGGGGGGAGGCCGGGACTGGCGTACCACCGGCCTCCCCCGCTAAAACTAAGGGGACATATTGGATCTAGGAGGAACGATGGGAGCGAAGCGACGCGGCGTGATGTCCAAACTGAAGCCCGGCAAGAAGGTCAAGGGGAGTCCCGTCACGCAGCCGTACCTTCCGGGGGCGTTGACCGCCGAGATGAAGGAGACCCTCGCTAAGGCCAGGGTCTGGTTGGAAGCCAAGGAAGCCGCGGCCGAGGCCGCCAAAGCGGCCAAGATCGACAAGGAAGAGGTGATCGCGACGATGGCGTCCTACGGCATCAAGCAGTTGATCGTCGACGGCCGGTTCAAGATCACGCTCGAGAACGGCCTCAAGTGCGCCAAGTACGACCCGAAGAAGGATGCCAAGAAGAAGGACGCCCAGCACGACGCGACGAAGGCGGAACTGATGGAGGCGTCGGCCTAGCATGGGAACCCCCCTCCAGGACTACGTCAACGCGCTCGCCGCGATCTCGGTGAGGTTCGCCGGCCTCAAGGCCAAGCGGGAGGCATACGCCTGCGCGCTTGCCGACGCGGCGGCGCTGGTCTCGGCGATGGCCGAGTCGGCGCCGCCCGAGGCCGGAGAGCGCAAGGCCGCGATGGGGATGGTCTCGGCCCTGCTGGCGGCCATCGCGGTAGAGTGCGGCCTGCCCGAGAACCCCCGCGAGGTGGGGATCTCCCCCAAGCATCCGCCGAACGACGTGGCGGTCGAGAAGTTCAACGAGGCGATCAACCGCGCCCTCGGCGGCGACGCGGGGGCCAAGCAGGGCGGATGAACCTCCTTCGGATGGCAGGGGGAAAGGCGGGGATGGCCGACGAGATCATCGCCCGCATCCCCCCTCACGTCTGCTACGTCGAGCCCTTCGGCGGCGGCGCCGCGGTTCTGATGACGAAGGCCCCCTCGCAGGTTGAGGTCTACAATGACATCCGGGGCGACCTGGTGAATTTCATGATGCAGGTCCGAGACAACGCCGAGGAACTAGCGCGCCGATGCTACTGGACCCCCAAGGCCCGAAAGCTCTACGGAGAGTGGGCCACGAAGTGGTCGAAGGATGGGTGGCGGCCCGAGGACCCCATCGAGCGGGCGGCCGTGTTTTTCTTCATGCAGAGGATGACGTTCGGGGGCGTTCCTACCTGGTCGCCGGGCAACTTCGGCTACTCCCTCGTCACCGGCGCGACGGCCTACTCGAACGCCTGTCGGAACATCCTCAACGTGGCCGGCCGCCTAACCCGCGTGACCATGGAGTGCCTCGACTGGTCGGACATCCTCGATCGCTACGACGGCCCGCAGACCTTCTTCTACCTCGACCCCCCGTACACCTATGGAACCGCCGGCGAGGCGGCCGACGACTGCCTCTACGACTGGCCGCCCGAGAAGCTCGACGCCCTCGTAGAACGGCTCGGCCGGATCAAGGGCAAGGCCCTCGTCTCGGTGGGCAAGCAGGAGGACGCCGACAAGTTCGACGGGTGGCGGCGCGAGGTGCTGGAGCGTTCCCTCTTAATCTCCAACGACCGGCGCACGAAGTACGAGAACGGCAACCCCATCGTCAAGGAGTACCTCTTGACAAATTACGACCCTGAACCCGGCCTCTTCACCTGATGGCCGACAACCTCGTCTGGTGCAAGTGCTGCGGCCGCCTGCGCCCCAAGAAGACCATGGCCAACTACATCGGCGAGGTCTGGAGTTGCAAGGACGGAAGCGACTGTCTACGCGCAGAGGATCGACGGCGCAAGAGAGGGGCACTCCCCCTCAACAAGAGAGGACACTGATGCACTCCGAGGCATTCGCGTACATCAAGCGGTGGTTCAGGCCCGAGCAAGGTGACCGGGTATTGGAGGTCGGGGCGTTCGACGTCAATTCCACCGCGCAGGGCCTGATCCTTCGGGATCTCCCCGCGGCCTACGGCATCGCCGGCGTTCAGTGGTTGGGCATCGACATCCGCGAAGGCCCGGGCGTGGACCTGGTAGTTGAAGCGGGCAAGGCATGGCCGTTCGAGGGCGGTTCGTTCCAGTGGACCCTCATGCCCGAGATGCTCGAGCACGACGCGAACCCGCGGGAAACCCTAGCCGAGGTCGCGCGGGTTCTCCCGGTGGGCGGGAAGGCCATCATCACGACAGCCGCCGGCGCGCGCAAGCACCACGCCCCGCCCCACTTCTGGAACTTCTGGCCCGAGGGGATCTACATGTTCCTCACCGAACAGAACTTCACCGTGCGACACCTGGAACTGCGCGAGGATGACCTGTACGCCTTCGGCATCAAAAGCCCGTAACCAAGGAGGAGGCCATGGGAGACCGATGCGAAGCCTGCGGGCAGCGGATCCGAAAGCTCAACCCCCACCAGATGGACAAGACCAAGGTCCGGGTCCTGGAGGCCATCGCCCGGCACAACCTCGTCGGCGCGGTGTGGGTGAAGGTCCTCGCCGATCCGGCCGCGGCCGGGGCGCGGGCGGGGACGCCGCACCTCGTCACGGACGAGGTCCACGTCGCCCGCCTTCGATGGTTCGGCCTTGTTGAAACCTCCGTGCGTCGAAGCGGCCTCTACCGGGCCACCCCCCTCGGGATCGCCTTCCTTCGCGGCACGGCCTCCGTCCCGGCGAAGATATGGTGCCGCGAGGGGAAGGTGGCCGACGAGTCGCCCGACCGCGTCTTCGTCCGGGACGTGCGTGGCGTCCTACTGGACAAGACCTTCTGGGACGGCTACCCTGCCGTCCAACGCGAGGCCGAAGACAAGAAGCGCGATCTCCCGCTCTTCAACTATGCGTAAGCGCCATCGACACAACGGGAAGCTCTACCACAGCGAGGCTGCAACCCTCTTCACCGCCGACTGCCATCGCTGCGGGCGGACGGTGATCTACGCGCACTGCCGCGACCGCGAGCGCCTCGCCTTCGACCCCGACCCGAGTTTCGTCCTGCCGGCGGACGGACTGGATCGCGCCGTCACCGGCTACCTCCCGCACTACTGCCGCGCACGAACCGACGTAGGGTTGCCCGGACACGGGCGAAGCGACCGGGGCTTGGGGGACTAGGGCGCGCGCGGCGCCGCACGCGGCGGCTTGGTTGCGCGAAGGCGGAACGCTGGAAGGGTTCTCAACGCCTGCGTGATCTGCCTGCCGATGCCAGGAACGTCCGCCTTGCCCTCTGTGACCATGAAGAAGAAGGTCCTCAAGACGTTTCCGATGGAGGCTCTGGCGGGCGCCTCTTGCGCTGTTGCAGCGATTGACGTTTGGGCGAATGTTCGATCCTGCACCTCCGTCCGTATTAGCTCGGTTCTCACTCGCAACCCCATCTCCATCAGGGTTTCGATTTGTGTCGGTGCCTGGACGGATGCCTCGATGCCGGCACGAGCGGTTTCGGCGGCCCCACCGGCCGCCACTTGAGCCACGTCCCTGGCCGCCTCAATGCTCCTCGCGTCGGCGAGGATGCCGCCCGCATTGAACTCAGTTTGCGCTCCCGAGAGCGTAATCTGCCGAGACGCGGAAATCGCTCCGGCAGTCTCAACCACCTGTCGGGAAGTCCGAAAGCTCTCGCGCATAAGTCTGGAGAGGTGATCGATGTCCAACGAACTGGCGCCGCGTGTCTCAGCGTTGAGCCTCGCGACGCGTATCGCCTCGCCTTCCAGCCGCGTTAGATTCACGAGGCGATTGTCCCTGTCGGACATCGCTATACCCAGAGTTGCGCTCGCCTCCATCTCGATCCGTTGCCACACGGGCACTTGATCCCGCAGGCCGGCTGCCATCATCGCGCGCACTACGGCTCGAGCCTGATCCCTCCTCAGTAACGCGCTTCTTTCTCGAGCCCTCGCCTCGAAAAGAAGAGAGGTTGCGTCTGCAATCTCCTGTGGAACGTTTTGTCCGTTCGGCATGACTACGGCCTCGCGGCCCCCCGCTGAAGTCGCCCCGTACCAAACACTCGCCGAAGGCCGGGAAGGGTGCGGATGTTGAGCCGGATCTCACGGCTTAGGCCCGGGATGTCGGGAAGCCCGGTCCTCGCCCGCGTGAAGAACCGAGACAGCGGTGCGGCCAACTCCGATCGCACCGGCGACTCTTCAGCGAAGCTCCTCACCTGATTCTGAAGCGCGTCCCGCGCCCCAACGGCGTCGGCCTCACGGCCAGCACGCGCCTGTCCAAGCTCGAAGGTGATCTGTTCGACCTGGTTGCTCGCTTCGGGTTCCGCACGCAGTCCGATCCTCGCAATCTCATCGTAGCGTTCAGCGATGATGTCCACCACATCCGATGATCGGTTCCTTGATGCGGCCATGTCGAACATGGCGAACCAATCCGACGTCAACATGCCGATTTGCTCGCCGAGGGCACGCGAACCCGCCCGCAGAACCTGCGTCTCGACCTGCTGCCGCGCCTCTCGGAACCCCCGGCCCATCTCCTGGACGAGGGATTCCAGCTCGCCCTCGACAACACCGCCCGGGACAATGCCTCTGGCCCGCACCCTTTCGATGGTGGCGTTGGTCAACTCGATCTCAAGCCGCGTCAGGTTCTCTTCGAGCTGGCGGACGTTCTGCCCGAGGAATCCTAGGCGCAGGTCGGCGTTGGCTTCAATGTTGCGCCACTGTGCGGCGGCCTCGGCAAGTCCGGCCTCGCGCATCTGAAACTCAACCCGCCGGGCCATGTCCGCCTTGAGTTGAGCCTCGAGGGCCGACGACTTGATCTCGTGAAGGGCCTTGAGCGTCTCGGCCATCTGGCGCGGGATGTCCTGTTCGCCGTTTGGCATACCCTACGGCCGGGGGGCCCCTCGCTGCGTGCGTACAACCGGGTCGCGGCCCGTCCGCGATCGCCGGAGGCTGCTTCGGATTTCGGAAGTGAACGCCCCCACGTCCATCGCTTTACCCAACCCTTCCGCGCGCATGAACGCCGCGTCCGCTCTGATCAACGGCCCAGACAGCGCTGCCCTCAGCGGCGCGGCATTCGATGCCCGGGCTGCATTCTCCTCCACCCGGTTCGTCAACACCCGGAACTCTCCGGAGATGCTGGCACTGATTTGTCCGTCTTCTTCGATCCGCCGCTCCACAATAGCGGCGAAGAACCCGCTTCCTATGGTCCTCGCATCCCGGATGCTGTCTCGGGCCCTGGCCGAAAGATAATCCGCGCTCTGCGCTCGAAGCGACGACGATAGGGTGTCTTCTTGAATCGCCGAGCCTTCCTGGTTTCTGAATCCAAGGTTCATCAAGGTGGCGTTC
>Ga0209342_10000425_pt1 | contig 48507 bp, 44 predicted proteins | sample RifCSP16_2_FD_184023 | JGI IMG/M metagenome (GOLD analysis project Ga0209342, IMG submission 184023) | Soil microbial communities from Rifle, Colorado - Rifle CSP2_sed 16_2 (SPAdes) (version 2) | ecosystem: Environmental > Terrestrial > Deep subsurface > Rock core/Sediment | place: Rifle...
CGACGTCCGCTGCGCCCCCCCCCCCCGCACGGTTTGTCCAACCGACCCGCATCGGGGGAGCGGCGGGGAATCCCTCAATCGGAATTTGTACCTATCGTACGAGTCGTACCTACCCTGCGGGTTAGCGTGCGGGGTCGAGTCCTCGCTCCGCCAGACTTCTCGAACACCATGCCCGGCCTGTAGGACTTCGCGAAGCGCACGCAGTTCCCGATGGCGAGGCCCTCGTGGCGCTTGACGGAGGGCAGCCACTTGGTGCACCTCGGCCCCGTGAGGGAGGCCACGTTCCCCTTCGGCGGGGAGTCCTCAGGCCGGAGGTCCAAGACCCCGCATTTCGGGCAGACCCAGCCGGGGGTTTCCCCAGCACGATGCGGCAGGACACACAGCCCGCCATCGGTTCCGGGATTCCGATGACCTGAGATAGACGTTTGCCACGCCTGCCCTATGGAGGAGGGCATTCACCCTACTCCCCCCGTGCCCCTTATACCCCCGGGAGCCCTCCGTCCTCCGTGGCGAAGGATATGTCCGCCAAGACCGTTGAGGAGCTGCCCGGGGTCGGACCGGCCACTGCGGAGAAGCTCAAGGAAGCCGGCTATCTGGACCTGATGGCCGTGGCCGTGGCGTCCCCGCAGATGCTCGTGGACGTCGCGGAGCTGGGGAGCGCCGCCGCGGCGAAGATCATCCAGGCCGCGCGCGAGGCCGTGGACATCGGCGGGTTCGAGACGGGGGACGTGATCCTCGAGCGCCGGAAGTCCGTCTCCAAGCTCACGACCTGCTCCAAGGCGCTCGACGAGCTGTTGGGCGGCGGGGTCGAGACCCAGGCAATCACGGAAGCCTACGCGGAATTCGGCGGCGGGAAGTGCGTCTCCGGCGCCACCCCCGTCCTGTACTTCAACGATGAGCGGCCTCACCTGGAGCCGATTGCAGAGACCTACGCGAAGTACGCGGCCCTCCATGGCGAACAGCCGTTCGAGGAGGGGCATGTCGTCCAGGACATCCCGGTGCGCGTCTACGGCCTCCCCTCGGAAGGCAAGGACACGACCCGCGCCGTGAGCCTGTATCGGGAGCGGGCGGACGAGGTCTACCGCATCCGGAGTTCCCGGGGGGCCGAATACTGCGTGACCGGCGCCCATCGGTTCCTCACCGTGACCGATGAGGGCGTGCAATGGGTCCCGGCAGTGCAGCTGGCTGCGGGCGACCCCATCGCCGGCCCGAAGATCCTACCCGGCCGCGAGTCAGGACTGACGGAGGACGAAGCGTACTTCCTCGGACTGTTCACCGCCGAGGGGACCGGGAACCCGGTCTCCATCACGAACACGGACACGCGGATCATCGAGTGGCTCCAGCAGTTCATCGAGCGGCGGTTCGGCTACGCTCCGCGGGTGAGCGCGGACTCCAGACATCCGCACGTCAAGCTCGTCCTCCTTCGGAAGCCCACCGAGGAGTTCCTCGGCCCCCTCGCCAAGGAGCGTGCCGGGGACAAGCGCGTGCCCGAGGACGTCCTCGCCGCCCCCGAAGGGATCGTGCGCAGCTTCCTGGCCGGCTACCTCGATGGGGACGGGTCCATCGGCCACACGATCAGCGCCACGACCAGGAGCCGCGCCCTGAGCACGGGACTCGCCTATCTGTTCTCCCGACTCGGGATCCGGATCACTCACTCGGACCGCGTCACGAATGGAGTGACCTACTATGTTGTGCACGTGGCCGGCTTCGACCGGGATCGCCTGTCCCTCCCCCTCCTCACGAAGACCTTGCCGAAGCGCACGACCCGCCAATCCGCGCACGGCTACCCGACCCGGATCCCACGCTACCTGAACGGAGTCTACCACCGGGCGCTCGGAGGCATCACGGGCAGGCGGCAGAAGGCGGTGAGCCAGGGACATGAGGGAGAGACCTTCTACTCCGTGCTCACCCGTACGTCGCACCAGAAGAAGACCCTGAACGAGCCCACGTTCCAGCGAATCGCCACGGAGTTCCTGGCAGCCCACGGTCGGCTCCTGGTGGCGAAGGAGCTGGCGACACGGATCGATTCCCTCGACCGTTCCGAGTTCCGGGCTCTCGTCGATGGGATCCCCTTTGGCTTCTCCAGCCTCGCGGATCGGGTCGGAGCCGAGAGCACCGCGTGGCGCAACTACCTCTCGCGGGGGCTGCCCCGGGACAAGGAGACCCGTCGCAGCGTGAGGGCGGCGCTCCTCCACGAGATCGACGCTCGGATCCGGGTGCTGGAAGAGGCATTCCCCCAGATCCGCAACATCCACGCCCTCGCCTGGGACGAGATCGTCTCGATTGAGCGGATCCCCCACAACGATTTCGTCTATGACTTCGTCGTCCCCGAGGGCCACGTCTTCGTGGGTGGCGCGGTGCCCACGTTCCTGCACAACACGCAGCTCGGACTCCAGCTGGCCGTCAACGTCACGCGCAAGGTCGAGGACGGCGGCTTGGACGGGGACGTCGTGTGGATCGACTCGGAGGGCACGTTCCGTCCGGAGCGCATCACCCAGATGGCGACCGGGGCCGAGCTCGATCCCGAGGCCGTGCTCAAGCGCATCCATGTGGCCCGGGGCTACAACTCGCACCACCAGATGCTCCTCGTCGACAAGGCGAACGAGCTCGCTCAGGACTTCCCCATCAAGCTGCTGGTCGTGGACTCCCTCACCGCCCACTTCCGTGCCGAATACATCGGCCGTGGGGTCCTGGCGGAGAGGCAGCAGATGCTGAACAAGCACATCCACGACCTGCAGCGTTTTGCCGATGTGCACAACGCCGCGGTCTACGTGACGAACCAGGTGCACGCCAAGCCGGACGCCTTCTTCGGCGACCCGACGCGGCCCATCGGCGGGCACATTGTCGGGCACAGCGCCACGTTCCGCCTCTACCTGCGCAAGTCGAAGGGCGGGAAGCGAATCGCCCGGCTCGTCGACTCCCCGAACCTCCCCGAGGCCGAGGCGGTGTTCACCGTCCTGGAGGAGGGGATTCGGGACTAGGTGCGGCACGCAAACCTAGATGTAGGCCGGAGAGGGATGTCGATGAAGATGCCGCGCGCGAGACCGGGCCGGACGAAGCGAGTGACGACCAGGGAGCCTCGAGCAGAGCCGGGCAAGGCATACTGGCGAGATCTGGAGCGGCGGTTGCTTGCCGTACTCAACGACCCTGTGAAGAGCACCGAACTGTTCATCGCGATGGGGGGCGGGAGGAACCGGCATGAGTAGGACGATGCTCTATCGACTGTTGTCCGAGGTGGAGGAGCGCGCCGTAAGGAAACTCCTGGAAGCCTCTTCCGGAGGCCCGCACGAGGAGAGCGTGGAGAGCCTGCTGCTCACCGCCGAGAGATTGTCAAGCCTTCGCGAGAACTTCGCACGCGGGATGCGGGATGAAGCACTCCTCGCAACCGCCGGGCCCTGAAGCTCAGGCCGGGGGACTGTCGGCCATGTCGGGAGGGCGGACGCGGATTCCCCGCCTGAACGACTCCTCGAACCCCCCCGACGCCGAACCGATGTTCTCGCTGCGGTAGCGGGCATCCGGGACTCATTCCCCACGCACAGGCCACCAGATGGGGCCGGATCAAGGAAGCGGGGACTGGAAGGCGTTCCGGCCCCCAGAGGAGAGTGCCCGCGACCTCCGCTCTGCCACGCCCGTGATCGGGTCCAGCAGGGCGTACCGCCGTCCCGCCTCCTGGACCGGATGGGACCGCATCATCTCGAAGGGGGCGAAACGGAGCTCGGGACCATGAAGGTCCCAGACCCCCGCCACACGACCCTCTCGGAGGATTACGTTCGTCACGTTCCCGCCGCGGTCCACCACGTGGTCCGCCCACTTCGCCTCGAGGTATCTCGCGCGGTCGGCGTGCGCCATCAGATAGGCGTCCCAATGGGGAAGGAGGTTAAGCGAGGACCACTTCTTCGGGGCCGAGGGCAGCTCGTCGAGGCTCTCTCGCGTCGCCAGGTAGATCCCCCGGACCTTGTCCAGGAACACCTGCTCCAGTTCCAGCCGCTCCAGGGCGGACTTGGCGGTGAGCTCGGAGACGCCCGCCCACCAGGCGAAGTCGGCGACGGTCGCGGGGCCGTGGGCGGCGAAGTACAGCGGCGCAAGGCGCTGCAGGGCCTGGACCTCCGTCGGCGGTCTCGCGGGGACCGTCACCCACTCCTTGAGGATCACGTACTCGAACTGCTGGCTCCGCCATCCGCCGCGGACGCGAGCCCGGACGATGCGGCCATCGTGGCTCATCTGCCGGAGGACGAGGGTCAGGGTCCCAGGCACCCGCTCCCGCCATGATGCGAGACGCTCCTTGATCTCTCCCGCGGTCCTCGGCCCGTCGCGGAGGATCGTCTCGATGGCGTTCGTGAGCCCGCCGTACACCGCGTCCGTGATCCCCGCGGAGTGCAGCATCGGCAGGGCGCTCACCTTCGCCGCCAGCGCGAGCCCATGGGGGACAAGCTCCGGCGGGAGCAGGTACACGCTGCCCCGCATGGCGGGGACACGGACGAGGGACCGCCGCTCGAAGAGGGCGTCGTCCAGCGTCGCGGTGTGGAACCCGTCCATCCTCGCGGCCAGGGAGAGGTAGCTCGTGGGCGCGGCCCCGTAAATCCCCGCCGAGCGGAGCACCGCGTCCTCCACGGCAGGAGCCGGCTCGAGGAGGCCTTGGGCCCGAAGGCCCCGCCATAGGACCGCGTCGAGCTTGACCGTGTCCATGCCCCCCGGAAGGCGCACCGCCACTTAACGAAACCGCCAACCCTTTACTCCCCGCCGGGTTCGAGGCCCTGTGCGCGTGCACCAGATCGTCGACCGCAGCTTCGAGGTGAACCTCTACCTCGTGGACGCGGAGCGCCCCGTGCTCGTGGACACCGGGACCGGGCGGGACCATGAAGGGACCGCCGCGAAGGTCCGGGCCATCCTCCAGGATCGCCCCCTCGATGCCATCCTGATCACCCACCGCCACTTCGACCACGCGGGCGGGGTCCGCGGGGCCGTGCTGGAGTTCCGGACGGACGCGTACGCTTCGCAGGAGGAGGCGGAGGCGCTCCGGAGCGGCGACGCGCGGTCGACCGGCGCGGAGCTCTTCGGTGCCGAGCCGGGCGGATCCCCCGTCCGCGTCTTCTCCTACGGGCAGAAGATCGACCTGGGTGACGCGCACCTCGAGGTGCTCCACACCCCCGGGCACACCGCCGGGCACGTCTGCCTCTGGGAGCCGGCGAGCCGCTCGCTCCTGTCCGGGGATTGCGTCTTCACGGGAGGGAGCGTCGGCCGGTGGGACCTGCCGACGGGGGACTTCGGCCAGCTCCAAGGCTCCCTGCGGAGGCTCGCCGCCATGGAGGTCGTCGACCTCTTCCCAGGCCACGGCCCGGAGGCCCGCGGCGACGGCGCGGACCATGTCCGGCTCGGACTGGAGTCGATCCGGGGGTGGCGTCCCTGACCAGGGTGGCGCAGGCGGCGTGGCTGGGGAGCAAGTACGCCCTGGACCGGCCGGACGCGGAGTTCGCTGTGGAGACGCTGCAGGCCGGCGGTCTCGTCGTGTACCCCACCGACACGCTCTACGGCCTCGGCGCCGATGCCTCGAACCCCGGCGCCGTGGAACGGGCGGTCTCTGCCAAGGCGAGGCCCGAGGCCCAGGGGATCTCCGTCGCCGTGTCCGGCCTGAGCCAGATCGAGGCCTGGGCCCGGGTCGGGGGGGCCGCCCGCAACTTCATCGCGTCGAACCTCCCCGGCCCGTACACGGTGATCCTCGCGCCCTCGGGCTCCGCGCCGCCCCACCTGGTGTCCGCCCTGGGCATCGCGTTCCGCATCCCCCGCCACCCCATCGCGGCCCTCCTCACCCGGCTCTTCGGCCCGATCACCGCCACGAGCGCCAACCGCCATGGAGGCGCCGCGCCGGTCGACGTCGCGACCGCGCGCGCGCAGCTCGGCGACGCCGTCGCCCTCTACCTCGACGCGGGACCATGCGAGCTCGGGGAGCCGTCCTCGGTGGTCGACTTCACGGGCGACCGTCCGAAGGTACTTAGGCAGGGTGGGGTTGCGCCGAAGGGGTAGCCGCGTGGACGAGCAGGTCCTCGAGAAGCTCAAGCAGGCGGGGCGCGCCGCCGCGGAGGCCCGGGAGTACGGGAAGTCGCTCCTCGTCGAGGGCGCGAGCCTCCTCGACGTGTGCACGAGGATCGAGGACCGGATGCGCGCGCTCGGGGTGAAGCCGGGGTTCCCCACGTGCCTCTCCATCAACAACGTCGCCGCGCACTTCACGCCGACGCACAAGGACAAGCTGGCGCTCCGACGGGGGGACCTCGTGAAGCTCGACCTGGGGACGCACGTCGACGGGTACCTCGCGGACACGGCGGTGACGGTCGAGGTCGGGACGCGGACGTGGACCGAGCTCGTGCGCGCGTCCTCGACCGCCCTCGCTGCCGCCATCGAGATCGTGCGACCCAAGATCCAGACGCGGCTCCTCGGCGCGGCGATCGAGCGCGCGATCGAATCGTTCGGGTTCAAGCCCATCGCCAACCTCACCGGCCACACGATCGAGCGCAACGTGCTCCACGCGGGGAAGAGCGTGCCCAACGTCGGGGACCACGGCTCGGACGTCCTCGAGGCCGGGGACGTCGTCGCCATCGAGCCCTTCGCCACGAACGGCGCGGGGAAGGTGGACGGACGGAAGTCGGGGAACATCTACCGCCTCGCCCGGGTCGTCCGCGACATCAAGCCGGAGGAGGCCCTCGCCCTCTACCGGAACATCGAGCGGGAGTTCGACCACCTCCCGTTCGCGGAGCGGTGGTGCGCCGGCTTCGACAGGAACGCCTCGTCCACGCTGAACCGCCTGTTGAAGATGGGTGTGGTGACGACGTACGCGTCGCTCCTCGACGTGGGGAAGGGGATGGTCGCGCAGACGGAGCACACCATGGTCGTCACCGACGGCGGGGCGCTCGTGACGACCGTGTAGGGCGTGCGAGGGCCCAGAGGTGGCGGTCCCCCCGAGGCCCGACGATCCGGGACCAGATCACGGAGAACCCGGCCCCGGCAAGGAGGGCGAGGTTCCGCTCGGCGCCGTAATGGCTCCAGTACATCGGCGTGCCCAGGAAGTCGTCGAGGTCGCGGGGCAGATCGTCCCGCCCCATCACGATGAGGAGGAGTCCCCTCGGGCGGAGCACGCGTCGGAACCCCCGCAGCACGGCGAGATGATCGCGGCGGGGAACGTGGATCAGGGAATAGAGGGCGACCACCCCGTCGAACGAGGACGGCGGGAGGCGGAGGCGCCGCATATCCATCCGGAGGAGCCGCGCGCCCGGGGCCACCGTCGCCGCCAGCGACAACATCCTCGCGGAGATGTCGATCCCGGTCACCGCCGTGCCACGGCGCCCGAGGAGGGACGCGACCTTGCCGCTGCCGCACCCCGCATCGAGGACGCGTGCGCGGGCGGGCAACCGGCGCAGGAGACCCTCCAGCTCCCGGCGATGGACCGCGAGGCGCCGCTGCGCATGGTACTTGAGGGCGAGGGCATCATAGCCGCGCCGCACGATCGTGGTCGGGCGCATCATCGACCTTCAGGCCCCGCGCGGCTTCGGACCGCGCTTCTGTCCTCGGGGCTTGTCGTAGTAGGGGCTGTGGCACTTCGGGCAGTTCTTCGGCGCCGTCTCCTTCCTCGGGATCCAGGCGTACGTGCACCGGAGGCAGCGCAGCCGCGGAAGCGTGAGGGTCAGGTGCCGGGCCTCCAGAATTGTGTGGGTATGCTCACATGAACTCGCTCAACCTATTTCAACGCTTCCCATCCCGCGGGCGCGGTGGGCGACGGCACGCTGCTAGATTTATTACCATGCGACCGGTAGGGCACCCCCGGAGCTCTCCCGTGTCGGACATCCGCCGCATCGTCCTCGACGTCCTCAAGCCGCATAACCCGTCCATCCTCGAGATGGCGAAGCGCCTGGGCAGCCTCAAGGGGATCGAGGGGGTGACCTGCTCGCTCGAGGAGGTCGACCAGGAGACCGAGTCGGTCAAGGTGGTCATCGAGGGGACGCAGGTGGACTTCGACAAGGTCTCCGACACGATCCGCCAGGTCGGCGGCGTGATCCACTCCATGGACTCCGTCTCCGCCGGCAAGAAGGTCGTCGAGGACGTGCGCACGCCTCAGGACCGCTGAGCCTTGATCTTCTCCGCGACCTTCGCGACGACGCTCCCTTTCACGTAGTTCGCCTTCAGCAGCACGCGCCCGTCCTTGCGGCCCTGGGCGGACGGATGCATCGCCTCCTTCTCGACCGTCGGCGAGAGGCCGAGGGCCTTCGCGGCGGTCGCAATCTCCTCCACGGTCGGCGAGTCGACCGCCAGCCGCCTCGGAACGCGGCGCCCCTCCTCGCGCGAGCGTCGCGCGTCGAAGTAGAGGGGCCAGAGCACGAGGGGACGCTGCTCCTTCGCCATCGCGGCGCCTCCATCGCCGGGGCGCTCTTCAATCTGTGTGAAGGTTTAAGCGGGTTCCTCCCCTTGCGGGACGCCTCGGGGGAAAGGACGATGATGCCGGAGCGGGACCTGGCGGACCTGGCCGTGAATCACGCGGGCGACAAGGGCGCGACCTACGCCGAGGCGCGCATCGAGCGGCACTCCACGGAGTTCTTCATCCTCAAGAACGGGACGCTGGACGCGCTCTCGGTCTCGGAGGACGCCGGCATCGGCGTCCGGGTGCTCGTGCAGGGGAGCCTCGGCTTCGCGACGACGAACACGCTCTCCAAGGACGACGTGCGATCGACCGTCGACGACGCCGTGCGGGTCGCCAAGCAGGCGAGGCGCAAGGATCCCATCACCTTCGCGCAGGAGAAGGCGGTGAGGACCGAGTGGGGGGTCGCGGAGAAGCGGAAGCTCGCGGACGTCGACATCGAGCAGAAGCTCGAGGACGTCACGGCGATCGAGAAGGAGCTCGTGTCCTCGAAGGTCCCCCTCGTCGCGCGCATGTTCCAGGCCGCGACGAACCGCATCGACAAGTACTTCACGAACTCCGAGGGCTCGCAGATCCTCTCCTACTCGCCGCGCGTGCGCCTGTTCTACTTCCTCACCTGCATGGAGGGGGGCGACGTGGAGCAGACGTACCGGAACTACGGCTGGTCCGGCGGGTGGGAGGCGCTGGACGAGTGGGACGCCACGGCGCGCATCCTCGGCGAGGCCCGCTCCCTGCAGAAGTCCCTGAAGGAGGGGAAGAAGTCGCCCGAGGGCAAGTTCGACCTCGTCTGCGGGCCGCAGGTCTCCGGCATCGCGTCGCACGAGTCGTGCGGGCACCCTACCGAGGCGGACCGGATCCTCGGGCGCGAGGCGTCCCAGGCGGGGAAGTCCTTCATCACCGCCGACGCCCTCGGCCAGAAGGTCGGCTCGCCCGTGGTCAACGTGTGCGACGACCCGCTGATCAAGAACGCCATCGCGTACTACGAGTACGACGACGAGGGCGTCAAGGCGCGGCGGCGTTACCTCTACAAGGACGGAAAGATCAACGAGTTCCTCCACAACCGCGAGACCGCCGCGAAGCTCGGCACGCGGTCCAACGCGTCCTCGCGCGCCACGACCTACAGCCTCGAGGCGATCCCGCGCATGGCGAACACCTTCGTCGAGCCGAAGGACCACGGCTTCGAGGAACTGCTCGAGGGCGTGAGACACGGGATCTACATGAAGAGCTTCATGGAGTGGAACATCGACGACAAGCGCTACAACCAGAAGTACGTGGGGCGCGAGGCCTACCTCATCGAGGACGGCGAGGTCACGACGCCGGTGCGGAAGGTCGTGCTCGAGCTGACCACGCCGGCCTTCTGGTCCGCGGTGGACGCGGTGGGCAAGGACCTCGAGTTCGAGGCGGGCTTCTGCGGGAAGAGCGACCCGATGCAGGCCCTGGACGCGTCGATGGGGGGACCGCACATGCGCCTTCGCGACATCCACCTGAGGTGATCCCATGGACGACCAGATGGGCCTCGCGGAACGCATCGTCAAGAAGGCGACCGACCTCGGCGCGCAGGACGCCATCGCGGACGTCTACCGCAACCGGAACTTCCAGATCCGCTTCAGCCAGAACCAGGTCGACATCGCGAACACCTGGCGGGAGACCGCCGGCTGGCTCTTCGTGGCGGTGGACCGCCGCATCGTCCTCACCGAGGTCAAGGACTTCTCCAAGTGGGAGAAGGTCGTGGACGGCACGATCAGGGTGGCACGGAAGTCCCAGGAGAACGAGGAGTACGGCGGCATCGCCGCCGGGCCGTTCAAGTACCAGTCCGAGAAGCCAGATCCGAAGATCGTGCAGCTCGAGGACGCAGGCGCGCTGGTCGACGCCGGGATCGAGGCCGCGCTGAAGGCTGGGGCCACGGAGACCGCCGGGAGCTTCTGGCGCAACGAGGAGGAGCACCACCTCGCCACGAGCGGCGGCGTCCGGGCCAGCCGCCACGGCGCGTCCCTCTACTTCTCCATCCGTGCGTTGAAATCCCTGGAGGAGAGCGGCCACGGGGTCGAGTGCTCGACCACGCTCCATGGCTTCAAGCCGGAGCGCGCGGGCCAGAAGGCCGGGGAGATCGCGAAGCAGGTCAACAAGCCCGAGAAGGGCGAGGCGGGGAAGCACGATGTGATCTTCGACACGCTGTTCCTCGGGAGCATGGCGGACCAGATCATCGGCCGCGCCGGGGCCTTCACGGTGCTGGCGGGGCTGTCGCCGCTGAAGGACAAGGTGGGGCAGAAGATCGCGCACGAGGGCGTCACGCTGTACGACGACGCCACGGCCTCCTCGATCGGCGCGCGCCCCTGGGACGACGAGGGCGTGCCCACGCGTAGGAACTCCGTCGTGGAGAAGGGCGTCCTGAAGACCTACCTGCACAACACGAGCACCGCCAAGCTGTTCAAGACAAGCACGACGGGGAACGCCGGGCTCGTCGCCCCCGCGTCGTACGCGGTGGCGGTGGAGCCGGGGGACCGGACGAAGGAGGAGCTCTTCTCCGAGGTCCGCAACGGCCTCTACGTGACGAACACCTGGTACACGCGGTACCAGTCCTACGTGAGCGGGGACTTCAGCACGATCCCCCGCGACGGGATCTTCAAGGTGAAGGACGGCGAGATCGTCGGGGCGGTGAAGGACCTACGGCTCACGGACAACATCCTCGGGCTGTGGCAGCGCATGGAGGCGCTGTCGAAGGAGCGCCAGGAGGTCATGTGGTGGGGCGAGGTGTCCGTGCCCTCCCTCGTGCCTTACGGGCTGGCGCGGCAAATAGGTTTCACCAAGAGCAGCATGTAGACGTCGGCCGCAATGCGGCCCGCCTTCGAAAGTCCAACATGAACCCGACCGGGGCGAGACCCTATGACTTCTTTCTTCGCCAACGGAAGAGGGGACGTTCGAACAGCGGGCCGTCGAAGAGAGGCAGCTTCCGGTCCAGATAGGCAGGGGTGAACTTTGGGCGCCTCTTCGGCCAAGCATCCTCGGGTATCGTTTCCTCGCTCATTCCATCCCCCCTAAGCCGCGTTCATGCTCATGAGCGTTTCGCAGCGCGCCGACCTTGCTTCGATGCTCCCGCAGTGCTCGCCTGTACCGCGTCCAAAGAACGGCGATGGTCAGGACACTGAGGGCGAGAATCGCGCTCGTAAATCCCGTAAGGGAGACGAGGAGAAGCCCTGACTGGTCCTGGGACGCCTGGGGGACGAACACCAGCACAAAGGCGATGCAGCTCGCCAGGAGGAGGGCGGACACCGACAGCACCGTTCCCGAACGGAACAGGAGGACATTCCGGAAATGGGTCATGGTGTTGCGACTCAGGCTTCCGTCCAAGGACTCAAGGAATCCCTCCTTCACCTCGCTGAGGTTGAACCCCAGTCCCCGGACCGACGCGTACAACTCCCCAATTCGGACACCGATCTCGAGATTGGCGGGCATCAGGACCAGGACCGAAAGCACGAGCGCGAACACGAGGGCGCCTGCGGAGAGCGCTGTGTCGATGACCGCGAGACGAAACGCCGCAGGATGGTCTGCCTGAAGCGCTCTGGCCGGGTCGGTGCCGAAGTACCCCGAGGCGCTGCCTACGAGAATCATCATCGTGACCCCGAGGAGGCCGATGACATGGGAGGCTCTGGAATCCAGCGAGTCCTTGGCGCGCTCGAGGCGAGCGAGCTGCCGCGCGGCCTCCCCCAGGGCGAAATCGAGGGCTTCGCGGACGGTCGTCTCAGCCACGGACTGGCAAGACGACCGCCGATGCGATAGGACATGCGGACTACAGGCAGGGTCCTTATGTGCTTGTGGCACCGGTCGGGGAGACGAGGACCGCGTTCACCACGCCGTCTTGGCCGGGGCTGGACATCACCCGCGCAAGCCCGAGCTCCGTCTGGACGATGGCCCCGCGCGTCACGATGTTCCGCGTCACGAAGTGCGGGTTCGCCCCGTTCTCCTTGACCGTGACGATCTTCGAGCGCGCCGTCTTGCCCGTCTTCGGATTCGTGACGTTCGCGATGAAGGCCTTGAGGATGCGGACCTTCTGGTTCCGGCCCTTCGTCCGGTAGAGCTTCACGTCGTTGTCCTTCAGGGCGGTGTTGACGAAGGCGTACTGCTGCTCGCGCGCGATCTCGAACTTCCGCTTCTTCCGCGCGAGGCGGCGCCTCCCGCCGGTGGGGAGTCTCTTGGACGATCCTTGCCAGAGCGCCATGGGGAGGCCCGCCAGTGGAGGGGGCCTATAAGAGGGTTGCGCGGCTCACCGCCGTCGGGAGACCACGACGCATGGGTTCACCGGCCTCGGCGGATCGCCCACCGCCGTCCAGAAGTTCCGCGGCTCCCGGCCCAGCGTCGCGGCGATGATCTTGCCCGAGAGCAGGTTCCGCCCCTCGAGCACGAGATGGAACCGGGGCCTCACGAGCGGATCCCTTTCGGCCTCGCGGGCCGTCGCCGCCCTCTGGGCGCGGTTCGGGTAGTTGAAGACGAGATGGCCCCCCGGGGCCGTCATCGCAAAGAGATTCCGGATCGCCCGCCGGGAGTCCCGGACGTAGTGGAGGGTGGCGATGCAAATGACGATGTCGAACCGCCGGGAGGTCGGCATCTGCGGCAGCCGTGCGCGCCGGAAGGTCAGGTTGGACAGCCCATTCCGCCTCGCCTTCCGGCGGTTCTTCTCCAGGATCGTCCCGGAGAGGTCGAACCCGAGGAACTCGGTGCCGGGCAGGCGGGGCGCCAGCTCGAACAGCGTGGTGGCCGGCCCGCACCCGACATCGGCGAGCGAGCGGACGGAGAGCCCCTTAGACTCGATGAACCGCTCCAGCCGCGCCGCATTGCGCCTCCCCGCCTCGACCTGGACCCGCGGTGGCCGATGGTCCCGATAGAACCCATCCCAGTCCCACCGAACGTCCGCGCGGGCCACAGTCGGGATACCGGAGATGTCCTATAAGGACCCCATCCGGACCGGGGAGGAACGGGCTCACGGCGGTGGCGGGGGCGGGAGCGGCAGCCCGTTCGGCAGCAGCTCCGCCGGGGGTGGCGGGGGCGGTCGAGACGCCGGCTTCTTCGGCTTCCCCGTCTCGTCCTTGCGCCGGCGCCAGACCAAGAAGAGGATCAGCGGGATCGACACCGCCAGCAACAGCAGGATCCACCACACCCAGACGGGGAACAGCTCCGTCCGGTTGTTCGGAGGCGGTGGGTTCACGACGGGGGCGCTCACACGCACGGACGAAGTGTCCTGGGCGACCGTCCCTGGCACCCTCGCCGTGACCGTGGCGTCCCCTCCGACGGCGGAGACGAACCGTCCGGACCCGTCCACGCTCCCCACGCCAGTCCCGCCCCACTCGATCGCCGGGAAGACCGGGTTCCCGTCCGCGTCCGTCACCGCCGCGGTGAACTGCACGGGGACGTCGATCTCGACCTCCGCCGTCTCCGGGGTGAGCGTGAGGAGGGCGGGGGCGCCCGGCGTCACCGTGACGACGGCATTCGCCACGAAGCCGCCAGCGGTGGCGGCGACCGTCCAGGCGCCGACGGGGGAGGCGTCGTACAGTCCCGCCGGGGAGACCGTTCCTCCGTTGACCGACCAGGTGGCGCTGACCGGCACCGGGTTCCCCTGCGCATCCTGTCCGGAGGCCGTGAACGCCTGGGTCTGATCGGCGGTGATGGTGACGGTGAAGGGCGTCACCGCGAGGGAGTCGAGCGCGCCGGCGACCACCGTCACCGTGGCGGATCCATCGAGGGCACCGGCGGTGGCGGTGACCGTGTGTGTTCCGACGAGGGTCGGGGTGTACAGCCCGCTGGAGGACACGGTGCCGACGCCGACGCGCCAGGTCGGGACGATAACGAGGACGTTGTCGCGGGAGTCGTAGCCGGTGGCGGTGAACTGCTGCGTGTCGTCGGCGGTGATCGTGGCGGTCGCCGGGGAGACCACGAGGCGGTCGAGGGCCCCCGCCGTAACGGTCACGGAAGCGGACCCCGTGACCCCGCCGAGCGCCGCGGACACGGAGAACGTCCCGAGGACGCTCGGGGTGTAGAGCCCCGACGGGCTGATCGACCCCCCGGCAGTGCTCCAGCTGAAGGCGCCCCCGACGGCGTTCCCCCTCGCGTCGCGCGCGACCGCGGCGTACGGCTGGGTCTCGTCCACGGTGATCGTCGCGAGGGGAGGGGAGACGACGACGCTCGCGACGGCCCCGGGGACGACCGTCACCAGCGCGGTGCCGGAGAGCCCGGACTGGTTCGCGAAGACCGTGAAGGCCCCGGTGGGCCCGGGCACGTACAGCCCGGCCCCCGAGATGCTCCCGCCGGTCACGGCCCAGGAGGGCGAGACCACCACCGGATTGCCCTTGGCATCGGAGCCGGACGCGCTGAATCCCTGCACCTCGTCGGCGGTGATCGTCGCCACCGGAGGGGTGACGACGAGGCTGGCCAGGGCGCCGGCGGTGACCGTGACGGACGCCGTGTCGGAGACCCCGCCGAAGACCGCGGTCACCGTGTAGGTCCCGACCAGGTCCGGGGTGTAGAGGCCCGCGCCGTCGATGCTTCCGCCGTCCACGGACCACGACGGACTCATGGGCACGAGGTTCCCCCGCGCGTCGTAACCGGTGGCGGTGAACAGCTGCGTCTGATCGGCGTTGATCGCCGCGACGGACGGGGAGACAACGAGCGTGACGAGGGCTCCTGGGACGACGGTGACGCTCGCGCTCCCGGAGACGACGCCGCTGGTCACGGAGACCGTGTAGGTGCCGACGAGGCTCGGCGTGTAGAGGCCGGTGAAGGAGACGGAGCCGCCCGTCGCGGACCAGGTCGGCACGAAGGAGACGACGTTCCCCTTCGCGTCGTAGCCCGTGGCGGTGTATTGCTGCGTGTCGTCCGCGGTGATTGTGGCGGCGGCGGGGTCGACGAGGATGGACGCGAGCGCGCCGGCGAGGACGGTGACGTTGGCGGTGGCCGTGCGTCCCCCGTCGGTGGCGGTGATGATCCATGTGCCCGTGGGGCCGGGCGTGTAGAGGCCGGCGGCGTCGATTGTGCCTGCTCCGGCGGTCCAGGATGGGGAGGGCGTCACGGCGTTCCCGCAGGCATCGGCCCCGGTGGCGGTGAACTGCAGCGTCTGGTCGGCGGTGATCGTGGCGGTCCCGGGCGCAACCAGGAGCGTCGCCAGGGCGCCGGGGAGGACGGTCACGTCGGCGGAATCGAAGAGGATCCCCTCCGTGGCGGTGACGACCCAGGTCCCCGCGGGGCAGGGCGTGTAGAGGCCGTTGGCGTCGACGGCCCCGGCGTTCGTCGTCCAGGTGGGGTTGATGGCGACGACGTTGTCCTTCGCGTCGTACCCCGTGGCGGTGAACTGCTGCGTGTCATCGGCCGTGATCGTGACCGGGTTCGGCAGGGCCTCGACGCGGGTGAGCGCGCCGGGGGTGACGGTGACGGAGGCGTTCCCGGACCTTCCCGACTGGTTCGCGTAGACCGTCCAGGTGCCGACGGCCCACGGGGCGAAGAGACCCCCGGGGGCGGAGCCGTTCGTCGCGGTCCACACAGGGCTGATCGCCACCGGGTTCCCGAACGCGTCCGCGCCGGTGGCAGTGAACTGCTGCGTCTGGTCCGCGGTGATCGTGGCGGTCGGCGGCGCCACCGTGATGGTCGCGAGCGGGCCGGGGTTCACGGTCACTGAGGCGTTGCCGCTCTTGCCGCTCGCGTTGGCATACACGGTCCAGGCACCCACTGTCGTCCCCGTGAACAGGCCGGCCCCGTTGATGTTCCCGCCGCCATTGCGGGCCCATGTCGGCGTGATCGGGGGCACGACCGGGTTGTTCCACGCGTCGTACCCGAAGGCGTTGAAGTCGACCGAGCTCCCGGCGTTCACGACGGCGCTCGGCGGGACCACATTGATGCGGTCGAGCGGGCCCGGGACGATAGTGACGGTCGTGTTGTCGAAGCGGAACCCCGCGTACGCGGAGACGATGTAGGTGCCGAGCGCCGAAGGGGTGAAGAGGCCGGTCGCGTCGATCGTCCCCCCGCCGGAGACCCGCCACTCCACGGGGTCAGGGGGCGGAATCACGCCGAACGGGTCGGTCACGGTGGCGGTGAACTGGAGGGTTGAGCCCAAGGGCACCGTGGGGTCCTGGGGGGTGATGTTGACCCAGTGCGGTCCGGGGGTGGAAAGCTCCGCGCGGGCGTAGTAGGCATCCCCGGTGTTGCGGCTGTCGCAGTAGCCGAGGTGGACGCGACCCCAGTCGTCGACGACGATCTGCTGATAGTCGCCCATGAAGCTGGTCGTCGGCGCCTCGACGGCGCTCACGCGGACGTCGTTGGAGACCGTGACGCCACCGTCCGTGGAGTTCGCATAGTAGATCGCATGCTGGCCGGAGCGGAGGTCGGACCAGAGCAGGTGGACGACGCCGTCGTGGTCGACGTCCACGGAGGGCATGAACTGGCGGTTCGTGGTGTCGTCGCCGACGACGCGGGTGGTCCAGCTTTGGCCGCCGTCGTGGGAGTAGGCGAGATAGACGTTGTAGCCCCCGACGTCGCCGCGGTCGCCGCTCCAGACCACGTAGAGGTCCTGCCCTGTCGGGTCCGAGGCAATCGTGGGGATGTACGTGGAGCGAGGGGTGCAGCCCATGCAGCTAGCCCCGGTGGTGGCGATGGCCACCGGCGAGGACCACGTCAACCCGAAGTCATCGGAGTATCGGTACCGTTGGGAGGAGCCAGAGACGGCGACAGTGTGCACCCGGCCATACCGGTCGATGTCCACCCCGGGATACCAACCGCCGCCGCTCATGACGTACACGGGGGCTGACCATGTGAAGCCCGCGTCGAAGGTGGTCCGCGCGACCAAGTTCGTGCCGCCTCCGGACGGGTAGTCGTTCCAGAGGACGACCACGATGCCATCCCCGTAGGCTGCGGCCCAGGGCTTGTCGTCGAGGTTGTTCAGGCCGCTGATGCCAATCTCCGCCGTGTTCACCCAGGTCTGGCCTCCGTCCAAGGAGGTCCGGACCATCAAGGTGCCCCTGCCCGACGAGCGGTTGAACGGCATGCAGACCAAATACGTCCGGCCCGCCGAGTCCGTCACCGCCACCGGGTCCCCGGCGACCTCGTACCCTGGCTCGACGTAGAGCTGGTTAGGCGACCAAGTGCTGCCGCGATCCAGGGAGGTCGTCATCCCGCAGCGGTAGTCCGGTTCCGGGTTCCGCCAGTCGTTCCAGCCCGCGAACACCCGACCGGCCATGTCGACGGCGATCGAGATCTCGTTCTGCCAGCCGTCCCCGTCGCTCATGTTCGTGTTCACGAAAGGCGCGTCGTTGGGCGTCGGGTCGGTAGGAGCCAGCGGGGCGGTGTCGGTAGCGGCCTGGACCCCGGCCGCCAGGGAGAGAAGGAGGACCCCCAGGACGGCGAACGCGCGCAAGGGGTGTCCCATTCTCCGACGACGATTTAAGCCTGCGGTGGGTGTCTGGCGGTTCGGCCCCATCATCTCCCCCAAGACTGAGCGGACCCAAGCCCCGGGGGGACATTAAGGCATCTGTCCTACTCTCGAAGCGCCCCTAGCGCAGGAGGCCCAGCGTGGGCTCCTGGAACACCGCCAGGTACCCGGCGATGTACCCGAGGATCGCCCCGCCGTTCAGCAGCGGCAGCCCCGCCTGCGGCCTCCCCTTCGCGACGTACCGCATGAGGATGGCGTACCCGCAGAGCGACCCCGCCAGGCAGGCGATCGCCACCGCGAGCGCCTTCGGGACCTCGGCCTCCGTCATCGGAAGGAAAGTGAACGCAGAGACCGCGAGGATCCCGGGGATGATGATGTCCCCGAGGCCCATGAACATGGCCTCGCGCTCCTCCCCGGCGTCGAGTTGCGCCTTCAGCCCCTTCTGCTTCAGGAAGGAGTAGTCGCGCTTCTTCGGGATCACGAGGAGGACGGGGAGGCGCTGCGACGTCACCGCGTCCGCGAGCGCGACCATGTGCTTCGTCCGGTACACCGCCCACGCGTCGTACACCGCGAGGGCGATCAGCAGGATGAGCGCCGGCACGATCCCGAAGGAGATGCCCATGATGGCGATGACCCCGGCGGCGGTGCTCACGCCGACGACATCGACGACGTACCACTCCGGGCGCTTCACGAGCATGTAGGTGAGCAGCGCGGCGACGAGGAGCGACAGCCCGAAGGCGAGATTGTTCATCAGGATCACGAGCTCGACCTGCGCCGTGGACAGCGCGGCGAAGTCGAGGAGGGCCGGATCCTGCAGGATGATGAGGAGGTAAGTGAACGGGAGCGAGTACACGTAGACCATCGTCACCGCCATCGCCCCGAGGATGATGTACTTCACGAAGGCCTCGCGACCGAGCTTCACCGCCGCGAGGATGATCGCGGTGAACACGCCGACGAGGGCGAGGTACCAGAGCGGGTTCAGGGGGTCCTGGGGGTCTGGGACGGCCTGGTACCCCAGGGACTGCGCGGGGGCGGCGAGCACCAGGGCCACCGCGTTCGCCACGACGAACAGGAGGCCCATCGCCACCGCGGACGACAGCTCGCGGGCCACGGCCGGCCTACTCCCGGTGCACGCGGGCGAACGCGACGGTCCCGGAGATCTTCTCGATGTACACCTTGGTGATGGTGCCCTTCACGGTCCCGGGGACGTAGATGATGTACTTGTCGCGCTTGGCGATGCCGTCGCCCTTCTTCCCGATGTCCTGGATCATGACCTCGTAGACCTTGCCCTCCTCGAGGACCGCCTCCGCGATCTTGGCGGTCTTCTTCACCGCCTTCACCGGCCGGCGTGCGCCGCAGGCGTCGCATTCCAGGAGGGCCACGCGGCCTTCCTTGACGAGGCGCGTGTCCGGTCGGGTGCACTCGGAGCAGAGGACGTACGCCTCCACATACGACTGGATCCGGGCGTCCGCCTGGAGCGCGGTCACGTTGCCCTTGAACACGAGGCGGCGGCCCTCGAGCGCGCCGGCCGTGCCGATCTCGCGCAGCAGGTAGGTGAGAACGTCGTCCGTGTCGCGGTTGATCGCCGCGCAGATCTCCTCGAAGTTCCGCAGCACGGTGGTCTTCCCCTCGACCATCATGTCGGCGGGGGGGACCTGGAACCGCTCGTGCTTGCTGATCTCCTGGGGGAGCTGTTCCTTCGCGCGGCTCAGCAGCGCGCCGTAGTCCTGGGGCACGGACCATCGAACCACGGTCTTCGCTTAAAGGTTCCGCGGTGGAGGTTCTCCCGGTCGCCCACCGCACCACAAACTTGAATACGTCGGGAGTCCCACTCCGTGCCTGTGCGGTACGCGGTCCTGCTGGCCCTAGGCGTGGCCCTCGCCTCCTCCCTTCCGGCCGCGGCGGAGGGCGAATCCATCGTCCTGGCCTCCCTCAGCTCCGGGGTCTACGTGGAGATCGCCGACCCCGCGGACGTGTCACGGATCACCGAGATCCTGAGCTCGAACAACACCTGGACGAAGGTCCCCGACCCGAGCCCCTTCCGGGAGACGCACCTCCTCGACTTCGGGGTGTCGTCGTACACCTACGCGGCCGGCACGGGAGCCTACGCGGGGGCGGCCCTCTGGTTCGACCGTGACACGGAGCGGTTCCTCATCGACGAGGAGCTCAACACGATACTCCAGCCGTACCTCGACCGGCTCGCCGGCCTCGAGGGGGAGGTCGCGTTCGCCAAGACCCTGCAGATCATCGCGGGGGTGGCCCTCGCCATCCTCGTCGGCGCCCTCTTCGCCATCGGCATGCGCGAGGAGCGTCGCCCGCAGGTCCTCCGGTGACCTACTTCGCCGCCTCGACGAGCCCCAGGTGGATGGGGGAGGGCCGGAGCGGCCGCGAGCGCAGCTCGGGATGGAACTGCGAGGCGACGAAATAGGGGTGGCCTCGGAGTTCCAGGACCTCCATCCTGCGGTCGTTGTCGGAGCGCCCCACGTAGGCCATCCCCGCGGCCTCGATCTTCTCGATGTAGGCGGGGTTCACCTCGTAGCGGTGGCGGTGGCGCTCGTGGATCTTCGTGCTGCCGTACATCTTCGCGGTCCTCGATGACTCCCGGACGGTGATCTCATGGGCCCCGAGGCGCATCGTGGCACCCTTCGCCTTCACGTCGCGCTGCTCCGGGAGGAGGTCGATGACCGGATGCGGCGTCTTGGCATCGAACTCGGAGCTGTTCGCCTTCTCGAGCCCCAGGGCGTGCCGCGAGAACTCGACGGTGGCGAGCTGGAACCCCAGGCAGACGCCCTGGAACGGGATCTCCTGCTCCCGCGCGTACCGGACGGCGGCGATCTTCCCCTCGGTGCCGCGGTCCCCGAAGCCGCCGGGGACGAGGATCCCGTCCGCCCCGGCCAGGAGGCCCACGCCCTTCTTCTCGATGTCGACGCTCTCCACCCAGCGCAGGTTCACGCGACAGCGCGCGTGGGCGGCGGCGTGGTGGAAGGCCTCGATGTGCGAGAGGTACGAGTCCTTGAGGTGCGTGTACTTCCCGACGAGCGCGATCGTGCACTCCCCTTCCGGGTTCTTCAGCTTGTCCAGGAAATCCCGCCACTCCACCAGGTCGTGCCGCCGCGACTTCAGGTGCAGGCGGTCGAGGAGGAAGTCGGAGAGGCCCTGCTCCTCGAAGCGGACCGGCACCTCGTAGATCGAGTCCAGGTCCGGGGCGCTGACCACGCCTTGCGGCGGGACATCCGTGAAGAAGGCGATCTTCTGCCGGATGTCCGGCTCCAGGGCCTGGGGCCCGCGCGCGATGATCGCGGAGGGCTGGATGCCCATGGCGCGGAGCTCCTTCACGGACTGCTGCGTCGGCTTCGTCTTCTGCTCCCCGACCGCCCCCATGATCGGCACCAGGGTGGTGTGCACGAACACCACGTTCTCGTGGCCCATCTCCGCCGCGAGTTGCCGCGCCGCCTCGAGGAAGGGCATGCCTTCGATGTCGCCGACCGTGCCGCCGACCTCGACGAGGACGACGTCCGCGTGCTCCTTCTCGCCCACGTCATGGAGGAGCCGCTTGATCTCGTCCGTGATGTGAGGGATGATCTGCACCGTCTTCCCGAGGTACTCCCCCTGGCGCTCGCGGTCGATCACCGTGCGGTAGACCTTTCCCGTCGTGATGTTGTGGTCGCCGGTGAGGTTCACGTCGAGGAAGCGCTCGTAGTTCCCGAGGTCAAGGTCGACCTCGGCGCCATCGTCGAGGACGAACACCTCGCCGTGCTGGTAGGGGTTCATCGTCCCCGCGTCGCAGTTCAGGTACGGATCGATCTTGACGGGGGTGACCTTGATGCCCTTCGACTTCAGCAGGACGCCGATCGAGGAGGCGGAGATGCCCTTGCCCAATCCGCTCAGAACGCCGCCCGTGACGATCAGGAACTTCATGACGCCAACGGGGCCGCCAGAATCAGCGGGGTGGTGATAAGGCTTTGGTGCGGGAGTCTCTTGCCGTGCGCACCGGGGGGCTCCCGCCCTCGATCTGCCGCAACCGCCAGGAGAGGAAGGCGCGGACGGCGGCGAGATTGCGGTCTCTCCTGTAGGAGCGGATGACCCTTCGGCGCTCCGCGGGTTCGCGCCGCAACTCCTCGACGAAGGCGGTGATGCGGGGCAGCGCCCGGGTCACCTCGTCGACGACGCTCACCGTGGCGGCGAGCGACGTCCGGGACAACGGGTTGAGGTCGATCGCGACGACCTTCTTGCGCATCCGGCCGAGCGCTTCCGCCCGGTCCCCGTCCTCGAGGGGGACCAGGACCACGTCGGCCCCGTAGATCCCCCGGCGCGAGCACTTCCCGCGCCGGGAGTCCAGGCCCGGGATGCGCGCGTCCGGCCGGAGGCCGAGGGGACCGACGACCCCCGCCCTCCGGAGGAGCGCGAGGATCTTCCGGACGCGGGCGTCCGTGCGGTGGAAGAGGTTCACCTCCACGGTGGCCGGGACCGCCCGGGCCAGTCGCCCGACCTCCTTCGCCGCCAGGACCGCGACGTTCCCGTTGACCGAGATGACCGGGTGCTTCGCCTCGAGCAGGTGCGCCGCGGCGGCGCGCTCGGCCACGAGCGCGGGGGCCGGGGACTCCTCGCCGAAGAGGTAGTCGAACGCCTCGCCGCGGCCGTGCGCGATGAGCCCCTCGGGGGCCAGCACCCCGGTTCGATACGCCGCCACGAGCTTCTCCCGCGTCACGAGGGAGGCGTACCGCGGGTGCGACCTCGGGATCTTCACAGGAGGGACCTCACCGCGGCGACGAGCTCGCCGCAGCCGTCGACGAGGGGATCGCACACCGGGAGGCGAAAGCGCTCTCGGTATTCCAGGCTGACGCGCTCCACGTCCGCCCGTCCGAGGCCCTCGTGGTTCACCGCCAGACCGACCACACGGGATCCGGAGAACGCCTCGAGGAGCTCGATCTCGCGGGCGAGGTCGGGCATCGGGATCGAGAGCTGGTCGCGGCGGTAGTTCCGCGTCTTCCGCCCGGGGGCGTGCACGACCACGATCCCCGAGGGCGCGGCGGCGCTCAGGATGGCGCGCGAGCCGCAGACGTAGGCGGGGTGGGAGATGCTCCCCTGCCCTTCGACCACGATGACCTGGGGACGCTCCGACTCATAGGCCCGCACGATCTCGGACTCGAGCTCCCCGACCATGAAGTCGCCGGGGATGGCGTCGAGGGGGACACCGAACTCCGCACCCTGGAGGAGGCCGGTCTGCCCCGTGGCGACGAAGCTGGCGCGGACCCCCGCCGCGTTCAACGCCTCAGAGAGAAGGATCGCGGTCGTCCGCTTGCCGATGCTTCCATCCGTGCCGAGCACCGGGAGACGCAGGCAGGGGAGCTTCCGCGCGAGGTCGGTGAACTGCCGCAGCTCCCGGAGCGGGCGCGGCTTGCGGACATCGACGAGCCGCGTGCCGTGCTCCCGGGCGACCGCCGCGAACTCCGGGTCCTCGGAGAGATGCTCGTGGAGCCCGCTGAACACGTCCATCCCGGACTCCAGGGCCCGGCGCACCACCGGACGGAACTCCTTCGGCAGATAGCCGCCGAAGGTGGCGACGCCCACGATCAGGTTCTTCGGCGGCGACCCGAGGGCGCCCAGGGCCGCCTCCAGGTCCCGGTAGACGGGGATCCCGCGCACGCGCCCGTCGACGACCTCGCCCGCGTCGCGCCCGGCGTTCCGGCTGTCGAGAACACCGACGAGGGCGAACCGGCGCGAATGCCTCACCAGGCCGTTGGCCGTCTTCCCTGTGCCCGTGCCGAGGAACCCCTCGCACAGGACCAGCGCGGTCTCCAATTGATTTTCACCCGGGATAAACTGGCCAACACCTTTTCATGCGGATATAAAGGTAGGTCTGGGTCCGATGAACCGCTTGCCTAGGGGGTGCCCTACACGGCCGTCCTAGGGAACGGGTTCCGCTCGCGGCGGGAGGTCGACCGGGGCAACGGGCTGCTCCGGGACGGGGACCTCCAGGGCGCCTTGGAGGCCTTCGAGACCGCCACGGACCTCGACGACCAGGATCCGGTCGCCTGGACCAACAAGGCGACCACCTTGGAACTCCTCGGGAGCGCCAAGGAGTCCCTCAAGTGCGCGAACCGCGCGCTCCGCCTCCGGCCCGGGTTCGCCCCCGCCCTCGTCGCGAAGGCGGTCGCCCTCTCCCGCCTCGGGAAGGCCCGACGCTCCCTGGACACCCTCGAGGCCGCCCTCGCGATCTCCCCGGAGAACGAGACCGCGTGGATGAACCGCGGTACCCTCCTGGCCCGCGCCGGGAGGCTCGCCGAGGCGTCGGAATGCTACGCGAAGGCCATCGAGGTCGACGAGGACTACAGCCTCGCCTGGATGAACCTCGGCTCCACGCTCCTCCAGTTGGGGAGGCCCACGGAGGCCGCGGAGTGCTACGCCCACGTCACCCGCCTCCGCCCAGGAGCGGCGGAGGCCTGGTTCTTCCGTGCGAAGGCCCTGCTCGCCGCCGACGACGCCGGGGCCGCACGTGGCGAGCTGGCGAGGGCGCTCGCCCTGCGTCCCGATTTCCCTGAGGCCATGGAGCTCGTGGCGTCCCTGGGGAGGGCCGGATGACGCGTCTCCTCTCCGCGCTGCCCCCCTGCCCCGCGTGCGGGGAGGCGCTCAGCACTCGCATCGATTGCGGCCGTTGCAACGCGAACACGCCTTGGGAAGGCCCCCTCGCCAAGGATGTGACCTGCCCCGAGTGCGGCGCGGAGGCGGCGCTCAGCTTCCCTTGCGGCGGGTGCCGGGCGGCGCACGACCTCCTCGCCGTGGAGAGGAACCTCCGGCCGGAGTGCGCGATCTGCGGCTCTCGGGGGGTGCCCGGGGCCCGTGTCTGCGGGGACTGCGGCGCGCTGTACTCCCAGGGGCCCACCGTTTCGGAAGGGCGGCCGAAGCGCCGTCTCGCCGGGGAGTTGACGTCCGGCGCGGTCGCTGAGCTCGTGCGTCACCTGAGGATCCCGAGGACCGTGGCGACGGCCCTCTGCGCGGCGGGGTACGACTCCGTCGAGCGCGTGCGGGAAGGGACCGCCCCGGACCTCGCCCGGGCGAGCGGCCTGACCCGCGCGAGGGCGACGCGGGTCCTCGTCGCGGCGCGCCGTGCCGTGGTGCCTCCTCCCGTTGGGCTCGGACCCGACCCGGCCGCCCTGTGGGAGTGCCCTGCGTGCGCCTGCCCCACCTCCCTGTGGGCCGAGACCTGCCTGGACTGCGGCCTCCCCTTGGCCCAGGAGCGCCTCACGGCGGAGGGTCAGGAGGCGACGGACCGGCTTCGACGCGCCGGCCTCCCCGAGTTCCTCACCTCCCATCTGATGGACAGCCTCGATGACGGGCGGGTCTGGTACGCGCAAGCGGTCGCCCTGGACGCGGAGGGGCGGCCCCGGGAGGCGCTGGCCAGCCTGGAGGCGGCGCTGGTGCGCGAGCCGACCCTCCGGCGGGGACAGCTGCTCCGCCTCCGGATCCTGGCCCGGGTCGGGTCCCTCCCCGAGGCCGCGAGCGCGGCCCACAACCTCCTGCACTCCCTCGAATCCGTGACGTGCCGACATTGCCTGGCGACGGTGCCCCCCGGCGCCGCGTCCTGCGGTGCGTGCCGGGCCCCGTTCCTCCGGGACACCGCGGCCGCGGCACGGGGCGGACGCACTCTCCAGGCGCAGCCCCTCCTCGTCGGCCCCATGCACCGCCCCCTGGTCCCTTCCCCCGCCGTCCCGATCCCGCGAGCACCGCGAAGGGTCGTGGCCGAACGCGTCGGGGTCTCTCCGGAGCCCACCCTGCGCCGGGGCCTCGGGGAGGCGCGCGGGCTGGTCAACGGGCGGGGCCGGGTCAACGGGCTCCTCGACCGGAAGGGGTTCATCAACGGGAGCCGCGTCCATGCCCTCCGTCTGCCCACGCAGGAGATGCGGTACCGTTATGGCGCCGTCGGGGCCGCCGCCTTCCTTGTCCTCCTGTCCGTGAACCTGGCCTTCGGGCCTTTCGAGCCGCCGACGGGGATGGTGGTCGACGGGGCCTTCGGGGACTGGACGGCGAAGGGCATCGCGCCGCACAGTGCCGTGGTGGCGGGGCCCATCCCCTCGCTGAGCCTGCGGAGCTACGCCGTGCACTACACGCTCTCCCACCTGTTCCTCTGGGCCGAGACCGAGGGCCGGCTCTTCTCGGATCCCGTGGGCCTCGACACGGTCCATGCCTTCATCGACGGGGACGCGGATCCCGCCACCGGGTTCCGGTACGAGGGCCTTGGCGCGGACTACCGGGTGACGATCGGCGGAGGCAACGGGAACGTCGAGCACTCCGGGCTCTTCCGCTTCGACGCCGCCGACCAGGAGGACTGGAACCTGTGGCGCTATGAGGGGGCCCCCGCCGTGGGGCGGACCTCGACCACGCTCGAGGTCGAGCTCTTCGGCTGGACACTGGACCGTTTCACCGAGGACTTCCTCGTGCGCTTCGTCGTCGAAGGGAACGACGGCGAGGGGCGGAGCGAGTCCGCCCTGGCCATCGGGGGCGCGTCCTCGGCCTTGCGCGCCACGTTCGAACCCGCGGCCGCCGTCGTCTTCCCCGGGACCCGGCTCGCCACCCTCACTTTTGAGCTCGAGGGGCCGGAGGATGCCACCGTGCAGGCGGTGTCGTTCGACGTCACCGGACCCGCGACCGTGGCCGTCCAGGGCCTCCCGTCCAGGCTGACCACCGAGACGCGAGGTGTCGCCCTGCCGGTGATGATCACCGCGACCCCCGGTGCGTTCCCCGGGCAGGCGGTGTCCGTCTCGATCGCGACGATCGCCGCGACCGTGCCGGTCACGCTCACCGGGGAGGAGGTCTCCGCCTACGTGCTGGAGAGCTCGCCGACGAAGCGGGTGGACGGGCTGTTCGACGACTGGGCCGCGGATGCGGTGCCGTTCGCCGGACTCACCCCGGAGAATCCCCATGTGGACCTCACCGCCGTCGGCGCGGCCGGGCAGGCCGACGGGTTATTCGCCTATGCGAAGGTCCGCGGTCGGGCGCTGGCCGGGAGCCTCCCGTACAACGATCGGCGCGAGGTGGCCGGGGGCTCCCCCCTCCCGGACGGCGATGATGAGCCTTATGTCCCCAAGCGCGGGGAGGACCGCCTTGTCGCCTATGTGGATGGCGATCCGGGCGACGGGACCGGGCGGGACCTTGGAGGGCTCGAGGCGGACTGGCGTCTCGTGGTGTACGGCCGTCAGGGGAAGGTGACCCGGACGGACTCGGCGGTCTGGGCGAACGGGACCTGGGAGACGTCGACCCTCGCGGTGGAGGCCATCGCCGCGGGGAGCGAGGTGGAGATCAGGTACGCCGTCCTAGCGTCGCCCGGGGCAGAGGTGCTCTTCGACCTCCGCGACTGGACCGGGGAGGGGGACCGGACGAGCACGTTCGCCTCCCGGGGCACCCGCGGCTCAGCCAGCCCTCGGACCACGGCCATCACTCCTCCCTCGTGGCCCATGGGTTGGAGACCCATGGGGACCGATCCCACGGAGCTCGTGAATTCGGAGATCGACATCCGGGCGCTCCTGTGGGATTACGATGCCCAATACTACTATGTCCGGATGGAGACGCAGGCATCCCCGCTGGACCTCGTCGACCACACCTATTGGATCCACCTCGACTTCAACGGGGACGGCAACAACGATTGGCTGGTCCAGGAGATGAGCGGCTGGGGCGTGGTCTGCTCCCTGAAATGGAACCTCCTGAACTCCTGGTGGGGGATCGACTTTGCCAATAAGTGCGATGTCGTGCCAGCGCCGACGTTGGATGACACCGACGTCGGCAGTGCCATCCGCCTCCTCCGCAACTGCAGCGGCACGCGTGCATGCATCGACTTCGCCCTGGACCGGGCGGACTACGCCGTGGCCTTGACGTCGTTCATGACGGTCACGGGGGCGGCCAGCCTCGCGGAGGACGACTGGAGGTACGGGTACACCGAAAGGAATCCCACCGACCTCAGCTTCAATCCCTGCGACCAGTGGTGGGAGTTCGACGAGTGCACGGACCCGATGATGGTCCCGGAGCTCGACCTGGTCCCCGCCGCGGCCCTCGTCCTCTTGCCCCTCGCCTATTGGCGGCGACGCAGGCGCACGGCCTGATGCCTGTACGGGGCGAACTACTAGTAGGGCCCGGCGCATGCCCGGCCCGTGGAAATCCTGGGGCTCGTCGGGAAGCCGAACGTGGGGAAGAGCACCCTGTTCTCCGCCGCGACCCTGATCCCCGTCGGGATCGCGAACTATCCGTTCACGACGGTGAAACCCAACCGGGGCATGGCCTTCCTCCGCGCGCGGTGCCCGCACCTGGACCTCGGGAAACCGTGCGCCCCGAAGAACTCGCCGTGCGAGGGCGGCGTCCGCCTCGTCCCGATGGAGCTGCTCGACGTCGCGGGCCTGGTCCCCAAGGCCCATGAGGGCCGGGGGCTCGGCAACCAGTTCCTCGACGACCTTCGGCAGGCGAACGCCCTCGTCCACGTCGTCGACGCGAGCGGGGCGACCGACTTCGAGGGGAACCCCGTCGCCGCGGGGAGCCACGACCCGCGCGACGATGTCCGTTTCCTGGAGGAGGAGATTGCGCATTGGATCCGCGGGATCGTCCTCCGGGGGTGGGAGAAGGTGGCCCGGCAGGCGGAGCTCGACGAGACGCCGGTGGAGCGCCTCGTCCATGCGCGCCTCACGGGGCTCGGGATGTCCGAGGCGCAGGTCAAGGCCGCCATCGGGGACTCCGCCCTGGACCCGCGGCCCACGAAGTGGAGCCCGGAGGACTTCCTGCGCCTGGCGGGGAACCTCCAACGTCGCGGGAAGCCCATGCTCATCGCCGCCAACAAGATGGACGCGGCGCCGCCGGCGACATCGGCCCTGCTGGCGGGGATGGAGGGCCTCCGCGTCGTGCCGTGCTCGGGGGACTACGAGCTCGCGCTGCGCCGCGCCGCGAAGGCGGGGCTGATCGCCTACGAGCCGGGTGCGGCGTCGTTCACGTTCACTCCCGGGGACGCGGTCACGCCCGCGCAGCGAAAGGCGCTCGAGCGCATCCAGGCGTACCTGCGGGAGCACGGGGGCACCGGCGTCCAGCGCATCCTCGAGATGGTGGCCCGGGAGACGCTCCGGTTCATCACCGTCTACCCGGTGGAGGACGAGACCCATTGGACGGACAAGCAGGGGAACGTGCTGCCGGACGCCCTCCTGCTGCCCCAGGGCGCCACCGCCCAGGACCTCGCGTTCAAGGTGCACACCGACCTCGGGAAGAACTTCATCCGCGCCATCGACGGGCGGACGAAGCGCGTCGTCGGGCACGCGCACGAGCTCCACGAGGGCGACGTCATCAAGATCGTCGCGAGGGCCTGAGATGGAGGCCTGGGACGTGCGGTTGATCACCGTCGGCTACCGCCGGGACGGCCCGGAGGAGGAGCCCGTGATCCAACTGTACGGCCGGACCCGGGACGGGCGGTCCCTCGCCGCCGAGTTCCGCGGGTTCAAGCCGTACTTCTACGCGGTGTCGCCGCCGCAGAGCCTCCGGACGGCGTTCCAGCGCGACCCGATCGTGCTCGCCCTGGAGGACGTGAGCCTCCTGGTGGCGGCGAAGAGGACGCCCTGCGTGAAGATCACCCTGAAGCATCCCTGGAAGACGCCGGACTACCGGAACCGGGCGAAGGCGTACGGGTGCGACGTGCTCGCGGCGGACATCCCCTTCGCACACCGGTTCCTCTACGACAAGGACCTGCCCGCGTGCGTGCGCATCCACGGGAAGGAGATGGAGTCGAAGGGGCGCTACCGCACGCAGATCTACGCCGAGGCGGAGTCCTTCGAGCCCTGCGAGGTGTTCAACCCCCCGCTGAAGGTGCTCTCCTTCGACATCGAGAACAACTGGCGAGAAGGGACCATCTACTGCCTGGCGGTGACGGTCCTCGACGAGAAGGGGATGCGCTCGGAGATCCTCGACGGCGGGGAGAAGGGGATCATCGAGAAGTTCGTCGCGACCGTGCTCCGGGAGGACCCCGACGTCATCACGGGTTACAACATCGACAACTACGACCTGCGGGTGCTGGAGGAGCGCGCCGCGAAGCATGGGATCGAGCGCCTCGGGATCGGGAGGGACGGGTCCGCCCCGGTCCACATCTACGACCAGTTCTGGCGGCTCGACGGGCGCGTCATCGCGGACGCGTGGTGGAGCGTCAAGATCGAGGTCAAGCCGAAGCAGGAGACGCTCGATTACGTCTCCCGCCTCCTGCTGAACGACAGCAAGCTGGACGTCGACCGAACGCGCCTCGACGAGGAATGGGCGAAGAACCCGACCCGGGTCAAGGAGTACTGCATCAAGGACGCCGAGCTCGCGCTCCGCCTCCTCCTCCATGTGAAGCGCCTGGAGAAGTCGATGGACATGTCGACCGTGTCCAAGATGCCCCTCGACGACGTGGTGAACGGCCGCACGTCGAACTTCATCGACTCCATCCTCATCCGCGAGGCGGACCGCGCCCAGGTGGCCGTGCCGATGATGCGGACCAAGGGCGGCGGCGAGAGCATCGAGGGCGGCTACGTGCACAGCCTGGACGCTGGCCTCTACGAGTGGGTGGCGGTGCTGGACTTCCGCGCGCAGTACCCCTCCATCATCATCGAGAACAACCTCTGCTTCACGACGCTCTCCGAGGAGGGCACCATCGTGAGCCCCACGGGGGTCCGCTTCCTCTCCAAGGAGCAGCGGCCGGGACTTCTCCCCGCCATCCTGGCGCGCCTCATGGGGGAGCGCACGGAGATCCGCCGCAAGATGGCGGTGGAGAAGGACCGTAGCGCCTACTACGATGGGCTGCAGAACGCGGTGAAGGTCCTGATGAACGCCTTCTACGGCGTCATGGCCTCCTCCTTCTACCGCTTCACCGACCCGAAGATCGGCGCGAGCATCACCGCGTTCGGGCGCGAGAACGTGAAGGGCGTGATCTCCCAGCTCGAGGCGGAGGGCGTCAAGGTCCTCTACGCCGACACGGACTCGTGCTTCTGGCTTTCGCCGTTCGCCGCAGAGGCCATCGAGGAGACCGCCAAGCGGGACAGGACCGTCGAGTTCGGGAAGAGGCTCGCGGAGCGCTTCTCCCGGGGCAGCATCCAGATGGAGTTCGAGAAGGTCATGCGGACCTTCTTCACCCATGGGAAGAAGAAGCGGTACGCGGGGAACGTCGTGTGGCCGAAGGAGGAGTTCGTCGTCCGCGGCTACGAGATCCGGCGCACGGACGCCTTCGAGCTGCAGTCGGTGGCGCAGCGCGAGATCTTCGACCTCATCCTCAAGGGGGACACCAACGGCGCCGTCGACCGCGCGAAAGAGCTGGTCCAGGCGGTGCGGCGGGGGACCGTGCCCCTGGCCCCCGGGAACAGGGAGCCGATCGAGATGCTCGTGATCTCGCGGACCGTCAAAGAGGAGGGGAGCTACGTGAACCCCGAGTCCATGACGAATGTCCAGGCGTTCCGGAAGCTCAAGGAGCGCGGCCAGGAGGTCGTCTACGGGATGAAGGTCTCCTGGATCGTCACGGACGGCGACAGGACGCCGCAGGAGGTCGAGCCCTTCATCTCCGGGATGCCCGTCACGGTGGAGCCGGACTGGGACTACTACGCCCGCCGGCTCTCCCAGACGCTCTCGTACGTCACGGAGGTGTACGGCTGGGACGAGAAGAGCCTGCTCGCCGGCGCGCTGCCGCCGAAGCAGGTCACCCTGTTCGGCGGATCGTTCGAGGGGACCGCCGCCGAGGAGGTGGCCCCGAGGCGGGTCTCCAAGAAGCAGACGCTGGAGGACTACTTCTGAGCCCGGGCGACGCGGACGGCGTCTGCCGCTTCTGCGGCTGGGAGGGACCGGACCCCGTCCGGGACGCGCACGGGAGCCTCTTCTGCCCCCGGTGCGGGAAGCCGGCGGAGTACCGCCTCGTCGTCGAGGAGCTGAAGCGCCAGGGCCTCTGGCGGTGAGCCGGTCTTGTGCCTGTAGGGGTGCCCCGCCAAGTCCCGGCGCGCCCTGGACCCGCTGGATGCAGGCCGCGAAGGCGACCCCACGGACCGATCGTCGCATCGAGGCGACGACCTGCTGGGACTTCCCCACGCAGAGTCCCGCGGACCTGCGCGCGGGGGACAGCGCGTTCAACGGGTGCACCCCGGCCCTCGTCTCTTGGAACCTGCTCCAGCGCTACACGAGGCCGGGCGACCTCGTCGTCGACGCGATGGCGGGGAGCGGGACGACCCTGGACGTCGCCCGGATGTGCGGGCGCCGGGTCCTCGCCTTCGACCTGCACCCCAGGCGACCAGACATCATCGAGTGCGACGCGCGCCACCTCCCGCTCGAACCGGACTCGGTGGACCTTCATCTGGTGGACTCCCCGTACTCCGACAACGTGCGGTACTCGGAGTCGCCGGGGGACATCGGCCACCTCTCCGCACGCGAGGAGCCCTTCTACGCCGCGCTGGAGGCGGTGGCGGTGGAGCTCCATCGGACGCTGAAGCCCGGGGGAGTGCTGGGGTGGGTGATCAGCGACGAGTACCGTCACGGCGTCTTCACCCCGGTGGGCTTCCGGTTGTACGAGCGGTTGCTCCGGCGGTTCGAGACGCTGGACATCGTCTGCCTCCTCCGTCATCACGATCGCAGCCTGAACCCCCTGTGGGAGCACCGCGCGCGGAAGCGGAACTTCTTCCTTCGCGGGTTCAAGTACCTCTTCCTTCTCCGGAAACCCCGGGGCAGGTCTCGATGACCGCTCTCGATCGCCTGCCCGCCGACCGGCAGGAGGTGCTGCGCGAGATCGCCGCCGCCGTCCGCGCCCGGGGGCGGCAGCGGAGCGACGAGGTCTCCGTGCGCCCGGGCGTGACGTGGATCTCCTTCCGGAGCGCGCGCGCCGCGCGCGTGTTCGCAGAGGTCCGTCCGGGGCGCCAGGGCTTCCAGGCCTTCCTCCTGCCGCCGCGGGGAGAACTGCGTGACCCGGCAGGGCTCACCCGACCGGCGCCGCAGACCCAGGGGTGGGGCTGGTTCCGGACCAAGGCGGTGTTCCGCGAGGCCGAGGTGCGGCCCGCCGTGTCGCTCCTCGTCCAGTCCCTCGACTTCGCATATCGTCTCCCCCCTTCGCGCCGCCGCCGTGGCGGCTCGGACAGAGGATGACCGGGCCTCGGCTCTTCGAAGAATGCTCGAATCTCCTTAAGTAGGCTCCCGGGGACAACGGTCCGCCCGGGTACTCTGGCTGGGCCAGAAGGTTGCCCTGGCAGGGGAGGAGGGGAGTGTCAACGAGCCCGACCGACCGACAGCGTGCAGGCTTGACCGGTGGCCTGGTCCTTCTCATCCTCGCCGTCAGCTTCGCGGCCGTCATCTCCCTCCCCACTGCCGTGGACGGGGGGCAGCTGACCCACGACCTGGCGAACGTGGACATCGACCCCTCCGACTTCGGGCGGATCCTGAACGAGGTGCGCTGGAACGGCGTGGCCCAGACCGCCCGCTTCCAGGCCACGATCCCCCCGCCGATCAACCTCACCCTAGACGAGCACAGCGCCCTGACCTTCTACCATGACCAGGACAACGCGAACCACACCCCCGGGGACATGAACATCCCGGACGCGTACTTCGCCGGCGAGTTCCCGGACGACTACCAGGTGACGACGCTGGACCAGCCGATCACGTGGCTGGACGACACGCCCTCGCTCCAGAGGAGCCGGGCGAGCTACACGAACAAGGGCCTCTTCACCTTCGTCGCGGACGACGTCCGCGTCACGCAGACGGCCTTCAGCGTCCCCGGGTCCGATTGGGTCCTGGTCGAGTACCAGGTGAGGAACATCAACGCGACGCCGATCACGGGCCTCCGCGTCGGCTTCCACGGCTACATCTCGGGTCGCTTCCCTGGCGTACCGCCGCTGATCCCGCCGACGGACATGGGCGGACCCGGAGGCGATGGCGGTGACGAGATCGACAGCGTGGTGCCGGACGGCGGAGGATTTGCCTACCGCGTCTCGGACAACCTCGGCTCCCCCGCCGCGACGACCCTCCTCTTCCGTTCCGGGAACCCGACGATGCCGCTCACGATCTATCACGGGGAGAGCTACAGCATCAGCGGGGGGTTCGACCCGGCCAGGATGATGGCGGACGAGTGGCTGCACGACGCGCTCCTGGCGAACCAGCTCGCGTACCCCGGCGGTTCGGGGGGGTGCGCCCCTACCCTGGTGTGCAACGTGCGCACCGTGGTCGGATGGGACATCGGGGTCCTGCCCCCGGGCGAGTACGTGCGCCTGCCCCTCGCCATCTGCCTCGGGGGGACCCAGGCCGCCGCGGCGGCCAGCTGCGACCTCGCGCGGGGCTACTGGCAGTCCGTGAACTCCGGCTTCCTGCTCACCGAGGTCCAGGACGAGGGGGCGCCCCGCCTCGAGTTCTACAATTGGAACAAGGCCGCCACGGGCATCGCCGGGTGGTACTTCTCGCCCGATGGCGGGGCGACGCGGTGGAACGCGGGGGCGTTCAGCTGCGGGGCGTCAATCCCCACCTCGGGGCACTGCGTGTACACCCTCACCGCCGGCGAGGTCGCCCAGCTCCAGGGCGCCTGGCCGGAAGGCGCCTCCATCGGCCTGTACGACGCCGCCGACGCGCTTCTGGACGCGGTCGCCTACGGCCAGAGCGGGCTCGCTCCGGACCCGCTGGACCTCGAGTCCTCGGCCCGCTTCTACTCCAGTTCCGCCGGCGAGTACTCCGGAGACTGGACGCGCTCCCCGGCCCCCTCCTTCGGGGCGGCGAACGCCGTGCCCCCGCCGGACCCTGCGATGCGGACCCCGCTCAACGAGGTCTTCTTCAATTCCGCGTCCGCGAACCGGTTCGTCGAGATCTACTACGGTGGCGCCGGCACAGCGAACCTCGCGGGCTACCGCATCGTGCTCGATGCGGTGTACACGATCCCGCCCGGTCCTGCGTCACTCCTGGGGCCCACGAACCGGTACTACTACCTCCGGGAGAGCACGGCGCCGGCGGTGTTCACCGGGCTCGCGGCGGCGGGGGACAACGTCTACCTCTACGACAACGCCGACCGCCTCCTCGACCGGGCGGGCTGGAGCTCCCCGCACGCCGCGGACGCGTCCATGGTGCGGCTCCCCGACGGCTCTGGGACGCCCGGCGCCCACGACGATCCCACCGCCACGGCGGCGGGCTGGGTCTTCGACCAGCGCCCGACCACGAGCGCCGTCCTCCTTGAGGCGGACGCGAGCCAATGGGGGGATCCGGGCCGCTACGTCTGGTACTCCCTCAACGCGACGAACCGCCAGACGTCGCCGGACCACCTCGACCTCGTGTCCGTCTCGGAGCCGATGAACTTCCCGGTGGCCTTCTTCCAATCCGATCAGGCGACGCCGCTCGCAGACAGCGCCGCGGACGGGGACGGCGTCCCCGACACCGGCCTCCTGCCGGCCGGCTCGACCTTCTGGCTCTGGGCGCGGGTGTGGGTGCGCGACGTGCCCGCCCCCGGGTACTACAAGGAGAACACAAGCGTCTTCGCCGTCTCCTCGCTCGACCCCCTCGGGGCCGATCGCGCATACCTCGAGACCCTCGTGAACCCGTGGATCGACCCGGACGCGTCGGCGGACCCCACCACGATCTTCGTCGAGAGCGCTGCGCCCCTGGGCCTCAACACGATCTCCACGGTGACGCTCAACGCGTCCGGCCGCGGCTTCGTCCGGTACACCGCGCAGGATGTCCTCTTCACGATCGACAGCTCGGGGAGCATGTCCTGGAACGACCCGGACCCGAACTCCATGGAGTGCGTCGCCCCGCACCCGGAGCGGGTGAACGCCGCGCTGAGCTACATCGCGAACCTGAGCCTCCCGGACCGCGGCGGCTACGTGGACCTCGATCAGTTCCCGACGCTGGTCACCTCCCTGACCACGGACTACGCCACGCTCTCCGCCGAGGTCTCCTGCAGCAACCAGATGGGAGGGACGCTCGTCTCAAGCGCCATGCTCACCTCGAACCAGGAGCTGTCCACGAACGGCGCGCCCGACCACGTCTGGGTGGTGATCCTCCTGACGGACGCCGCCATGAGCGGCCAGGACGACGGCTGGTCCCGCCAGGCCGCCGATGCGGCCGCGGCGCAGGGGATCATCTACTACACCATCGGCCTGAACGTGAGCCAGGGACCGCCCGGGGGCTCCGACCTCCTCGGCTACGTCGCGAACACGACCGGCGGGAACTACTACCCCGCGCCCACCACTGCCAATCTCCAGGCCATCTTCGCGGACATCTTCGCCCGCGTGCGCAACCTCGCAGGGAAGGACATCGACGTGACCGACACGGACCCGATGATCCAGTTCGTCCTCTCCGACCAGGTGAACCTCGTGCCCGGCTCGTTCCAGCTCGTGCCCGGCTCGCAGGAGACGGACCCGAACCCCGACCTCCTGCTCGCGAACCCGACGAACGTCACGATGCAGTGGAACCAATCCAGCCTGGACGTGGGCGACTTCTGGGCGGTCACCTTCCAGGTGACGGCGCCGAACCCCGGCCCCGCGGTGCCGGTGAACGTCCTCCCCGACTCGCGCGTCAGCTACCTCACCTTCGAGAATCACCCGGTGGTTCGCGAATTCCCGCTCGTCACGCTCAACGTGCTGCCGGCGGTGAACCTGATCACCCCGGAGATCCGGTCCCAGCGCGTCGGGGACGACCTCGTCCTCACGTGGGCCCTCCCCGCCATGCTCGCGGGGGCGGACGCCTTCGCGGTCTACGGCGGGCCGGCGCCTCGGGCCATCGATCTCACGACTCCACTGGGATCCACCGCCACGGGGAGCGCGACGGCCTGGGTGGACCCCGGCCGCGCCTCGCTCGCAGCAGAGTTCTACTACGTCGTGAGCGCGGTGAACGTCACCTTCGCGATGCGCTCGCTGACGAGCAACACCGCCGGCTTCTTCACCGTCGGGTTCGGTGCCGGCCTCAACGCGTTCTCGCTCCCCCTCGAGCCGTACGCCGCCACGGACACGGCGGCGGTCCTCGCGGACCTCGGCGCGACGAGCCTCCAATACATGGACGGCACCGGGGCATGGCGGGTGTTCCCCGTGGCACCGAATGTCCCCCTCGGCGTCGGGCGTGGGCTCCTCGCGGACATCCCTGTTGCCCGCACGCATACGTTCGTCGGGTTCCCGGGCTCGATGATCGTGCACGACGGCGGGGCGGGATTCACCGCCATCGAGGCGGGGAGCCTCCAGGCCACCGTTTCCGGCGGTGATGTCCAGCTCACCTGGGCGCAGCCGACCGGCTTGGTCGATCACTATTGTGTGCGGCGGTCCACGACCCGGGACGGGTTCCACACGGGGGCATCCGCCGAGGTTGGATGCACTGTCCCCGGCGACCCGGCGTTGACGGCCTGGTCTGACCCGGGGGCGGCGGTGACGGCGGGAGAGCGCTACTACCTGGTCGTCCCCGTCCTGCCCGGGGGAGCGAACGGCTCGACCTCTTACTCCATCGGAATCTGGACGGCGGTGTACTCCGGGGTGCACGCGATCGGACTCCCGCTCCGTCCCTCGGCGGTGACGTCCGTGGACGCGTGGGCCTCCACCATCCCGGGGACGCTCGGGATCCTCTGGTTCGCCACGGGCACCTGGGTCCCGCACTTCACCGCCATGCCGGCGGGGACCTACGACGCGCTCCTCCCGCAGGCCGCGGGCGTCCAGATCCAGGTGGCGGGGACGACGGCGTTCTCCTACATTGGGACGTGAGTCCCTCCTGCTGTTATCAGGGGGGACAACCACGGCGCCCCTCTCAAATACCGTGAATCCGAGCCCCTCTCCATGGCGCGCGTCAGCAACGCCAAGGTGCTGGAGTTCGCGGAGAACGTGCAGAAGATGCTGGAGCAGGAGAAGCCCTACCTGCGGAAATCCGGGTTCGACGTGAACCTGGCCGTGTCCCGCCTGAAGCACCTCCACGCCGAGGTGCTCTCGTCGGAGGCCCGCACGGACGCCCTGCGGCGGGAGCTCAAGGCGAACAGCCTGCTGTGGAGCAGCCTTCGCAACCAGCTCTTCGTCAGCTCGTACGGGGACCTCGAGACCGCCTACTCCGCCGTCGAGAAGCACTCGGCCCCCTGGCGGAACTTCGGCCGGCTGCGTAACCAGTGGGGAAAGCCCGCGAAGGGCAATGGGTCCAGGACCGCGAAGGCGAAGGCCCGCGCACGTTCGGCGTAGATCAGCACCAGACGGACCGCTCGCGCCAGCGAGGCGGAACTTCATCCCGGACACAGAGCGCGCGCGACCTGAATCGAACTCGAAGGTCGGACGCGTGCCGCCTTCGCGCTTCATTCCACACCCGAATCGGGGCAACTTGGCCCAGTCGTGGGCTCACCGTTTCCTTTGTTGTCCCCGCGGTCCACGCTTCTCCAAGCGCGGGTCGCTCTTCTCCGCTCTCCGTTGCCGCCTCCGAGTCCAGAGCCACACGGCGACTAGAACGAAGAAAAAGACCGCCACTGCCGCCGCCCAGACCCACGCCAAGTCGAGGGGGCTGGGGGGTGCCGGAGCGATTTCGAAATTGACGGCCGCTGTCGCATCCCGTGGAACCACGACCACGAGCCCCCGCATCTCACTCTGGAATGTCCGCTCCGTGAATTGACCCAGGGGAGAAAGGCGATTGTCGAATAGATACGCGTCCACGTGCCCTGAAACCCTGAGCTGATAAGGGCGGTCAAGGACCCATGTCGTCAACTCGAATGCGGTCGGTGCCGAAATCTGAATCTCAGGACACTCAGCGCCTTCAAGATTCGACGAGGTGGTTGTCCAGCCGCAGAGTTCGGGGAGGTAGTATGCGACGGCGATGGTGCCCTGGCTCTCGAAGGAATGCGACCAGTTGCCGGGGAGAAGCACTATTGCCCCACCCAGGGAGCTCTGGGTCCGATTGTCCGCCCAAGGTCGCCCGTCGATGGAGGACCGATAGAGCACCGGCTGGTTGGGGGCGGGACCCATGAGCCAAATGTGAACCGGCGGACCGGTGGCCGGAACGGTGAAGTTGACCACCTGTCCGGGATCCACAGAGTGCGGGAAGGCGAGATCACCAAGACGGTAGGCATCTCCTCTCCCAATCCCAAGTAAGGCTGCTGACGAGGCGAGAAGCGCAACGCCGGCGATCCACCCGAGAATCCTAGGCAATGTAGAACCTCTCGTAGCCTACGGAATAGTAGGTGCCACCAGAGCAACCACCGAACCAGTTGGTGTCCCGGGAGTGGTAGTAGACCCACACCCAAATCCAGCTGCCCGAGGCAGGCGCGCTTAGCCCGCCGTTGGGTGTGGCAAACGTCGCCCCTTGCCTGATGTCTCGATTGCCCGGCTTCCAGCAACTCGGGTCGCTCGTCCACCACCAGTTGACGTAGCTATCCTCCGTGCCGTAGGCCTGCCATGTCGCTGGTACAGAAGTCAACGGGAACTCGACCCAGGGCGAGGTCCACCCCAGGCGATCGAGCTGGGGAATGTTGTCGCCGGAGAAATACTCAACGCCCTGGAGATGTCTCGGAAGGTATCCATAAGGATCGTTGGATCCTCGCGAGCCCTCCCCTGGGGCGAAGTAACCAGGGGGCCTGTAGACTATAAACTCGCTCTGGATCAAGTCCGCTCCTCCATAGTACCACCAAGTGCGAATAATCCCCACATACTTCCAGGTGAGCGTATGCTTCCAGATGGAATACTCGGCACACATGTGGGCCCAGCACCCAAGGGAATGCAAGGCGATCCTCGTCATGTCCGGACTGGTGGCCGGAGGCCACAGGGTGGCTTCGGCCCGCTGGACAAACAGCATCGGGCCAGAGAGCACCAATGATGCGACCAAAACCGTTGCCCACTTCCTTGATCCCCGGGAAGACATATGCTCCTCTCGGGGGGGGGGGGGGGGGGGAGGGGGGGTGGACGTACTTCAGTGTTGAGGTTGATTGTTGGTATCGCAAGGTCGGCGATACATATCGACGACACATCTCGAAGCACCGATTCCTCATTGTCCCCCCGGTCCACACTTCCGTGGGGGAGGGTCGCCTCTGGAGGAGGACACCGTAATCGGGCTTGCCGAGCGCTATGCGGCGTTCGTGGAGAGTAACGAAGCCATGTTCACGATCCTCGGGATGCGGCCCCGCCGCACCGGGAGAGCGCTTCGGCGCCTTGTCAGGGACTACCGCCGCGCGGAGGCCCGCGGCGCGTTTGACCTCATGGACGCGTGCGAGCAGGCCGCCGGGCGGTTCGTCCGCGAGCATCTCCAATCCACTGTGGGGTCCCTCGCCTCCCTCACTGGCACATAGCCCGCTGCAGCGGGTGCAGGCCGGGGATGAAGACAAGGGGGCTATGGCGAGATCGGTCCTCAGCTCACCGCTTTCTTCACGAGCGCGCTGATCCTTGCCTCTTCGGTGGCAGTCAACTCCTTCAGCGCGAAGGCGACCGGCCACAGGGCGCCTTCGTCGAGGTTCGCCTGGTCGCTGAAGGCGAACGACGCGTACCTCGTGTTGAACTTCTGTGCGCCTTGGAAGAAACAGACGACCTTGTCGTCCTTGGCATACGCGGGCATCCCGTACCAGAGTCTTGGCGAGAGGGCTGGCGCGCTGGCTTTGATGAGCGCATGGAGCCGCTTGCCCATGGCGCGATCCGGTTCCGGCATCCCGGCGATCTTCGCGAGCACTTCGCCTTCCCCGTCCGCTTTGTTCGCGCGCGGGCTGCGGCGCGCGGCCGCCTTCAGCTCTTGGGCGCGCTCCCTCATCGCGGCTCGTTCCTCGTCCGAGAATCCCTTGACCTGCTTGTTGCTCGGGGTGGTGCGTTTGGCGGACTTCGGCGTGTCCTTCTTTGGGCTCATAGAAACCTCCTCATACAGTGGGCTTGGCCCTGCCGGGGAATCGACACCGGCGCTTTATCGATTTCGTCGGGTCACGTCCCGTACGCCTCGTCGTGGTGCGCCAGCGGGAGCACCCGCACGACCGCTCTCTTGCAATGGGCTCGAAGGTCAGGACGTACGACCCCCCCGACGTGGACGCGGCGCACCCCCCGCCTGTTCCATGACCCGGAGCACGGTGTTCCTCAAGCGGAGTTCAGACAGGGTCGTGGAACGCAGCCCGCTGCCGCCGATACCTTAAATACGGGGGCACGCTCGCACGGCCCTACCTGGTCTGGGGATGTGCCTTCGGGCGAACCCGCAAATCCAGGGGGCATGGGCCATGGCCGAGGGAGTGGCGCCTCCGGCGCCGACAGCAGAGGGCGAGCGCAGAACGCCGCCGAAGCCGCGGAACCTCTACGCGTACGTGCGAGAGGCGTGGAAGAAGCCCGGGACCGGGCAGTTCGAGGAGCTGATGTGGGAGCGCCTCATCGCGTGGCGCCGCGGGAACTCTTTCGAGCGCGTGGAGCGGCCGACGCGGATCGACCGCGCACGGTCTCTCGGCTACAAGGCCAAGCAGGGCTACGTCGTCGTCCGGGCGCGCGTCCGCCGCGGGGGCCTGCGGCGCCCCAAGTTCTGGGGCGGGCGGCACCCGAAGCGGCGCGGCATCCGGAAGATCACCATGGCGAAGAGCATCCAGCGCATCGCCGAGGAGCGCACCTCCCGGAGGCACCCGAACCTCGAGGTCCTCAACTCCTACTGGATCGGCCAGGACGGCCGCCACAAGTACTACGAGGTCATCCTCGTCGATCCCCAGCACCCGGTGATCCGTTCGGACCCGAAGATCAACTGGATCTCCAGGAAGGGCCACCGCGGGCGGGCGTTCCGCGGGAAGACGAGCGCCGGGCGCAAGGGCCGCGGCCTGATGTACAAGGGCAAGGGCGTGGAGAAGATCCGGCCGAGCATCAGCGCGCACGACCGCAAGGGGAAGTAGCCCGCCACGTCAGCGACGGAACCGCGTAACGGCCCCGCAACCTACTAATAGCGGGCGCGCCCGGTGCTCTACACATGCCTGAGCCCGTGGAAGAGGCATGGGAAGAAGTGCCGGAGGAGGGGAGCCCGCCGACCCCCGACACGCTCGCCCGCGACCGACGCCGGTTCTACGCCGGGCTGGGCGCCGTCCTGGCCGGGCTCGCCTTCATCGTCGGCCCCCTCGCCCGGGACCTCGTCCAGGCCCTCCGCGGCGTGCCCGCGACGTTCGGGGAACTCGACCTTCTGGCCCTCGCGCTCGGCGCGTTCCTCGTCCTCCCCGGCGCCCTGGTGATCCGCGCCGCACTGCGGGGTGGGATCATCCGGATGCCGACGCCATCGGCGTGACCCCCGCCTTCGAGGCGCCGGCTGATACCAGGGTCGGAAGCTTCAAATCCCGTGTCCCAGGGTCGAGTCGAGGACCGATTTCATGTCGACAGAGGGATTCTCAGGGATTCCGGCGGCGAGAAAGGGCCGCTTCCAGCGGGTCTCGCACGGAGCCGGACGGATCAACGGGAACGCCGTCCGCCAGGCCACCGGCAGGGTGAACGGCCTCGGCCCCTCCGGCCGGGGGAGGGTCAACGGGGCCCTCCCGACGCGGTCGATTCGCCAGAACCCGTTCGGGGTCGTCACGGTGCGCGATGTGCGCACCGGCTACGTGCTCCTCGCGGCGACGGTGATCCTGGTCCCTCTGGCGGCCTTCCTCTTCACCCCCGAGCTGGACAGGTCGCCCGTCACGACGAACGGGAACCTCGTGGACTGGGTCTCGCTGTACGACAATCCCGCCCCCTCCCCGATCGCGCGGTTCGGGCATGCCGTCCACGCCGGCCGCGCCTACTTCGCCGTGGAGACGCGGGCGGAGGTGTTCCCCGACCCGACGGGGCTCGACGGCGTCTACGTCTTCCTCGACGCGGACGCGGATCCCTCGACCGGGTACTCGATCTCCGGCGTCGGCGCCGATGCGATGATCCGCGTCTCCGGAGGGGCAGGCGCCGTCGACGGGTCCGGACTGTGGCGGTGGATGGGGAGCGACCCCGCGGACTGGAGCCGGTGGGGCGCCACCGGGGCGGTCGTGGTCGCGGCGGTCTCCGGCTCCGGCCTCGAAGTGGAGGTGGGCATGGAGTCCCTGGACCTCGGGCCGGACTACCGCGTCCTTCTCACCTGGACCGACTTCGAGGGCGCGCTCTCCTCCTCGGCGGTGACCATCGGACCGACCTTCGGAGCGCTGCGCATCGACCAGACCTCGTTGACCAGCGCGATCGCCGGGGGATCGACGCCCCTCCTGGAGCTTCGACTGTCCTCCTTCGGCTCCGCGGTCCAGGTGGACCAGCTCGGCTTCGGGACGCTCTCCCCGCCGCAGCTGGCCGTGGTCCCGCCCCCGCTTCCGATCACCGTCCCCGCCGGGGGCGTCGTCACGGTCCAGGTGCGGGTGGACGCCTCGAGCCTCCCCTCCGGGACCCTGGTGAACCTGGGCCTGGGCGGCGTCACCGCCGATCGCCCGGTCACGGTGCAGGGCCGCGAGGCCCGGGCCTATGTGGGGGGAGTCCCCACGGGGAAGCGCGCGGACGGCATCTTCCTGGACTGGGCGGACCCGGCGGACCGACAGCCGGACGTGACCGGGGAGACCGCGGCGGCGGGCGATCTGGACGCATGGGGCACGCACGCCACGCCCACCGAGTTCCTGTTCTACGTCGAGACCCTGGGGGACATCCTGACCGGTTCGGCGATTCCCGAGAGGGTCCGGCGCGAGGCGGGTCCCTCCGGCGGGAGCCAGGCGTCCTCTCCGGCGGGGCCCCTGCCGGCGAAGCGCGGCCAGGACGTCCTTCGCGTGTTCATCGACGAGGACCCGGGGGCGATGACCGGCGCCTGGGTCCACGGTCTGTACGCGGATTACATGATGGAGGCGCTGGGGAAGCAGGGCCGCGTCAGGCACACGGCGGCGTACTCCTGGGCCGGAGGGTGGACGCCGCTCAGCAGCAGCCCGTCCTTCTTCCTCCAGGACCGCGAGGGGGAGGGCTCGTTCCTCCTCCCGGCTGCCCTTCCCGCCACGGCCCTCGTCGTGATCGAGTCGACGCCGTGGGAAGGACAGGTCGACACCACCGAGCCCGCCACGACGCGCGGGACGAGGGGCGGCTCGGTCCCGATGCCCACCGCGAGCTCGCCGCCCAGCTGGCCCTCGACGTGGACCCTCAGCGCGACAGATCCGGACGAGGGCGTCGCCGACACGACGATGGAGATCCTCGAGGTGCGCGTCTACCACGACTGGGGCCCCTACGTGTTCCTGCGTTTCGTCGTCGAGGGGTCCTCCCCCGTCCTCACGGACAACTCGTGGTGGCTCTACATCGACTTCAGCGCGAGCATGGGCAGCAACGACTGGCTCATCGAAGAGAAGCCCTCGGGGTCCGGGGGCGTGTGCAGCTATGGATGGGACACCACGAACAGCGACTGGGGGACCGGGGGCGGCGGCTGCGACGTCACGGACTCGCTCACCGACGCCGACGTGGGGAGCGCCGCGCGCACGGTCGGCTCCTGCTACGGGAGCAACGGGTGCGTCGACCTCGCGCTCGAGGTCAGCGACTACTCGGGCTTCCCGGCCGTGTTCTGGACGACGCTGGCCGCGGACGCCACGGAGGACCTCGACCTGCTGGGGAACGCCACGCGGAACCCCCGGGACACCGGCGGGTCCCCCTGCGACGCGGACACCGGGTTCGGGGAGTGCGTGGAGCCGGTGCAGATCCCCGAGTTCCCGGTGCCGTTGGTCGCCGCCATCGCGATCGCGCCGATCGTCCTCCGGAACATCCGAGGGCGGGGGCGCGGGCGCCGTTAGAGCGCCTTCTTGAGGTTCTTCCACTTCTTCCGGACCACGGGGGGCCAGGGCTTCCCCGTCTCCCGCCACGCCTTCAACCACGGCGCGGTGCGAGAATCTGCTGGGCCGCCTGTTCCCACCGGGGCGCCCGGCAGCGAGTAGTCCGCATCGATCTGGCGCATCTCCTCGGCCCGCCTCCACCGCGCCAGGACCGAGGCGGCGCGGACCTCCATGGAGTCCTCGTCCGCCTTCTCGCGGACGATGACCTCGGCCCCAGAGTCCCGGAGCGTCGCGAGGAAGGCGGTGAGTGGCCCTCGAACGCCATAATCATCCAGGGTCACGCGGCACCGCCCCGGTGCACGGAGAGGCGGGATCCGCCGGAGCAGCCTCTCGTACCCTCGATCCATGATGACATTGAGGTTCTCTGCATCGATCTCTGACGGGGCGCACAATTCCATGTCCCACCCGAGGCCCGCGCCCCGGAGGTCGAGCAGCCTCCGATGCAGGCCGTCCCAGTACTCCAGGGGGTGCGTTTCCTTCGTGTCCGCCGACCCCACGAGGGCCTCGACCCGATCGAGGAGGGTGCGCGGGACGATCGCCGCGGCGAGGACGAGGCTGCCGAGGACCTCCGACTTCCCCGACTCATCCAGGCCGATGAGGCAGTCCCGGCCCACCGGCCCCCTCGCGTCCGTGATGATCCGGGACACCTCGTCCACGATGTGGACCAGGCGCGGACCCTCGCCCCCGGTGAAGACGAGCGTCCCGCTGGCGTACTGGGTGAAGACCGAGCCTTCCACCCGGACGCGCCAGGCCTCCCCGACCCCGCTCAGCTTCTCATCCGAGGTCCCCAGGCGTGCGAGGAGCTGCCGGACGCGCTCCGCCGCCTCGGGGCCGACCTTCTTCCAGGTGCGTGAGGGGATCATTGGGCACCGACCGAGCGGATGGACAAGAGCAGGGCCACGATCTCCTCCTCGGCCAACCCCACCAGGGGGAAGAACGGGACGGCATCGCCGCAGACCTTCCGCAGCGCCTCGCGATCCCCGACGCGTCCCAGCTCCCAGGGGAGGGCGACGGCCTGGGCGCGCGCGGCGCGCACGACCTCGGGGAGCTCGCCCAGCCCGCCGATGTGCTGCACCTTGAGGCGGACATCCCAACGCTGGAGGGGCTGGGCCAACGACTCGTCCCCCAGCACCGCGATCGTCGTCCGCGCCCCTCGGCGCATGATCAGCCACGCCGACGCGACGTCCCGCTCCCGCTCCACCACCGCCACGGCGCGGCCCTGGGTGCCGAGCGGCATCCCCCCGGGCCCGGGCATCGTCTCGTGGAAGAGGTAGGCCTTGTTCTCGCGCACCTCGACGGAGATCTCGCGGTCCGGCTTCTCCAGGTCGACGCGGAGCCCGGGGATCGCGGTCCACACGGCGCTCCCCGCCTCGCGGCCGAGGTCCTGGCTCTTGTAGGGATGGGTGCCCGACCGCCGCGGCCGGATCGCGAAGGACATCCCCGCCGAGAGCAGGGGCTCCGCGTACGCCGCCACCGCGGCGCACAGCCCGGGAAGGTCGCTCGGGGCCTCGGCGGCGGGGGAGAAAGAGACGATGCCGAAGGTGCGCGCGATGATCGAGGCGGCCGTGGCGGCGTCATCGGCGTGCACGTAGATGCGGCCGAAGTCCGCGGAGACGAGGCATTCCCGGCCCTCCGCGGCGAACCGCTCGAGCAGGTTCGCGACGAGGCGGTCCTGGAGCTGGCGCCGCACGTAGCGCGACTTCAGGGCGAGCTCCCCGAACCGGACGAGGAAGACCACGGCGCCCGGAGCCTCCGCAAGCATAAAGTCGCTACGTATTCGGCCTAGTCGGCTGACGCCGCACTCCCCCACCCGCGAGGTGAAATACCGGGGCTCTTATTGGGGGACGTGGTCGGCCAGGAGGACGCCGCCGGACACGCTGCGGCGAGGGGAGTGGGCACCTGACCGGCACCGTGAACGCGTCTTCATGTAGTTGAGGTGTCCCCTTGTTATCTCGCGGCTTGCGAATAGACCCGCTCGTCACAGCGTGTTGGGTTGGCGGGCTCCTGCTCGTCGTCGGCTCTGTCATACCATGGTACGGTGAACCTCACGTTGTAGCAACAGGCTCCCGTATCGTAGCGCTTCTATCTGGCGGTGCCGCCATTCTGCTCGGCGGCGTCAAAAGATATCGGGGACTTGTCCTCGCGGGCCTCTGCGGCTTTCTATCACTATCCCCCTTCTTCATCTTGACCTTCTACGCGAGCTGTCTCGACACCTGCCTCGGGGGGCCCCATCCTGTGTCGCTGGTCATACTTCCGGGAGGAGTGCTAGCTCTTTGCAGCGGCGTTCTTGGGATGCGAAAGGTCCAACCACGTTCCGTGTAGAGGACACTTCGAACTTTCAAGCGCTGGCTCTGAGACTTCGCTTGCGCCGCCAGAACAAGAAGGCCACTCGCGCACCTCGACGGAGATCTCGCGGTCCGGCTTCTCCAGGTCGACCCGCAGTCCCGGCACCGCCGTCCACACCGCGCTCCCCGCCTCCCTTCCCAGGTCCTGGCTTTTGTAGGGATGGGTGCCGGAGCGCCGCGGACGGATGGCGAAGGACATCCCCGCCGAGAGCAGAGGCTTCGCGTACGCCGCCACGGCCCCGCAGAGCGCGGGCAGATCGCTCGGGGCCTCGGCGGCGGGGGAGAAGGAGACGATGCCAAAGGTGCGTGCGAGGATCGAGGCGGCCGCGGCGGTGTCATCGGCGTGCACGTAGATCCGCCCGAAGTCCGAGGAGACGAGGCACTCCTTCCCCTCCGCGGTGAAGCGCTCGAGCAGGTTCGCGACAAGGCGGTCCTGGAGCTGGCGCCGCACGTAGCGCGACTTCAGGGCGAGCTCCCCGAACCGGACGAGGAAGACCACGGCGCCCGGAGCCTCCCGGAGGATAAAGTCGCTACCTATTAGGCGGGGGCGACCTGTGCCGGGGCGTGCTGGACGCCGTGGGCATCGCCGCCGTGGCGGTGCTCTGCTTCCTCGTCGCCTTTGTGTACGCGAACCTCGGGCTCGGGGGCGGGCTCCTCTTCGTGCCGATCCTCCTGTCGTTCGGCGTCGGAGGTGGCGAGACCGCGAACCTGGTCGCGGTCCCCATCTCTCTGGCGCTGACGATCGCGACCGCGAGCGCGGCGATCCTGACGCACCGCAGGAAGGGGCTTGTGGATGCCGCGTCGGCGAGGGTCCTGATCCCGGGGGCGTTCCTCGGGACCTTGGCGGGAACGGCGGTGAACGTCTTCCTGCTGAGCCGACCGACCTTCCTCCTCTTCTTCACCGCCGTGCTCCTCGCCTTCGGCGTGCTGATGCTCCGCGAGAAGCTGCGAGGCGGGGACGAGGACCGAGACCACGACGGGCGCTACACCCCACGGCGGAAGGCGGCGGCCTCCGCGGCCTCCGTCGGCTCCGGGTTCTTCTCCGGTGCCGCGGGGGTCGGCGGCGGGCTCATCAACGTCCCCATCCTGACGGTGATCCTCGGGCGTCGCGCGCGGAAGGCGGTGGGGACGTCGTCCCTCGTGATCGTCCCCGTGGCCCTGCTGGGCTTCGTCCTGACCCTGGGGCTGAACACCTGGAAGGGCGGAGCTACACTGCCGGAGGACTTCGCCCTGATTCCGTTGCTCCTCCCGCTCGTCTTCCTCGGGGCGTACCTGGGCTCCACCATCGGCCTCCGCCGCGTCCGCACGCGCACGGTGACCCTGGTGTTCATCGCGCTCATCTTCGTCACCGCCGGGAAGCTGATCGCGGTCGATCTGCTGAGGCTCGCCTGACCGCCGCGGGTTCTGCCTCCGGGGGAGCCCGATGAAGAGAAGGGGTGAGCCCATGCGGAAGGGCTCCCCGGAACGACGTGGAAGGCGCTCTCCTTCCTCTTCATGGCGGTGGCGGCGACGGTGCGCGAGTACTACATGGCGAACCTCCTACCTGGGCACGCTCGCTGCCGCAAGCTCCCCAATCGGGCCCGTCATGGGTCATTGCCCTATCCTTGTGCGATCCCAAACCAACCCGTACCAAGGCTTAGGTGGATGTCAACTACCCCCCCCCCCCCCCCCC
>Ga0209342_10000426_pt1 | contig 48472 bp, 53 predicted proteins | sample RifCSP16_2_FD_184023 | JGI IMG/M metagenome (GOLD analysis project Ga0209342, IMG submission 184023) | Soil microbial communities from Rifle, Colorado - Rifle CSP2_sed 16_2 (SPAdes) (version 2) | ecosystem: Environmental > Terrestrial > Deep subsurface > Rock core/Sediment | place: Rifle...
TGACTTCACGAAAAAGAGATGCCTCGCCGAGGCCGGTCCCTCTGGGACTGCGCTCGGCATGACGGAACCGAGTTTCATTTACGATTTATGATTCATAATTATTCATAGTTCTGTTATTATTCGCGCGCGAACTTTTTTGTTATGGATATCAAACAAGACGTACCACTTAAGCTCTACAGCTCATTTCATACTGGCGGCAATGCTGATAATTTTGTAGAGGTAAAAACCGCAGATGAAGCAGTTCAGGCCTTACAAACTGCCAAGCAGAATAATTGGACAGTGTTTTTTTTGGGTGGAGGTACCAATATATTGTTTCCGGATGAAGGCATGCGGGGACTGGTGATCAAAAACAGCATTAATTTTATTGAGAAAGATGGCCATGAATTACGGGTCGGTGCCGGTGCATATACAACAAGTCTTGCTCAATACGCACAAAAAGAATCACTCTCCGGCATCGAAAGATTATTTGGCTTACCAGGAAGCATTGGTGGTGCCATTCGCGGCAATGCCGAAACTCACAAAACATCTATCAGCGATGTACTCAAAGATGTGACATTTATCAATGATGATTTGCGATTAGAAATCGCATCTCCAAAAGAATTGGAGTTTGATTATCGGGAAAGCAAATTTAAGAAACATCCGCAGTTTATAGTGAGTTGTACGCTCAGGCTCACTCCGGGAAATCCCGAAGCAATTCAGCAATTGATGGCAGACACAAAGAATTGGCGCAAAGAAAAACAACCAGGAGGCTTTACGGCAGGATCATTCTTCAAGAATCCACCTGACACATCAGCCGGTTATCTCATTGATCAAGCAGGACTCAAGGGCTTTCAAATCGGCGGAGCCCAGGTATCAGAGAAACATGCTAATTTCTTGACCAATACTGGAAAAGCCACAAGCAAGGATGTTATGATGCTCGCGGCTCACATTAAGAAGACTGTTCAAGAGAAATTTGGGATACAGCTGGTGGAGGAAGTTCACATTATTAACTCAAGTTCCAAAATTCTAAGCATGCCCTGAGTGCATCGAAGGGTTCAAAATTCACCCATAACTCTGAACTACATTTTAAATTTTACATTTTAAATTTCACTCTATGCTCATCCACTTCCACAGCAAAGGCATCGGTCTCAACGAAAGCGCTCGTGACTATATAGAAAAGAAAATTATGAATCTCAAGAAATATTATAATGTCGGGGATGATGATACCAGCACCGCTAATATCGAAATCAGCCAAAACAAAGAGCGTTCAAGCAATCTCGTTAACATCAGTGTAAGAATTATTGTGAGCAAAAAAACGTTCATGTCGGAAACCAAGGGCGTGACAGTGGAAGAAGCTATTGATTTGGCTCATGATAAGCTAAAAGTACAATTACAACGTTATAAAGAAAGGATGAAGGAAGAAAATCATGGGAAATAAAAATTTCTTCCAAAGTCAGCAGTGGCAGAACTTCCAAAAAACATTATCAGGCAGAAAAACGGGATATATTGAAAAAGATGGAGAAAAGTTATACTGGACAACCATCCCAACTGTTTTTCGACATAATTATCTGTACGTTAATCGCGGCCCGGTCAGGTCACTAAAACCATTCTGGCCACAACTCTTAGACATTGCCAACAGACATCGTTGCCTTTATATCAAAGTTGAGCCACCTTGGGAGAAAAACGAACCCTATAAAGAAGAATTACTAAAATTAGGGTTTAAAAAAACATCATTGGCAACTCAACCGGACACAACTTTATTACTGGACCTAACACAATCAGAGCACGAACTCTTAAAACAAATGAAACCAAAAGGTCGGTATAATATTAAAATTGCCAAAAAGCACAGCGTGACGTACCAAGTATTTACTGAAAAAGAAAAAGGATCTGATAAAGCTCTCCAAGACTTTTATAAGATGCTCGAAGAGACGGCAAAGCGGGATCATTTTGGAATACATGATGTTGAATATTATCGGAACCTTTTAAAAACATTATCATCCCAGGCTCGATTATTTCTGGCATATAAAAACAACACCGTTGTAGCTGGAATTCTAGCCGTATTTTTTGACGATACAGTCACTTATTATTATGGTGCTTCAGCAAACAAAAGCAGGGAGACCATGGCTACATATGGGCTGCAATGGCATGTCATTACGACCGCAAAGAGTGAGGGATATCATGTGTATGACTTCTTGGGGATAGCTCCGGAAAATGCTGGCAAAAATCATCCTTGGCAGGGTGTTACTGATTTCAAAAAAAAGCTTGGCGGATCGGTGTATAGTTATGCGGGCACGTATCATTTCATTTTAAAACCATTTCTGTATTTCCTTCTGAATGTCTTCAAAACTCTTCTCCAGGCGAAAAAAACATTTAGTCGCTAAAAAATTTCAGTCTCTTGAGGCAGCGAAATTTGACCGAGTTTTGGCAATTACGGTTTTTGGATTGATGCTTTTTGGTGTGATTATGATCAGTAGCGCAAGTGCTATTAATTCTTTTTTCAATACAAAAGGCCAAGCCACAGACTATTATTTCTGGAATCAGCTTTCTTCACTGATTATCGCTCTTATCGCGTGGATAATTGTACAGAGAATACCCTATCGCTTCTGGTACAATTATCGTCTACCTATAGTTATTTTTTCCCTTTTACTTCTTGCAACCGTCTTTACCCCTTTACGTTCTGATTATGGGACGATCGCCCGTGGCTGGCTGAATATCCCTTTTCTTCCTTCCATACAACCATCAGAAATTGCCAAGATCGGTTTCATTATTTATCTGGCTGGTCTTTTTGATAAGATGGGCGGTAGGCTGCGTGACCTGAAAGAAGGTTTTCTGCCTTTTATCATCATTGTGGGATTTTTCCTCATCTTCCTCATCGCTGAACCGGATTTTGGAAGTATTTTGTTGTATGGACTCATTGCGATAAGCATGTTCTTCGTAGCCAATGGCAATATGTGGCATATGGTAGGTGCTGCAACATTTGGCAGTGTGCTTTTTATCAGCATCATGAGTCAAAAAAAATATATCGTTCAAAGATTTACTGCATTTTTAAATCCCGGAAGTGACCCAAGCGGTATTGGCTACCAGATCCAACAAGCTCTCATCGCTATCGGCTCGGGAGGATTTTTCGGGTATGGCTTCGGTAATTCTCGCCAAAAATTCGCATACTTACCGGAAGCTCAGGGAGATGCGATATTTGCTGTAGCAGCTGAAGAACTAGGATTCATTCGCGTCACACTTATCATTATTGCATTCATCATCATTGCTTGGCGCGGTATGAAAATCGCCGAAAATGCTCCTGATCGCTTTGCTCGTTACTTGGCTACCGGCATTGTCAGCTGGATTTGCATCGAAGCATTCATTAATATGGGCGTAATCATGGCGATACTTCCAAACACAGGACTTACCCTGCCATTCATCAGTTATGGCGGTTCTTCTCTCCTGAGTAAGACTATCGCTATTGCCATTCTTCTTAATATCTCACGCCACACTCGTGAAACTAGTAATTACCGGCGGGGGCAGTGGGGGGCACATCCAACCTTTAGTCGCCGTACTATCCCAGCTCAAAAAAAAGGCAATTTCATCAACAAATGGTCTCACCGTTTATTGGCTTGGGTCAAAAACAGGAAGCGAGATGAAGACAAGCCAAGACCAAGGCGTCCCCTTTCATCACGTACCGGCAGGTAAATGGAGAAGGTATTTTTCCTTATATAATTTCACTGACCTATTTAAGACGGCCGTTGGTATTATCAAAGCTTGGTGGCTACTGGGTAAATTACAACCAGATCTTATTTTTTCCAAAGGAGGTTATGTCAGTTTTCCTGTGGTTTACGCAGGTCATTTACGTAAAATCCCCATCATTGCACATGAATCAGATGTAGTCCCCGGACTAACAACAAGACTCTGTTTTCCTTTTGTGACTAAGCAATTTTTGGGATTCGAAACGAGTAAAAAGTATTTTAAAAATCATCCGGAGAAATTAGTATTCACTGGCATTCCACTGAGAGAAAGTATTCTTCATGGATCAGGAGAAAGTGGTTTACAGTTTTTACAAATAGCACAAAAAAGCAAACCAATTCTGTTGATCTTGGGAGGAAGTCTCGGCGCTGCATCTCTCAATAAATTCATTACACAAAATGTATCTGCATTGCTGCAAAAGTTTACTGTCGTTCACAGTACAGGACCAAATAAAAACACTCTTCATACTCATCCAGAAGGTTATCATCCGTTTGAATTTCTTGGTCCTGAGTTGGCAGATCTGTATCAAGCAGCGGATATTATTGTGTCCCGCGCAGGAGCTACTACTCTCGCAGAAATCCTGACACTCAGGAAAAAGGCGTTACTCGTACCCCTTACCCAAGCCCAAAGTCGAGGTGATCAGATCGTCAATGCACGTTTGGTAAAGGATTTAACTAATATCGCTGTTTTGGAAGAGCAAGATATTACGACAGACACGTTCTTTGCTGCACTCGACAAACTCATGCACATAGAACAGAAACACTACGACAATGAAAAGTTGGCAGCATTTTCATGTGAAAAAAGTTGTGACCAAATCGCTCAGCTTATTTTGTCTTACACCTAAGTATGGAACAAGCACAAAAGATCGCTTCCAATACCATTGCCCAAATATTGTCCAAGATGTTCAATGCGGTTTTGAGCGTGGTTATTATCAAGATCATCACCCATTACCTCAAAACAGAAGGATATGGACAATACACCCTTGTGTATGAATTGGTCGGTTTCTTTGGCATAGCCTGTGATCTCGGTCTGTTTACTATTGCTGTTGATGAAATGGCAAAAACCAAGGAGCGCATGCAGAGAGTGCTTGGATCCATATTGGGACTCAGGCTTATTCTTATTCTCATTATCGGAACTATCACTACAGCGAGCGCTTTCTTGATCCCCAACTTCACACCGGTCATGTCGATAGCAGTGATCATTGCAGCTATTGGTATCGCTGCAAATCTGATTTCGAGCACGGTAGCAGCAACACTTCAGGTAAATCTCAAAATGACCATCAATGCCTATGCAATTATCATCGGCAAGATCTTGATGGTGGGATATATCGCTTTGACCGCATTTTTCGGCTGGGGTTTTCTGCATCTGATCATTGCAGGCCTCATCAACAACCTTTTTGTCACCGGAGTCACTACTTATGCTTCTCATCGTTTACTCCCCATCAAACTTTATTTCGATAGAGAAGAAATCTGGCGACTACTGAAAAAAAGCGCCGTCTATGGTGCAGCATTAATTTTTGGATCTATTTATCTGCGTATAAATACGATCATGCTACGCCAATTCACCAGCGACAATGTTGTCGGTGTATTTGGTATAGCTTTGCGTAGTTTTGAGTTGTTACTCCTCATACCTTTCAGTTTCATGAATTCTATTCTTCCAAGTCTTGCCCAGAATATTCACACGGAAAAGTTTTCTTCACTCTTTCAAAAATCATGGGATGTTTTGGTCATGACCGGGCTTGGCATGAGTGTGGGAAGTTTCATCATGGCTGAAGAGATGATTCGTCTGATTTCCACTGGCAGTGATTTTGCGCCCGCAGCCAATCTCATGAGGATTTTGGCTATTGCCAGTGTTTTTAATTTTCTTTCCAGTCTTTTTCAGTATGTCCTTGTCAGTCTTAATCGAGTCAAAGTTTTCTTTGCGATCGCACTTCTGGAAGCTGTTATCGCCATAATCTTTGCATATATTCTCATTCCTCTTCCCCCACCTTTTGGTCAGGCAAGTGCAGCTGCCTGGGCTATCGTCGTTGCTCAAACCATCAATTTTTTCGGAGTGACTTGGGGTGTTGCACGAATACGACCAATAAAACTTTCCTGGAAAGCGACTTTTGCAACTCTTTTTTCAGTTATTATTACAGGTATATACTTGTGGTTCATCAAAGGAGCACTTAGCCACTGGTCAGTATATTTAAGCCTTCCTACAGCCTTTTTTACCGCCGGCATCCTCTATATTTTCTTGCTTACCAAAACTGGTGGCCTGTCTACGGATCTCAGCAAAGTGCTCTGGCAAAGATTTTTTCTCAATAAACCGGCGCCACTTCCCGGACAAAAATTGCGCATAGCTATCGACATTCGTGGTATCAGTGGCGAACGTACCGGCAAAGAATGGTATACCCTAAGCCTTTTAACTGCTCTAGGAAATATAGATAAAGACAATGACTACTTCCTTTTTACTCGTCATCCGGTAAAAAACATCAATCTGCCGAATAATTTTCACATTATCGAGAGAAAGATGCCCCTCTTACTTTGGCATCCTCATTTCATGTGGCAAATTCGCAAATACAAAATCGACATTCTCTTAGCAACAGCGAGTTATATCGTGCCCAGTTTACTCATGGGCAAGAAACCAAAAGTCATCACCGTCATTCACGACACTATTGCTTTCCTTTTTCCCAGACGCCATCAAGCCAAGGCCACTACCATTGAACGATTTACCCTCAAGAGAACTCTGGAACATTCCACAACTATCGTCGCTGTCTCACAGAACACGAAGAAAGATATCGAACGACTCTTTGACATCGCTCCCGAAAAAATCACTGTCATCCCTGAGGCAGCTCGCGAACAATTTTCTGTACCTCGCGACCCAGCTATGACCGAACAATTAAAAAAAGACTACGGTATTAGTCAGCATTATTTATTGGCACCCTAGAACCTCGCAAAAATCTGGTACGCCTCATAAAAGCCTACAAACTGCTCCCGGCGCAATTACAAAAGGATTATCAATTAGTCATCGTAGGCAGAAAAGGTTGGTATTATAAGGAAATCTTCAGTGAAATAGCCGGTACTCTCTTAGAAAAACAGGTTATTTTCACAGGCTATGTACCCGATCAGGATTTGCCCTATCTGCTGCACGGAGCCACTGGTTTTGTCCTACCTAGCCTCTATGAAGGTTTCGGCCTGCCGATCTTGGAAGCTTTTGCTTGCGGCATACCAGTGATAACAACACCTAATTCTTCCTTAAAAGAAATTGCCAAGGATGATTGTCTCTATTTCGACCCATATGATATTCATGACATGAAAGTAAAATTGCGCCTCTTTCTCGAAGATGAAGTTTTACGTCAAAGACTCTCCCAAAATCTTGTAGCTCGCAGCCAAGAATTCAGCTGGAAGCGAACCGCAGAAGAGATGTTGAGGGTCATTCAACAAGTTTAATTTTTACAACAACAATGTCCTCTGTTAGGATAATGGCAAGTTCTAAATTCTAAGTTCTAAGTTCAAAATGAAACTCAAGACTCTAAACTCACAATTCAAAACTTTATTTTACATTTTACACTTTACATTTTAAATTTGAGCCATGCCTTCATTATTTAAGCGTAAGAAAGATTTACCGAACACCTCTGCAGAACCACTTTCTTTTGGAGGACAGGATAAACAAGAAGGACAATTGGTTGTTGATGTTTATCAAACACCGAAAGAAATTGTTATTCGCACACCAGTATCAGGAGTAAAATTGGCTGATATTCATATCACGATCAGTGATAATACACTTACGATCAAAGGTGAACGAACTCATGAAGATGAGATTTCCGAATCTGATTATCTACTGAAAGAATGTTATTGGGGTAGTTTCTCTCGTAGCTTAATTCTTCCGTTTAACCTCAACCCTGGAAAAATCAAAGCCTTCTTCAAAGACGGCATTTTGAAAATCGTCATTCCTCGTGAACAAGTGGAAGAAAAAGCGATCAAAATCACAGAAATCAGCGAGTAGTCGAATTTTCACTCAACACTCAGCACTCTGCCTGCCCGCCGAAGCTCTTGCGAAGGAGGGAACTCTGCACTCTAAAAGAATTTTTCGTGATAAATGTGTTTCGCGTCACCACCATTTTTGATAATCAAATCAGAAACATCCATAATCATTTGTCTGCCTCCGCAAATATAAAAACTGGATTTTTTGCCGATGGGAAAATATTTCTCAAGAGCGGTCTGAACACGACCGTTTATATAGCCTTCTTTTTGGTCGCGGGAAGCGCATAGATCACACGTCAAATTGGGATATTTCTTTATTAATTCCGCAAAAATATCGAGATAATAAAAATCTTTTGCCATGCTTTCACCAAAAAGCAGATGTGTGGGGCGCTTTTCACCGTGATTCAATTCATACAACAACATGGACTTTATCGGGGCGATCCCGGTACCGGTAGCAATCATGAAGATTTCTTCAATATCCGGATCTTTATGATAGACAAAACTGCCAAAGACTCCCTTGAGCAGGACTTCATCATGTTCTTTCAAATTCCATAGGTAATTGGAAGCAACTCCGTCGGGGATGACTTCAATACAGAATTCAAAAGTTGTGATGTTATCAGGCGATGAGGAAATAGAAAAAGGACGAAGTACTCGCTCAGAAGCGTGAACAAAAAGATACTGACCAGCTTTAAATTGCAATTCTTGCGGCTCGATCATAGCAAAAGTAAGAACACATACATTGTCAGTAACGCGGACATTGGAGACGACTTTGGCACGAATATCAAAAGCGGGCATAAGAAAGTTCTAAATTCTAAGTTCTAAGTTAAAAGTTGAATTCAATAATCTCACATAAAATTCTGAATCGATTATACGCACTTACATTCGTATGACAACAATAGAAATAAACACAAATGGGGTCAGAGTTGCAAGATAAGAAAAAAGACCTTGCGTAATTATCTATAACCATTTAATATACGGACGCTTAAGAGCCCGGAAGGGCTTTTTAAAAATCTTTATGAGCCGCCTAACGAATTACGTCAAAAATTCTATCGAGGAGTTACGAAAAGTCGCTTGGCCCACACGAAAACAGGCTGTCGACAGCACTCTCATAGTGTTGGGAATAACATTGGCAACGACAGTTGTCATTACACTTTTGGATGCATTTTTCCGTTATGGTTACCAGTCCCTCTCCACTTTTTTAGCTGGAGGAGTTTAAATAAGCAGTATGTCTAAACAAACGAGCCAAGGACGCAAATGGTATGTCCTTCACACATATTCCGGATATGAAGACGCTGTAGCTGAGGCCCTCCGCCAACGCACAGAGACGATGAATATGCAGGATTTTATATTTGATGTCATTGTTCCGAAAGAAACCCAAATTGAAGTCAAAAAAGGCGAACAAAAATTGGTTGAAAAGCGCATGTTCCCCGGATATGTCATCGTAAATATGATTGTGACCGATGAATCATGGTATGTCGTGCGAAACACCCCCAATGTGACCGGATTTATCGGTTCCGGCACCATACCGGTCCCTGTCACTGACGATGAGATCAAGCGCATACGTAAGCGCATGGGTGTCAAAGAGCCCAAATTCAAAGCAGACTTTACTTTGGGTGAAATCGTTGCTATTACTGAAGGCCCATTTGCCGGTTATCAAGGTACCATCAGTGAAATCGATGAAAACAAAGGAAAGATCAAAGTACTTGTCTCTATCTTCAACCGTGAAACTCCGGTAGAATTGGAATTCACCCAGATTAAAAAAGTTTAATTTCAATTTTACATTTTAAATTTTACATTTTAAATTTCAGTTATGGCAAAGAAAGTATTAGTAAAAGTTAAGCTGCAAGCAAAGGCTGGAAAAGCCAATCCCGCACCTCCTATCGGTACGGCTCTTGGTCCTCATGGCATCAATATTCAAGAGTTTTGTAAGCAGTTTAATGACAAGACCAAAGAAATGGGTGATGTGCTCATTCCTGCAATTATCACCATTTATCAAGATCGTAGCTTTGATTTCATACTCAAAACTCCTCCCGCGTCTGACCTGATTCTCAAAGAAATCAATCTCCCCAAAGGTTCTGGTGAGCCTAATAAGACGAAAGTCGGCAAAATCACCAAAGCCCAATTACGTAAAATCGCTGAAGTCAAAATGGTTGACTTCAACACCACCTCCGTCGATCAGGCTATTCGAATGATCGCTGGCACTGCACGTAGTATGGGAATAACGGTGGAAGATTAATCCCCTATTTTATGAAACGTTCCAAAAAGTATAAAGCCGCTAGTGCCAAGTTCGACCGTCAAAAAAAGTATCCTCTCGAGGAAGCTTGTGGCCTTCTCGTTGACACAGGTACCACCAAGTTTGACAGTACGGTAGAAGTACATTTTCATCTCAATATCGACCCTAAGTATCCCGATCAACAGATCCGAAGCACAGTATCTCTTCCGCACGGTAGCGGTAAGAGCAAAATTATCGCAGCTTTCGTCAATGATGACCAAGTAGCTGCAGCCAAGAAAGCTGGAGCTGACTTCGCTGGAAACACAGATCTTATGGAAAAAGTAGTGAAAGAAAATTGGACAGGTTTCGATGTGGCTGTAGCTACACCAGAAATGATGCCCAAAATTGCCAAACTGGGTAAAATCCTCGGTACCAAAGGTCTCATGCCAAATCCCAAGTCAGGCACGGTAACGACAGACATTGCCGGCACAATAGGCGAAATCAAAAAAGGTCGTATTGAGTTTCGCAACGATCCTCAAGGCAATCTTCATGCAATCGGCGGCAAACTCTCTTTTGGCAAAGAAAAAATCGCTGAAAATGTCGCTGTCATCATCAATGCGGTAAGAGGCGCTCGTCCTACCGGAATCAAAGGTAATTATATCCTAAGCACAACTCTAACAAGCACCATGGGCCCAGGAATACGGATGGAGATAAAAGAATAAACTCAAGTTCAGAGTTATAAGTTCAGAATTCAGAGTTTTTAACTCACAACTCAGCACTCTGAACTCTGCACTACTTCAATAGTTCTTTCTCTGCTTCTTCAAGATTCTTATAGACGGGAATGATCTGTGTAATGCCGACGACATCGAGAATGTCGAATATGGTCGGTTTTAGGCCGACGATAATGATTTTCCCACCTTTTTCATTGAGTTTATTGTACCAATCAGTGAGATAACCTATAGCTTTGCTATTAATATAGCTGAGTCCACTACCTTCAAAGATAAAATAGGTTCCGGGTTTGACCAAGCGAATTGCCTCATACATGGTTTCTGCATGATGATCGACATTGCTTTCGTCCAATTCACCACGCATGACTATATGCTTCGCGGGGGTCTTTCCAAACTGTGCATCACTTATGTCGAAAGCAAATTTTGTCATAACTATTTCTTTGTAAGGATGTCCTTTATCGTGCTCACTTTTAATCCTCCTGTCCGCTTTTTACTAAATTGTACACGATCTGTCCAGAGAACAATGATATGTAAGCCTCTTCCGTGTATGCCTTGATAAGGCCTTCTCAGACGTCGAGCTTGCACTGCATGAGCCAAATTATCATATCTCTCTTTGAGCAGGATCTTGCTATCATCTTCAATATTCATATGCACCGAACTCTTATACGAGTAGTGTATGCATTTAATGGCAAAAATCACATGACGAGCCTTGAATGCGTGCATACATGCATTGGCGATCAATTCACAAGCAATCACCAATAGTCGATGACGCCATTTTTTATCAAATCCCTGATTCGAGAGAAAAGCATCAATATCCTTGCGTATGTCAGAAGCATGATAATCAGCTGGTTTGATATTCCAGGTATGGGAGATAGTTCGTATCATAGCTATATTCGTTTGAGTACCATGAGCGTTAAATCATCAATTTGTTTGGCTGTACCAGCAAAGCTAAGGATATCTTGAGATACGTTATCAAAAACTTTTTGAGCTGAATCAAGTGGTGCATGTTGAGTGACGATATGGTGAAACTTCTCTGCTCCTAGTGACTCCCCATGAGAATTACGCATCTCAATAATACCATCTGTGCATACAACCAATGCATCTCCCGGTAAAAAACTCATTTCTTCTTCTCGAACATGAGCAGAAATATCCGGGATCATGCCCAGAGCAATTCCCCCACTTTTACGCGCATTCAACATATTTTTGCCATTGTCGTAATGCAGTAAATAACCATGCCCGGCAGACGAGAACATCAAACGTTGATTTTCATGATCCCAATATAATAAAAGCAGTGTGGAAAACAGGCTGGGATCTATACGTCGATAGAGTATTCTATTCATTTCTGTGAGCACATCTTTCGGTCGCAAATCCGGTCCGAACGCATGAAGGAGTGTGTCGAGCATAATGCTCACCATGCCTGATGGCAGACCATGACCGGCCACATCACCGATCGCAAAAAGTGTAGCATTGGGCAAAGACAATATCTGATAAAAATCTCCACCGATTTCATCTGAAGGACGAGATTTCACATACACATCCAGACCGGGTATTTCAGGAAGATTTCGAGGGAGTAACTGCCTTTGAATTTTTTCCGCAATTGCCAAGCTTGTATTGATACGAATTGCGTCCAATGGAGCTTCTCTTTCACCTGATGTATTTTCTTTCGGCAGAGATGCTTTCTCACTCTTGAACCACAGCACAGTGAAAACAATGGTTTCTGCCAATAGAAGAAGAACAAAGGCCAGAAGCAAACCATAATACGCAGTAAACAAAACTATCAAAGACACGGCAATTACCGTCGTCCAAATCAATAAGAGGAAACTCCATATCCATGTGCGCCATTTTCTGATCATTTTTGTTTTAGACTACTCTTTATTTTACCATAGAGTGATGAGCGAGACTATTGATATTCCCGCTACACAATACAGTTGAGGTGCAAGATCTTGCGCCTTTACGGAGATTTATTTCATCAACAGCGCGGCAATCAGTGGCGCAATAATGAGCGAAATCGTATTGATCACCTTGATGAGCGCATTAATAGCCGGACCGGCAGTATCCTTGTATGGATCACCTACAGTGTCGCCGACAATAGCAGCTTTGTGAGCATTTGATCCTTTGCCACCGAAATTGCCTTGTTCAATGTATTTTTTCGCATTGTCCCAAGCTCCACCGCCGGTACACATTGATATAGCGATAACCAAGCCAGAAACGATCACACCAGCAAGTAAACCTGCAAGGGCTTCTGCTCCCAAGATAAACCCAACAGCTAAAGGAGCAAGTACTGCAAGAAGTCCTGGCGCAATCATTTCATATAGTGCCGCCTTCGTGACAATATCTACACACGTGCCATATTCAGGTTTGGTCTTTCTCTCCATGATTCCTGGTATTTCTCTAAATTGACGACGTACTTCTTCAACCACTTTGTGTGCAGCACGACCGACGGCCTGCATACAATAAGATGAAAATAATGCAGGGAGTAATGCTCCGATGAATAAACCAACAAGAACCAGAGGATCGTCGATTTTTAGCATTAATTTGTGTCCCAGTTTCGTAAATTCTTCACTGTAAGCCTGAAAAAGAACTAAAGCAGCAAGTGCAGCAGAACCGATAGCATAGCCTTTGGTAACTGCCTTTGTTGTATTACCCACCGCATCAAGGGCATCAGTAATTTCACGGACACTTTCAGATTGAGCAGACATTTCAGCAATGCCACCGGCATTGTCAGTAATCGGCCCATATGCATCCATAGCAATGACCATGCCTGTTGTAGAAAGCATAGCGACTGCAGCAACGGCAATTCCAAATACACCGCTATGTAAACTGGAATGTTCACCAAGCCAGAAGGCCAAAATAATAGCACCAACAATTGCCATAATCGGCAAAAATGTACTGCGCAGTCCATAAGCGATACCGATGATGACATTAGTACCTGCACCGGTTTCAGATGCAGCAGCAATATCTTGTACGGGTTTATATTTGGTTGAGGTATAATATTCGGTAATCACATTCATCAAGATGGTCAGAGCAATACCTACTAAAGTTGCATAGAAAATTTTCATATCACCGATCATGGCCTGAGTAACAAAGTAGAAAGCAATGATTGAAAAAACACTAGTAGCTATAAGTCCCTTGTATAAAGCTCCCATAATATTTTTACTGCCTGCACTTAAACGGACAAAGAAACTACCGAGAATCGAAGCTACGATAGCTACAGCGCCCAAAACCAAAGGATATTCGATGCCGACCTGAGCTAAATTGCCTTTAAAAATAGCTGCAGCAAGAACAATCGCTGCAATAAGAGTAACGGCATATGTCTCAAAAAGGTCAGCACCCATGCCCATCACATCCCCTACATTGTCGCCGACATTGTCAGCAATAACAGCAGGATTTCTTTCATCATCTTCTGGAAGACCTTGTTCTACTTTACCCACGAGGTCCGCTCCCACATCAGCAGCTTTGGTAAATATGCCGCCACCGACACGAGCAAAAAGACTGATAAGCGAAGCTCCAAAACCCAGACCAATCAATATCGTTGGGATATTTTTCATCGCAACACCCATAAATTGCAGAGCCAAATAGAAACCACTTACGCCAAACAAAGCGAGTCCCACAATCCCGAGTCCAGTCACCAAACCACCACGAAATGCGATAGTCAGTGCGGGATTCATACCCTCTCTAGCGAGAAATGCGGTTCGCACATTGGTACGGCTACATACTGTCATGCCAATATATCCGGCAGCCAAAGAAAGCACTGCCCCAACCAAGAAACCAACAGCCAATAACCACTGTAAAGTGAACCCTAGAAGAAGAAAGACAATCACAGTAAAAACCGCAATTGTTTTTGTCTGTCTCCATAAATACGCCTGGGCACCCTCACGGATGGCTAGAGAAATAGCATTCATTTTCTCATCAGTTACCTTCACTTTCATGATGAGATAGACATAAATACCAGCAGCAATCAAAGCGATAACACTGGCAATCAGGGCATACCAAACAGCGTATTGCATAAAAACATTGAGTTAAATTCCCGCGAAAGATAACATACTCAAGTTCTAAGTTCTAGGCTTGCACTGAGTGCATCGAAGTGTTCTAAGTTCAAAGTTGTTGGTTTTCTAACTTAGAATTTAGAACTTTGAATTTAGAACCAGTTACTTCAGTGTCAGTTTCTCAATCGGTTCATGTTTCATGAGAGATGAATGTTGTACACCGATAATACTTGCCCAGAAAGATCTGGAAAAAGCACCCGTGATCACAACCTGGTAGACGCCTAACCAAATGATCATGATCATAATCAGCATCCACAAAGAAGTTTTTCGCAAATAATAATTCCTGTCCCGAAGCATTTTATGTTTATTTTTATTTTTGGTATTCATATAAGTATAGCACTAAAACAAGGTGAAGATAACCCGCTTTATCTTTATTTCACTTATTGCTAATATAGTCATGTATATTACTTTTCTGCCACTATTTTATGCTGTGTTTATCTTCCGGCTGTCTCTACAAATACGGACTCAATCGAATATTTGAATTCACAAAAGATGCTGGCTATGAAGGGGTCGATATCATCTTGAATGATATTTTTGATACTCGAGATCCTGATTATTTACTTCGTTTACAGGAGTTTTTCAAAATTCCCATTGTCAGCCTCTCTTTGACCTCAGATGCGTCACCAAAACGTTTCCAATCTGCCTTGGAAATAGCCGAAACTGTCGGCGTCCCCTTGCTCAATGCTCGCCCTCCGCTTTTTACGAATATTCGCTACGCACAATGGTTCAAGAATGAAATTCCTAAAATTCAGAAAAAGACCAAGGTGAAGATTTGTATTGAAAATCCACCAGCAACTACCGGTATTTTCTTGCCTCAATACTCTCTCCGCAATATCGAAGATTTACGTCGCTTTGATTATATTTGTTTAGATACTGCACATTTGGCCTCACAGAAACTTCCTCTTCTTCGTGTCTACAAAATCATTCGAAAGCGCTTAGAGTTCGTATACATTTCAAACTTCCACAATGGCATGTACAACCAGCCTTTGGATGAAGGAGAAATACCACTGGAAAGTTTCCTGACACATCTACGAAAAGACAATTTCAACAAACCAATTTGTATCAAATTCAGCCTCGAAGCTATGGGAGCAGGAGACAAAACTAAAGTCATGGACAATCTCCGTAAGGCAAAAGAATTTTATGAAGAGTATTTCCTCAAGAAAGAAGTAGATGTAGGCGGTGGCAGCAGCGAAGATGATGACGAGAAGGAAGAAAAATAAGTTCAAAATTCTAAGTTCAAAGTTCTAAGTTAGAACTCTTTTCAGAGATGCTTACATTTTTGTCAACCTGCGAGATTCGCAAAACAGGGATATTACAACTCAATAAGGGAATACCATATTTAACAAAGCAAGACTTCCTGGAGGTTCTGCCAGAAGAAGGGGCATGTTTCGAAATAATTCATAACGGGAAATCATTAGCATTTGGGTATTCTGGAAGATCACAAAAAAACGATGTATGTGTGATTGATAAACCTTTGAGCGGTGAGTTTCTGAAAAAAAAACTGCAACAGGCTTTGGAGAAAAGAAAAAAAATATTTCCTAAATTCCCAGAAGCTTATCGATTAATTCACAGTGAGGCTGATGGCGTTCCCGGAATCCACATTGAAATCTTCAATGATTATGCCGTCATTACCAACTTCAATCACGGTATAGAGCATTATCAGAATGATCTCATTGCTGCGTTAAGAATCTCTTTGCCTCATTTGAATGGCATGTATGCCAAGGACCGAACTCCTACACCCAAAAAACCGGAAACAACGGTGATTTATGGCGAACCTGCACCAGAAAATTTAATTATTAACGAGAACGGAGGCCGGTTTATCGTCAGGTTAAATAGCGGTCTCATGACGGGACTATTTCTTGATCAGAGAGCAAATCGTGCTTGGTTAAAGACCATGTGCAAAGGGAAAAGCATCTGTAACACATTCAGTTATACAGCTAGCTTAAGCATTGCTTGTGCCATGGGTGGAGCAAGAGAGACCACCAGTGTCGATATTTCCAAGACGTATAATGATTGGGCCAAAGAAAATTTTGTGTTAAACAGCTTAGATCTAAAGAAAAATCACATCATTACCAATGATACTTTTGATCATTTTCAATTTTGCCAGCGCAAAAATATTCGTTATGACATGATCATTCTCGATCCACCGACCTTTGCCAAGAAGAAAACCGGCACATTTTCAGTGAATAAAAACTATGAAGAATTAATCAAAGAAAGTATTCCTCTCCTTAATCCTCATGGTGTTCTCGTCTGTTCCACGAACTACACCCAATGGTCAGGGCAGGATTTTCTATCGATGCTAAATGGCATGTTCAAGTCTCTAAGGAAACACTACACAATCGTCCACAAAGCTCATGCTGATAAGGACTTTCCTATACTAGTCAATTATCCCGAATCTAATCATCTGAAGTTCATTGCCATTCAAATACGGTAATATTGGGTTTTCCTGCATGGATATCGCTATTGCGCAGGGTGTGGTTGATGATATTTGTGTGATTCCGGAAGACCAAATCCTGCCAAAAGTTGATTACAATGAAAAGTTGCCACAAATTCGAAAACAAGGTAATACTTCACTCATTGCACGGTTCATTGCCGAAACAATGGCAGAAAAAGTAAGCAATCGACTTTTCCTTAGCTTGATATACGACAAGGAGGATCGCTATGGAGTGCCACAATATGTCTGATCTATGAGAGTACGAAAACCATTATTTATCATTGAATCAAAATACGATCGTGCAGAGCGAGAAAGGTTGGAGAGACAATACGATCGCACTGCCATATTCCTGGTATTGGCAATTGCCGGCGGTGTTGCTTTGTTTTCTCAATGCAATTCAAATAGTGACGATAATCCAGATCCGGATCATATCTATGATATCGGTCGGGGTGACTAATCGAGATCAACATTATCAATCACTTGATACTTCGCTCCCTCTGGTAGAAGCTTGGATTCAATGAGTTGGATAGCCTGAATCTTTTCTTCCCAAGGGAAAGCAACGTTGAGTTCATGTGCTTGGAGCTTCTTCCATTTGCGACGAGGGAAACGAGCTAATGTGATATGTGGAACAAAAGGCCTGTTCTCGCGAGGACTTGGGAAAATATCCTCTAATCGCGACTTTAAAATTCTAAGTGCAGAAGAGGACTCACAATTGATCCAAATCAACCGAGGTGATGATGGTTCGGGACCATACGCAATATCTTGACACTGAAGTATTACGCTTTTGGTGTTTTTGAGACTATCTTTGAATAATTGTTTCGCTTTTTCCACATCATTCTCCTCCCAAGGAGGCAACAATGTAATATGCAAATTTTCCGGAATTATCCAACGCACAGGAAGGTTATTTCCATGCTCCCATGCAATAATTTTATCTTTTAACTGTTTTGATAGTGCCAGAGCAACAAATAACCTGGTTGAGTTCATTGTTAATTTTCAATTGTTAATTGTTAATTTCTAAAAACCTAATACTTCATTCACGAGTATCATAGTAATGCGTTGTGATTGCACTTCATTATTCACAAGCAATACTTTATTCACAGCACTACCCGGAACGCCATAAGCTTTGTGTGTACGCTCACTTTCTAGTGGCAAACTATGCTCAAAAATACGCTTCATTCCTTCATCGATATTCTTAACAATTTTTTGCGTACCTACGACCCAGATCACATGACCAGCTCCGTAAGCATATGCCGGTAATTGACTGCCAGTATTGGAAGCAATCATAGCATGACCATCTTCTGTGACAGCATGGACACTGCCAATCGCCCATTCCGGAGCGGCACCGATCCTTTGCATTTCTCGACTTTGCGTAGCCCGATCCATAGCAGACAATTTCTTTTTCACCACGTCATATTTGGGAGAATTCTCTATCTCTTCTACTAATCCTATCTGTTGCAATGTCGTCGAGGACATCGTCATTACTTCCGCACCTTCAGGCAACATTTCTAATACTTTCTTTTTGGCTGCTTCGCCATTCTCCACCAAAATGGCCTCGATATTGTGAGATTTGAGCACCGCAATAGTTGTTTCAATTGATTCTTTACTGGCTAATTGACTCCATTTATCCATAGATTAAGAATTTAAGTTAGTTGGCCTGCCAACCGAAGCCCGAAGGGCGCAGGTTGGTTCGGGGATAGGGACTCGAACCCCAACTCACAGCTCCAGAGGCTGTTGTCCTACCATTAGACGATCCCCGACTACAGCGACGAGATTCTAGCACAAATTAGTGAATAGGATGAGGAGTAGTATGGAGGGTTTCTTTTTTGTTTTTTAGAAAACAGAACAAAAAAAGCCCTAATCACTATTCCTTATCCTATATACGTGTTATAGATTATAAACACACATTCTCTATGGAATCTCCTAAGACTATTGTCGACTACATCACCGAGTTCCTCGAACATGCTGAGATAGAGAAAAATCAGTCGATGAAAACTATCATCAATTATCAGCATTATTTGATGCGTTTTGTCGATTTTGCGGGCATGCTGCGACCAGAACAAATCACTTTACCGGTGATTCAGAAATATCGCTTGTACTTAAACAGAATCAATGACAAACACGGCCAATCACTCGGCAAAAAGACACAGAGTTATCACATTATTGCCCTGAGAGCATTCTTAAAATATTTGCTGAAGATGGATATCCCCACTTTGAGTCCGGAAAAGATTGAAGTTGGTAAATTACCGCAAAGAAGCGTCGAATTCTTACAAAAGGAGGAATTAGATCGTTTACTAGGGACGATAGCAACTAAAAACCCTGCAGGACTGCGTGATTTGGCAATTGTAGAGCTTCTTTATTCCACCGGTTTACGTGTGAGTGAATTAATTGGTCTGGATCGAGATAAAATTGATCTAAAGCGAAAGGAATTTATGGTTCGGGGTAAAGGCAGCAAGACCCGAATTGTTTTTGTCAGCAATCAAGCCAAAAAAGTCTTAGAAGATTACTTAGCTACCCGCCAAGACACGTGGAAACCACTGTTTATCAATTATCGTCATCCACGAAGTACGGGGAGCGTCACATTAGGAGAAAACAGAAGACTGACTGCTTTGAGCGTTCAAAACATGATTCGAAAATATGCCCAAAAGGCAGGCATCATTAAGCATGTCACCCCACATACACTGCGACACTCTTTTGCTACACATTTACTCCAAAATGGTGCGGATGTCCGTGCCGTACAAGAACTTCTCGGCCATGCCAGCATTACGACCACACAGGTCTATACACATCTCACGAATACAAGACTAAGAGAGATACATGAGAAATACCACAAATAAGGAATAAGATGGAAATGAAGAAAAGAAAGTATCCTCCATCTTCATCTTATTCCCTTCATCTTTTCTACAGGCCGCCCACAAATCTTCCGGGATTCCCAAGAATCGTGGGGTTTACTTCAATCGTAGTACCTGGAAGAACAGTATTAGTAGTCCGAGGTGTGGGAGTAGCTACTCCGGCTCCAGTACCCTCTATATTAATTTCCCCAGTTTCTAAATAGTTTACCAATGTCGTCACCCCGGCATAGGCCAAAAGAATAACTACGATGCCGATAATGGCATAAATCATTGCCGTGCGTGCTTTTTTCACCCTATCGGCATTTCCGGCAGACGTCAGGATAGAGAAACCAGCCCAAAGGAAAATAATGAAAGCAAAAGTACCGATAAAACCCAAAAAATAATTGACGATGGTGCTCAGTAAACTGACAAAATCGATATCTTCCGACAGTGCGGGTGGACGATCAAATCCACCAGTGGTAAACCCGCTAATTAAATAATGCCAACTGTACATAAAATATGAAAAGGACCTTAGTGATCATATATTCACTAAGGCCCCAAATCAAATGATGAATAAAACTTTTAACGACCTGCTAAAGTACTGGTTACAGTATTTACGATCGCGTATGAAAGAAGGATCACAACTATACCAATAATGGCATACATAATTGTGTTCTTAGCTTTCTTGATATTTTCGCCACCAGCAGATGTAAGATACAGGAAACCTCCGTATATCAACATCAAAATAGCAACAGTACCAACTAATCCTAAGAAGAAGTTGATAATAAATGTTAAGAGATCAAGAAAACTGGTTTGAGAAGGAAGAGCTTCTGGCAAAGGAAGAGTTGAAGTACCTAAGCCACCCTGAGCAAATACTGCTTGAGGAACCAAAACGGTTACAGCAAATAGTACTTTTGCCAAACCTTGAGTGAGACGTTTCATCGTGCTCACCCCCTTTCGATGCGCAGATTTATGAGCAAGATTGTTATGTTCTACAGATAGAAACTTGGACATGTTTTTTGTGTTAGTTTCGTTATATTGTACTACAAATCGCATATAGAAGTCAAAGTTAAGATTATCATTGAACACCAGATTCAGTTACTTCCTCACCTTCTACTTGCAAATATGGATCAATGATCTTATTGAGGTCAGTTTCCAGCTTACGTAAGGCATTAAAAGATGACATAGCCTTGTCAGCGACAGTTTCCAAAGCATCAGAAAAGGCCTGTGTAAATCGAGTCTTATCGAAAATCACGAGACTTTGGGCATATTTTGCCTGTCTGTGAAATACACGCAAGGGATTTTCTTGGTCAGTATTCATCAGATCTTCCCTACTAGGAGGTCGGGGACGGCGTTTGTAGTACTCGGTGAGTACATCTTTGCTTGTCATATATTTAACAAAATCCCATGCTAATTGAGGATAATTGCTGTTTCGTGAAACAGCCGGAGCCCAATAACTGGCAAAAGCAATATTTTCAGCATTCGCTGCCGACTCATCAGTCTGTGGAATTTCAGAAATTTCAAATCGAAGTCCGCTATTTTTGCCTAACACACTGATTTGATCATAGTCATCAGCATATGCAAATATACTACTGACACGACCTCGAATGAATGCATCGATATCATTAAAAATATTGCTTGTTTCCATGCCTTTGAGATAATTACTGTCCCACGTATAATTTGTACTCTTTGAATCACTGTAACTTGTATATTCGTTCATTGATTGCAGGGCTTCCTTATTATCTGCCAAAAAAACTGCTGCGCACTTCTCATCACGGCAGATTTTTCCATTTCTTTGCAATGTCATGAGATAAAAAATATCGACACCATGCTTGATGTTTTTTGTTGTACCAAGTGCTGTACCGCTTCTCGTGATGGAAGTACCAAATTTATTCGTCAGAGCGGCAGCCTGAGCCTTGAATGCACTCCAGGTAGCTGTAGGACGTGTACTGCCCGTGCCTGATGACTGAAACTGTTGGGTATTGTAATACAGCGCTAATGTATCGACATAGTGAGGTAGAGCATAAATCTTATTATCATATATAAGATCTTCTGCAGCTACCGGAAGAAACAAACTACGAAATTGATCTCGAGTCATTTGATCGGCAGGCAATGCGACTAATTTATTGTGGTATTTAGGTAACCAAGTATTGTGAATATAAAAAATATCTGGTCCACGTCCCTCTGCCATTTGATTGAGTAAAATATCCTCATACTCATCTTCTCGCCATGTTCGATAATCTATAAGCAAAGCGGCTCCCGCATACGCATCAGTACTTTTCGCATATTTCACAAATTCAGTAATGATTGGTTGAATATCACTTTGGGTATCTCCAACCCCCCAGATTGTCAGGTTAATTGTTCGTTTTTCACCACCGCCACCACGCCCAAAAAGCAAAAATGCCAGGACAAAAACGATGACAACACCACCCACAATGGCAATAAATTTCTTTTGACTGCTGCTAAGCGCCATCTCGATGGTGATTACAAATCGTCCGCATCATAGCGCAGAGAATAAAAAATGGGAAATAGTGTCAATTCAGAATTCAAGATTCAGGATTCAGAATGTGATCTCTATGATATTCTCCACATGTCTTTTTAACATTTTCCCATGTTTCGACGCACTTTATTTCGCTTAAGTATTATCTGTACTTTGGCACTTAGTTTCAGTTTTGTTTTTGTGTCCTCAGCACAAGCTGCAGAAATTCAGACAGCGGAGAAATATATACTCGACAGTAATGATATTGTTCCCGATAACCTCATTGTGGCTGCAGGCATGATCAGGATTAATGGACAAGTGGAGGGAGACTTGATTGTGGCTGGGGGACAAGTACAGATTAGCGGACTGATCGCTGGCGATGTCATCGCTGCAGGTGGCTCTATTATCATCGATGAGACCGCGAGTGTCGGCAAAAATCTGCTCCTGGCGGGAGGGCAAATCATGATCAACGGTAAGATTAATGGAAATATCAAAGCTTTTGCGGGAGAGGTGCAAATTAATGGCCCTGTAGACGGGAATGTCGTTGTAACCGGGGGAACTTTCACTTTGGACAATTCCATCAGCGGATCTACGAGGATAGAAGCTGAGGAAATTAATTTGGAAAACAAAGCCTCAATTGCAGGAGACTTCAAATATAGCTCACCCAATAAACCAAATGTGATGTCTTCAGCAAAAATTCATGGGAAAACAATCATCCTTCCACGAGAAGAACAAAATTTACGTTCACCATATAGCAATCCGGATTTCTGGATCGGAAAGCTTCTCGGCTCAATTTCCTATTGGATTCTCGGCTTGATTGTTTTAGCACTGATCCCTCGCGCACTTCAGAGACATGTTGATAATTTGGGAAATAAGTTTTGGCAAAGTTTGGGGCTCGGCTTTGTATCTCTGATTGCCGCTGTTATTGGATTTTTTATTCTGGCAATTACTATTATTGGCTTCCCTTTGGCACTCATCGGAGGAGCTATCTTGCTCATACTTCTCTATGTTTCCAAACTGCTTTTTGCATTTTATTTGATGCAAAAATTAAGCGGTATCGAATTTGCAAAAGACCATAACAAATGGTCGGCAGCAGGAATGCTCTTCCTCAGCATCGTGGTCATAGAGTTCATCGGTTTACTTCCTGTGATAGGTGGCTTCTTTAGCTTCGTCGTCATCCTCATCGGCCTCGGTGCACATATCATGACCAAATGGCAAATGTATAATGAATTTTATCAGAAAAAGCTCATATAAAATTAACAATAATTAATGCTCCTTATTTTATGAGTTCTGATTCCCATTGTTAATTGATAATTGTTAATTTTCAATTGTTATTATTTATCTTTACTTCTCGAACATTTTATTGTAGCTTACTGACGCTTTTTAAACCCATTATGGCCAAGAAAACAAATCGTCTCTGGATAACTCTTGAACACAAGTTTAAGCGTGTCGATGGGACAACTGGCAGCGAGCGAATGACTTCTGTAAAAAACAAGAAGAATACTACGGAAAAGATCCGTATTAAGAAGTTTTCAAAAGTAGAACGCAAACACGTTGAATTTGTGGAAACGAAATAATCAAATAAATGCAGGTGAAAGGTGAGCTTCGCAGGTGGTAAGGCTGAGCCTCCTCACCTGTTTTAGCACCTTTTATCACCTGAGTTTTTATGAACGCAGGTGAATATTTGTCTTAATCTACAGTGTGTCTGCTCTTACAACTGGCTCTGGATGTTTTCCCGATGGATCGGTATGGCCAGCGCCAAGTTTTTCAGCTAAAGAGATCAATGCATCTTTAATCTGAGTCCAGGAACTGCCCGGATTAGTTTTTAAATATAGTGCAGCAGCACCTGTCACATGGGGAGTTGCCATGCTTGTACCTGTGAGAGACTTCGTACCGCCACCCTTTGTGGTCGAAAGAATATTTACTCCTGGAGCTGCAATATCTACGACTTTGCCAAAATTACTGAATATTGGGAAGGTATCATCCTTATAACCACTTACCTCTTTTCCGGTTCCTCCAGCCTTTCCGTCACTATCTGCCAAAGCGGAAACAGTGATTACAGCATCATCATACGAAGCAGGCACTGAAAGACTTGCATCCGTCCCAGAATTACCGGCTGCAACGATATATGTCACACCGGCATCACGAGAGCGACAAATAGCCTTGTGAAATGGGTCATTATTTGTATTTCCGCAATTGTTATCACTCGTACCAGAGCCACCGAGGCTCATATTTGCGAGAGTAATTTTCCCTCCATTTGCGGGAGCATTGGAAGTAATGAAATCAATACCACAAATCACTGAAGACCACGTGCCTGAACCATTATTATCCAGCACACGCACAGCCCAGAGTTTTGCATTGGGTGCGACACCGACAACACCAGATAGGTTATCCAGTGCAGCAATGGTTCCCGCAACATGAGTGCCATGACCGTGACCGTCATTGTATGTTGTGCCGGTAGAACAATTTTTACCACCGGCAATATTAGCTTTGAGATCGGGATGATTCAAATCGATGCCTGTATCCACAACAGCAACATTGATATCTGCTCCGGTATTTATTTTCTTTTCGGCATTGATACGATCGATACCTGTGGGAAGTGTTTGCTTATTTTTTGCTTGTGGGGCGGGCCTTGCAGTAGAAGAAGTGGATTTAGGAGTAGCGGTAGGTTTAGAGATGAGGGTGGGAGTAGATTTGGTGGTACTAGGCTTTTTAGTTGTACTGCTCATTTTTACTATTCTGTCTTCGACAACATATGCTACTCGTGGATCGCTCAGAACTTTGGCCAAGGAAGCAGTAGACATACGTGCAGCCATACCTTTGAAAACTTTGCTATATGTGTGAGTAGTTTCCACACTATATGATTCAACAAAGCTTTGAGCAGAGGCATTTTGCCCGGCATCATCTTTGAAAACAACAATATATTGTCCGGGGACACGATCTTTTTCTGATGCCGCTTGGCTGACCACACTCATATCAGAATTCTGTGAGTTTTCTGCACCCAACATGGCATACAGTCCTCGTCCCAAATCATCACCATAGTAGGCACCGGAAAGTCCACCAAAGAGAGCAAATATACCAGAAACACTGTAAAGTTTTATTTTGTGTTTGTGCATTTTATTTTTGTTAGCATCGTTAAATTGTACCACATCTATCGCCCTTTATCACCTGAGTTCGCATAAATGCAGGTGAATAGTGAGCTATGCAGGTGGGAGGATTTACCCTTTTCACCTTTTATCACCTTTCATCACCTGAGTTTTCTTATCGCCTTTCATCACCTGAGTTTTTTACAGAGTATCCGCTCTTACTACCGGCTCTGGATGTTTTCCTGATGGATCCTTATGACCATCATTGAGTTTTTCACCAAGAGAAATCAAAGCATCGCGGACCTGTTTCCATGTACTGCCAGGATTGTTTTTGACATACAGCGCGGCAACACCGGTAACATGAGCAGTAGACATGCTTGTACCATTTAAGGCACGCAACCCTCCTCCTTTCCATGTGGAATTTATTCTTACTCCCGGAGCAGCAAGATCAACTGTCTTTCCGTAGTTACTGAACGATGGAAATGTGTCATCGGGGGCATAACTTGTTTTAGGACCTGTCCCTCCTGACTTACCGTCAGAATCTGCAAGAGCAGAAACAGTTATGACAGCATCATCATATGCCGCCGGCACAGATCGACTCACATCCACACCTTCGTTGCCTGCAGACACTACATATGTCACACCGGCATCCCGAGAACGACAAATTGCCTGATGAAGTGGATCATTATTCGTTTTCCCACAATTATTGTCGCTCGTACCAGAGCCACCGAGGCTCATATTTGCGAGAGTAATTTTCCCTCCATTTTTAGGCGCTTTTGATGTGACAAAATCTATACCACATATCAGCGATGACCAACTACCTGTGCCGTTATTATTCAGCACACGCACAGCCCACAATTTCGTTTCGGGAGCCACACCCACCACACCGATAGTGTTGTCGAGAGCAGCCACAGTACCAGCAACATGAGTGCCATGACCGTGACCGTCATTGTATGTTGTGCCGGTAGAACAATTTTTACCACCGGCAATATTAGCTTTGAGATCGGGATGATTGAAATCAATACCAGTGTCGAGAATAGCAATGTTTACATCTTTGCCTTTGTTTGTTTTGTTCTCCGCATTAATCCGATCAACCCCAGTAGGAAGTGTTTGCTTTGAAACAGTAGACACATTCACTGTTTTCCTTGCATGGCTAGACACTTTGACCGTTCGATCTTGAGCAATATAGGCAACTCGAGGATCACTCTTTACTTTACTGAGGTTTGTTTGTGTAAGGCTCGCAGCAAAACCATTGATTGCTTTGGTGTATGTAAATGAAGGAGATACTTTATAGGTATCAGCAACACTCTGTGCATATACCATAGTCCCAGCATCTTCTTTGAGTACCACAATGTACTGACCGGGAATGGCACGATCAGAAACTCCCTGCGCATCAACAAGAGAACCGATATCATTATTAATTACTGTTGCCAAACCCAAACCTTGTATCGCATCCAAATAGATCATACCAACCAAAAAGGCACAAACGAGTATCACACCACCCAGTAAATACCCAGAAAATTTATTTTTGGACATATTTTTTTATTTTTTGAGTACATTTCTCACGGATGCAACAAATTTCTCAATAAGCGCACCATGATCACCCTTATAATCGGTGGAAACTGCAGCTGTATCAGGATTACAAGTCAGCATAAATATCATTGTCTTTACCTTCATAGTTTCCGGATGCTTAGGTCCCTTTTTCATGACTTCCATCTCAATAGTAAGACGCGCATTGTCTCCCATAGCCTTACAGTCCTTCACACCCAAAAGCTTCACTATATGCATAGTATCTGCTTCCACTAATTCTTGTGAGTATTCACCATTTTCGAGAACCCCATTGATTTTGGCGACCAATGCGGAGAAATCTTTTGGAGCAGCATTTGTGTCTTTTTCAGTTCTACTGAGCCCTTCGGTCAAATGGCTTTTATCAATATTTCTTACAGCACGAACGCTCGGTTGTGATGTTCGAGAATACCCCACTTTCTTGTAACTTATTTTTGGTTTTGACATAGAGTTTTATTTTTAGCTTCATACCATTATAACACTTTTCGGTACATTTACTCCACAGGTAAATTTTGTGCAGTTTGTTACTCCTGAACAGTGCCACGGTATACACGAGTAATTTCATCGGGAGCGACCTCAGCCAATCAACATATTCATGATTGTATTTTTGTGCCATGTCCATAATGCAGATTTCTGCACATTTTTTAACATATTTTTTAAATACTCCCAAGATCAATCTCGTGATATAATGATAAGAATATCAAAAAGCAAAAATATATGAGTTCCATTTGGTCGGGTGCAATCAGTTTCGGTCTTATCCATATTCCGGTTACACTGTATTCGGCAACCAGAGAAAATACACCAAAGTTTCAATATGTCCGTAAAAAAGATCTTTGTCCTATTGGCTATGTAAAAGTATGCAAAGCAACCGGTGAAGAAGTTTCCTGGCCGGAAATCGTACGTGGCTATGAATATGACAAGGGTGACTTTGTGATACTCAGTGATGAGGATTTCCGTCATGCAGCCTTAAAGAGATCTGAAGTTATTGCCATAGAAGATTTCGTGGATGAAAAAGAAATCGATCCAATGCTGTATATGAAGCCATATTACATTGGCCCAGATCAGAAATCTGATCGTATATACAATTTTTTACTTGAAGCATTAAAAAAGACAGGAAAGATCGGCTTAGGTAAATTTGTTTTCCAAAAAAAAGAACACCTCGTCGCCCTTAAGGCCGAAAAAGGTATTTTGGTTTTGAACACATTAAGACTCTCGGGAGAATTACGACATCCGCCCAAAGAGAGTTTGCCCAAGAAAACACCAGTACCAGGTCGTGAATTGGCAATGGCGATAGAGCTCATCGACAAACTTTCAGTACATTTCGATCCTGAAAAATATCATGATACCCATACTGAAAAACTTGAGAAAGTAATTGAGAACAAAAGGAAAGGTAAAAAAATGCATATACCAAAAATGAAAGAAGTTTCTGCAACTCAGGTTCCTGATTTGTTAGCGGCGTTACGAAAGAGTTTGCACAAAGCCCACAGGAAGACCTCACACATACATTAAATCGACTTTGTGTCCCTCAAGATTTATCAAAAGAAAAGAACATTTCTTCGCACTCCAGAACCTCAGGGCAAAAAAATCCCAGGCAAAGGAACTTTGAAATTTGTAGTGCATGAACATCATGCTTCGCATTTGCATTATGATCTTCGTCTCGAGGTGGATGGAGTATTGAAAAGTTGGGCAGTACCGAAAGGACCCTCAACAAATCCGGAGGAAAAAAGATTAGCAGTACATGTTGAAGATCATCCTCTAGCATATGCCACTTTCAAAGGTACTATTCCCAAAGGAAATTATGGGGCGGGTAAAGTAAAGATATGGGATCACGGCACGTACGAAGCGATTAATACCAATGATAGAAAGGAAAGTGAAAAGAGTCTTCTGGTTGGGCTCAAGAAAGGCCATATAACTTTTATTTTGTATGGCAAAAAACTGCATGGTGAATTTGCTTTGATCCAAATGAAAAAATCTAAAAATTGGCTACTGATAAAAAAGTCTGACATTTTCAGTGCCAAACCATCAACAAAACCCAAAGTAAAGATTTTTAGTAACTTTTCTGCGCCAATTGAACCGATGCTAGCGCATCTAGCTGATAAACCCTTTGATCAGGCAGATTGGATTTTCGAAATTAAATGGGATGGCTATAGGGCTATTGGTAAAATAAGAAACACTAAAGTCGAACTTCTTTCTCGGCACGGTTTATCACTCAATCAACAATTTCCACCTATCGCCAAAGAATTAGCCAAGATATCCGAAGAAATGATTCTGGACGGTGAAATAGTGGTTTTAGATGAAAATGGTCGTGCAGATTTTCAACGAATTCAAAATTACAAAAAAACCGGCAAAGGTAATCTGGTTTATTATGTCTTCGATATTTTAGAATACAAAAAACAAGATTTGCGCAATTTGCCATTGCTGGAAAGAAAAAAAATTCTTAAACATGTTCTACCAATACTTGCTCGCGTCAAATACAGTGATCACATTATTGAGCATGGCAAAGAACTCTTCGCTACCGCAGTTGAGGCTGGTATTGAAGGTATTATGGCCAAAGATGGAGCCAGCACCTATCAAATCGGTGAAAGAAGCAAATCATGGCTCAAAATAAAAAATCTTCAGCAACAAGAAGCAGTAATATGTGGCATTACCGCACCACGTGGGAGCAGGAAAGAATTCGGTGCTTTGGTTTTGGGAGTCTATGAGAAAGGAAAGCTAATTTATATCGGTCACACTGGTGGAGGATTTAACGAAAGTTTACTAAAAGAAATTAAATCCCTGCTAAAACCGCTGATCACTAAGAAGTGTCCATTCAAGAGAGAACCGGTAACAAATGCTCCGGTACAATGGCTGAAACCCAAGGTGGTTTGTGAAATTCGTTTTACCGAGTGGACTCAGGAAGGCATGATGCGTCATCCAGTATTCCTCGGTATTCGCGAAGACAAAAATCCAATGGAAGTAACGAAAGAGAAAAATATATTTCCAGTTAATAAAAATTATAAAACAAATTCACAATTTACCCATCTCAACAAAATCTTTTGGCCACAAGAAAAATATACCAAGCAAGATTTGATTATCTATTATGACAAGATCGCACCATTTATACTGCCATACTTAAAAGATCGTCCTCAAGCCTTACATCGTTTTCCCGACGGCATTACCGGCGAAAACTTTTTCCAAAAGAACATCAATATTATCCCCGAAGGTTTGGAAACAGTAAAAATTTTCTCAACATCCAAAAACAAAGAAATTAATTTCGCTCTCTGTCAGAATAAATACGATCTCCTTTATTTGGCTAATTTAGGTTGCATCGAATTTCATCCCTGGAATAGTCGCCAACAACATCTTGATAAACCAGATTATTTGTTGTTTGACCTTGATCCACTCAATATTTCTTTCACTAAAGTGATTGAGACTGCTCTTACAGTGAAAAAAGTTTTAGATTCAGCAGGCATAAAAAGTTTTTGCAAAACATCGGGAGCGACCGGTCTTCATGTTTATGTACCCATGGAAGCAAAGTATTCCACCAAACAAGTTATCGAGTTTGCAAAAATACTAGTAACTATTGTTCATGCAAAGTTACCTGAGACAACAAGCATCGAAAGAATGCCGGCAAAAAGAAACAGAAAAGTGTATCTCGATTATTTACAAAATCGACGCGGACAAAATATGGTTGCACCCTATTCAGCGCGTCCAAGACCCGGCGCACCAGTATCAACTCCACTGCATTGGCAAGAGGTAAAAATCGGCTTGGATCCAAAAAAGTTTACCATCAAAACAATTTTCAAAAGACTAAAAAGAATCGGTGATATTTGGAAAAAAGTTTTAGGTAAAGGTATCGATATGGAGAAAGCACTTAAGAAACTGGAGAAAGAGTGGAAGAAAATCAAACAGTAAGATGTCTATGAGGATTTGGGTTGAGATATTAAAAATTTTCTCACATACTATAAGATGAAAATGTTCAAATATTTTTAACTCTTTTTACATGCCTAAAAAGAAAAAGAAGGCCGCAACAAAAAAGAAGGCCAAGAAACCGGCAAAGAAAAAAGCTGGTAAGAAAAAAAGATAACAGTGCCCTAAGTTTCTTTTTAGAGCCAACACGTCACAACGACTGTTGGCTTTTTTGAAATCAACAGATATTTATGACTCGGTGAATTGATCTGAAACGTTGCGGCATATATTCTGTTTCCTCATCAAGCCTTTTCTGCATGTTTTGGAGTTGTTCTGTGGGGACAAGATCTTTTCTGGATTGAGAAAGTTCAACTGAACAAATAAAGGTTATTAATTCAACTTCATAATCATACGCCCTTGCTGCAAGAACATAAGGAGCATATTCCCATGTTTCAATATTGGTATTATCAACAATAATCCAAAGTTCAGACTTCAAGATAGCCTCAAGAAATTTTTTGAAACACTTATTGTGATTTTCCTGAAGTTTAGATCGATCAAACTTATATTCACCATCGATCGTAAAATGATGATCTGCTGAGACTACAACCGCATCTGCGACATGATCTTTTACCCAAGTCGTCTTTCCCGCACCAGAAATACCACGTAAGATTGTTACACGCATCTCCAAAAAATTTTACTCATCTATTCTAACACAGTTACATGCTTGTTCCTTGTTATGTAAATTTTTGTCAAAGAGAATTATTTCATTTTTCATGAAGTATAGTATTTTCATGATCCTGTTTTTCTTGTATTGACATTGTAGTTACTTTAGCACTACAATGAATGGAGATTAACATTCTACAATGACTACGATTCAAATCCGAATTGATGAAAAAACCAAGAATACGGCAAAGAAAGTACTAGATGAATTAGGATTGGACATGAGTGCAGCAATAAAGATGTATCTTAAGCAAATAGCTATCAGGAATGGCATCCCCCTACAACTCCTTACTGAAAATGGTTTAACACTTGAACAGGAACGAAACATTCTAAAAGCGTCCGAAGAAGCAAAAAAGGGTAAAAATGTAACCAAACCGCTCTCTCACAAAGAAGCGCTTGAATATCTTGATTGATCTATAAATGCAAATCCGCTATCACAAAAACTTTGAGAAACACTTCAGACTTCTACCAGAGAAATTAAAACAAAAAACAAAATTTATTATTGCAAGATTCATTCAAGAACCAACCCATTCTTCATTACGGAACCACCCATTAACAGGCAGATTAAAGGGCAAGAGGGCAATATCAGTGACAGGAAACCTGAGAATCATATTTGAGGAATATAACAACTATGTGATTGTACTGATGTTAGATATCGGCACTCACAATCAAATATATTGATTATAGGAACTCCATTTCTTGCTATGATATAGATAGTTTGTTATATCAAGTACTGCATTTAGGCCCATAGTTCAACGGTAGAACAACGGTCTCCAAAACCGTTGATGTAGGTTCGATTCCTACTGGGCCTGCCAGCCTGCGCTCTGTGAGTGAAGCGAGCAGGCAGCGCAGTGCGTCCTCTGGAGCTGCAGCGCAGGAGGACAGATCTTTTGCAGAGCTTCGGCTGGCAGGCTATACATTCGACCATTATGAAAATAGACATCCCAACTTCAATATTAAACAATCTTCAAGCGATTAAGAATAATGAGGGCATTTTATTGACTGGCTCGCGTGTCTTGGGGAAACATTCCAAGAATGCAGACTGGGATTTTCATGTACTTCTAAAAAAAGGCAAGCCACGTTGGCGCAAAAGCTGGAAAGTGGACGATCATTTATTAGAAATCTTTTGTAATGATGTGGTTGCAATAAAAAAAGAATTTAAAAGTGATGCGAGCGGAGGAAGAGGTGTCATGGTCTTTATGTTTGCTTCTGGGCAAATAATTAAAGACAATAAACAAAAGGATCTGCAGAGATTACAGTCGCTAGCAAAAAGATTATGGAAAAAAGGGCCGAATAAACTTTCAAAAAACGATATAAATTTCATTAGCTATGACATTGCTATGTATATTCACGATTTAGAAGACTGTTTACATGACAACAACGCTGCTCTTCTTTTGATCAACCATGCAATCAATGAATTTGTAAGATATTATTATCGCCTAAGTAACACCTGGTTACCTCGGCCTAAAGACCGCTTACAAGACTTTTTACGACGATCTCCTGAGATGTTTAAGATTGTAAATGAAGTAAACGATACAAATTCCTGGGAAGAAAAAATTCACCTTGCCTTACGACTAGGACACATATTGGGAAAGAAGTTTAAACTTATATTGGATGGTTCATTGTATATCCCACCTGCAAAAAGATGACCAGGGCAATCGATTTCCTTCAGCATACAGTGAACGTCACTATCGATCGTCCTTTGGGTTCCAAGCATCCGAAGTTTGATTGGGCATATCCGGTCAATTATGGATTTATTCCTGGGACAAAATCTGGCGATGGCGAAGAAATAGATGCTTATATATTAGGTATCAGTGAACCACTACAAACTTTTAGAGGAAAATGTATTGCCATTATTCATCGAACAAATGATAATGATGATAAGTTAATTGTAGTTCCGGAAGGATTGGCAGTAAGTGATGAAAAAATACAGCAAGCAACATTGTTTCAAGAGCAATATTTCCAATCAGAAATCTTACGTTCTTAATTTTACATTTTTAATTTTAAATTTTTAATTTCTAAGATGCCAGCAGATAAAATCAGTCTCGAACAAGCCAAGGAGAATAAACTCTTTTATTTCGTAGCCAATGTCGTTGTCTATCGTGACAGCGATGGTCGCTGCCTTATTCTGAGAAGGAGCGATGATGAAAAAGTACATCCCGGAAGATATGGAGTAGTGGGTGGAAAAATGGAATGGGAACAAATGAATATTGATCAACCTGGCAGGATCAATGGTGATGTTCTTGATTATCCAGATGCTGTGGAAGAATTACTGCGACGAGAAGTGCAAGAAGAAGCTGGTATAGAGATTCATCCACATTTAAAATATGTAAATAGTGTCGCCTTCATTCGCCCAGATGGCGTGCCAGTAGTTTTGGTAAAATTTGCTGCTCAATATAAGAGTGGTGATGTCACTATAGAAGAAGGTGCTTTTACCGATCATGCTTGGGTAAATAGTGAGGAAGTCAAAAAATATGAATGCATCGATGGAATTTGTGAAGAAGTCGGTTTTGCCATCAAAATATTTTCGTAATCATGAAGAATTTCTTGGTACAAATTCCTATCGGTGGAGGAAAATCTTTGGAGGGAAATTTAACCGTACCCGACAAAGCAAAGGGATTGGTAATTTTTGCACATGGCAGCAGCAGTAGTCGTTTAAGTCCCAGGAATGTTTTCGTAGCTGAAGAGCTGAACAAGGCTGACATTGCCACTTTACTTTTTGATTTACTGACCGAGGAAGAAGATAGTATTTATCAAACCCGTTTTAACATCGATTTACTTACTGAACGGTTGCTGACTGCTACAGATTGGATACAACAACAAGAAAGCACAAAGAGATTCTTTATTGGCTATTTCGGAGCCAGTACTGGAGCTGCCTCAGCCCTCATTGCTGCGGCAAATATAGGAACAGATATCAAAGCTGTAGTTTCGCGTGGCGGCAGACCAGATTTAGCTGGAAAATTCCTAGTCAATGTCGAATCACCCACTTTGCTTATCGTAGGCGGCAATGATCATGAAGTTATTGAACTCAATAGAGCGGCATATAAAAAAATCCCTGCGACAAAGAAATTAGAAATTATTCCAGGAGCCACACATTTATTTGAAGAAACAGGAACATTGAAAGAAGTTGCAAAACTGGCAGCTGTATGGTTCAAAAAGTACTTACATTAGATTTCTTGTCAAGGATGTTTCTTAAGTGTACACTTAAGATGAACTTAATAAACAAAGAATGACCATAAAACTCATCGGACTCAAGCAATTTAGAGATAATATAGCTACCTACACAGTAGAAGCCAGAAAGAAAAATACTAGACTCATCATATTAAAAAAGAATGTACCAATGTTTGAGGTTGTACCGATAGATGAAAAGACATTCGCCTTAGAAAAACTAAAATCAGAAATCAAAGAGGCACGGGATCAGATCAAAAAAGGCAAGGTCTATACTCAGGAACAAATTATGAAGGAATTTGGTCTTTTATAGTCATGCACCAAGTCATATATACTGAGAAAGCCAATGAAGATTTAAGAAACATTGACTATAGCGTAGCAAAAAGAATTCTTAAAAAGATTTTGTTTTTTGCCAATCAAAAAGATCCCCTCGCATTCGCGAAGAGACTAACAAATACTGATCTAGGGGCTTACCGGTTTCGTATAGGAGATTACAGAGCCATTTTTGATACGGATCGTCAGGGGAACATATATCTATTGAAGATTCTGCGCATCAAGCACCGCAAAGACATCTACAATTTATAAACTCGCATAAAATACCGTATCAGTGCTTATAAGTCACTCATTCTCAAGATTCTGCTGTTTCAGGTAGCGCTGCACACGCTTCACCAGTTCTTTTAGGTTTTCTATATCTGTTTGATGACCATCGACGTAAGCGGTCAACTGAGTACGAAGCTCTATATATTCCGGATCAGCATCGACCGGTGAACCAGCAATATTTTCAAGTTCTTCCAACCAAACTTCAGCTTCGTTTAATTCGATTTCATCATCGTGTTCACTTTGAGCGTTGGGATCAAACATACGTAAAATGTAAAGTGTAAAATGTAAAATTAAAAATTACTATTTATATTAAGTATTAATCTTTATTATTATTTTGATAATAGCTGCTTTACTATTGGGAGGGAATGTTCTTTACCGATGGCAGCATAATAGAATCCATAGATAAGTAAAATGAAACTGCCCATCTCAAGAATAATTGTCAGCCACCACCAGGGAAGAAAAAGCCACAGGATAAGAAAAATATGAACAACCAGTGCTTGTCTGGCATGGAAACGGATAAAATGTTCTTCCCGACCGAATAAACAGACGATACTGAGAAGCGGAACATAGCTAAGTGCAGCGATTTTTTGAGCCTGATCAGACATAGTGAAAGAGTCCTTCTTCAGTATAACATATTCTGTTATTATACACGTGCTATTCATTTACCCTATGGCAGAACAAGATTCCACAAATCCCCCTCCAGCACCTACTGAACCTACCACCGCGGATGCGGGGCAAGCAAAAGCAAATACTACAGATTTAAGCAAGCAGCTCAAAGATCAATGGAGCGGTGCCCAAGGAAAAGTACAAGGTGAACTCAAAAAATTGTCTATTTTTGAAAAGTTAACAGGCGGCGGAGCTCTGCTTGTAATTATCAGCAGTTTTTTGCCTGCATTTGCATTCAGCAATTTATATTACAGTATCAGTTTCAATAATCTTCGAGGTTTAGGTTGGGTTACTTTTCTTGCAGCTATTATTGTTCTCCTGTTGGTATTGTTACCAAAATTCAATGTAAAAATTCCCGCCATACCATTTCCTATGGCACAAATACACTTTGTATTGGCTATCGTCGCTGCTATAACAAGTATTCTGCAACTCTTCAACTTTGTTTTTGACAATTCTCCTTTGGCCGGCCCTCAATATGGTATATTTCTAGTCGTTGCTGGCAGCGCTCTTATGTGCTACAGCGCTTATAATGAGCGCAAACCATCTCATGAAAAAGCCACCCCACCGTCAACATCCACAAACACCTAGATCAGCCACACCTGTCACTTTTAATAAAAAGCCCCTTTCAAAACAAAGAAAGGCAACATGGCAGACCTATATTTGGTATGTAGTTTTAGCAGTTCTTGGGAGCATTCTCATTTTTTCTGCCACTATATTTGTTTATATTCTCTGGATTCTAAAAGACCTTCCGAGCCCTGAAGAACTGGCGAATTATTCACTTGTATCTACGACAAAAATCTATGCCAGAGATGGTTCTTTGCTGTATGAGGCTGGCAATGAAGGTCAGAGGAGAACTGTCGTGCCATATGATCAAATCTCACGACATATGATCAATGCCACTCTCGCAGCGGAGGATGATGAATTTTTTACTCATCCTGGTTTTGACTGGAAAGGTATTTTGCGAGCAGTGTATTCGGACACAGTTGGAAAGCTGTTTGGTGAAAAAGGTATTCAAGGAGGCTCTACTATTACCCAGCAGTTCGTTAAAAATGCCTTTCTAACACCAGAAAGAACACTAAGACGCAAAATTAGCGAGCTCATTTTGTCGGTTGAACTGGAACAAAATTTCAGTAAAGAAAAGATTTTGGAACTCTATCTCAACAAAATCTTCTATGGCTCTCAATCATATGGCGTACAAGCAGCTGCTAAAACATATTTCAATAAAGATGCTAAGAACCTAACCATTGCGGAAAGTGCCGCTCTCGCCTCAATTCCCCAGTCACCCACACGATTTTCACCATATAACAACAAAGACACATTGCTCTCTAGGCAAAAATACATTCTGGATCGCATGTACAAGTTAAACATGCTGAATGATGGTGAATACAATAAGGCAAGTAAGGACGAATTGGCATTTGCACCATATAAAGCGACTATCCGTGCGCCACATTTTGTGTTCTATGTCATGCAGGAATTGGAAAAAAACTTTGGGACGGACCTACAAGGACTCAACATTCACACTACTCTTGATCCTACATTGCAAGAAGAGGCAGAAAAGATTGTCAAAGAAGGTGCCTTAAAAAATGAAAAAAGTCATGGTGCTGCCAATGCCGGCTTAGTCAGCCTCGATCCCAAAACAGGCGAAATATTGGTGATGGTTGGCTCACGAGATTATTTTGATGACAGTGTCGACGGTAAAGTAAATATAATCACCTCCAAGCGACAGCCAGGATCGTCTTTCAAACCCCTCACGTACGCCACACTTTTTACAAAAGGTTTTGGTACAGGAACAGTCTTTTATGATGTAGAAACAGATTTTGGTAATAAATATATACCGGCTGATTACGATGGAAAGCATCGCGGGCCGGTAACTGTGCGTTATGCCCTAGCAAACTCCCTTAATATTCCTGCTGTTGCCGCTCAGTACTTGGCAAGATTGGATGATACGCTGACACTTATTAACAAGCTGGGAATTGAATATCTGGATAAAACTGCGGCTGATCGAAATGGTTTAGCATTAGCACTTGGCGTAGAGGAAATTGCCCCGATTGATATGGCAGAGGCTTACAGTGTATTTGCTAACAATGGGAAAAAAGTTCCCGTAGCTGCAATTTCGAAAATCACCAATGACCAGCAAAAAGTCCTTTGGGAACGAACAACTCCAGTAGCCGAAGAAGTGCTTGATCCTCAGGCTGCGTATTTGATCAACAATATCCTTTCAGATAACAATGCACGACCTGCCCATTGGGTGAATCTCTTTATCCCTGATCACACTGTTGCTGTCAAAACGGGAACTTCGATCAATATCGTGAACAATGTCAAAAAACCAAAAGATCTCTGGACCATTGGCTATACCACAAATATTGTCACTGCAGTGTGGGTGGGTAACAACAAAGGAGAAATCAGCGCCCTTACAGCGGACGGCGTAACAAATGCCGCCAGCATTTGGAAACCTTTTATGGTGAAGGCTTTGGCAGGAAAAGCTAATGAGGAATTTCCTCGACCTGACAAAATCAAAGAAGTTGCAGTCAGTACACTCTCGGGATTCTTACCCAGTAGAGCAACCCCTCCAGATAAGATCCGCACCGAACTGTTTCCAGATTATGGTGTACCAACGACCTATGATCAAGGTTTTGCTTCTGCACGCGTCGATCAAATTTCCGGGAAATTAGCAACTGAATATTGTTCAGAAAATGTTGCATTATACGTCTATCAAAATTTTCACAGTATTCTCTATTATCTCCGTCCAGATGATCCGGCGCTTCCTCGATGGGAGGAAGCAGTACAAAAATGGGCGTATGGTGTACGAAATTCCCCGGTACCAACACCCACATCCAACCCTGTAGAGGGAGGTCCCCCAACAACGCCAATTGTGTACGTGGACTCTCCGGATAAAATTCCTACGGAGCCGTGCAATGTCATACAGGCTCACGAGATGGGCATTACACTCTTGAAACCAGGAGAGGGCGACAAAGTTCGTATTGGTTTAAATAAAGCAACCTTTTCTATCAATGATCCATATGAAATCAGCAAAATCACCGCTTACTTTGATGGACAAATATCCGCCATGCAAGAAAGTCCACCTTTTGACAGCATGTTTATCAATGTGCCCGAAAGTCCTCTTGGCTCAATCCATACTGTACGTTTTATCTTTGAACTTCGCGATGGAAAACAAGTAAGCGTCCATGCAGGTATTGTGGTCTCTGATGACGCCACACCACCGGAAATCAATATTCTAGAACCGCGGGAAAATCAGATATTCACCCCAGGAGAGGTATTTCAAATCAATGCAATTATTGTTGATGACAAAGCAATAAGCCGTGCTGAGTTTTTCTTCGACGGTAGTCCCATCATCACTCTGGAAAATAGCCCCTACATTACATCGTTTATGATTCCCATAGATACCACCGAGGGTTTTCATGAATTACTTGTTCGCGCCTATGACAGTCAAGACAATGTCACTCGTTTCAAAAGAAGCATCGAAGTCAAAAATCCGAACATTGAAGAGATATCATCTTCTGACCGAGATCGGAGAGAGAGAAGAAACGAAATAAACCTTTAAGATTGTTCCGAAGTACCAAGAACTTGCTGTAATCGGAAACGGGCATTTTTGCTCAAATTTGCCACCAATACTGCCGGCAAATAATTTCTGGCATTTTTCATGAATTTATCTCTCTCGATTGTTGATGACGATCTCACACTTTGTATACTGTCTAATTCAAGACCGTAACTATCTGGGAAAGCGATAAGTCCTTCTATTAACCATTCAGGATGATTGGGATGAAGTCTGAACGTTAATTTATTAGCGGATAAATTTGCAATATTTTGTAAAAAGGTCAAAAACACTTTCCTCAAGCCAATTTCTCCAACCGTAGGACTTAGAGAATGACCTATCGAAAACCCCTGAATTTCCGCCATGCCATTTTCATAATCCCTCCGTTTACTCCTGGGAAGATATGGATATGAAACACTTCCTTCCAATTTCAGCTTCCCTTCAAGCTCAATATACAGCAACATACAGCCGCTATCTTGAGCGTAAGATACTTTTGGCTCTTCAATGTCTTGGTGCTCTAACGATTCATTCATACACTGAAATAATAATAATGATAAAATTAAGAAGAAGACCACTATATACGTGATACAAGTTCATTTTGCAAGTACTTAAGCTCCTACTTCAGGAGTTTCTTTTTTTGCCGCTCTCTTTTTGCGAGTCTTTTTCTTGGGTTTTTCTTCTGTTGGCTTTACTTCAGTCGGAGGAGCATCAGCGCTTTCTCTGATAGTAACTTGAGGCATGACTTCAGAGGACTTTTCAACTTTTTCCTCCGCAACTGTCCTGTCCCTTGGTGATTGCACAGCCATCTCTTCTACCTTTACCACTGTTTCTGACGGAGCTGCGCCTTCAGCAGGAGTGGCTTCTGCACCGACAGTTGGAACAAAATCCTCAATGTCTATTTCCCAACCGGTGAGTAGAGAAGCAAGGCGTACATTTTGCCCGTTTTTACCAATAGCCAGTGATCGCTGATCTTCAGTAACATATACTTTGGCAAGTTTTTGATCTTGAATGAGCTCTATACTCACAATTTTTGCAGGTGACAGAGCATTGATAAGAAATTTCACTGGATCTGCTGACCACTCGATGACATCGATACGTTCATGTCCCAATTCATCGGTCACAGCTTGGATACGAACACCCTTCTGACCAACACAGGCCCCGACAGGATCTACACCTTCTTCGCGAGCGGCAACAGCAACCTTTGTACGTATACCAGGCTCACGTGCTATTTGTTTGATTTCAACTATACCTTCACGAACTTCTGGAACTTCCAAGTCCAAAAGTGCTTTGATCAGATTATTATGTGTGCGAGAGATGATAATTTGCGGTCCTTTCTCATTGCGAGCGACTTTTTCCAAGAGAACCTTGATTCTTTGGCCGTTATACAGACGCTCACCAGGAATCTGATGATTACGTTCCAAAATCACCGTAGCCTTTTCCAAATCTATAAACGCATCACCATGGCGCTCTACTCTTTGCACTTGAGCGGTTAATAATTCTCCTTCCCTGTCTTTGTAGAGGTTATATACAGCCTCTCGTTCAGCCTCACGTACGCGCTGAATGATGACTTGCTTAGCAGTTTGAGCTGCGATACGACCATATTCTTTGGGAGTTACTTCTATTTCAACGACCTCCCCCACTTTTGCTGTCTTTCGAATTTTTTTGGCATCAGCGACCGTTTTTTCAAATTCTCTATCGGCAACCGTTTTTACAACATCAAATTGCTGATAAACGTTCATAAGCCCAGTTTGCGCATCAAAAACGACACGAATTTTCTGTTCTGGACTACCATAGTCTTTGCGAAAGGCAGCAGCCAAAGCAGCTTCAATAGCCTCGATAACAACACGAGCATCGATATGTTTCTCATCACATATTTGAGCGATAGCAGCAGCGAATTTAGATTGCATATATGAAATTTAAAATTTGTCCTGAATATATCGAAGGATGAAAAATTAAGAATTGGAAAAGAGCCAGCTTGAATATCAAGTTAGTCTCCAGAATATCGATAATTTCAACGAGAATTATATCCCGTCTCCATCTCTTTGGCAACAATCTCCTTTCAAAATATTGACATAATTGTTTTTGGTAGCGATAATATCACCTCAATAAACGTTTCCCTATGGGTAAAGGTAGAGGAGGCAATATACGAAGACCACCGCGAGGACCAGATAGTCCGGGACATTACTCACATATTATTAGGCCTCGCCGTACCACCCTCCCTCACGGACCACGAGAGGATAAACCCCGATCCAAAACGAAAAAAACGGAAACCAAACCAGACTTTTCAAGGAATATGCCCAGCAGCACGCTCGCTCCACCTGCGCTTATGCCTGCGCAAGATTTAGCAAGCGCAGTGCGTGCAATAACGAACCCAGAAGAAAGCCAGGGACCAACACAAGATTTGATAGAGGCTCCTGTTCCATTGGCGCCGAAAGAAGAAATTCGTAGTGAAATACAAAAAATTGTAGAAGCAGCACCAATTGTACAAATACGAGCCACAGACCAAACTGAATCATCAGGGATACCACGGGAAGACAGCTCAGCATCCGATGATTTTAATGATCTCTTTGCTGATAATCAGCCATCACATCGTTCCACAACTCCATTTGGCGTTCCAAAAAATGAAACAGGATCTGTACTTGAATCAGAGCTTCAACACGCTATTGATAATCGTCCACCCACAGAACAACCGCCAGCATCCCTCCATCCAATTCCTCCTGAGGCAGAAATTGATGACAATCAACCAACTCGTATCAACATTAAAGTTCCTACAGAACCTCCTCCTTCATCTTCATCTTCATCTTCATCTTCATCTTCATCTTCATCTTCATCTTCATCTTCATCTTCATCTTCATCTTCATCTTCATCTTCATCTTCATCTTCATCTTCATCTTCATCTTCATCTTCTTCCTCTCCTTCGTTTTCCAATCACCCTTGGTTTAGCTCCGAATTACCCACTGACTCACAAGGATTCCTTCGTATACAAAGAGCTTACTTTCGCTGTTTAAATAGGGCGATCGCTGTAGCGACGGAGAAAGAAAAAGATGCGTTGGAAAGCATCGCATTATCAATTGAAAATGCGCAGGACCTTCCCGACCTTAGTACGGCCATCACAAGGTTATCACTCTATGATTTTTCAGAACCAGTAAAAAACGTGATCAGAAATACAGCAGAATTTATCGCGGGCAAAGCCAATATCGATGCAGAGAGACGAAGTTTCCAGAGACTTGATGAAATTTTACCGCCACATATTTCCACGAGCGATTCATTTCAGGTGATCAGTCACTGTCTCATGGCAACAAAACTCATTGTCGATGATAAGATTTTTGATTTTACTTTTGATCCAAACAGTTTTGATATCGGAACAATCAGTTTGGTAGGCCATGAAAATAATGTCCCAACACTTAAGAAATTCTCAGGAAGATCACTCGCTGATCCTGCTACTCTTCAAAAACTAGGGAAAATATTGCAAGAAGTAGCTGACGCTCCCGGTCAATTCATTGGCAAAGAGGTTCCACCGCCGGATATTCACCTGTACAAAGAACAAGTCAAAAATATCTGTCAAAAAGTCACGGATGTCTTTAATAAAAAAAGAAAGGCGTATCGCTTAGCTATTACTCATGAACTTCGAGATGAAAAAATCGACATTACTATTGGACTTACTGATATCAAAGAAACTATAACGGTTATTGCTTCCGATCATGGACCAGTCATACACAATCACGAAACTTTACATGGGCCTTTCACGGAAACTATGCTAAGAGGCATTGTAGATATTCTTGAGAAAGAGAGAAAAGAAAAGGCGAGTATAAGAAACAAAATTCCATTCCTATCAACTGCAAAATCGATAGACGCACAGAAAAGAACTCGTCAGGCAGCTTTTGTCATCCTCTCATTTACTGTAGCTGGCGGACTGGGTGCAACATATCTCGCTACTCACAGATCGTCAGCGCTACACAACACTTCATCGACATCTCATACTTCTTCTTCATTGGACTCATCGCCTGCTCCCTCTCCTGTATCGGCACAAAATTTTGTGGCACCCCTTGTACCGGCACAAGATCTTGTGCCGCCTACCATCCCTCCATCTTCATCTGTGCCGCCGCAAGATTCCTTCGACGCTGCTCAGGACAGGCCTACAGCGGTACCGGCACAATTAATTGTGCCTCCTACTTCTCCATCTCCATCTCACACTTCAGCCATTTCACGCATTGGCGAATCATCCGTAGGTAGTGATCGAAATGCCAACACTGAAAGAGCTCTTGTTCATATTTTTTCTACTATACCTTATGTACACGCAGGGCGAAGTGCCCACATTTCCAATCGAAGAGTATTAATGGCACGATTACGACATGCTCTTCATGGTCAAGATTCCACAAGAGCTGCTCATATTGAACAAATATTTATTGAATCACATTTTGATACGGACGCTTTAGTCAACAGACTCCGCAGTGAAGGCGGGAGCAATATCGCTTCTCGCATAGTGCATCTCAGAACCCGCCCTGGTCATGACAATGTCATCGTGGAAAGACGAGAAATATCCGAACGACGACAGATTCGTATTAGAGTCGAACGTGATGGTAGCGAACTCTATACCACTGATTGGTTCACAGAGAACCGAGCAATTCGCAGAGTTAGAACTTAGTCTACACTTCAATCTGCACAAATTGATACCCTCGTGCACGTACATATTGCTCTAATAAGCTTAGCTGTGAGAATAGTTTCTCCTTATTTGTATCATCAAGGGACACATTGATAATCATACGATTTTTCATTTTTTGTAATGCATCTCTTCCTAACTCAAACGACCACAAAACAACATAATAACCAAAATTATACTTGAGTCGCCAAGGACTTAATATCATTCTCCTCCCACGATACGGTCGAAAAAATACCGTATGAAAATTTGGGATTATATCAGCTAAAACTTCTTGAGAACGATGAATTGCTTTATGAATATCATCTGAACCAAAATACTGGGTAAACCATTTTTCCTTAGACTCAAAACCAGCTATCCCGATAACATGTCCTGCTTTTATAATATCTTTCATCAAAAGAGGGCTTTCTTCAGCAACTCTCCCATATACAAAGAACATGGCAGAAATATTCCTTTCATCCAACCAATTCACGACCTCATCGAGTGTTTCTGAATTTCCTCCCGTGAAGGTCAAAGCTAAAATCCTGTTTTTTGTCGGCGCCAAAAAAGAATACCCACCAAGACTGTGGCGAGGACTGAAGGTGTAAAGCCACCAATAAAAAAGACCCACACACACTACAGCTATCATCCACCACGACAACCACATAAAAGCAATGATCAAAAGAATTAATGAAATAACAAACATTTCTGATATCATCGCGCTTATTTAAAACTTTAGATGTATGGTGTAGTATCTTTGAAACATTCTCACCTTATGACGCCAACCATTTTGATTGCAAGCAGTATTTTCATTGTTGCAACCGTCCTGACTATTCATACCATATATAATTTTTTTGCTTGCCTCAAACCGAGTAAAAAACATGCTCATCCCGACGCCAAACACGGTCTCGTTACAATCATGATTCCTGCACGTAATGAAGAAAAAGTCATAGAAAAATGTTTGCGCTCGCTTATAGCACAGGATTATCCAGAATTGGAAGTTATTGTTTACAATGACCAGTCTACCGATCAGACTGGTCACATCGCTGACAAAATCGCCAAAGAAGACAAGCGCATCCATGTCATTCATGGCACTCATTTACCAGAAGGCTGGGTAGGGAAAAATCACGGTTGCCATCAAATGAGTCAGAAAGCTCAAGGGAATTGGATGCTTTTTGGTGATAGCGACATTGTTTTGGCACCAGATGCAATAAGCCGATCTCTCGCCACTGCAGATGAACATGGTCTAGAATTTCTTTCTTTCTTCCCTCGATTTGATAATTACAGTTTTTGGGAAAGGGCAATACTTCCGCTATTTTACTTTTACCTTTTTGCATATCTACCGATGTCCAAGATCATGACAAGTAAAAATCCTGATATCGTCGCTGCAAATGGTTCTTTTATCCTCATTAAACAATCCTTGTATTGTCAAATTGGTGGTCATGAAGCAGTAAAAGACAAAATACTTGAAGATGTACTGATGGGAAGACATATCAAGGGGCTAGGACACAAGACTGGATACGGTGACGGCAGTGAACTGTATTCAGTACACATGTATGATACGTATTACGCTATCTGGGAGGGTTTTAGTAAGAATGCCTTTTCCTTCTTTAAATGGAATTACATCTCTGCTACTACGTATGTGATCTTTGCTTTTCTCTTTTTGGTTGTACCATTTTTATTGATTCCTCTTGGATTGCTCATCAACCAACCATTGCTTTCTCTGGCAGGACTGGCGAGTAGCAGCATGTATCTTTTTATGTCGGCCATACTAAATTACCGGCTAGAACAGGGCATTGTAAGCGTTTTTATGTTTCCCCTTGCTATGTTTCTCAGCCTTGCAGTAATTGTTAATTCTATGTTCCGTGTCGCCACAGGAAAAGGCCTGACTTGGAAAGGCAGAAGCTACGCAAAATGACAGCTCTAGGCTGGCATCCCGAGCTTGTCGAGGGATCTAGATCCTTCGACTCCCTTCGCTACGCTCAGGGTCGCCCAAGATGACACTCTAAAAGTGTCAGTTGAGACCTACCAGTCCAATGATCACGCCGAGAACTGCTGTCAGTCCTCCAATAATCCAAAAGCGCATAGTCACGGTGTATTCAGCCCAACCCCAATGCTCAAAAAGGTGATGCAAGGGCGTAATAGAAAATATTTTCCTTCCCAGAAATTTCTTGGAACTAATTTGAATGAGGCTAGAAAGAGTTTCGATGACAAACACAAAACCAATAATTGGCAGCAAAAAAACTGCATTCGTGAGCATTGCTATCACTCCCAATGTCGCACCAAATGATAAAGCACCCGTATCGCCCATGAAGAACCGTGCAGGCGGAATATTGTACCAGAGAAAAGCTGTTAAACTACCCATCAGAATTCCACAAAAAGCAGTTAACACAAATAGACCATTAACAAAAGCAAAAATACCAAACGCTCCAAAAGCCACAATCAGTAATCCGGCAGCTAAGCCATCCAGACCATCCGTAATATTTACCGAATTACTGGTAGCAATAATCACAAAGGCAAAAAGCGGGATATACCAAAGACCAATAAAAAAATCACCCAAAGCCGGAATATGAATTTCATTGTAACCAAGACGAGAATAAAACCACCATGCACCAAGCAAAGCAAACAGTGTTAGCCAAAACAATTTCGGTCGTGCACCAATACCTTTTTTGGTACCGATACCACGAATATTATAATAATCATCCAAAGCACCTAATATTCCGGTCACTACCAAAGTGAAAAGAGGTAAATAGGTTTCGCCACGATCCAAGACCGAAAATGGCGTTAAACTTGAGAGCAATACAATAATGGCTGTAATCCCCCATACAAGAACTCCTCCCATTGTTGGAGTACCTGCTTTCTTAGCATGCAAACCTCGAAAAATAATGGACTTACGACCATCAACAGTTTCTTCTCTAATTTGCTTCCCAAAACGATTCTTTTCCAAAAAACCAATGAATGCAGGGGTGACAAGCATTGTTAAAATAAACGAAACCGTACTATATCCTAAAATATAAATAATAGTGGAGACAGAATTCATAAAAATTATTCTTGATTTTCTCCCTCAAGCCTTGGCTCTCCTTTCAACTGGACCTTTATCCTGCGTCTTAGACCATCCCCTATGCTATACACCTCCAAATCAGCATATTCAGGATTCATAAACATGGTATGTACGGCACGACGGCGATAACTGGGCATAGGAGGCAATTCAACTGCGATACTTTGCGCGCGTACTTTTTTTGCAGCCTCTTTTGCTACCAGTTCGGCATTGGCTTCTTGATTCTTACGATAATTATCGATGTCCAAAACGACTTCCAATTCAGGATCCACATAACGACGAACTAACAGGCGCCACATATGTTGGAGAGCAAAAAGCGTTTCTCCTTGACGACCGATCGCCACAGCGGGCACTTTTGCCTTGAGACTGATACGCAAGAAAACTTTTTCATCCTCGGTACTCGTTTGTATATTATTTTCATTCTCTTCAGTATCCCAATCTTCAATGTCGATCAAAGATTTCTTGAGTAAATCTTGGAGAAGAGCGATAGCTTTTCTTTGTAATTCTTCCATAAATAAAAGTTATTTGCGATGATTAAGAATAAGCTGTTGTCCGATACCAAAGACAGTTGAAAATATCCAGTATAATGCAAGACCAGCAGGATAGCTCATAGCAAACCAGGCAACTAATATCGGCAGCATATAGGTCATAGAATTCGTTGCCTGCTCAATTTCCTTCATTGGTTTCGGCTCGGCGGAAGCTTTGGGTGTAATATCATGGATTTTTTCATGCTGTTTTACTTGTGACAACTTCATCGAAATGAACTGGGTCACTCCAGTGAGAATAGGTAAAATATATTTATCTGGAGTAGTTAGATCAAAAATCAAAAAAGTTTTACCAATAGAATTCAGATCAAAACCAGACAAAACTCCGTATAAATAATGGGTGTAGGAGGGATCTAGACCATGTTGAAGCACAAAAAACACCGCATAAAGAATGGGGAGCTGAATCAAAATCGGCAAACAACCACCGCATGGATGAACACCATGCTCTTTATAGAGTTTCATGATCTCTTCCGACTGTTTTTGTTTGTCCTCCGAGTGCTTTTCTCTGAGAGCATTGATCTTGGGCTGCAACTGCTGAAGTCCCTTTTGCTGCTTTAAGCTGGAATACGTCGGAAAGAAG
>Ga0209342_10000427_pt1 | contig 48448 bp, 31 predicted proteins | sample RifCSP16_2_FD_184023 | JGI IMG/M metagenome (GOLD analysis project Ga0209342, IMG submission 184023) | Soil microbial communities from Rifle, Colorado - Rifle CSP2_sed 16_2 (SPAdes) (version 2) | ecosystem: Environmental > Terrestrial > Deep subsurface > Rock core/Sediment | place: Rifle...
ACCGCCACCGCCACGCACGAGTACGCGGCGGCGGGGAGGTACTGGATCACGGTGACGGTGGAGGACGACGACGGCGGAATCGTTGCGGCAGCCGTGGCGGTTTCAGTGGACAACGAGTCCGAGTCAGGGGCGGGTTGAAATCGGCGATCCGGGGGTCTCATCGCCGCGTTATGGGAGCCACAGGATCTTCAAATCGGCGCCGAGGCCCCGAAGCAGTTCTATCCAGACGGCGTCCCCCGGCCGGCCCGCGGACTTCGACATCTGAATCTGATCCCCAGTATCGACCCCCTGCGCCGTTCCGTTGCGGTCGGCATAGGTAAGCCCTTGGGAGCCGTTCAGTTCGCTTACAAGCAGTTCGAGGCTGAAGTAAGGGTCCGACCGACTTTGATGGAACCTGACTTGGTCCGGACTCTGGGCTGGACAGTTTCCCGCGAACCGAACCTCCAGTGTCCACGACGCTGTGTCGTTCGCAACAACCTGCAGCGCCGCCTCGTGGCAGGGCGGCCGGCCACCCGATTCCCAGACGCTCGTCAGGACGTAGTACGTGCCGAGCGCGGCTACCGCCAAGATGAGGATAACGACCGATATGTATACAACGCGCCTTTTCTGTCCGGGGACGTCGCTACCTTTGGCTCGGTCGGCTCGGAACATAGTCATACTCATCGGCCCATCGAGATTGCTCCGTCTAGCTCTTATAGGTTGGCACCGATGCGGGCAAGCCAGGGGGCGAAACAGAGATGCTTCGATGGTGGCTGCTGTGGATGACGTTAGGGGCATTGATCAGCGCAGGTGCAGACATCGGGCTCGTAATGGATTCGCACGAGACGATCGTGAGCGGCTCGCGGGACACGTCCGCTTCTTGGGTCCAGCAGATGTTCCAGTCCGCGTCCTCGCCGCCGCTTGAAGAGGCCGAAGTGGATCAGGTCTCCGCGGGTTCAGGGCGCACACAGCCCCAAACTAGCGCCGCACCGGGTTTCACTGGTTCCCCGAGCCCAGATGGGGCGGTGAGTCCGCAGCCGACCCAGAGCGACCGAGCGGTAGCAGCAGCGGTCGGAGGTGACCACGGGCCCCTAGGTTGCCCGCTCGTCACCGTACAGGGCATCGTGCGCTTCCTGAACCAAGCCGGGACCGGACTCGAACCCGCGGCCCACTCTCAGATTGTCATCCATGACCACCAGCCGAAGTTCACAAGCGAGAGCGGATGGTTCACATTCACCTTCGAGCTGTGCATTCCCTCCACCATCTACGTTGACGTGTGGGCGAAGAATGAACGCTTCAACGTGCGGCACCCGGGGGTCCTGGGCCCGACGTACGGACTCGTGGGCATGCAGTACTATGTTGATCAAGTGGATGAGTGGATCGAGGTCTTCATCGATGGAGAGGAGGCCACCCGGGCCGCGTTTTACCTCGCAAGGGAGGGCTACGCCTTCGCGGATTGGTTCCAGGAGAACACAGGTTTCAATCCCCCGGAATCCGTTGATGTTGAGATGCCCGTAAATGACCGCGGCGTCTCGTACGCCTCCTGCAACTTCGTCATCGAGTTCATTCGCATTCATTGGATTGACCGATGGTCCGGGTGGACGCTCCGTCACGAATATGGGCATGTGCTCATGTGTTGGGCTTATGACGGGACTCCCCCACGCTCGAACATCCATGGCGACAGCATCGACAACGACGGCGATGGCGCCATAGATGAGGAGGTCCACGACGGGATCGACGATGACGGCAATAATGGCATCGATGAGGACCTCAGCAATAATCACAATCTTCTGTCCGAGCTTCACGAACGACTCGCCCTCAACGAGGGGTGGGCAGACTTCGTAGCCGACGCCTACGACTTCGATGTGAACGGAGTTCTCCGGGCAGGGTTCAACTTTGAGGCCCTCCCGGACGAACGTCATTTCGAAGATGGGCCGCAAGGATTCGTCCCCGAGAACTCAAACCCTTTCTTTGGGGATTGGAATGTGTGGGACGGCGCGTCTGTCGAGGGCTCTGTTGCGAGCGTGCTCTGGGACATCTGGGACGACACTCCGAACGAAGGTACCAACCGCGTCGATACGAACGCCGATGGTTGGATGTATATCCCGGGCGTGATGGCTCCTCAAAACACAGTAAGTGACGTTCAAGTCGAGTTCGTAGGGTTTGACGTCCTCGCGCTGCCCCTATCTACAATCTGGATAGTGATCGACATAGACAAACCGACGGATATCCGCGACTTCTGGCGGCATTGGTTCTCTACCACCGACGGGACGCCGACATCCTTCGGGCATGATGAGGAAGTGCTCAGAATCTTCTTCGACCATGGGATCGCCGACCCTGACGGCGATGGGGTACCGAACAACCAGGCGCCGACGATCTCCATGTTTACGCTGACAACACCCCTCGGTCAATCCAATCGCGTCGGGGGGACCTTGGTCTTCCAAGTGGCTGTCGACGATCCCGACCCCGGGGATGCGGGCCAGGTGGAGGTGCGTCTGGAGCTGAGCACCGACCTTGAGGATTGGTTTGTTGGGGCGATAGTGGCCGGCGAGGGGACCCACACAATCCAGTTTGACTCCACCGCCCTGTCCGACGGCACCTATTGGTGGCGTGTAGTGGCGCATGACACCATCCTGGGCACGGTAAACCCCGTCCCGCCGCAGACGATGCGAACGGAGATCGACAACACGCCGCCGGTAGCCCCTGCGGCGGTAGAGACCGAGACGGGTGGCGTCTGGTCCTCCCATTCCCACCCCAGGTTCGAGTGGACGACCGCGGACACGGACATCGAGGACTTTCAGTACGCGCTTGATGGAGGCCCACCCACCTACAAGAACTGGTTGACCCCGGCCGATTGGTTCATCCACTACGGGGTCGCCGATGGAACGCACACTTTCCAGGTTCGTGCTATTGATTTTGCGGGGAACATCGGCCCCTGGTCGGCATCCGTGCATGCCTACGTCGACACGGAGGCCCCGGCCGTCATACTGCTCTCCCACCTCACCGCACCGCCGAGCCCGGAGACTCCCGATCCCACTGACCAGTCCGACTGGAACCGGCCGACGTTTGCCTGGCTGGTCAGCGACGCCGCCTCGGGGTTGGGCTTCCTCCGCTTCGAGGCGAGCTCCATGTCCCAAGTCGATGCGAACGGCTACTTCTCCGGGCCAATACTGGCGTCCCGTGATTGGTCCTCCTCGCAAGGAGGCACGGCGCCCACTGAATGCGTCTACTCGAGCTGCTATCCCGCGAACATGCCCAAGGGAGTGGTCTATTGGCATGTGCTTGCGGACGACATGGCGGGCAACAGCAACGGCTGGGCCGCCAACGGACAGAGCGGGAACACAATCTGGAGCTACGAGAACACCCTGATCCATCCCAGCACCGTGAATGATGTGAGTGGCGTCACCCACGCCGTTGCCACTGTCGATTGGACGGTGAACTCGGTCGATCATGACTTCTGGCGGTACCGAGTCTCGTGGGCAACGCCTGACTTTGCGAGTGGAACAACGAAGCTCGGCCCCGCCATGTCCCAGACACAGGTCTCTTACACGGTCGACCATCTCGTGTGTTCCACACCATACGAGTTCAAGGTGGTGACCTATGACTCGATAGGGGACTCCCGAGGGTCGTCCAATACCCTCTCCCGGACGACAACGGATCAGACTGGGAGTCCAAACGCAATCACGATGAGCGGGCCCGTGAACATCGGCTCGGCCGGAATGTCCGTCCTGTGGACCACATATACTGCCGCAGATTTCAGACAATACGAGCTCCTCTACTCTACGACCTCGGGCTTCACATCGTACTCCTCGGTCATCATCATCGACCAGAGCACGGGTGTCAAGCACATTTCAGGACTCTCTCCGGACACGACCTACTACTTCAAGATCCGAGTCGCCTCGACGTGCCCGAACCACTACTCATCCTACTCAACACCCATCATTTCTGGAACGACGAGTGGCAGCTACACGGGTGTGCTTGATGGGCATGTATACAGCGTGGGCCAGTCAGCGCCTGTCGCGGGCGCCCTCGTCGAGGTGTGGCTCAATGGAGCCCGTGTGGGCGTGGACTCCACCGACTCCTCAGGGTTCTACCGTCTAACCGGACTTCCAACCTCGCAGGCCCTCGTCGTGACGGTCACGAAGTCGTGCTACGAGTGGGATGGCAACAGTGTCACGATTCAGGAGGGGCAGACGGCCACGCGCGATTTCGTGGCCCGGTGGGAGTGTGCTTAGGCTACTTTCGACACTGGCTAGCTTGCTCCTCGTTGGAGCTGCGGCGTTGGTCGTCCCGCCCCCAATCGGCCCAGACTATGGGCATGCGGACTGGTGGTTCGACCGCTCGTCGGGGAGCTTGTGCTGGTACGGCGGTGATGACTTCTCCCTCTCCCTCGGCGTGGACCTGGATGGGAACCACAGCACCGTCGCCTCCAGCTCCTTCGGTTTCAACGGGCCCGTGGGCTGGAATGTCGCCCCTGAAATCGCCATCTGGGATCCCGGCGTGTCGAATTGGGACCAGTACTTCGTCCACAACGCCTCCGGGAGGATTGTCTGGTTCGCGGAGCGGGAGATTCTCCATCCCATCCCGGAGAGCCGGGGCGGTTCAGAGGTGTTCCACTTCTTCTCCCGCCTTCGCGACCCACCCACGGACTTCGTCGTCGGGCTCCGGGCCGCCGACGCCAACGGGACGAGCCTCCCCATCACATCCGCCTTTTGGATCTCCAACACAGCTCCGGGCATGGCCCATCCTGGGAACTGGACGATGATCGACCCTGCCAACCCCGAGCGGGAAGGTTCGTGTCGGCCCTACGACTGGCCACGCTCGAGACCGGTCGCCTCCTTGGTAGCCAGCAACCCCGTGGCCGAGGGGGAGGCCGTCCTCCTCGACGCTTCCGCCTCCGCCGACGCCGACGGGGACCCCCTGCAGTTCCGCTGGGACGTCGAGAGCGACGGGACATGGGACACGCCCTACAGCGCGGACCCCACGGCCTCTCACACGTGGGGGGACGACTTCGCCGGGAACGTGACCGTGGAGGTCTTCGACGGCCTCGAAACCGCAACGGCAGTGGTGGTGGTGATCGTGGGGAACGCCCCGCCGGCCATCGGCCCTGTGGGCCTCGAAGCGACAGGCCGGTCCACCGCGGCGCTCCGCGTGGCGGGGGAGAAGTTCCACGACATCACCGCCACGGTGCTCCGGAACGGGACGGCGGTCTCCGGCGGGAGGATCGTGCGCATGCCGGGGAGCCCGGACGACCAGCTCCTCGACCTCGGCACCGAGGTGGCGGGGGACATCGTCAAGGTTGTCTATACGCCGCTGGACGATCCGGTGAACGGCCGCGTCTGGGGGGCGACCCCCGCGTGGCTTATCCTCGGCCAGGGCGGGAACGAGACCCGCCTCCACCACACGTTCAACGCCCGCCACGACGACACGTGGGTGTGGACCGTGGACCTCGACGCGTACGTGAAGCCGTCGGGGGTCGAGCTCACCGCCACCGCCACGGACCCTGGGAGCGACGACCTCGTCGTCACGATCGACTGGGGTGACGGGCTGTCCGAGACGCATTTCTTCCCGAACAACGCGAGCGCCTTCCCCGACACGGACCCCAGCCCTGACGTGAACCCGCGCTCCATCACCCCCACCGACACGCACGCCTACGCCGCGGCGGGGACATACACGATCACGGTGACCGTGGGGGATGACGATGGCGGTGCGACCGCGCTCACCCTCGTGGTCACTCTCTGACCGCCGTAGAGCGCGACCATCCCGCCAAGGGGGCGGTGCCGAGGTTCCGCTCCTCCCGGTGGGGGTCCGGCCGAGTCCCGCGGAACGTCCGCCGTCGTGCGCGGAGGTCCCGCGCGGTCCCGCCGAGGAACCACTGGGTCCCGACGAAGTCTCGCCGGGTCCAGCGGAGGTCCTGTTGAGTACTGCCGGAGTTCCGCGGACATCCGCGAAGGCTCTTCAGGAGCCTGCGGATGCGCCGCCGACCTTCGCCGGGGTTCCGCCAGGGCGCGCGGCGAACTAGCCCAGTCTTGCCGAGGTTCTGCAGGTCCTGCCGAACTCCCGCTGGGTTCCGCCGACCCCCGCCCAATGTGGCGAAGGTCTCGCGAGGCTCCGCGTAGACCCGGGAGAAGCCCGCCGGGCGCCCGCACCCGCGGACGCTCAGCGCCAGGCCGCGAACCCTAGGCCGAGGGCGCCTGCTGCGGCTTGGAGAACTTGCCGAACATCCCGCTGAACGGGTCAATCCCGCTCGTCGTCGCCTCGAACACCTGGCGGTCGAGCTGGTTCACCACCTTCGTCTGGTTCTTGAGCTGGACCTTGGACCTTGTAGGACTCCTGGGTCGTGTTCGCCTGGATCAGGGAGGCCAGGAGGCTGGTCGGGTCTGAGACGAAGAGGTCCGGGTTCCCGCCGTACCGCCTGACCTCCGCCTTGTTGTGCTTGACCCATGAAAGAAGTTCTTCCGCCTACGCGATCCGTCGCTTCAGACTGGTGGGCGTAAGAGGGCGGGGGCGGAGTCGGAGGAGGGGGACATAGCATCGAGACTCCTCTCTCCGCTCTGATACGACGCCCGGGGCGGGGGATCCCTTGCCTCCCCGAACCCCCCGCCAGGAATTGTGTTGGCATGCCTACAGGAATGCAGTCAGGGGAAAGGGCGACCGGGACCGAGGACCGTCGTCCAGGCGTCCTACCGTGGGTCCGGAAGGGCGGAGATCGACGGCCCGGAGGCGGCGGCAGGCCGGAGATGGCGGGGAGCCTGGCCGCGACGCCGCTCCTGCCCGGGGAACGCTCCCGCCGCTGGCAAGGAACGGTTAAGTAGCGCCCCCCGCTTCCAGCCGCGTGGCCGACATCCGACGCGTGAAGTCCAAGGTCTGCCTCGTCGGCGAGGCCTCCGTCGGGAAGACCTCCCTCATCCGCCGCTACGTCCTCGACGAGTTCGACGACAAGTACGTCACGACCCTCGGGGCGAAGGTGTCCAAGCGCGAGGTCGACTTCGAGCTCCCCGGAGGCGTCAAGGTCCAGATGGACATGACGATCTGGGACATCATGGGCGAGAAGGGCTTCCGCGAGCTCCTCAAGGAGGCCTTCTTCTTCGGGGCGAAGGGCATCCTGGCGGTCTCGGACGTGACGCGGATGACCACGCTGCAGGACCTCGACGACTGGATCCAGTCCGTGTTCAACGTCGTCGGCCAGGTCCCCGTCATCTACGCGGTGAACAAGGCGGACCTGAAGGGGCAGCCCGGCACCTTCGGGGACAAGGAGATCGCCGTGCACGCGAAGGCCTTCGCGGCGCAGCACCTCTACACGAGCGCGAAGACCGGGGAGAACGTGGAGCAGGCGTTCACCATGCTCGCGCACGCCATTCTCGCGAAAGAGCCCTGAGGTTCGTTCCTAGGGCGTAGAACGGCCCCGAATGCTTTAAGTGCCCTCGTCGGGCTGACCCTACTGCGGTCCTGCAATGTCCTCCCCCGGGGAACTCAGCTTGTCCCAGCGGAAGACCCTCAAGACGAAGGTCTGCCTCGTCGGCGAGAAGGCCGTCGGCAAGACCTCCCTCATCCGGCGCTTCGTCCTCAACACGTTCGACGACCGCTACATCACCACGATCGGGACGAAGGTCTCGAAGAAGGAGATCACGGTCTGGAAGCCCGAGGAGGGCATCGAGTGGGCCGTGGACATGACCGTGTGGGACATCATGGGCGAGAAGGGCTTCCGCGAGCTGCTCAAGGACGCCTACTTCTTCGGGGCGCAGGGCGTCCTCGCGGTCGCGGACATCACGCGGCAGCGCACGCTCGAGGACCTCGACGACTGGATCGACGGCGTGTTCCGCGTCGTCGGGCACATCCCCGTGTTCATCGCGGTCAACAAGGTGGACCTCCTCACCGAGGCGCAGTTCCCGCGGGCGAAGGTCGAGCAGGTGGCGGACGCGTTCGGCGCGAAGTTCGTTTACACGAGCGCGAAGACCGGGCACAACGTGGAGAAGGCGTTCCAGGCCCTCGCCGACGTGATCTGCACGAACCACCTCGCGGCGCGGAAGTAGCCCTTCGATGAGCGTCCCGCATCGCTGAAGGATGGGGAGGAACCCTTCCCAATCTCCCCATATAGGCCCCGGACGAATCGATTCGCCTGAGGAGGTGCCTCTGGATGGGATCCTTTCAACCGACGCCGAGGACGCTGAAGGGGACGACGCCCCGCGCCCCCGGCTGTCCGCTGTGCAAGAAGCCGCTGCGCTGATCTTCCTTGGGCGAGCAACGTCTGAGCCGTCAGGATGATTGCCACAAGGGGCCGCCGAGGATACCTCACCCGCCGTCGATCCTCCCAGCCGAGCGCAGGACCGCGAGGGCATCCGCGGTGACCCACGGGTTCATGCGGCGGAGGCTCGTTCCGCCCCAGTTCACGGAATCGGAGTTGGGGGCCATCGCCCTCGGACTCACCTTGTAGAACCGCTTCACCGCCGGCCATCCCCCCTCGGGGAGCTGCTGCTGCTCCAGGAGGTCCAAGGGCTCGGCGCAGCGAGAGTCACGAATCCGCCCCACGTAGGCCATCGCCTTGAGCCCACCGAGGAAGTCGTAGTGCCAGTACAGCGGATAATGGAGGACCGCGAAGTCCCGATGGATCAGGGATCCGTCGGTGGCTCGCCGGAACAGTCGCCGGCGGAGGAACACTTCGCTGGCCCGGTTGACGGCGTTCGCTACCGTCCTCGACTTGCGGGCCGCCGCGTACGCCGCCAGCCCGACCATGGGCAGCAGCGACTCGGTGAAAGAGGAGGTGCCAGCGGCGGGGTTCCGGTCGCAGTTCCAGCCGCCGTCCGGCCACTGCCAGCGGAGGAGCCCCTCGACGAGGGGATCCGCGCGCTCGTCGGCGATCCCGAGCGTGATCGTGGAGTAGAGCGCGTTCCCCTGCTGGGAGGCGCAGCGGCGGTACCGCCCGGCCAGCACCGGGACCCCCTCTTGCCGGTACGACTCGACCTTGGTCCGCGCCTCGAACTCGCGAAAGAAGTTCGGGCTGAGCCAGTAGTCCAGAACGCGATCGCGGACGCGATGAAGACTCTCGTCCCCTCTTGGATACCCGAGATCGGCGAGGTGCGCGAGAACCCAGTGCGGTCCCTGCCACTTGTGGTAGACCTGCCGCGCGGTCCCGGGCCGACCGGGCGGGTCCCGGCGGGAGAGGAGGGCCCGCACCCTGGTGGACCTGAGGATTTCCTCCTCGAGCCGCCGGATCGCCTTGGAGTCCCGCTCTTCCCCGAGGACCCCGACTCGGGTCTTCCAACGGATGGAGGGCTCGGGGGACTTCAGGAGAGTCGCGATGACACGGCTGGCGGACCGCCCGTGAGTCACGGCGGCACCCCGCCGAGACCGGGCAGGACCCCGGACCATGGCGAACAATTCGCCGTCGCGGGAAAAAGACTCCGGCCTGACCCGCCGTCGCGTTTAAGTAGGGCGGGCCAAATGCGCCGCCTCCCGGGGGAGGCCTGGCCGGCCCGTGGAGGCCCGCCCGGGAGGTCGGAATCATGTTGCCCTGGCGACCCGCCGCGGCGGTCCTCGCGGTCGTTCTCCTCTTCCCCGCGGGGGCGGCAGGCGACCCCGTGGAGGGCGGGGCCGGTCGGTACCGGACGGCGACCTGGGACTTCGCGACGCCGGCGGACTACCTGCTCACCGGCGTGGACGTGGCGGGGGGGAACGCCACGCTCTCGCGGCGCGCGTCGCAGCTCGCTTGGACCCTGCCAGGGGACTTCGCGGGGAACGCGAGCCAGGCGATGAACCTCAGCTACACCGGCGGCGGGTTCTCGCTCCTCGGAGATCCGAACAACCTCGTGATGGACGGCGGTTTCGTCACCGGGGCGCCGTGGACCGCGACGCCCGCCGGAAACGTGGGCGCGAGCGCGTCCCCGCCGGAGGGGCGCCTCAATGCCTCGGCGGGAAGGCTGCCGGACGCGTTCAATGGCATGAACTCGTTGGCCGGGTGGGTTGAACAGGGAAGCGGCACGGCGTTCACGCTCAACACCACGGACTTCATCGAGCCGACTGCGTCCATCACCGTGTCCTGGCAGCCATTCTCCCCCTTCGACTACGGGGGCGCCCGCCGGGGCGCCGGCGGACCATGGGACGTCTCCGCGTACGCGGGGTTCCGGGCCTGGACCAACACCTCCGAGGTCGGCGCCCAGGTGCGCCTGAGGCTCGACGACACCGTGTTCGCGACCTGGAGCAGCCCTCCCCAAGCCGTGGGGAACTCCTGGGAGTTGCACGAGTTCGACTTCGCAGGCGCCACGGTCGACCTGTCCTCTATCCTGTTCGTCGAGTTCCAGTTCACCAACCTCCCGGCCGGGAACCCAAGCGCGAACCTCGACGACCTGACACTATACTACAGCGTGCAGTTCGACGAGACCGCCACGGTCGCGCAGACCGTGACGAAGACCCGCCCGACAGAGGCCCGGCCCGGAGAGGTGCGCCTCAGCTTCGACCTCGCCGCCATGGCAGCGGAGAACGCGACCGCCGACCTCGTCGTCACCCTCGGAGCCTTCACCGCCACGCTGCCGCTCGCCGGGCCGCTCGCGAACACGACCGTCCTCGACCCGAGCCTGGACGTCCCCGCAGCGGGGCCCCTCGACCTCACCTTCGCCCTCCGCGTGCAGGCGAGCACCACCGGGCTCGTGACCGTCGACGTGCGCGTGGACAACGTGGACCTGAGGGCCCCGGGGTATGCGAACGGGTCCTACCTCTCCAACGCCATCGATCTCTTCACGAACGTCACCTTCGGGACGCTCGCCAGCAACGCGACGCTCGGCGGGGGGCAGGCGTCGACCGTCCTCGTCCGGAGCGGCCCCTCGGCGGTCCCCGATGCGTCATGGTCGGGGTGGATCGCGCACGGAATCGGGACGGCGCCGAGCGGGCTGCCGGCGGGGCGATACGTGCAGATGCAGGTGTTGCTGAACACCTCGAACGGCTTCACCACGCCGACCTTCGATGACGTCACCCTCGGGTTCACCTGGTACGCCGCCACCGGCTCGGCGCGGACCCTCGCCTACCTCCCGTCCGCGGTGGTGACGCGGTGGGACAACCTGACGTGGAACGCGACAGTGCCCCCGGGGACGGCGGCGGACCTCCTCTTCTCCACGGACGGCATCGCGTTCTCCCCCGCCGTCGCGGGCCTCATCGACGCGCCGGGGACCCCCGGCCTCTGGCTCCGGTTCGATCTCTCCACCGCCGACACCACGGTGACACCGGTCCTCCACGACGTGACGCTCGCCTTCGACACCCTCGGGCCCCTGGCGGTGATCGAGGTGAGCCCGCCGACGTGGTCCGGGACGGCGGACGGGACCGTGACCTTCACCGCCGCGGGGCGCGACGCGGCGGGGAACCCCGTCCCCTTCACCGCCAACTGGAGCACGGACGACCCGTCGGGGACGATCGACGCCAACGGGACGTACTCCCCGGGGAGCGCCGGCGTGTGGACGGTCTACGCGTCCAACGGGACCGGCCCGGTGCTCGGGACGGCCTCGGTGACGGTCTCGCCCGGGGCGCTCTTCTGGATCAACCTCCTCCCGCCGTCCGGCACCGTCCGCGTCGGCCAGACGCTGGACTTCGACGCCTACGGCACGGACTACGACCTGAACCCGGTGGCGGTGAGCCCCAGCTGGAGCACCGACGACCCCGGCGGCACCGTGTCCTCGACCGGCCTCTTCACGCCGTGCGTGTCGGGGGACTGGTTCGTGCGCGCGCAGCAGGGGGTCGTGTGGCAGCTCGCCGCGGTGAACGTGACCCCGGGGCCGCCGACGGCCTTGGTCGTGAGCCCCGCCTCCGCGACGATCACCGCGGACGAGACCGTGGCCTTCACCGCCACGGGGACCGACGCGTGCGGGAACGCGAACACGACCTTCGCGCCCAGCTGGGGCACCTCGGACTCCGCGGGGACGATCGACGCCTCCGGGCGGTACTTCCCCGGTGCCCCGGGGACGCACACCATCACGGTCGGCTCGGGCACCGTCACCGCCGCGGCCGTGGTGAACGTCACCGCCGGGAACGCGACGCGGATCGCCGTCTCGCCCTCCGGCACCGTCTTCATGACCGCGGACGACACGCAGGCGTTCTCCGCCACCGGCTACGACCGGTTCGACACCCCGTTCCCCTTCAGCCCCGTGTGGTCCGAGGACGACCCGCACCCGAACGGGACGATCGGCACGGACGGCGTCTACGCCGCCGCCGCGGCGGGGTTCCACACGGTCACCGCGCGCAGCGCGAACGGCACGCTCACGGACAGCACGGAGGTCTTCGTCGCTCCGGGGCGGCCCGCGCGCCTCCGGCTCAGCCCCGCCGCGGGGACGCACGCGCCTGGCGCGATGGTGGACTTCCTTCTCGGGGGGTGGGACGCCGACGACAACCCGACGCCGCTGACCAGCACCCTCTGGTCCTGGGCGCCCCCCGTGCCGCTGTGCGGGAGCTGCTCGCAGACCGCGGACGCGCTGCGCCTCCAGCTCCCGGCCACCCCCGGCGCCTTCATCGTCACCGCCACGCACACCGCGCTCACCGCCAGCGCGACGCTCACGATCGCCGCCAGCGGGCTCTCGATCTCCGGGCCGGCCCCCCTCACCCTGCTCGAGGACTCCGGGACGTACGAGTGGGACCTCTCGGCGGCGGCGTCCGGGGACGTCGCGTCCAACCTCACCTGGGAGGTCGACGCCGCGGACCCGGCCCTGGCGGGGCTCGCCACGGGCGGCTTCGGGGACCTCGTGGTCCGGGTGACGCCGCGCAGGGACGCGGCGGGGCAGACGGCGGTGACGCTCACGCTCCGTTCGCGGTCCGGCGCCGCGGTCACGGCATCGACGACGCTCACGGTGACGGCGGTGAACGACGCGCCGCGCTTCGACGCGCCGCCGTCCTGCTGCGTCCAGGCGGGCACGCCGTACCCCTTCGACCTCTCCCCCTACATCCGCGACGTGGACGACCTCGACGAGGACCTCGTCCTCACGACGACGGACCCGGACCACGCCTCCGTCAACGGCCTCTCGGTGACGTTCGTCTACGACCTGTCGTACCTCGGGCGCACGGTGGCGGTCGGCCTCAACGTGACCGATGGGGACGCCTGGGCGACGCAGGCGATCCTCCTCAACGTCACGGAGCACCGCCCCCCTCAGCGGCTCCTGACGCTCCCTCCCATCACCTTCGCGGAGGACGGCGGCCTGAGCGACGCGTTCCCGGGCATCGACCTCGACGCGCTCTTCTCGGACGACTCCGCTCTCGAGATCAACGCCAGCGCCAGCGCCGTCCGCCCCCGCCTCTTCAGCTCCGGAGGCCGGCTCCTCCTGAACCTCACGGCGCCGCCGGACTGGTTCGGCACGGACGTGCTCATCGTGCGCGCGACGGACGCCACGGGGTGCATCGCCGAGGCCTCGGCGGTGATCGTCGTCACGCCGGTGAACGACGCCCCGACGATCGACCTTCCCTTCACGACGCTCCGCGTGCGCTTCAACGAGTCGCACAGCGTCGACCTCGCCGGGCGCATCGCCGACGTGGACGACGCCTTCGACGAGCTCGCCCTCACCACGGACGACGCGCGCGCCTGGTTCCAGGGCCCCGTCCTCACCCTGCTCTTCCCGCAGTACACCCTCGGCGTCGGCCCCTGGTTCGAGGTGCCGGTGAACTTGGCGGTGAGCGACGGCGACCTCCAGGCGACCGTCCGCCTGATCGTGAACGTCTCCAACCAGAACCCGCCCCGCCTCGTCGTCCCCTTCGAGGACCTCTACCTGGAGGAGGACGGGCCCGGGGCGACGCTCGTGCTGAGCGGGAACTTCGACGACGCCGAGGACGGCCCGCTCGGGCTGGACTACAAGGTCACGGTCACCGCCGTCACCGGGCCGGAGTTCGACCCGGACTACCGCCCCGATGTGGAGCCCGTCCCGGGGCAGGTCCGCCTCACCCTCGCCTTCCCGGGGGAATGGTCCGGGGCCGCGCGCGTCACCGTCACCGCCACGGACACCTCCGGCGCCTTCGCCATCGCCACGTTCACGGCCCACGTCGAGCCCGTGGACGACCCCCCGACCCTCGATCCGCTCCCGGACACCGTCGTGCAGGCCGGCACGTACGCCTTCCTCGACCTCCGCGTGTTCGTGACCGACCCGGACTCCGACCTCGGCGGGATCACCGTGCACACCTCCTCGCCCTACCTCTCCGCCTACGGGCTGGTCCTCCTCCTGGAGTACCCCCCGGGGGCGCCGCCGACGGACGATGTCACGATCACCCTTTCGGACGAGTCGGGGGCCTCGGCGCAGGGGACGCTCCACGTCACGATCGACGCCGTCGTGAGCCCGGCGGTGGCGGCGTCGCCCCTGGTCTTCCTCGGCCTCGCCGCGCTCGTCGCCTTCGTCCTCGCCGCCTTCCTGCTCCTCCGCTCCCCGCCGTTCCGCGACGCGTTCCTGATCTCGCGCCGGGGCCGCCTCATCGCGCACCGCACCCTCCGCCGCCGCGCGGACAAGGACGAGTCGGAGTACGAGATCCTCCTCGCCGCCGTGAACGAGTTCGCCACGGGCATCCCCGAGGGAGAGGCGTGGCCCTTCGAGGAGGACGGCCGCCACCTCCTCGTCGCCCGCCGGGCGCTCGCGACGGTCGCCGTCGTCCCCGCGCGCGCCGGGTCGAAGGCCGGGGCGGACAGCCTGGACGCGTTCCTCTCCGACGTCGAGGAGCGGTACGGCGTCCTCCTCCGGCAGTGGGCGGGGAACGTCGAGGAGCTGCCCGGGATCGGCGCGATGGTCGAGGCGTTCCTCCGGGCGCGGCGCTACCGCCGCGGCGCGTGGGACACCGAGGACCGGGGCGACACCGAGTGATGCCCCACTTCAAGGACCCCGCCACCGTTTGAATAGGGGCGCCGGCATCCCATGTCATGGCCTTCCTCGACCGTGTCGCCTCCGCCTACGCAGACCCAGTGCGTCGCGCGAAACTCATCTATTGGCTGTGGATGGCCTCGACGGCGTTCATGGTGCTAGGGTTTGTGGTGATCCTCGTGAAGGTCCTGCTCGAGTGACATTGTCGGCCGAGCCCAGATGTACCTCCAGGGGTCCTCCGCCCACCATGCAAGGGCCCGTCCTCTGCCCCTACGACGGCACCCCGATCCACCCGGGGACGCTTCAGTGCCCGCGGTGCGGAACCGGCTTCACCCGGGCAGTCGCACCGCCGCCGTCGTCAGAAGGCGGGAAGGCGATGGCCACCGTGGTCGTCGCGGTCGTGGTCATCCTCGCCCTCGTGGTAGGCTCCGCGGCCGTCCTCTATTTCATGATGCCGGGCTGCGATCCCTGCATAGACGACACCACGCCGACGGTGAGCTGGACCGGAGCGTCAATCATGTCGGGCAGCCCCGGCGGCGACGACTGGCAGTTCCGCGTGGCGTCGATGGATCGGCCCGTGGACTTTGGCAACTACCGCGTGGTGATCCTGCATGGGACATCCATTGTGGACGGGCCGGAGGACCTCGCGAGCGGGAACCTGACCCTCGGCACACCATCGACGACGCACCTGAACGTCTCGGACGTGGATGGCGGTGGTCGCCTGTCAGCGGGGGACACCTTCATCCTCGGCAACGCCGCGAGCGGACAGGTCCACACCCTCGTCATCTACTGGAAGGCGTCCGGGAACAAGATCTCGCGGGAGACCATCACCACGTAGCCGTGGGCAGGCCGCCGACACCCTGAAATACCCGCCGGAAGGGTGCCCTGGCCGATGATGCCGGCAGGGACCTGCCCTTACGACGGCACGCCGATCCCCATGGGCACCCTCCAGTGTCCACGGTGCGGGACCCGCTTCGCCCCCGCGGTCGCTGCACCGCCAAGCTCTGACGGCTCGAAGGTCGTGACCATCGTCGTCGTCGTGATCGTGGTCATGGTGGCCCTCACGGTGGGCTCGGCGGCCGTCCTCTACATCATGGTATCAGGCCTGATCGGCGGGGGCGGAACGTCCAGCCCCACGATGAGCTGGACCGGCGCGGCCATCGCGCCGGGCAGCCCGGGAGGCGACGACTGGGAGTTCCGCGTGGCGTCAATCGACCAGAACGTGGACCTGGGGAACTACCGCGTGAGCATCCTGCGGGGGACGTCCATCGTGGACGGCCCGGAGACCCTCAGGAACGGGGTCCTGGTCCTCGGGACGGCGGGGACGACGCACCTGAACGTGACGGACCTAGATGGCGGTGGCCGCCTGTCAGCGGGGGACACCTTCATCCTCGGGAACGCCCAGAGCGGGCAGACCTACCATCTGGTGGTCCTTTGGGCGGCGTCCGGGAACGAGATCTCGCGCAGGACCATCAACACGTAGGCGTCGGCATGCCGCCGACACCCTGAAATACCCGCCCGACGGCTCCTCCTCCCGATGATGCCGACGGGCACCTGCCCCTATGACGGCACGCCGATCCACCCGGGCACGCTCCAGTGCCCGCGGTGCGGCACGCTCTTCTACCCCGCCGCCCCGGCCTCGTCCAACACGGGGAAGGCGGTGGCCATCGTCATCGGGGTCGTCGTCCTCTTCGTCGTGATCACCATCGTCCTGGCGGCGGTGCTCTACGTCATGGTCTCCGGGCTCATCGGAAGCGGCGATCCCAGCCTCCCCATCGTCTCCTGGACGGGGCACTCCCTGCAGGCCGGCAGCGGCGACGACTGGGAGTTCCGCGTGGCGTCCATCAGCCAGGCGACGCCGTTCGGGGACCTCCGGGTGGGCGTGCTCCGTGGGTCCGCGATGGAGCTCGGACCCGACAGCCTCGCCCCCCTCAGCCCCGTGCTGGGCACCCCCGGCGGCCCGCATCTCAACGTGAGCGACAACGACGGCAGCACCACCCTCACCAGCGGCGACACCTTCGTGCTCGGGAACGCCCAGCCCGGCCAGGCGTACACCGTGGAGCTCTTCTGGTTCGCGAGCGGCGCCGTGATCGCCCAGAAGGCGATCTCCACCTGAGACCCGACATCTCGCCGCCATCGCCTTATACGGGGCGAACGGTCCCTAGCCCGTGCTGAATGCGCCGTCGGCCGCGGGACGAAAGACGAGGCTCCTTGTCGGAGGGGCAGCGGGCGCGGTCGTCGCCGTCCTCCTCGTGGCGGTCCTCTACGTCCTCACTTCAGGGATCGTGGGAACCGGCTGCGGCTGCCGGCTTCCCACCGTGGTCCTCTCTCAAGCTACCGCCCTCGCCCCCGGCGGCAACGACTGGGAGTTCCGCGTGGCGGCGATCGACCAGATCGTGGACCTTGGGCGCTTCCGCGTGAGCATCCTGCGGGGGACGTCCATCGCGGACGGGCCTGTGGACCTCGCCAGCGGACACTTGATTCTGGGCACCCTGGATGCTCTGCATCTGAACACGTCAGACCTGGACAGCGATGGCCGCCTGTCCGCGGGGGACGCCTTCGTCCTCGGCAACGCCGCAAGCGGCAGCGTCTACCACTTGGTGATCGTCTGGAAGGCGTCCGGAGGCGAGATCGCCCGGAGGACGATCTCCCCCTGAGCCCGCCCCACGCTCCTTAAATATCCAGGGGCGCATCGAAACCGCCAGTGCCCACCGGACTCTCCGCCGCGCTGCTTGAGGTCCTGTTCATCGCGGGCATGGTCCTCTTCGGCGCCGGGTTCCTGTGGCGGGTGCGGAAGGACCGCGGCCTCCTCCAGGACAACCACAAGCACCTGTTCCGCGCGGCGGCTTGGATCGCCTTCGGCCTGTACTGGTTCGCCCTCTTCCCCGGCTACGCGATCGAGGAGGACCTCATCAACGCCCTCGGCGCCGCCGTCGCCCTCCCGATCTTCCTCTTCCTCGCCTACCACGAGCACCTCTCCTGGAAGTGGCGCGAGGAGTACGAGCCGCTGCGCTTCCTCTGCGGCGCCGCCTTCATCGCCTCCGCGATCTACTTCGCCTTCGACCGGATCATCCCGCTCTCGGCGGCGTACATCGACCTCGTCGCGGACCACACGGTCTGGATGCTCGGGCTGATCGGGCAGAACTACGCGGTGGGGCCGGTGGACCTGGTGGGGAACCTCGGGTTCTACCGGAGCAACGCCGAGGAGCTCTACGCGCCGATCCTCGACCCCGCCGCGCAGACCGACGTGGTGAACATCGTGCTCGCCTGCACCGCGATCCAGGCGATCGCCGTCGCCGCCGCACTGATCTTCAGCACGCGCGACGACCCGAGGCGGAAGCTCCTCGCGACCGCGGTGATCTTCCCTGTCACCTACGTGATGAACCTCGTGCGGAACACCGTCGTGATCCACTACTACTACACCGCGGGGCAGGACTTCGACATCGTCCACAGCGGGTACGGGAAGGGGCTGAGCCTCCTCGTCACCGCCATCCTCCTCCTCCTCGCGTTCTACCTCCTCCCGGAGCTCTACGTGGTGCTCAACGGGCTCTACGACCTGCCTTGGCGGAAGGCGCCCGGGTGGGACTACCGGAAGAACGTAGGGACGCTGTTCCGGAAGAGCCGCGAGAGGTCCCGCGACAAGGAGGGGGGCGCCCCGCCTCCCGTGAAGGGGCCCGCGGAGTAGGCCGGGTGTTCCCCGCCGCGATTCTCAGGAAGGCGCGGGACTATCAATTCCGCATCCAGCAAACACACCGCTTTATAGTCGCCAGAGCGACAGAGTGCACCATGGGCGACCGTTGGGTCGAGATCATCACCGCCCTGCAGGACCGCGGGCACCTCGGGCTCCAGACCGGGAAGCCCGACAGCCTGTCCAAGGTGGCGACGCTCTACCTCACCGCGGGCATCACGCGCGCCCTGCTCCCCGTGATCGTCGCGCGCGGCGACGAGGCGAAGTTCTGGATCGAGCGCGCGCTCCCGGACCCGAGCGCGGTCCGCGGCGGGGAGTTCGGCCTGCGCTTCGTCCCCGTGCCGCCGAAGCTCGCCCCTGCCGGACTCTTCCCGATCCTGGAGAGCGTCTCCGAGGCGGCGGTGTACGCGGAGGACCGCGGGATGCGCGGCGTCTGCGTGATCTCGTCCCTGTGCTGGAACGCGCTGCAGCTGGAGCAGGACGAGGTCGCCATCCAGTCGGAGACCGCGATCGGCAACCTGCCATTCGTCTACACGATCCTCTGCGTCTCGAACGCCGCCGGCGGCGAGAACGCGCGCAACGGGTTCCGGCGGCTCCACCGCCACCTCCTGGAGGAGACCCCGACGGGCCTCGAGGCGCGCCAGGCGGAGCTCGTCGTGTACCGGTGAGCGCAGCGCGGGCGGGCCCTCGATACCGTTAAGCGCCGGCGCGAGATGAAGCGACCGTGGCGATGCCGGCGGCGTCGGGATCCGAGGGGACCAGGCAGCTCGCCCTTGTGGGCGGGGTCATCGCGGTCGTCCTCGGCGTCATCCTCACCGTGGCGGGCTTCGCGCTCTTCGGGAGCGCGTGGTCGAACCCGCTCCAAGGGGCCTCGTCCGGGTTCTCCGGGATCACGCTGTGCGCCATCGGCGGCTTCCTCCTGATTCCCGGGCTGTTCCTCATCTACGTCTCGCAGGTGCGCCGGGTCACGTCCTACGTGGCGGGGGAGACGGCCCCCGCGGTCCGTACCACCTCCGGCGCGGCCGGTCAGGGTCTCGTGGAGGGGATGAGGCAGGGAGGCGGGATCCCTCTGACAATCACCGCCCAGCCCGGGGGCACCGGTCCGGCCGCCTCCATCCGGGTGCGCTGCCGGAACTGCGGGTACCTGGAGACCGAGGACGCGGCGTTCTGCAGCCAATGCCGAACCCCGATGCGGTGAGGGCCGAAGCCGGAACCTCGCGATCCGATTGCCCCTCATTCCCGACCCTGAGAACATCGCTTTCGACCGCGACTAGGGGATAGTTTGATATAGCGGCGAAATTCCGTTCCAAAGAGCATACACCCTCGAAGCCATCTTCCCCTGTCCATGGCCCAAACGGCCGGGAACGGAGGGAGAGGCGTGGACGGACGGAAGCGGATGGCGGTGGGGGCGGGGGCGGTCCTGCTCCTGCTGCTGGTGAACGTGTACTTTGCAAGTGAACGTGGCCCTGTGGCCATGGCCGGGTCGGCCGGCCCCGAGGAGCTGAGCGGGATTTATCGAGTCCCAGGGGTCATTGGGACGGGCAATCCGGGCCCCTCGGGGACACGCTCCGGAGGCGCCTCAAGCGAGCTGTCACCACAGGCCTCCGGCAACGGCGAAGCCCCCCCTGCGCCGGGCGGAGCACCCCCGACGGACCCAGCGGTCGGAGGGGGCGACTTCGCCTCATACACCCCGCGGAGCCTAGCCCCCGGGCTCGGGGAGCGGAACCGGGGAGCGGGTGTGGCCCTGGGTGACCTCGATCACGACGGGGTCCAGGAGATGGTCACCATGACGATCAATCGAGACGCGACCGACTTCGAGTACTGGGTGTGCAGCGGGCTCAACGCCTCTGGCGCCTGCGATGGCGGGGTTTCCCAGAAGCGGACGTGGGGCGGTCCTTCCGGCGCGGTGTATGGTGCCGGCCTGGCCCTGGGGGACATCGACGGGAACCGCGAACTGGATGCTCTGTTCATGTACATCACCCCGAGGGAGTTCACCTGGAACTTCCGCTACTGGATCTGCGCGGACCTGAGCGTAGCCGGAGACTGCAGCGGGGGCTGGAAGTACTATGGCAAGCCGGGCGCGCCGGAGCAGAACTACTACGGGCTCGAGTTCAGCTTCCCCGTCACGGTGCTGGATCGGCCGCAGGGGGGCGGCGTGGCCCTCGGGAACGTCGGGGGGACTCCTGCGCTCGATGCGGTCTTCCTCATCGTCAACCAAGACCACCACTATGCCTCCGGGACGGACTGGGCCGAGTCCTGGACGATCACCTGCCTTGACCTGACCGTGGACGGGAGCTGCTCCACGACCACCACGCTGACCAATGCGCTCTTGCCGAGGCTGGACTCCGCCTCTGAGGGCGCCGGCGTCGCCCTAGCCGAGATCACCGGGGACCGGTACCTGGACCTCGTCATCGGGACGTTCGCCTATCGGACCGGGTTCACCTACCAGGTGTGTCCGAACTTCCGGGCGGATCCGCGGTTCCGGTCTTCGGCGTGCAACGTCGGCCAAGCCTCGGCGATGAAGTCGGTCCCGGGGGCCAACGTGGCTCCTGCCGTCGGGGGGGCGCTCGCGTTGACCACCGACCTCCCTCGACGAAGGGACCTCAACCACAACGGCTCGCTCGATGGCGTGTTCCTGCTGGTGAACGACACCGCCGGGGCTGATCGCTTCGACTACTGGGTCGCCCTCGACGGGTTCATCGCGGTGAAGGTCCGTGACTTCGGGGCGAAGAACCTGCCCTGGGTGCCGTACCTCATCGTGCACGACCCGAACGGGAACGAGAGCCAGGCCTGTTTCGAGCGGTCCACGACCAACACGCTCGGCACGGAACTCTCGTTCGAGGTCGCCGCAGGGGTCTCGGTAGAGGCCGAGGCGCTGGGGGTCTCCGGACGCCTGGGGGTCACCCTCCGGGCCGCGGGGACCCAGGGATTCGAGACCTCCTACACCACGAGCGATCGGCTGTGCTCCTCGGACGACTCGGACCGCGACCGGATCGGCCCCGGCTACGGGGACCGCTATTGGGGGGCGCAGTGGGACATGCGGTGGTGGCTCCTCGAGGTGACAGTGGACCGGGGAGGGACGCTCAGCCAGCGGAGGACCTTCGCGTACACCGTGGATGACCTTGGGGAGTGGACGAAGTACGCGTGGGAGATCCGGACGCGTCCGGAGTTCGAGCCCTGGCGGGAGTTCCTCCTGGGGCTCAATGTCGGCGCGAACAACTCGGTTCCCGCCGGCGCCATCCTCAACCGCACCTGGGACAACATCACGGAGAGCACCGAGGTCGGGATGAGCGTCGGGGCGACGAGCAAGGCGAGCGCCCAGTTCGGCATCGAGATCGACAGTGCGCTCGCCCTCGAGCTCGGCTTCGTCACCGCCGAGGTCACGGTCACGATGGCCCTCGGCACCACGGTCACGGCGACCACGACCCAGACGGAGACGAACACGTACCACATCCGGGACCCAATCCCCTCCGTGGCCGTGAACCCGGACAACCTCGACATCGACGTGTACTGGGACACCGCCTTCGGCACGCCGTACTTCCGGACGCGGAATGCCTGGACCGACCCGCCGGGGGAGTCGCGCACGACCCTGCCGTGCGAGCACTGGACCGCGTGCGGGGACACGGAGCCGCCGCAACTGCACAGCTTGACATTCAACCCACGCAATCCGATTTCCCCCGGGACATTCGACGTCAGGGCACTCCTGAACGACTTCTCGGGGTTGACCGAAGTAGGACTAGTCCTCACTCGGAAGAGCGACTATGTGCCGCAATCGCTCTATCTTCCCAGGAGCTCCCTCGCCGTGACCCTGGCGGACACCGGAGAGACGGAGCAACCCCCTGGCGGAACCGTGTTCGAGGTGTTCCGGGCAACCGTGGACACCGGCGACCTCCAGGGGCTCTACGAGGTCACTGAGTTCCGCGCCATCGACGGGGAGGGGAATCAGTTCCCTCCCCTCGATAGGAGCATCGGAGCAGTCGTGGTCACGGAGGACGGGAGCGCGAAGCGGATCTACTTCAAGGACTCCCCGGGGGCGATCCCTGCTCGCACCGACACCCGCGTGGACCTGAACTCCGAGGGCGTCCCCGTGTCACTCACGTTCAACCTCACCCAGACCGTGGCAAACTATAGCCTAAGCGCCGTTTTGTATGACTCCGATCCAACCAACACCTCAGACGACCGAGGGGCCGGGGTCTTCGTGGAAATCGAGGCGAGCGCGAGCGTCGAGGACGCTCTCGGTACCGTGGAGATCTGCGTTCGGTACAACCCCAAGGCGCTCTCCGTGCCGGAGGCAGACCTCAAGGTCTCCTTCTACAACGGCACCGGGTGGGAGAAACTCGACAGTCGCATCCACACCATCGATGATGCCACCCATGAGATCTGCGCGACCGTGGGGCACCTCAGCCTCTGGGCACCCATCGGGAATTGGCCGCCGACCGCCGACGCCGGAGCGGACAGGGCAGTGGACGAGGGCGCCTGGATCGCATTCAGCGCCTCACGCTCCCGCGACCGCGACGGCTCCGTGGTGGCCTATGCCTGGGACTTCGGGGACGGGACCCCTGGCATGTCCGGGCCATCGCCCACGCACCGGTTCGGGGACGACGGGGCCTACATCGTGACCGTGACGGTGACCGACAACGAGGGTGCGTCCGCTTCGGACAGCGCTACGATCACGGTGGCCAACCTGGCGCCCTCCGCGTCCCTGGACCCCCTCTCCCCCTGGCAGGAAGGCGATTCCGGGACAATCGACCTTCGCGCCAGCGACCCGGGGAGTGACGACATCACTCTCTCGTGGTCCTGGGGTGACGGGACCCCGACCGACGGGGCGACGCACCACAATGACCTCGGGGGGATGCCTGATCCCCAGACAAGCCCGTATGGGAGGTTCCCGTTCGATGTCACCGTGCCCGAGATCCATACCTACGGTGACAACGGGATCTACAGGCTCCAGATCACCGTGGCGGATGATGACGGCGGGTCGACCGTCCTTCAAGCCGATGTGGTCGTGGAGAATGTGGCCCCCTCGGCCAACCTCCTTGTCGTGACGGACGTGGAGGAGGGTTCGTCGTTTGCCGCGACGGCCGAGGTCCGCGACCCGGGGAGCGATGACATCACCTTGACATGGAGTTGGGACGATGGGGCAGCGGACTCGGTCGAGACCCACTTCAACGACCCGACAGGCGTCCCCGATCCTGCGCCCAGCCCGGGAGGTACCTACCCCGTTGGGTTCGTCGCTTCGCACCCCCACATTTATGGGGATGACGGGCTCTACACGGCCTCGTTGCGGCTGGAAGACGACGACGGCGGTGTCTCAATTGCCCAGGCGGTCCTCGCGGTCCGGAATGGGATGCCGATCATTACGAGCGTCGAGGTGTCCGCCCTCGCGGACCTCACCCTCCGCGCGGCGGGCGAGAAGTGGCACGACATCCGAATCGAGGTGGTCGAGGATGGGGTCCCGGTCCAATCCGGGTCTGTGGCGCGGACCCCCGGAAGTCCGGACGACCAGAGCCTCACGCTGCCCCGACTCCGGTTCGATCTTCAGAGGGAGTACATCCTCCGTGTGTCCTATACTCCGGAAGACGACCCTGAGAACGGACAGCCCAACGGGGCGACGCCCGCGTGGGTCACCCTGGCGTTCTCCACGACGGAGGCGGTCACCCTCCAGCGGACCTTCAACTACAACATGCCGGGAGCGTGGGTGTGGGAGATCGATGCGAACGCCCTGTTCATCGGCCGGAACCTGACCTTCCGCGCGGAGGCCGTCGACCCAGGGAGCGACTACCTCTCCCTGGTGTGGGATTTCGGGGATGGCGGCCTGGATTCCACAGCGTACTTCAACGATGGAGTGGGCCCGGAGTCGGCCTACGACCCGCTGTCGAATTCGATCCGAACGCCCCTCGGCGTGCTACCGTTTGCCGTTCTCGACGTGCGCTTGCACGCGTTCGCTTCAGGCGGGGCGCATTGTGTCCAGGTCACCGTGACCGACGACGACGGGGGCGCGGTCACTATCGTCCTGGCCGTTCGATTGTGAGGTCGTCGGATGATCGAGAGGAGCCGTGCAGGAATGGGAAGGACCGCTGACCGCCACCGCGGGCGATTCGCCCACCTCGCCTTCTGGCTTCTGGTCCTTCCCGCGGTCCTCCTGACCGTCGCCCCCGGGGGTGCGATAGCGAGCCCGTACGTCTGGTCCTCGGAGACGGTCGATCTCAGGGGAAGCGTCGATCACACCTCTCTCGCGCTGGACACGAACGGGCACCCGCACATCGCGTACTACGAGTCCTCGGGCAAAGATCTGCGGTACGCCTATCATGACGGGAGCGCATGGATCCTGGAGGATGTGGAAACCGCCGGGGAGGTGGGCATCAGGCCCTCCATCACGGTGGACCCTGCGGGAAGACCACACATCACGTACATCGACGCGACCACACTTCAAGTGAAGCACGCCGAGCGGAACGGCACCTGGCGGGTCGAGGTAGTGGACTTCATCGAGTTCGCACGTCCGGACCGAGGCGGGTCATCCGCGACCATGGGCGCAGATGGGACGCAGCAAGTTTGCTACTATGTCGCTCTCGATGGGGTGCTCAAGTACGCAAGGAAGGTCGGTCCCTTGTGGATCAATGAGACCGTGGACGACGATCCCACCGATGCGGGTCAGTTCTGCTCGATCACGTTGGACGGAAACAACCGCCCCCACATCGCCTATGCCGTCGACTGGAACGGCATCATCCGGTACGCCCGTTGGGACGGCACCGGCTGGTTGAAGAGCAATGTCGATGTTCCTGGCGCCCAGATCTTCTGCTGCACCGCCATCGCCCTGAACGCCAGCGGGAACCCCTTCATCGCCCACGTCAACAACGACCCCGCCTCGTATGACAAGCTCTCCTACTGGGATGGAAGTGCCTGGCAGACCCAAGTGCTCTCGAACTCCAGCATGGGGGGTGGGTGCATCCCGACCCTGGTCTTCGACTCCACGGACCGGCTGCACGCCCCCTGCCTGGCCTACCGGGTCTGGGACAGTGGCACCTGGGTGAACGAGCCCACACCGATCCCCGTGGGGAGCTCCGTCGTGCTCGACGCCCTGGACCAGCCGCACATCGGGGTGAACTGGAACGGGGACCTCTATTACGTGCGCGGCTACCTCGCGACGCAGAGGCCGACGGCCCCTCGGGACCTCCGGGCCACCGCCGGAGATGGCCAGGTGAGCCTGACGTGGCAGGCCCCGAGCTGGAACGGCGGGAGCGCGGTGACGGCGTACCGGGTGTACCGCGGCCTGACCCCCAGTCCGACGGCCCTCGCCGCCACCCTGGGCACCGTCTCGGCGTGGACGGACAGTGACGTGACGAACGGGATCACCTACTACTACCGCGTCGCCGCCGTGAACGCCGTCGGCGAGGGTCCTCCGTCCAACGAGGCCTCCGCCCTCCCCTCCGGGCCCGGGGACGACCCGCCGACCTGCACGATCGCCACGCCCGCCGCCGGCCTTGTCATGGGGAACGTCACCGTCTCCGGGACCGCCACGGATCCGGAGTACTCCCTCGACTCGGTGGAGACTCGCATCGACGGGGGCGCGTGGGGGGCCGCCATCGGCACCGACCCGTGGTCCACGACGTGGGACTCCTCCACCGTTCCGGACGGGACGCACGCCATCGAGGCGCGCGCGTACGACGGGGCCTTGTATTCCCCGGTGTGCTCCGTGACGGTGACGACGGACAACGGGGTCGTGCCCCCGCCGGACGGGGATTTCCTCCGGGACTACGGGTGGGTCCTCGCGGTGTTCTTTGCCACAGGAATCGCCCTCGCGCTCATGGTGGTGCTCCTTCGACGCCGCCGGACCAAGGGGGAATCATGATCGAGCCTCCTGACCGAGGAGGGGTGTCGGCACTTCGAGGAAAAGGACATTGGGGCCACGGGAATTGGTCACGGAGCGGACCTTCACGTCGAGCGCGAACAGGGGCCCGAGTCCTCCTCATCACCATCCTGACACTCCTTGTACTCCCGGCGATCCTCACGGAAAACGCGCGGGCCTGGACTGGCGGGTTCACGATGAGCACCACCGAAGTCGTTTCGGGCTCGACGGCGACGTTCATTGGCCGAGTGGATGTGACTTCGTATCCGTTGACCGTGTGCCTGGTCGAGCTCGCGTTCTCCTGGAACACCGGGGCGCACCGATACCCGATGTACTCTAACGATGGAGATGGGTGGTACCGGGTCAGCGCCCCCGTCGCCACGAACATCGCGGAAGACGCCTGGCACGAGGTCACCGTCTGGGTCAAGGCCACCGCCGCCTCTGCCTGCGACATGGGGGACATCCACACGCACATGTTCACGTCCGGCATCTACGTCCGGGCTCCGTACCCTTGGCATTCCCTGGTAGACACGTTGGTCCTGCTGCTCTTGGTCGCCCTCGTCGTCTCGGCGCTCTCGACAGGCGCCAGGATGAGGGCCCTCCAGAGGGAGGTCCGGGAGTCGCACATGTCACCCGAAGAGCGTCGTGGCGACATCTTCGCCTTCTGTCCCAAGTGCAGCGGCAAGGTCTTCGGGGGAGTTTGCAAGAACTGCGGGACGCGGCTGTAACGAATCCAGCCGTACGTCATCGCCCTCCGGGAGATTCCCATGACAACTTGGCCCCCGACGGACAGGACTTCGCATGCTGCCACCACGCCAAAGCAAGCGAAGGAGGTTCGGTTCCGACCTGAACGGGGATTATTATCGTCGCGGCAATCGCGCTGCGGCGGAGGAAGCCGGTTTCCCCACAACCCGGAGTTGCCCTCGAAATGGCATCCATGCCATTAAGTAGCCGCGGCGGCATTTCCCCCCCATGGCGACCGTAGTCACCGTCGACAAGGCAGGGCGCATCGTGATCCCGAAGGACACCCGGGACGCGCAGAAGCTCCGGTCCGGCACCCAGCTCCTCCTCGTGGAGGCCCGGGACGGTCTCTGGCTCCAGCGGCTCGACCCGGAGGAGTGGGCGCGGCGGATCCGGGAGGAGATGGCTGGTGTGGACCTCGGGCCCCTGATCCGGAAGGTGGAGCGGGAAACGGAGCGGTTCGCCCGGAAACGGTACCCCGTACGGGGCCGACGGTAGGGGGCGTGCCCGTGGAGGCCGTCCTCCTCGACACCACGGTCTATGTGGCTGCCGTGCGGCACCCGAATCGGCAGACGGGGACGTTCCGCCTCCTGGCGCGCCTGCTCAGGGGGGCCGACGTCCGGCTGGTCGGGGACGACGTGTTGGCGCGAGAGTACCTGCGGTACGCGCAGGTCTTCCCTTCGCCGACGGCAGCGGCCCTGGCGACGGCGCTCGCCGACGCCATGGAACGCGTCGCGGTCCGTGAGCGCATCCTCCTCGCCTGTGCGCCGTTCTTCCGGCCTGAACAGGTCGCCGACTGCGTCCACGCTGGAGCCTGCCTCCAGACTGGAGCCGTTCTCGTGACGAACGACCGCCACTTCGACCCTATTCGGAAGGCCGGGGTGATCCCCGTCCTCACCGCCGCGGAGGCGATCCGCCGGTGGGTCCCGGGTCCCTGAGAGGAGATGCCCGCGCCGCGAGCTCGCGGACCATTCCCTTCCTGGCCTTGGCGGCCCCGGGACCTCCCTTCAGAGACCCGCGGCCACCACTCCTCGCGTTCAAGGGCGCTGGAGTGGACTATTTCCGGCGCCGGAACAAGGAGTTCCGCCTCTGGATCGAGTCGTGCTACGCTTGGAAGGGCCTCGGACAATGGAATCGAGTCGGTCCAGGCCCGGACAAGGGAGTTCTGCCGTCGGAAAGGTTCGATCCTCCGTTGGACTCGTTCGTTCCACGCTCGGACCGGCTCGGTCTGGCGGTGGACCGGCACGTTCCTGCCCTGCCGCGCCGTCTTCCGCTTGGAAGCCGGAGTTCCAACGCTGGAACGGCTCGATCCGGGTCTGGAAACGGTTCGGTCTCGGGCCTCCGTCCCCGGTTGGGCAGCGCGTCCACCTCGTCCTGTTGGGGCACCCTCCGTCCTTCCAACGACCGCTCACTAAGGGAGGACTCCGTCGCAAACCTCCAGTTCGTCTACACGCTCCTGTGCGCCTCCAACGGCGCGGGCGGCGAGAACGCAAGGAACGGGTTCCGGCGACTCCACCGCCACCTCCTGGAGGAGACGCTGGCGGGCCTCGAGGCGCGCCAGGCCGAGCTCGTAGTGGACGGGTGAATCCTCCCCCGCCTGGGTCCTCCCGGCCGTAGCGATCCTTCTCGTCGCGCTGGCCCGGAGGCGAAGGCGAGCTATCCGGATGTGGGAACGCGCTTCCGCTACAGGATGCGCACGCCGAATTCCCGTTCGATCTCCGCGGCGAACGCGCGGAAGTCCGCGTCGTCGGAGAGGATGGCCACGCCGGAGAACCCGGGGAGCGGGGCCTCGACGCGTTGCACGGCCTCCGCGAGGAGCCGGAGGTCCATCCGCTCCGGGAGCGGGGGGCCGCCCTTCCCGCCGCGTTCCTCCTGCTTCCGAGAGGGGGTCGGGCTCTGGCGGACCTTGCGCCTCGTGATCGCCCGGACGCGCTCGCGGTGGCGTCCGTAGAAGGCGCGGACCTGGCGGAGGCTGGCGGAGAGCGACGTCGGGGGGCTGCGGCCCGCGATGGGCATCTCCAACCCGGTCAGGAAGGCATCCACCCGATCCAGACCTGTGGCGAGGGCCTGGGCGTCGTCCTCCTCTTCTTGGGTCACTGCGAGGCGTACAAGGACAGCGCGGAACTCCCTTTCGATGCCCGGGGTCACCGCGAGCCGGAACTCCCGCCGCTCGGAGAGGAGGCGGGCGAAACGGCGGGCAGTCTCCGCCTTCCTCAGGCGTTGCAGGGTGTCCTGGGGAGCGACCTCCTCGACGAGCCGGACGAGGAGGACGTTCGTGTCGCACAGGACCAGCTCGGGGAGGCGCCCCCGGGCGAACTTCTCCTTGGCCCGGAGCGGGAGGGTCGCCTCGTGCGCGGCGAGGCGGGAGGCGAGGCGTTCCCCGAACGCCTCCGGCCCCCGGCCCGCCAGGACGGCGAGCGCCTCGAGCTCCGCGAGGGCGTTCCCCTCCGCAGCGGCGCGGATCGCCAGGGCGTCGAGCAGGGTGGCATCGTCATAGGACCGTGCCGCCTCGAGCAGGTCCCCCTGGAGCTCGGCCACGAGGCCACGGAGGTCCGGGTCGGTGCCGGGGTCGAACGGCGCGTCCGCATCGGCGGCGTCCAGGCGCCTCCGGAGCGCGCGGCGCGCCTCGTCGTAGCGCCGGAGCCCCACGAAGCCGCGCGCCATCTCCTCGAGGACCTCGGGGGTGGGCGGGAGGCGCTCGTACAGCGGGAGGGCCCTCTCGGTCTCTCCTCGCGCCTTGAGCCCGCGGGCGAGGGCGAGCCGTCCCTCCCCGCTGAGAAGATCCTCCGGAATCTGCGCGAGAGCGGCCACCGCGGCGGCCCAGTCCCGGCGCCCCGCGGCGGCGAGACCGTCCGCCGTGCGCTGCGCCGCCGCCCGCGAGCGTTCCAGCGCGGCCTCGGCCTTCGCGGCGGTGCGCGCCTCGGCGGCGAGCGCGTTCGCAGGGTCCCGCTCGAGCAGGCGGGAGGCCAGGTGCCCGACCTCCTCCAGGGGGGCGACCTCCCGGGCCAGTCGCAGCCCCTCTTCGAGGAGGGCAGCGGGGGCGCGGGTGTCGAAGAGGGCGCGCAAGGCCCTCCGGGCCCGCGTCTCCTCGCCGGACCTCGAGTACGCCTGGGCGGCGTCCAACCAATGGCGGGGATCGAGCGGGGCGATCTCCTCGAAGGCGCGCCCGGCCTCGGCGCCGCGGTCGATGGAGAGAAGGAGCGCCGCCATGGAGGCGAGGTCCGAGCGCTCCACCGTCCCGGCGCGTCTCGCCAAGCGGTAGAGGGAGAGGGCCTCGCGGCGCTGCCCCGCCCCGACCCGGCGCCTCGCCTCTTCGATCAGGGAGGGCAGGAAGCCCGGATCGTGCGAGCCGCAATTCAGGGCCTCCCGGACGCGTTCCACCCGGTCGGGCGCCCCGGCCTCGACCGAGAGGCGGGCGAGGCGTTCGACGTCGGTGAGCTCGGGGTCCGGCTCCGCCACGAGGGCGGCGAGGGCGGTCTGCTCGCCGGCGGCATCCCCGGAGGCGCGCGCGACGTCGCGCCGCTCCCGCAGCGCGCGGTGGCGGGCCTTCCCGTCCTCGACCTCGATCCGTTGTCGGACGCGGTCCAGGGCCTCCTCGCCCCGCTCGGTCCATGGACCCGGCGGACCGGACACCAGGGACTCGAGGAGCTCCCGGGCGCGGGGCCAATCCTGCCGGAGGCTAGCCGCCGACGCTCGATAGTAGGCCAAGCAGGACGCCAAGAGCGCCTCGCGCCCCTCCCAGACCGCGGGGTCGAGCGGCGGGAGCGATGGGAGCGCGTCGAACATGGCCTCGGCGTGCGGGAGGAATTCCGCGAGGTGCCTTCCCTTCTGGAGTTCCATCTCGGATCGGCCCTGCCCCTGGAGCCATGCCCCGGCGTGGAGGCCGGCGATGCCGAGGACCAGCGCCTCCTCCCGCGAGTCGGCGGGCAAGACGAGGAACACGACCGCCGACTCTGCCAGGCTGATCGTGAGGGGGTCCGTCTCGGCCTCGTCGAGGCAGTCGTCGCAGATCGGCCATGCGACGGCCATCCGGCTCCCGGCGACCGTGTCCGCGACCTGCGTCACGGCCAGGCGGGCCTGGTGGAGGTTCCCCTCCAGGGCCAGGCGGGCCGCCACCGCCGTTCCCGACTTCGCCAGCTTGTTCGCCATCCGCGTGCTCGCGAGGCGGGCCCACGCCCGTGGATTCTCCCGGGCGAGCTCGCCCATGTGGCGCGTCACCTGCGCCCAGTCCACGCCCTCCAGGAGGGGGTCGGCGCGGACCCGCAGCCGGGCCCGGCGGTCGTTCCCCTCCCCCCCGGGGCTCAGGTGATCCGCGCTCGCGGAGAGGATCTGGAGGGCGGCCGCCTTCGATCGGGCGTCCTCGCGCACCGCGCTCTCTCCGAGCGCCGAGATGGCTTGGGACGCGGCGCGCTCCCAGGCCTCCTCGTGAAAGGCGACGAGGGCGCGCCCGAGCGGATCCCCGGCCAGGCGGAACTCGCGGTCCGCCTGGGCATGGTCGTACTTCTCCAGCAGGGTGAAGCCCCGGGTCCGGTGCTTCTCCCGATCCGCCGGATCGCGCCCCATGGGAATCTGCCCGATGGGGACTCCCCTATTTCCACCCTTCAGGTCCCGTCTCACCGCCGGAAACAGCCCGGCGTGCGTGGTTTCGGTCCAGAGGACGAGGCCGGGCGCCCGGAGGCATCGCTTCTGAAACGGAAAGGCACCCACAACGGCCTAGTGGAGGGGCCAGGAACCTTGTCCGAGGTTCTACCTGGTCACTGATGTGGTTCCGAAGGAACCATTACCCCGGACTCGATACCGCCTCGCCATGGTGCTCCAGGTCCGGGAGATCTCGAACGAGGAGGGGAACACGCTCCGCCGCATCGTCCGCCACGGGCAGGACGCCGTCGAGGTGAAGCGCGCCCAGGTCGTCCTCGCCAGCGCCCAGGGGTTCACCGCGCCGCGGATCGGCGTCATCGCGGGGATGTCCGAGGACTACGTCCGGGAGATCATCAAGACGTTCAATGTCCACGGCTTCTCCATGCTGAAGCCGCGGTGGGGCGGGGGCCGTCCTCCGACGTTCACGGACGAGTAGCGCGCGGGCGTCGTGGGCCTCGCCACGTCGCGGCCACGGGACCTCGACCTCCCCTACGGGATGTGGAGCCTGCGCCGCCTGCGGGAGGAGGCGGTGAAGCGGGGGGTCGTCCCCTCGATCAGCGAGGAGTGGCTGCGCGTGATCTGCCACGAGGCGGATGTCCCCCACCCGTCCATCCGCACCTGGAAGACGTCGAAGGACCCCGCCTTCCAGGAGAAGAAGGCACGGATCGAGCGGCTCACGCGGAAGCGGAGGAACCCGCCCGTCGTCCTCAGCGCGGACGAGGTCGGGCCGATCCAGCTCATCCCCCGCGGCGGAGAGGGATGGTTCCCGGAGAAGCGGCCGGGCCGCATCCCCGCCACCTACCACAAGGACCGCGGCACGGTCTACTACTTCCTCGCCCTCAACGTGTTCCACCAGCGCCTCACCGGGAAGGTCTACCGGACGAAGCACGCCGTCCGCTGGCACGCCTTCCTGAGGCGGCTGCGCCGGCGGTACCCGCGGGACGTCCGCCTCCACGTGATCCAGGACGGGAACAGCCCCCACTGGACCCCGGACATCCGGCGGTGGGCCCGCGCCCACAAGGTGACCCTCGTCCCCACGCCCACGGGCGCGTCCTGGATGAGTGACGCCATCCCCGCGGTGGCGGGATGGCTGCGCCGGCAGAGGAGACCTACGTCGCGTCGAAGGCCACCGTCCACAGGCTCGCCGTGGCGACCTGGATCCAGTAGCCGGTTCCCGGGCGAAGGAGGTCCCCCGGGCCGAGGGCGCGCAGCCAGTACGGGGCCGCGGCGGCGTCAAGGCCCTCCACGGCGAGATAGGGCACGCCGGCGAGCGCGGTCGCGACTGGCACGGGGGCGTCGGCGGCTAGGGCGACCAAGTTCCATCCCGCGTCCAGGGAGAGGGTCGTGCTCGGTTCCACCCAGCCGGTCAGGGCGAAGGGGACCGCAGGGCCAGCGCGCGTGTGGACCCAGAGAGCGACGCCGCGCCGGACGGCCGTCAGGTCCCCGCCTCGGCCCGGGTAGTAGGCCTTCCATGGGTCGGCCGCGTCGGATGGGTCGTAAGCGCGGACCAGCTCCACTTCCGAGGCCACGCTTGCGAGGACCGCCAGCAGGGAGGCGTCGTTCGGCTCGATGGGGAGGGAGAGGAGGGATGCGGCACCGCCCGCCAGCGCCTGCCCGAACTTCGCCGTCTGACGGGGGTGCGGCGCAAACGATGTCGAGCTGTTCGTGAGGACCCGGTAGTAATACGTGGTCAAATCGCCCCGGCCGGCGCCGGCATGGACGTACGAGGTGCCTCCGACGGGCGTGGTGCCGAGGAACGCGTACCCGGCCCCATCTGGATCGTAGTCGGTGCCGACGTACACGGAGTAGTGAAGAACACCCGCGATGTCCTCCGGCGGGTCCCAGGACACGACGACGTCGTCCATGGAGGCGCCGGACAGGCCTGAGACGGGGTTGCGCACCGGCTCCGTCGTCGGGGACACCGTGAGGGTGAAGGTCGCATCCCGGGAGAGTCCCGGGGCAGTCCCGATCACCCGGAGCAGATGGGTGCCCACGGGCGTCCCCGGGGAGGTGGAGATCGTGAGGCCGGAGGAGCCGGTCGGATCACTCGTGGGCGGGACGAAAGCGCAGTCGGCACCGGCGGGAAGGTCCGTGCAGCTGAACGTAACGGTTTCGCTCGTCCCGGAGAGGAGCGTCGCCGTCACCGTCGCGGGCAGGGAGCCACCGGGCGATGCGCTTCCCGCGCTGGGGCTCATCGCCACGGAGAATTCAAAGGGTGGAGGCGCACCGACCCGGAAGAGCACCAGCTGCGCAGGGAAATCCGGGGCTTCCCTTGACCGGAAGTACAGCTGGTCGGTGTCTTCGGATTGGAGCGCCAGGGAGGCCAGTCCTCCAATCTTCTCATTGATGTAGTCGGTGACCTCCACATAGAGAATGCCGTCTCGTTCCCCGCCCGTGGTCATCCCGATCTCCTGGCCGAGGGCCGGGGCATTGTTCCAGGTGAGAGTGGATTCACTCCAGGACGTATCGCTCACCGCGTGGACAAACTGCCTACCAGACGCACCATTCGTGATGTAGAGCCTCAGCAGGGCGACGCCCGCCGGGGCGCCGACCGAACTCAGATCGAACTTGAAAAACGTCTTCTCATAGGAACCGCCGTCGACCCGCAGTTCCAGCCCCGCACCAAACACGGTTGACGGGCTGCTCTCATCGATGTACGTGTCATCCGCGGGGGAGAGCCTCAGGTCCGCCTGCGTGGTCGCGCCGGCGAATACCGCCCCCGCCGTGGCGTGCGCCATCAGCTCGGCGTCATGGTCGACGTTCCCCACCACCAGGAGGTCCCAATTGAAAGGCACCCCCCTGGCCGCCGCATCGGCGCGCGTGTAGTTGTGATAGAACAAGGCGCGCTCGTAGCGATTGATCCCTTGGGCATCGGTGAACGCGTTGTGCGTCAGGTCATAGCTGTTCGGGTCGGTGTCGTTCTCCCCCACGGTGATCACGACTTTCTTACCGTAGACCTGCGCGACATCGGCATCGGAGATGTCAAGGTCTCCGATGCCGTTCGGGTACAGCTCGGTGCTCGTGGGCAAGGTGTACCAGCCGCCGTTCGAACCCGCCGCGACATCGAACCTCGCTTCGGGAACCACCAGGGCCAGGCGGGAGATGAACTGGCCGGCCGCCGAGTTCCCCTGAATGCTGTACCTGCTCGGTGCGCCGGGGATCGACGCCTGCACGACGTCGAATAGCTCCTCGACGGTGAGGAACGTCCAATCCGACCGGATGCGGAGGTTCCCGGTGCCACCGCCGTCCTTCACGAAACCGCGGTTGTAGTCATCCGCATCGGGATAGAACGCCGTGCTGAACTCGGGTGCGATGAGCAGTGCGTCATATCGATCGGCGTACGGCACCATCCTGTCTCGGGCAGACAAGGCATTCCGCTCGCTGCCGTGCATGGTGAAGACGACCTCCGGGTTGCTCCCCGGAAAGGTGTCCGGGCGGTAGTAGTAGACGTTCACCGGTCTGTCGGCGTTGTCCCCGTCGTCATGGTAGGTGAAGTTGCCAAATCCCGGGGAGAACTCCACGGCCGAGGGAACGGCCGTGGAGCGGAGAGTCCGCCACGCCGGAGCCCCGAAGGGGGCGGGAGTGCCGTCGTCGTCGAGGTCGACGTGACGCACGCCGACGAAGAGGAAGGCGGCGGCGATGGCGAGCGTTACCGCTCGGGTCTGGGCCTTCATCGGCAGAGCAGGGTTCTGGAGACCCGTTAACTCCGCCATGCCGTAGTCGTGGTTCGATTCTCAAGACCTAGTCCAGGGACCCGGTTCGGCTGGAGCCGGCTGGGGACCGGCGTCCGAGACCATCGGAGCTCTTCCCGACGGACCCGGTGATGAGCCGCCACGATGCACTATCCGCGAGACCTCCACAGTTCCCTCCACCCCTCAGGACTCCACGCTCCGGGGCCTGGCGGCGGACGCCGAGGGCAGAGTCTCTTGGGTCCAGGTGCGGATCGACAACGGTTCGTGGACCATGGCGCACGGCGCCGAAACGTGGGATTTCTTCATAGACCCGCACTCCCAGCCGAGTGGGTGGCACACGGTGGATGCCCGCGCTTACGATGGGAGCCAGTTCTCCGAGATCTGCACCGCACGCGTCATCGCGGGCGGAAGCTCTCCACCTTCGGCCGCCCCGGCCCTGGCGATTGTGGAGTGGCGCTGCTCGCCTCAGTAGCGGGTCTCGCGGCGGTGCTCGTTAGGGCGCTCCGTGCGAAGGGGAGAGCAAAGGACGCACACACAGAGTCGGCAGGAGCCGGAACGGTCCGCTCGATCCGCGCTCCGGAATCGGGGGACAGCCCTTCTAACGTGAGTCAGAGAAGGGGGCACAAGTAGGGCAACAGCCGTCGCAGAGAGGGACCTCCGATGTGCGGGAGGTGGCGCGGAACACCCGTCCGGCTTCGCCACGCTTAAGTAGAACCGGGGGGCATGGCCGCCCTCCCCGGGGGTGCGGTGGATGACCTATCGCAACCAAGTCCAACGGCTTCACGAGATGGGATATGCGTTCACGGTGCTCTGGGACCGCTCCGAACGACTCGAGGAGGTCGCCGCGACACTGCGGGCAGGGCGGAAGGAGACCGGCATCCTCTGGACCCGTGGGGAGTTCCGGAACGACACCTTGCGGAGAATCCTCAAAGCGCTGGACGAGCTCCATGTCCCGTACGAGTACCTCGAAGGTGTTCTGTGACGGGGGCGCGCTGACTGGTCCGGCGCGAGGAAGCAGGAACCAGTCCCGGTTGACCGCTGTAAGAACCACGCCGGCTCCCAGGCGGCCTGACCCCCTCGGAGGCGAGGCGGAGGGTGGCAACTGGCGTGACAAGGCGAAGAATCTATGTCTGTCCACATTACTGATATAGTAATGTTAGACGATATACTTATAAGCCCCCTTCGCGTTGGTGATCCGATGCGCGTCCGATCCCTTTCGCCCATGGAGAGCCGGGTCGTCCTCGGCCTCACCGCCGAGAAGCGAGACTCGATCACGGTCGAGGAGATCGCGGCCCGGGTCGGCGTCACGCGGACCTACGCCGCGAAGATCGCACACACCCTGAGCCGGAAGCGCTGGCTCCAGCGGATCGGACGGGGCCGGTACCTCCTGAACCCCCCGGAGAACGGGCCGGATCCCGTGCCCGACACGAACGCGTTCCGCGTCGGAAGTCACCTGATTGACCCCTACGCCTTTGCGTACTCGACCGCGGCGACCCTCCACGGGCTCCTCACGCAGAACCCGCGCACTTTCCACCTGGCGACCCCCAGGAAGGCCGAGCGGAGCCTGCAGGAGCCCGTCGCGTTCCGACTCGTCCACGTCTCCCCTCCCCGATTCTTCGGCCTGCAGCGGGTCCAGCGCCACGGCACGGAGTTCTGGGTGACCGACCTGGAGAAGACGATGCTGGATGCGGTGGATCGACCCGACCTCCTGGGGGGGATGGCCCATGCAGTCCAGGTGCTGCACGCCGCCAAGCCCCGCCTCGACTACCGGAAACTGCTGAACTACGTCCGCCGGACGGGGAACCGGAGCCTCGGCCAGCGGATCGGCCACCTCCTGACGCGCATCCGACCCGAGGTCCCTGTTCCGGAATCGTTCACCGCCAAACTTCTGCGGGACGCCGGACCCCCCTGGATCCGTTTGGGCCCGGTCCGGGAGTTCGGCCGTGAAGGCGATCACGACCGGCTCTGGCACGTGATCGTGAACGTCCCCGAAGAACGCCTGCTCGGGGAGGTCCGGGTCCGTTGATCCCGAAGCCTGTCGTCAACCGTTTCGCCTATCAGAACGGGATCGACCTTCACTCGGCCCAGCAGGATGTCATCCTCGTCTATGCCCTAGACGCACTCCACAAGGGAGGCGCGCTCGAGGGCCTCGCCTTCAAGGGAGGCACCTTCCTGAGGAAAGTGATCCTAGGCCGGGACGGCCGGTTCAGCGAGGACCTCGACTTCACCGAGGACGGCTTGGGCAAGCGAATCGGCCCGACGATGTCGAAGGCCCTGGAGGTGACCCACCACGGGGTTTCCTTCCATCTGGACGAACCGCGGGCGACGAGGGACCGAACTTGGGCCACCACGGTCCGATACGGGCACGAGTGGGACGAGGGGACGTTCTCGCTGGAGGTCAGCACCCGCGAGCGCGTCTGCCTTCCCCCGGAGAGTCGACGCCTGCTGCCGGAGCCCTACTTTGGCGACCTGCCCTTCACGCCCAGCCCTGTCCGATGCATGGCGCCGCCGGAGGCGCTGGCGGAGAAGCTGCGAGCGCTCCAGCAGCGGGACAGCGAGCGCGACCTCTTCGACATCATCCGTTATGCAAGTAGGAACATCCCGAAGGCCCTCGTGCGCCTGGTGGCCACTGTCAAGCTGTACCGGACCCATGAGCCATTCCGGCCGGAAGCCATCCTCGAGAAGTTGCGTTCGGGAAGGAAGGATTGGTCCGCGCTGCATCAGCTCCTGGGGAAGAAGGACATAGGGGGCTGGAACGCGCAATGCCGGAAGGCTGCGGAGCGTCTGCGGTTCCTGACTGACTTGACCGACTTCGAGAAAGCACTCATCGTGGATTGCCGAAGGCATCGACGGGCGAGGGAGATCGACGCTGAGATCGCCCGCACCCTCGCCTCCTGAGGAAGGCGGGTTCTCCTGCAACCTCTCACGCGCCCTCGCCCGGCTCCAGGCCAGCACTGACTGATCTCGGGGCTGACGCGGGGCACACCTCTACCTCCGGCAATCTTCAGAACCAGACCGCGATGACGTCGGCATGCTCTCTCGGGGGTGGGTTGGAGTGGGCCGGTGGGGATTCGTAATGCTGATTGCCATTGGAGTGTTGGGCCTGGCGGCGGTGCCGGCCGACGCGCACTCGGGCGGGACCGGTAGCTGTGGGGGACACGTCGACCATTCCAGTGGGCAGTACCACCACCACGACGATGCAAAGAAGGCGGCTTGCGACGGGGTTCAGGCGGGATAGACTCGTCCACGAGATGGATCATTGTCGCAGTGGTGATCGGGGTAGTCGCGGCCCTACTTGTCGCATTCTACCTCAGCACGGGGAAGAAGACCGGCGGGCGACCCCCACGCACTCGGTGAACGGAGAAGGGTGGCTGATATAGTCCCGCAGGATGCGGTGGAAGCTTTGACGGCGAACTTGGAGTTATCGGCGGTGACGTGATGCGGGAGGAGACCATCTGGGACAGCCGGATGCGTGAGACGATGCGGCCGCAGGCCGTGATTGTGGTTTGGGCTGATGGCATCCCGTTCTTCGTTGAGGTGCGGAGCCTCCAAGGGCACACCCTTTTCTACCTCGTCGGATCGCCCCTTAAGGTTCGTCCCGCAGGCTCCGAAGTCTCCCTCAAGATCAGGGTCGGTGTTTGGCGGCGAGACGGGAGGTGTCGGGATTGGGGGAGGAGAGTAGAGCTCTCACCGCCCGATGAGTTGGGACCCCAGCGAAGACGACCTGCCTGCGATGAGAGGGGTGAACTGGTCCACCACGTCCGATATCGGACGCCCAACCTAGCGGAGGACCTTGTCCTTCTTTGCCGCCCCTGCCATTACGCCCGTCACGATGCGCCGCAGGAACTGATCGAGAGTGCCGCCGTCAGGGCGTACGTTCGCGGGGAGTCAGAGACCCGATTCAGCATGCCGGAGAGCGTTACTTCAAGGACCCCGTGGCCGCCGGTCGGCATTTCGAGACTCGCGTAGGTCGGTTCGACCATCAACCGGACCGGCCAGGCCAGGAAACCCATGGGACGCTCACCCCGCGATGCCTTCAAGTACCGGATAAAGGCCGTTCCAGAGGACTCATGTACCCGGACCTCCGATGGGCGGCACGGTGGTGCGGAACCCCCGTCGGGCTTCGGCCGGCCTTCGCTACGCTTAAGTAGAGCCAGGGGACCTGCGCGGCCTCCTGCCGAGTGTCCCCACGCGGCTCCTCGAGGTGGCTTCATGAGAACCGTGTCCCGCGCGGCCCTTCCGGCGGCCCTCCTCCTCGTCAGGGGCCCCAGAGGGAGAGCAGAACCCGGGACCGGTGAAAGCGGATCCACCTTTGAGTGGCATCCATGCCACTAAGTAGCGACATCGCCATCGTTCCCATCATGGCGACCGTCGTCACCGTGGACAAGGCCGGGCGCATCGTGATCCCCAAGGACACCCGGGACGCGCAGAAGCTCCGGTCCGGCACCCAGCTCCTCCTCGTCGAGGCCCGGGACGGGCTGTGGCTGCAGAAGCTCGACCCCGACGAGTGGGCGCGGCGGATCCGTGAGGAGATGGCGGGCGTGGACGTGGGCCCCTGATCCGGTGGGTGGAGCGGGAAACGGACCGGTTCGCCCGGAAGCGCTACCCCGTCCTCGCCCGGCGGTAGGGTCGTGCCCGCGGAGGCCCTGCTCCTCGACGCGGCCGTCTACGTGTCCGCCGTCCGGCACCCGGAGCGAGAGACGGGGACTTTCCGCCTCTTAGGACGCGTCCTCCGGGGCGGGGATCTCCGCCTCGTCGAGGACGAGGTCCTGGTCCGGGAGTACCTGCGGTACGCCCAGGTCTTCCCCTCGCCGACGGCGGCGGCGCTCGCGGCGGCCCTGGCGGAGGCCATGGAACGCGTGGCGGTCGAGGAGCGATTCCTCCTCGCCTGCGCCCCCTACTTCCGGCCCGCGCAGATCGCCGACTGCGTCCACGCCGCGGCCTGCCTCCACAGCGGCGCCGTCCTCGTGTCGAACGACCGCCACTTCGGCCCGATCCGGAAGGTCGGGATCGTCCCCGTCCTCACGGCCACGGAGGCGGTGCGGCGGTGGGTCCGGGTCCCGTGACCGCGACGGCAGATCCGGCAACGAGTAGACCGCGACCGAGGTCACAGTTCCGTTCTTGAGAACAGCCCATGACGACCACAACCGGGGATAGCTTGATATAGCGGCGAAAATCCGTTCCAAAGAGCATACACCCCAGGAGCATGCTTCCTCCCTTCATGGCGAACATGGGCGGGCGGTACGAGGGGAAGGACGAGGGGGCGGGCCGGCGGCGGCTGCTGGGCCTGTTCCTGGGACTGATTCTGGTGTCCGTGGTGCTCACGGGCCTGGTATGGAGGGAGCCGGGGGCCGTGACCCCCCTCCTCCCCAAGGGCCCGGAGGGGCTGAGCGGGCTGTACGGGGTCATGGGCGACGGGGTTGTCGACGCTAAAGGTGTGTCTGCCACTGGGTCCGGGGTCGGAGATGAATCCAGGGAAGGAGGGAGTGCCCCGGCCAGCGAGCCCCGACCTTGGGAGGCACGGTCCGTGGCCCCTGGCCCGATGTCGCCGCCCGTCCCCGCGCTCTCCGTCTCCTTCCCTCTGGAGAGCGGCCAGGTCTTCCGGGCGGAGACCGCCCTTGGAGTCGAGGCCTCGTGGGCCCTCCCCCGCTCGCTCGACTGGGAGCATCCCTCGGGCGATCGCGTCTCCGCCGGAACGCTGCGGTCCGTTCCCCTGGAGCAGACGCCCCGGGTATCCCGGTACGCCGACGCCTACACAGGCATCCAGGTGGACGTGGAGTACGTCCCGGCGGTCGGTTCGGTGAAGGAGAGTTTCATCCTCAAGTCACCCCCCACCCCACCCACGGGCACGAGCACACTGGCCATTCCCTTCGACATCGACGTTCCCGGGAACCTGCGGGCGGTGGCCGGAAACACCACGCTCTCCGAGGCCCCCCTGGAGACTTCGGGGGCCGTCGAGTTCCTCCGTGGGAACGACTCCGTCCTCCGCATCGGGGAGCCGTTGGTCTATGAAGTCGGTCGCGAGGAGGCGGTCGAGAGCGCCCTCTACCGCGCGTCCAGCGCGCCCGGCCGACTCCACCTGGAGCTCCGGGTTCCAGTCTCCTGGCTTCTCGACCCCGCCCGGACCTACCCCGTGGCCATCGACCCTTCCCTGGGTACTGGGGGATTCGCTCAGTACTGGGAGCACTGGCTCACCGGCTCCCTGGGGAAGAACACGGACTACGGCGGAGTCGCCACGGGGTTCATCGATGGAGCGACGGCCTACGAGAACGACACCCTGGACGCGGTCTTCATGGCCCTCAACGCGGACACCGACCTCTTCGAGTACTTCGTCTGCGCCGACTTCGGCGTGAGGGGTTCATGCACGCTCGGTCCGAAGCGGACGGGACCCTCCGGAACCGTGGACCACCCGGGGAGTTTCAGCGACGGGGCCGGCGTCGCCCTCGGCGACCTGGATGGGAACGGGCGCCCGGAGGCCGTGTTCACCTACGTGGATGTCCTCGGGGACGACTTCCGGTACTGGGTGTGCCGGGACATCGACATCACGGGGGCCTGCCGGGGCGGGTGGAACCCGCAGGCCGGGTGGCACTCCCTCGCGATCAACGTGCCGATCTTCTTCCCCTCGACGGACCACAAGGGGGCCGACGTCGCACTCGTGGACATCGACGGAGGGTATCTCGACGCGGTGTTCATGGCGGTCGACAACCCCTTCGCGGCGGGGAACCAGTTCGTCCTCGTCGCGTGCCTCAACATGACCGTGGACGGGGCCTGCGAGCGGCACACCCTCCCGGCCCGGGTGGAAGGCATCACGCTGAGCGACGTCACCCGCGGGGCGGGCCTCGCGGCGGCCAACATCGTCGCTGACGCGCGGCAGGATCTCATCCTCATGGCCTTGGACCAGGACACCGGCGGTTTCGCCTTCTGGGTCTGTGGCAGCCTGCGTGTGGAGCGCGAGGTGCTCTTCGACGTGGCGAAGTGCGATGTGTCCCCAAGGAAGTTCACGAAGGGCATCGGCCTCGGCCTCAACGAACGGAACCGGGGGGCTGGCGTCGCGCTCGCTTCCGACCTCTCCCGTGCGCGAGACATCAACCACAACGGGGCCTTGGACGCGATCTTCATGTGGGTCAACGACATCGTCCCGGACTCGCAGGATGACATCCGGTACTTCACCGCGCTGGACGGTCTTGTGGAGTACGAGTACGTCGCGGAGACGACCTCGAACGATCCGTTCGTCCCCTACATGATCCTCCACGACCCGAGCGGCGATGGAAGCTACTCCGAGGCTTCGCGGGAGTTCACGAACCAGGTGGAGGTCTCCTGGAGCCTCCAGCGCGGGCGGACGACCACGACGGACTGGGAGGTCAAGGTCTTCCTGGGCCAGGGGGGGAGCCAGTCCACGAGCTTCACCTCCACGCGGAGCGGGTCCGTCGTGACGACCCAGATCGTCGGGCAGGGTCAGTCCTCCTCGAAGAACTCGGGGGATCCAAGGCAGATCGGGCCCGGGTACGGCGATGTGATCCTGGGGCAGAACTGGACGACCACCTACAGGTTCTTCCGCCGGACTGTCGACCTCTACGGGGTCCGTTCTTCCTCGCCCTATGAGGAGCGCCACGTGCAGCTGGAGGGCTACGAGACGATCACGGTGGGTCTGTTCCGGGACGCCGGGGACCCGCGATACGCGGCGGCCTTCGCCCTGGACCTCGGATTCAACAACACCCGTCCTTCGGACCCGACCCTCGCGGAGTGGAAGTGGAACGAGGCCTATCACACCGGGGAGGCGCGCGGACCGGTGAGCCAGGCCAATGGGACGACGACCACACGGGCCGTGGACTGGGTCGTCGAGATGAGCCACGAGACCTACACCACCCTCGAGGTCGAGCTCAGCCTCGGCCTCGGCGAGTTCGTCAGCCTCGGGGGCATCGGAGGCCATGCGCGCTCCGGCGTCCGCACCACGTTTGCCTTGGGCCAGAGCGCGGGGAACGCCGCCCAGGTGTTCCAGTCGATGACCTACGTCCTCGCGGACGCCGACACCTCCGCGGACGCAGGCGGGGACACCCTCCGCTCGGAGGTCTGGGTGGACAGGGCGTTCGGAACATGGCACTTCTGGACGGACGAGAGCCGGTCCTTCACTTCGGGCCCCCACGAGCCGTGGACGGGGAAGGCGGACACGATGCCGCCGCGGCTGCACAGCGTGACCGTCGACTCGAACGTGATCACTTACCGGGCCGGGGCTCCGAACGCCCCGGACTTCCGGCTGGCGGTGAACGGCTTGGAGGACGCCGCCGGGATCCGGAACGCGACCGTCGTGTTCCGGCGGGACGACCCCTTCGCGGTGAGCGGGGACGCGGAGAAGCGCGTCGAGTTCATCCCGTCGGGCGACCCGAGGACGCTCACGGTCTGGAGCCCCGAGACGCGGCCGAGCGTCCAGGGCCTGCAGGGGACCTACATTGTGGACGTGTGGGCGAACGACACGGAGGGGAACATGGCGTACCACGAGAACGTGGGCGTGCTCACCGTGTTCGAGCACGATGTCGTGGAGGGGGCGGAGACAAAAGTACCCTGCACTCAAGATGAACCCCTCCGGAGAGGTCTCGGCAAGAGTGTCGAGTTTAACCTCGACGCCGACAACAGAAACGACCTCATCCTAAACATCACGACAGACTTGGACCTGTCGGATTGCAGCACGAGCGTGGTCCAGTACAACGTGTCGAACCCTTCGGGCCGCTCCCTGTTCGGCCTCAATGACAGCATCGGAGCCTCCCTCGGCGTCGTCATGCAGATCGAGGCGAGCCGGAACCTGGACGACGCGATCCTCTACGTGGAGATCTGCATTTCGTACGACGAACGGGACATCCCCAAGGATGGGGCGGGCAACCCCCTCATCGACGTCAGTGACCTCGAGATCCGCTGGTTCAACGAGTCCAGCGGGCTGTGGGAGGGCCTACCACGGCCGCGGCCCGTGGACAGCGTGAACCGCATCGTGTGCGGCATCTCCACGCACTTCTCCTTCTACGGCCCCCTGGGGAACTGGCTCCCCATCGCGGTCTTCGGGTTCGCCTCGGCCACCGTCGTGGAGGGCATACCCCTGTCCGTGGACGGCGGGGCCTCCTTCGACCTCGACGGGGTGGTCGTCGCCCACGCCTGGGACTTCGGGGACGGGTCGCCGCCGGCGGCGGGCGCGGCCGCCTCCCACGCCTACGGCGACGACGGGACCTACGTGGTCACCCTCACGGTCACGGACAACCGCGGGGCATATGGATCGGCCTCCGCTGCGGTCACCGTTTCCAACGCGCCGCCCTCCGCGGCCTTCACCCTCCTCCCTGCGGGGCCGGAGGGGACCGCGCTGACCCTGGGGGTCCAGGCGACGGATCCGGGGAGCGACGACCTCACCCTCGCGTGGGACTTCGGGGACGGGACGCCGGGGACCGCCGCCACCCGATACAACGACGAGCCGGCGAACACCCCGGACCCCCTCCCCAGCCCCGTCGGCACGTTCCCGTTCCTCGTGCAGGAGGCGCAGGCGCACGCCTACGGGGACAACGGCCTCTACCACGCGCGGGTGACCGTGACGGACGACGACGGTGGCACCGCGGTGATCGAAGGCGACGTGATCGTGGCCAACGCCCCGCCCTCCGTCGTCCTCTCCACCACGGCGGCCACCGTGCTCGAAGGCACGGTCCTCGCCCTCTCCGCAAACACCACCGACCCCGGTAGCGACGATATCACCCTCGAATGGGACTGGGGGGACGGCGGGCAGGATGGGAGCACGGAGCACAACGACCCGACCGGAATCCCGGACCCGCCGCAGAGCCCGTGGGGGACGTTCCCCGTCGCGTTCATGGATGCGCGGGCGCACGCCTACGGGGACGACGTGACGCTCGCCGTCACCCTCGCCGTGACCGACGACGATGGTGCCCGCGTCGTACTCACGGTGGGCGTCGTCGTCACGAACGAGGCTCCGCAGGTCACCGCCACGGTAGGCGGCGGGGACGAGGGCTCTCCGCTCCCCTTCACCGCCACGGCGACCGACCCGGGCAGCGACGACCTCGCGTTCGCCTGGGAGTGGGGCGACGGCGCAACGGAGTCCCGCACCCACTTCAACGACGGCGTCGGGCCGGACCCGTTCCCCTCCCCCGGTGGGACGTTCCCGTTCACCGCCGCGGACTCGGGGACGCACACCTGGGGGGACGACGGGACGTACGGGGTCACCCTGACCGTGTCCGACGACGACGGTGGCGCCGCGACGCTGACGCAGAGCGTCCTCGTGGTCAACGTGCCTCCGTCTGTCTCGGTTGGGCTGGACGCCGCGGCGTACGCGGAGGCGGATCCCACGGCGGCCACCGCGGACTTCCTCGACCCGGGGAGCGACGACGTGACGCTCTCCTGGTCCTGGGCCTACGGGCCTTCGAGATCAACGGTCTTCTTCAACGACGGTCTCGGACCGGACCCGCCCCAGTCCCCGTGGGGCACCTTCCCCTTCGCGGGGACGGACGCCATGAGCCACACCTACGGGGACAACGGAGATTTCCTCCTCACTGTGCGCGCGTGCGATGATGATGGGGGATGCGGCGAAACCTTTGCGGTCGTCGTCGTGGAGAACGTGGACCCGGAGATCCTCGACGTCCAGGCCTACGCCCTCGCCGACCTCACCCTCCGCGTGGCCGGGGAGAAGTGGCACGACGTGCGGCTCGATGTCGTGGACGTGCGCGGGGTCACCGCCACGGCGTCCGTGGTCCGCGAACCCGGGTCCCCGGACGAGCAGTCCGCCACGGTCCCCGATATCCGGTTCAGCGTCCTGGGGGACGGGCGGATCGTGGTGTCCTATACCCCCTTGGACGACCCGCCCAACGGGAACCCGAACGGGGGCTCCCCGGTCCAGGTGACCGTGGCGTTCGAGGACGGAACCTCGGTGGACCTCCACCACAACTTCAACGCCCGCCAGCCGGGCACGTGGACCTGGACGATCGACGACTTGCGCGCCCAGCTTCCCGGCCTGCCCCTCCACTTCGAGGTGACGGGAGCGGACATCGGGAGCGATGACCTCACTTTCGCCATCGAGTTCGGGGACGGGGCGTCGTTCACCGCCACGGCGTTCAACGACGGCCTCGGCCCGGACCCCTCCCCCTCCCCCGCGGTGAACCCCATCACCGCCACGACGACGACCGCCCACGCCTACGCGGCGGCGGGGACGTACACGATCCAGGTGACCCTGACGGACGACGACGGGGGCACGGTCGCGGTGACCGTCGCCGCGTTCCTCTAGGGGGGAACACGATGACCTCGCCCTCCCCCGCCCCCTCCCCGAAAGGGGCCGCAAGGTTCATGGAAGAGCGGGACTCTCGGCCGCCGATGCGGCCCGCGCTCCTCGCCGCCCTCCTCCTGGCGGCGACCCTTGGACCCGCCACCCTGTTCCTGCCTCCCCGCGCCTCCGCCTCCCCCTACACGTGGAGCCCGCCGGAGCTCGTGGACATTAGCGGGGTGATCGACCAGGTGTCCCTCGCCCTCGACGCGGACGGGAACCCGCACATCGCGTACTACGACGCCTTCGCGGACGACCTGCGGTACGCCCATTGGAACGGGACCGCGTGGGTCCTGGAGGACGTGGATACGGCGGGCGACGTGGGGAGTTCCCCCACAATCCTGGTAGACTCCACGGATAGGGCTCACGTCGTGTACGTCGATGTTGCGGGAAGGGTCCTTAAGCATGGGGTACGCGACGTGGGTTGGCAGACGCAAGTCATTGACTCCGTTGGTTTCGTCGTGGAGGGATCTGCGTCCGCGGGACAGGCGACCGACGGAGCTCTGCACGCATGTTACTACAACAACGACTTCGGCGCCTTGAGGCACGCGTGGCTTAGCGGGGGCGTTTGGTTGAACGAGACCGTGGAGGGGGGCGCATCGGGCCTCGGATCGGACTGCTCCGTCGCCCTCGACTCGGCAGGCAATCCCCGCATCAGCTACCGGGGGAACACGGGACAGCTGCGCTACGCCGCCTGGAACGGGACCGCGTGGAACCTCACCACGGTGGACGCCGTGGACGGCGTGAGCGGCTGGACCTCACTCGCCCTGAACGCGTCGGGGAACCCCTACATCTCCTACTTGACCGGCGCCTCGGAGGGGAAGATCGTCTACCACGACGGGACCGCGTGGCGGACCCTGGTCGCGCCGAGCAACGCCCACTTCTCCCCCTCCATCGCCTTCGACGCCCAGGACCGCCTCCACGCCCCCACCTGGGGCTTCAGCGGCCCCCCGCTCTTCGTCCCGGGCTTCTTCAACTACAGCGTCTGGAACGGGGCGTGGACGAACGAGACGTTCCCGGAGAAGTTCCTCGACGCCACCGACCTCGCCCTCGACTCGGCGGGTGACCCCCACCTCGCCTGGGCCGTGGACGGAGACCTCTATTACGCGCGGGCGTACGCGCAGCCGCAGCGTCCATCCTCGCCCCGGGCCCTCGCCGCCCTCGGGGGGAACGCGCAGGTCTCCCTCACCTGGACCGCACCGTCCTGGGACGGCGGCTCCCCGGTCACGAACTTCCGGGTTTACCGCGGCACCGCCCCGAACCCCACGACCGTGCTGACCATCCTGGGGAACGTGACGACGTACTCGGACACGACGGTGACGAACGGCGTCCCGTACTACTACGCGATCACCGCCGTGAACGCCGTCGGCGAGGGACCCCCATCGAACGAGGCCATCGCCGTCCCCTCCGGCCCGGGCGACGACCCGCCGACGTGCGCGATCACCTTCCCCGCGGGAGGGACCGTCTCCGGGGCCGTGGCCATCCGTGGGACCGCGACGGACCCGGAGAACTCCCTCGACCGCGCCGAAGTCCGCATCGACGGAGGGGCCTGGAACACCGCCACGGGCACCTCCTCCTGGACCCACGTGTGGAACTCCTCCACTGTGCCCGACGGCACCCACACAATCCAGGCCCGGGCGCATGATGGGGCCCAATACTCTACGTTGTGCTCCGTGGCGGTGACGACGGACAACGGGGTCGTCGGGCCCAACGGCGGGGACGGGGACTTCCTCCGCGATTATGGTTGGATCATCGCCC
>Ga0209342_10000428_pt1 | contig 48418 bp, 65 predicted proteins | sample RifCSP16_2_FD_184023 | JGI IMG/M metagenome (GOLD analysis project Ga0209342, IMG submission 184023) | Soil microbial communities from Rifle, Colorado - Rifle CSP2_sed 16_2 (SPAdes) (version 2) | ecosystem: Environmental > Terrestrial > Deep subsurface > Rock core/Sediment | place: Rifle...
CGCAGGCAGATGAAGCAAAAACCGCTTTGCCGCTACCGGCTAAAACCAACAGTTATTTACCGGGTCGAAATTTACAGCAAATTTTGAATTTGAGCAAAATCATTGTGAATGGCGCGGCAAAGAGGCTGAGTATTGAAGGCGCATCGAATCTGATGTGACTTGCGGTTCCAAAATGCGCCCGAAAAGTGCGCATTTCAAAATCCATCGCCGATACCACGCGACCAGAATCGATCCTCATGTCGATTCACGCCCAAGCGTCCAGTCTGAAAATGACCCGATTGATTCTACCCCTTCATGTAAATCCCCAAGTCATACGCAATAATCTTGGTTTTATGTCGAGTTTTGCGTATGATCTGGGAATGGCTTCCCTTGAACAATTTGTCGATGACCGACTTATCCACGGTCGCGCCCACTTCTCCCGCGAAGAGGCGCTGACCGCGCTCGACCAGAAGCCGGAAGCTCTGGCTGCCGCCATTACTCGTCTGATGAAGAAACACAGACTAGCGAGTCCACGCCACGGCTTCTATCTCATCCTGCGTCCCGAAGACCAGATTGCTGGTGCCCCCGACCCTGTGCGCTGGATCGATCCATTGATGAAGCACCAAGGACTCGACTACCGCATCTCACTGCTGCGTGCGGCGGCCTTCCACGGCTCATCGCACCAGGCAGCCATGGTCTTCCAGGTGGTCGTGCCCAAGCAGTTGCGCGACTTCGAAATTGGCCGCCACCGCCTCCAGTTCATCTACCAGACACCCAAGGTCTTCGCGCGGGTCAATCAGACCGATCACCTCGACGAGATGAAGAGCGATGCCGGCTTCGCCAAGGTGGCCGGTGTCGAGCTGACGCTGCTGGACTGCGCCCGCTACTTTCACAAGGCGGCAGGCATCAATGGCGTCGCGCAGATCGCAAAGGACATCGGCGCCAAGGCCGATCCGCGCGCGCTCGCGAAGGCCGCCACCGCCTACGAGAACTCGTCCGTGCGTCGGTTGGGCTACCTGCTCGACCATGCGGGTCACGTGCGCCAAGCCAATGCGCTGGAACCCTTCGTCAAGAAGGCTAAAACGGCGGTGCCACTGGACCCTTCTGTCAAACCTCTGATCGAGTCTCTTGACGAACTTCACGAAAAAAACGCCAAGTGGAAGCTCGTGATCAATGAACCCGTGGAGATCGATTTTTGATTCCCAGCTCATACATCCAGGCCTGGAGCGTGAAGGCACCCTGGCCCGGTGCGCGGCAGGTCGAACAGGACCTGATCATCTGCCGCGCGCTGTGCGACCTGTTCAATGCGCCGGCACTGAACGGCAAGATCGCCTTCCGTGGCGGCACCGCCATCAACAAGCTGTTGTTCAAGCAACCACTGCGCTATTCGGAAGACATCGACCTCGTGCAGACACAGGCCGAGCCCATCGGCACGACGGTCGATGCGATCCGAGATGCCTTGTCATGGCTCGGCAAGTGCAACCGGGAGCAGGCCGGGCACTCGATGCATCTGGTGTTCAAGTTCAGGCCCGAGGCCGATGCACAGGCGACGCTGAAGCTCAAGGTCGAGATCAACACCCGCGAACACGGCAGCCTGTTCGGCATCAAGCCGTATCCCTTCGCGGTGGAAAGCGACTGGTATCAGGGCAAGACCCAGATTGCGTCATTCGAGCCAGAAGAACTGTTCGGCACCAAGCTGCGCGCGCTGCTACAGCGGCGCAAGAACCGCGATCTGTTCGATCTGCATCACGGACTTGAACAACTCGCGCTGGATACAGGCAAGCTCATCGCGTGCTTCGATTATTACCTGACACTCGAAGGCAATCTGATCACTCGCGCCGTGGCCGAGCAGCGCATGCTGGAAAAACTCACGCGCAGCCTGACCGAGGACATCGCGCCGTTGCTTCCAGCCGGTGTCCGTTTCAATGACGACGATGCGATGCAGGCCTTCGAGCGAGTCTGGAAGGAGCTGATCGCACTCATCAAAGGCGATGCGTGGAAGCTGACCGACAAAGTGCTCGATGATCTGCGAACAAAGAAATATCCCGGCCTGCTGAGCCGATAGTGGAGACGCCATAAATCTGGTGAACCTGACAATTTCGCTTTTCCGGTCTTGCGACAATGTGACCAAAAAAACAGTGCGATGGCATGTAAAGCAAATCGGACAAATCCTGTGGCATCGAACGCTGGCGCAGCCATCATTTTTCTCCCTGATGATACAAAACCCGCCTTCGGCTAACTCAACAACAAGTTCGGTGTTATGTCCGGCGAGAGTGACATAAAAACGCGCTTGCCTGACCACCCCTGACGCGCAGTTTAGCCCTGTCTATAACAATGTCATGGGTAGCTGACGAAGGGCAATGAATAGCGGACAAACTGGAACTTTCAGTTGCAGCAGGCTCAATCGGGAGATAGGCCGAATGTCAGTCCTTCTCCAGCGCCGTCTGTTGTATCCTGATCAACTCGGCGATACCGTCTTTCGCCAGTTCCAGCAGGATATCCATCTCTTCACGGCTGAAGGCATGCCCTTCCGCAGTACCCTGCACTTCGACGAAATGTCCGCTGCCCAGCATCACCACATTCATGTCGGTATCGCATTCGGAGTCTTCCAGGTAATCCAGATCCAGCACCGGCGTGCCATGGTGGATCCCGACGGAGATCGCGGCGATGTAATCCCTGAGCGGGGATTCCTTGATCAGACCCTTGCTGAGCAATTCTCTGACCGCATCGTACAGCGCCACGAAAGCGCCGGTGATGCTGGCGGTGCGGGTGCCGCCGTCGGCCTGGATCACGTCGCAATCGATCTGGATGGTGCGCTCACCCAGTTTCTTCAGATCGACCACGGCGCGCAGGCTGCGTCCGATCAACCGCTGGATTTCCTGGGTGCGGCCGGATTGCTTGCCCTTGGCGGCTTCGCGGTTCATGCGCTCGCCGGTGGAGCGCGGCAACATGCCATATTCCGCCGTGACCCAGCCTTCGCCGCTGCCTTTTTTATGCAGCGGCACGCGTTCTTCGACACTGGCGGTGCAGATGACTCTGGTGTCGCCGCACTCGATCAGCACCGAGCCCTCGGCATGTTTGATATAGCTGCGGGTGATGCGTATCTCACGCAACTGGTTGGGCAATCTTTGGCTGGGGCGCATGACTGATATTCTAAAAAATGAAGGATATAGGGCGGTTAAATATTATGAGATTGCCAGGATGCGGCAAACCGGCTTGGCGGTATCGTGAGCAATTTCCCCGCGACCCCAACGCATCACCGCGCCGGTGATGTTGTCCGAACGCCCGCTTTCGCGCTCCAGGGCACGCGTAATCAGATCATCCAGCGCAGCCGGCACCTGACGAGAGGAGAAAGATTCGACCAGTTCCTTGTCGGTGAACGGTCCCCACAGACCATCGCTGGCGAGCAACAGGATATCGCCGGATTGTAGCGCAAGCGGCCCGCCCGGCTCCATATAATATATGTCGTCGGAACCGCCCAGACAATTGGTGATCTGGTTGCGATGCGGGTGGACACGCGCCTCTGCGGCGCTGATCACGCCAGAATCGAGCCACTGTGACACCACCGAGTGGTCGCGCGTCCTGGTCAGCACAGCGCCATCGCGCAGCAGGTAGAGACGGGAATCTCCGGCGTACCCCCAGTACAATTTTTCGTCCTGTACCAGAGCGGCCACGCACGTCGATCCCGGAAAACCACCCAATCCCATTTCGTGTGAGAAATCCACGATGCGTTGGTGTGCGATCCTCATGGTATCAGCAAGAAACTTCATCGGATCCGAAATATGCGGTTGCGTGTGCTGGCAAAACGAATTGACGAACGTATCGATGATCGCCCCCGCAGCCAACTCGCCTTTCAGGTGCCCGCCCATGCCATCCGCCAGCACCAATAACAAAGCGTCGCTGCTGTAGGCATAAGCGACACGATCCTGATTGAATTTGCGATTGCCGATGTGACTGGCCTGGTGTATCGAGAAGTTCATGGGAGTACGGGCTGCATCCGATAATTCTACAGGGTGCAATCGTAATATAATGCGCCGCTCCAGCACAGCTTTTTATTCGAGGGTCTTTTACGATGATTCTGAGCATGACCGGCTATGCCACCGCCAGCGCCGAACTCGACAGCGGTTCATTGACGCTGGAACTGCGCGCCGTAAACCATCGCTATCTCGACATTCAGTTGCGCATGGCCGATGAGTTGCGCGGCTTCGAGGGCATGCTGCGCGAAGCAATCACAGCGCAGTTGCAGCGCGGCAAGGTGGAGTGCCGCATCAACTATGCCGCGCGATCCGCGCAAACCGCCGCCGCACTGAATCGCGATTTGCTGCAACAGCTCGCCGCGTGGAACAAGGAAGTACAGGCGGCGCTGCCGGATGCGTGTTCCCTGAGCGTGGCCGATGTGCTGCGCTGGAACGGTGTGCTGGAATCGCCCGGCGCTTCTGCCGACGAGCTGCGCGCCACCCTGCTCGACTTGCTGCAAACCGTGTTGCAGGAATTTTCCGCCGCGCGTGCCCGCGAAGGCGAAAAAACCAGGGAGTTTCTGCTGCAGCGCGTGGAGAAGATCGAGGCGCTGCGCAACGGCGTGATGCCGCATGTGCCTGCCGCGATCGCCGCCTATGAGCAAAAGCTCACCGCACGCCTGCGCGAGGCGGTGAAGAATGCCCCGGCGCAGGATGCCGGGACACAGGGTATCAGCGACGAGCGCATCCGCCAGGAGATCACGTTATTCGCCGGCAAGATCGACGTGGATGAGGAACTGTCCCGGCTTGCCAGCCATCTCACCGAAATGCGCCGCATCCTCGCCCACGGTGGCGCGGTTGGCAAGCGGCTGGATTTTTTGATGCAGGAACTGAACCGGGAAGCCAACACGCTCGGCTCAAAATCGGTAGACGCGGAAGTATCGCGCAGCGCGATGGAAATGAAGATCCTGATCGAGCAGATGCGCGAACAAATTCAAAACCTGGAATAAACCAGGAAAAACCAATAGGCGATTTATCGTGGAGAATTCGCTCAAAACCAAGATCCCTCACGGAGCCTGCCCTGAGCGAAGTCGTAGGGTTCGAGATGACAACGTCCTGTCATTTCGACCGAAGGGAGAAATCTTTCTTCGTTCATGCACTCGTGCGATCTAATGGATTATTTGGAGTAAATCATGTCGGGAAATCTGTTTGTCATAAGCGCGCCATCCGGTGCGGGGAAAACCAGCCTGGTGCAAGCCCTGCTCAACATCAATCCGCAAATCGACATGTCGGTCTCCTACACCACGCGCGATCCCCGTCCCGGCGAGCATGACGGCAAGGATTATCATTTCGTCAGCCGCGAGACTTTTCTTGCCATGGCGAAGCGCGGCGAGTTTCTGGAAAGCGCCGAGGTCTATGGCAATCTTTACGGGACTTCACAAACCTGGATCAACCACGAAAACACCCGGGGACGGGACATTCTGCTGGAGATCGACTGGCAAGGCGCGGCGCAGATTCGCGGCCTGTTTCCCGAATGCATCAGCGTGTTCATCCTTCCCCCGTCGCTGAAAGCGCTGGAGGAACGCCTGAAAAAGCGCGGCAAGGACAATGATGCGGTGATCGCCAAGCGCATTGCAGCAGTTCGGCAGGATGTCGCCCATGTCGCCGAGTTCGATTATGTTATCATCAACGACAACCTGAACGAGGCCTTGCGCGAACTCAATTCGGTGGTGCTTTCCGCCAAGCTGCGCTGCGCGAGGCAATTGGCCCGACATCAGGATTTGATCAACCAATTACAGAACCCGGAGTAAATCATGGCACGCATTACCGTTGAAGAATGTCTGACGCAGATACCGAACCGCTTCGAACTGACACTGGTCGCCGCATATCGCGCCCGCCAGTTGTCCAATGGCGCAACTCACCTGGTGGAAAACAGCAAGGACAAGCCTACCGTCATCGCGCTGCGTGAAATCAGCGAAGGCAAGGTGGGCAAGGAAATACTCAATCGCGGCCAGGCTTAATAAACGTGATTACAAATGGCCGATGCAGATCTACTGATAGAGGAGCTCTCCGCCTACCTTAAGCCGAAGGATGTTGAACACGTCCGTGTGGCGTTCGAATTCAGCCGTGCCGCGCATCAAGGCCAGATGCGCCAGTCCGGCGATCCATATATCTCCCATCCGATCGCCGTTGCGCGCATCCTGGCCCCGCTTCACATCGATGTGCAGGCGATCATCGCCGCACTATTGCACGACGTGGTGGAAGACACCGAGGTCACCACCGGACAGGTCGCGGAAAAATTCGGCAAGCCGGTTGCAGAACTGGTCGAGGGGCTGAGCAAGCTGGACAGGATCCAGTTCGAGACCCGCGAAGATGCCCAGGCGGAGAACTTTCGCAAGATGCTGCTGGCAATGGCGCGCGACGTGCGCGTCATTCTCATCAAGCTGGCCGACCGGTTGCATAACATGCGCACGCTGGAATCCATGGCACTCGGCAAACGCGAGCGCATCGCCCGCGAGACCATGGAAATCTACGCGCCGATCGCCAACCGGCTGGGCCTGAACGACATCTACCGGGAATTGCAGGATTTAGGTTTCAAGCATTTGCATCCCAACCGCTATGCGGTGCTGTCCAAGGCGCTCAAAGTCGCGCGGGGCAATCGCCGCGAAGTGCTCGGCAAGATACTCGACACAATACGCCAACGGCTCGCCGAACATCACATCGAGGCGGAAGTCACAGGCCGCGAAAAGAACATTTACAGCATCTACAAGAAGATGCAGAGCAAATCACTGGCCTTTGCCGAGGTGCTGGATATATACGGCTTTCGTGTATTGGTGAATGATTTTGCTTCCTGCTATGTGGCGATGGGCGTGCTGCATGGTTTGTATAAACCGATCCCGGGCAAGTTCAAGGATTACATCGCCATCCCAAAAGTGAACGGTTACCAATCGCTGCACACCACGCTGTTCGGTCCTTTTGGCACGCCTATCGAGATCCAGATACGCACCCACGATATGCACCGGATCGCCGAAGCCGGTGTCGCCTCGCACTGGCTGTACAAGAGCAGTCACGATTCGATCAACGACCTGCACAAAAAGACCCATCAATGGCTGCAGGATCTGCTGGAAAGCCTGAGCCAAAGCAGCGATTCCTCGGAATTTCTGGAGCACCTCAAAGTGGATCTGTTCCCCGATGAAGTGTATGTGTTCACGCCCAAAGGCAGGATACTTTCGCTGCCGCGCGGCGCGACAGGGGTGGACTTTGCCTATAGCGTCCATACCGACATCGGCAACCGCTGCATCGCCGTGAAGGTGAACCATGAGTTGGTGCCATTGCGCACCGAGCTCAGGAATGGCGATCTCGTGGAAGTGGTCACCGCATCACACGCCAAACCCAATCCGGCCTGGCTGAGTTTTGTTGCCACCAGCAAAGCGCGCAGCAACATCCGGCATTTTCTCAAGACCACGCTGTCGGGTGAATCCGCCCAACTCGGTGAACGTCTGCTCAACCAGGCTCTGCTTGCGCTGGGCGTCAAACCGCAGGACATGGATGAGGCGCACTGGAACAAGTTGCTCAGGGATACCGGCGCGAAAACACGCCAGGATATTCTCGCCGACATCGGACTGGGTCGCCGCCTCAACCTGGTTGTGGCGCGGCAACTGGCCAGCGTCGGCGAGAAGGTGTCGAATGAAGCTGCGGCTACCCCACCTATCACGATACAAGGCACGGAAGGTATGGCAGTGCAGTTCGCGCAGTGCTGCCGGCCGATTCCTGGCGACCCGATCATAGGCGTGATCAAGAGCGGGCAGGGACTGATCGTGCATACCCACGACTGCCCGACCTTGCGCCGGGGACGCAGCGGCAACGAGCAATGGCTGGATGTGGTGTGGGACAAGAACATCAACCGCCCTTTCGATGTCAGCATCAAGTTGCTGGCTGCCAATCAGCGCGGCGTGCTGGCAAAAGTCGCCGCCGCGATCGCAGAAGCAGAGGCCAACATCGAGAACATCAGCTTCACCCCTGAAGGCGAATACACTGCCCTGCAATTCACGCTGGAAGTGAATAACCGCCTGCATCTCGCCAATGTCATGCGCAGTTTGCGCAGGATACAACAAGTGGTGCGAATCATCCGGGTGAAAAACGCGCCCGGCTGACATGTGCCCGTCTGACATGCATCATGCAGTGCTGTTTTCAGGATATAATTTCCCCGCGTGTATCCGGTCAGGGAAGGTTTTGCAGCGCCGGCAAGGATTCCCCAGGAGTGATGTATGAACCTCAGTAACCGCCTGATCCCCGCCATTTGTTTATTATTTCTGTTTGGCTGCGCCGCAAAAAAACAACCCGGTGCTGATAGCCCATCAGCAAATGCCGCTGATTCCCAGCCGGCCAGGATTCAAAAGACGCCCGCCAAAAATATAAAGCCGGGTAATGAAGTCAGCGCAGTTCCGGCAGCCAGGAACAAACCTGATGGCAAAACTTCCGCTGCTCTGCCGACAGGCAGCAAGCTTGATGGCAAAATTGTCGGAACTCCGGCACCCAGGAGTAAATTTGCCAAACTGCGGCTTGGCATGTCAAAAAAACAGGTGGAAAAACTGATAGGAAAGCCTTCTGTGGAAAAATCCATCAAACCGGAGAAGACCTGGACCCCGTCTTATTTCAACAAGGACACTCCCCGCATTGAGGCCACCTACAAGCGTGAGGGACAACTTACTTTTGCAGGCACTGACAGCAGTGGAATATTGATCAGCATCGTGGTTAATCCCAAGCAGAGCGGCGGCCAGTGAACCATTGTGCGGCAGCTCAATAACCGGCGGGCAACACAAGTTATCCTTAAAGCCGTAGTTGAACCACGAAGGGCACGAAGAACGCGAAGAAAAACAATGCACCGCACAGAATACGAGCATCACCATGCCGGTGAGCTTCCAATATCACGCAACGCCATGAAAAATCTTCGTGATCTCCGTATTCTTCATGGTGAACTGAGTTTTTCAGGGTTATTCCATTTCCCGATCAATAGTGCAATATCGTAGGGCGGGCTATGCCCGCCGGATCAGGTTGTCGGGCACAGCCCGACCTACAGATTGCTTTACTTTTAACTTGTATTCCCCGCAGTCTTGCTGCGGGGACAGCGCAGGCTGAAATAAAAAAATGGAAGTGATGTAGCCCGGATGTAGTGCAGCGAAATCCGGGGTTTGGCGGGCGTGGCCGAAGCCTGTCCTGAGCCTGTCGAAGGGTTCCCCCGGATTCCATTGCATTCCATCCGGGCTACGCCCGCTCAAGTTTTTCCGATACCCCGCGCTCTTGGCGCGGGGTAGTTCATTCAACCCAGATTGTCCATTAGGCAGAAATTCCACCCCAACCCCTCCCAACCTCCCCTTGTCAGGGGAGGGGCAGACCGGGCACTCCCCCTGACAAGGGGGAGCTGGAGGGGGTTTCGCGGCTAATGGATTATCTGGGTTCAATAGATGTATCGGCACAGTTTTCAGAAATTCCCATATTCACCTCCATAGTGCCGCAATAATTCAAGCATGGCGGACGCCTTATCCAGGGTTTCCTGATACTCCGCTTTCTCGTCTGAATCCGCTACGATGCCACCGCCCGCCCAGCCGCGTATTTCTCCGCCGGAATACACCAGCGTGCGAATCGCGATATTGGTGTCCATGTTGCCGTCGAAGCCGACATAGCCGATGGCTCCGCAGTAAACTCCGCGCCTGTTCGGCTCCAGCTGTTCGATGATCTGCATCGCGCGCAGTTTGGGTGCTCCGGTGACGGAGCCGCCCGGAAAACAATCGCGCAGCACGTCCAGTGCATCGCGCCCTGCTGCGAGCCGACCTTCCACCGTGCTGACCAGATGATGCACATTGGCAAAACTTTCCACCTCGAACAATTTCGGCGCGCGCACCGAGCCGGGCACGCAGCTTTTTCCCAGATCGCTGCGCAGCAAGTCAACGATCATCAGATTCTCCGCTCGATCTTTGGGATGATTACGCAGTTCATCGGCAAGATGCCTGTCCTGTTGCGCATCGCTGCTGCGCGGACGTGTGCCTTTGATGGGTCTGGTTTCCACCGCACCGCTTTGCACGCTGATGAAGCGTTCCGGCGAGTTGCACAGGATCTGGGCTTGCGGCAGGTTCAGAAAGGCCGCATAAGGTGCGGGATTCAGGCTGCGCAACCTCAGGTATGCTCCGAACGCATCACCCTCGGCCTTTGCGCTGAAGCGTTGCGCGAGATTGACCTGATAGCAATCACCCGATTGCAAGTAATCCCGAACTTTCGAAAAAGCAGCCGCATAACTGTCCGGCGAGAAATTTGAAGCTATGTGCCCATGCACCCGGAAAGAATCGGAAGGAAAATCCGGTTTGCTTTGCAGGCGGCGCAATATCCGAGGCAACAATTCCGCTGTCCCGGCAAAGCGTTGCTGTGACACCAGGCGCGCGCTTTGCTGCCGATGATCCAGTACCACAGCCCAATCATAGATACCGACAGCCATGTCCGGCAAATGTTCTGTTGCATGCGCGATGTCCGGCAGGGTCATCATCCGGCGCGCCAGGTCATAGCTCCAATAGCCTAGCGCGCCGCCGGCGAAGGGCACGTTCGCTATGGGCGCGACCTGATCACCCAATAGATTGCGCAACAAGACAAACGGGTCGCCATGCGCTTCTTCACCCAGCGCCAGCGTGCGCTGTGGCGCTGCGGTTACGATGTCATAGCGCGACATCCCGCAACTGTCCAACCACACCGCCCAAGGCAGATCAGCCAGCGCGGCGTAGTAGCCCGCAGCATCGGATTGGTAGGGCAGCTCGACCGAATAGAGGCTCATCGCTTAATCCTGTGTTGAACCCGAATTGTCAATTATCCTTGAAACCGCATTTGAACCACGAAGAACACGAAGACCGCGAAGAAGAACAACGGGTTATCCAAATAACTGGATTCACCTTTTGGGTGATCGTTTAATATCATGCAACTCCATGAAAAATCTTCGTGATCTCTGTGCACTTCGTGGTGAAGTGCTCTTTTTAGGATTATCAGTCCCTTATCGGTTAAATCTTCGCAATTTGTGACAATAATATATCGTAGATCAAGCACTGGCGCGGTTTTCCAAGTGAGTCTGAATCAGGTAATGTAGGGTGGAAAAGACGTAGCGTTTCCACCGATGGATTGTCTCTGAGGATTGGTGGATACGCGCTGCGCGCTTTATCCACCCTACATTTTTTGGTTCCGGCTCGCCCGGTTTGGGGAGGGAACGCCGTTGTCCGAAAAACTTTTCGGCCGGGCACCCACAGGAGCGCAACCGTTTCGACAGGATCAGGACAGGCTCGTTGCAACAAAGTCAGGCAATCTGCTATCGAGCAAGCTCGATGCGGAATTGACACCGCGATGGCTCTGGATCGCCCGGCTATAAAGCACGAACGGCCTAACGGGCAACCTGGGTTGAAGTCACAAAATTCAGGGGGCAACAAGCCCATCACAAGCCATCCGGTTTGTAATGAGGACACTTACCCGTACCAGCATAAGGCTGGTGAAACAAAAAGGCGCACGCACCAATTAGTGCGCCCAAAAAACCGAGATTACTGCGGCTAGCCCCGTACTGCCGAAGCATCTGGGGCTGCTGCCACAGCCAAAACCCGGATCAGTTCGGCTTGCCGATTCCCGGTGTAGGAAAAGGCCATGTTGCGGCCGGACGTACAGGTGCAGGAGCCGAAGGTGCTGGCATCGATGGCTTGGATACCATAGGTGCTGCCTTTTTAGCTGCTGGCTTTTTCTTGGCAGCCGGCTTTTTAGCTGCTGGCTTTTTGGCTGCTGCCTTTTTAGCTGCTGGCTTTTTCTTGGCAGCCGGCTTTTTAGCTGCTGGCTTTTTGGCTGCTGCCTTTTTAGCTGCTGGCTTTTTCTTGGCAACGGCTTTTTTAGCTGCTGCCTTTTTCTTGGCAACGGCTTTTTTAGCTGCCGGCTTTTTAGCTGCTGCCTTTTTAGCTGCCGGCTTTTTCTTGGCAACGGCTTTCTTTGCTGCTGGTTTCTTCGCCGCTACTTTTTTAGCTGCCGGTTTCTTGGCTGCTGCTTTCTTTGCTGCTGGTTTAGCTTTCTTCTTTGCTACCATTTTGGTTCTCCTTCAGTAAAGTTAAAAAAATAACACTTACTTCTACTGCACCCCCAGCCCGCGCTTGGTTTCAAGCGGGAGCCAAAGCCTATCCCCTAAGTCCCGTAGATCCCAGGACAGCGCGCCACCGGTTTGATATTCAGCGACACGGGTTTCAAAGAAATTCTATTTTTGAGATCGATCATTTCCGCCATCCACGGGAACGGATTGATTGCCCCTGGATATAGCGCATCCATACCGATCTTCTGGCAACGGCGTTTCATGGTCACGGCCCTGGCGCGGGAACGTGTCAGCTCTTTGCGGTACAACACACTGGTGCGCGCAACGTCATGCTCGCCGGAACGCATCAACCCCAACTCGGCCCGATCATGAATGTCTTTGATGTGCATCGTCCCGCGATGCGGCTGGCGGCGCATCAGCACCGAACCATTGCGGCAAATTACTTTGTATTGATCGAACGGACTGGAAGAAGAAGATGATGAGGATGGATGGGGAACATCGCTGGTAAGCACTGGAGAAGTTGGAACGCTATCGGTAGCGGCATGCTGCATGTACGAACTCCCTTTACTATGCTGTTGACCCGAAAAATCAAAAAACACTACATCTAGTAATTTTTCACAGCGACGGAGCTAATTGTAGTAGTTAACAAAAATATTGCAAGCGAAAAGTGAGATTTTTTTATCCGGCATTGCACCGGACAACTATCCGGTAAACAAATTTCAAGGCCGCACGTCGCGCATTACAAAAATCATGGGCCAACGAATTTTTCACCCGCCAGCCAAGCGCTGCATCCCGCCTTCCAACATCGTTCTGACCGGGTATTCCGCGGCGCAAACCGGCTACAGGCCTATGTTTTGCACAATCCGGCGAGGTAGCGCGCCCAATCGAAACAAGGGCCGGGGTCGGTCTTGCGCTGCGGCGCAATATCGTTGTGGCCGGCTATACCGCATATCGGGTAGGCTGCCCGCAACGCCACGGTCAGATGATTGAGCGCGTCATATTGCGCATCGGTGAACGGCACGGCATCGCTGCCCTCCAGCTCGATGCCGAGCGAAAAATCGTTGCAGCACGGCCTGCCCTGCCAGCGGGACTCTCCCGCATGCCAGGCCCGTTTCGTACAGGGAACGAACTGGATGATCCGCCCATCGCGGCGCACCAGGAAGTGCGACGATACCTTGATCCCGGCGATGGTCTGGTAATAGGGATGGGCCGTCACATCCAGCGTGTTGGTGAACAGCCGCAGCACACCATCGCCGCCAAACTCGTTAGGCGGCAGGCTGATGCTGTGTATCACCAGCAATTCGATGGGGCCGGCAGGGCGGTCATCACAGTTCGGCGACGGGATGTATTCGCCTCCGGCCAGCAAGCCCTGCGAGTCAATCCTCATCATCGTTTCCATGCGGGGCCTTGATGCCGAGCCGCTCCATGCGGTAGCGCATGGTGCGGAACGTCAGCCCCAGCAACTTGGCGGCCGCCGTGCGATTGAATCCGGTTTGTTCCAGGGCCTCCAGCAAGGCTTGCTTCTCGACATGATCCAGATATTTGGTCAAGGGATATTTACTGCTGAGGGATGCGTTATCAGGCTGACCGTGTTCCACCGGCACCAGCAACAGATCCTGAACCTCGATCACGCCGCCCGAACACAATGTCAGCGCCCGTTCAATGACGTTCTCCAGCTCGCGCACGTTACCGGGAAAACTATAATTCTGCAGGGCATGCAAAGCCGCTTCGGAAAATCGAACATTCGCATCGCCGCGTATGCGCTCCAGGATCCGTTGTGCGATGTCCGGTATATCCTCGCGCAGCTCGCGCAGCGCCGGCATCTGGATCGGGATCACATTCAGCCGGTAATAGAGATCCTGGCGAAATGCGCCTTGCCGCACCAGTTCGGCCAGATCCTGGTGTGTCGCGCTGATGATGCGCACATCCACCGGTTCCTCATTGGTGGCGCCGATCTTGCGCACCAGCTTTTCCTGTATCGCGCGCAACAACTTGACCTGCATCGCCAGCGGCAGATCCGCGACCTCATCCAGAAACAATGTCCCGCCATGCGCCGCCTGAAAAAAACCATCCCGGTCCTTGTCCGCCCCGGTGAAGGCACCCTTTTTGTAACCAAAGAATTCATTCTCCATCAGGTTGGCCGGGATCGCCCCGCAGTTCACCGCGATGAAGGGCTGGTCATGCCGCGCACCGCTTTGCACGATCAGCCGCGCAGCCAGCTCCTTGCCGCTGCCCGATTCGCCGCTGATATGAACCGGCGCCTGGCTGCGCGCCACCCGCGCGATCAGATCGCGCGCCTTCTGCATCGCAGGTCCGTGACCGAGCAGCATCCTGTCGCCGGGGGAAACCGCCTGCGGCAGGTTCAGTGCGGACTTCACCAGTGACCGCAACTGGTCGAGCAAGACCGGTTTCGCCAGGTAATCGAACGCTCCCGCCTTGAGCGCGGCTACGGCATTTTCCATGTTGCCATGCGCGGTGATCACCGCCACCGGCACATCCAGATTGTGCTGCGCGATATGCTGCACCACCTGCAAGCCATCGCCGTCAGGCAAACGCATGTCGGTCAGACACAGGTCATAACGGCGCGATGCCAGCTTCGCCAACGCCACACTTACGTTGCCGGCCTTGTCCACCTCCATCCCCATCTTGCGCAGCGCCAGTTCCAGCAACTCCAGGATATCCGGCTCATCGTCCACCAGCAGCACCGAGGGGCTTTTCGCCCGGTAGCTATCCGCCATATTCATGCCTCCCGTCATCGCGGCTCTCCAAACGTAATACGGAAGCAGGCACCCGGCTGTCTTCCGCCCGCATGATATTCCAGCAGCGCGCCATTCGCCTCGCATAACTCCTTGGCGATATACAGGCCCAGACCGGTACCGTCGGCCGCAGTGGTAAAGAACGGCTCGAACAACTTGCCCTGATGTTCAGCCGGGATGCCGGGGCCGTCATCCTGCACGTCCAGCACCGCACGCCCATTTGTCACACCCATCGTCAACATCAGGCTGCCGGGCAATTTACGGCCATAGCGCAGCGCATTGCGGCACAGATTCCACAATACCTGGCGCAAGTGACCGCGGTCAAAAGGAACATCAACACCCGGCACCGCCTCCAGCACCATCACACCCCGCTCCAGCCGTTCCGCCAGGCAGAACTCCTCCAGGAAGGCGCGCAGCATCACGTCCAGCTCGAACACTTCAGGCTGCGCGCGATCGCGCCGGTTCAACTGCATCACATCCTGCACGATCTGGTTGATGCGCCGGGTGTTATCCAGCACGATTTGCAGCAGGCGCTGCTGTTTGGCACTGCCCTGATCTTCCTGCAAGAGCTCCGTCGCATAACTGATTGCCGACAAGGGATTACGCACCTCGTGGGCGATATTCGCGGTCAGCCGCCCCAGCGCGGCCAGCTTGATCTGTTGCGCCGCGGCCCGCACACGCTGCATATCTTCCAGAAAAATCACCGCACCGTGCGCGGCATTGCGCTCGATCGGCACGAAGCGCAGCCTGGCTTGCAGTCCCTCATCCAACTGCAGGATATCCCGGCTGGCGCTTCCGGTCTGCTTCCACATCGCATATTCCCCGAACAGGATAGGAAGGGTTTCCGACAGGGGGCTTTCCTGACTGATACTCTTGTGCAGCAACCGCTCGGCACTGAGATTCATCTGCATGATCATGCCCTGCCCGTCCACCACCAGCACGCCATCCTGCATGTCGCGCATCACCAGACGATTCGCCTCGGACAGGCTGACCAGGTCGCGGCCGCGCCGTTGCGCCAGCTTCTGGCTTTCCACGGCATATTTCGCAAGCGTATGCGCCAGCCAGGCCACTGCAAAATAGGACATGCACAGCAATCCGACCTGGACATACTGCGCCGCATCGGCATTGTCATACAGCACGGCGTATGAATGCTCCAGCAGCGCAGCGATGCTGGCCAGTGAGGCAAAGAACAGCGTGATCCTGCCGCGGCTGATCATCCCCGCCGCCGCCAGCGAAACCAGCAGCAACAGCCCGACGTTGCTCTGAATCCCGCCGCTGGCATAGGAAAGCACCGTCAGCCCGGCGATGTCCCCGCCTATCTGGCCGGCCAGTTGCAGCGTGATACGCGGCCAGCGCAAGCGCAACAACACGAATGACACGATCACCGCCGCCAGATACGCCACGCTCGCGGCGAAGAACAGCATCAGGTGATAAGCGCCCAGCGACAGCGCTGAACCGAACACACCGGAGAGCAACACGAAGAAACCGGCCAGAGTCAGCCGGTACAGATTGAAATAAAGCAGCGGTCGCCAGAAATCGACGGGGGGAAATTCGGCGGCAGGCTTGTCGGTCATCACGCTCAATGCGCGCCCGCAGCAGAATTATTTTCGATGCGCATCACGATGTTCCACACTGCAAAAGTCCTGGCCGTCGGCCCGCACGCTCTCGCCCCTGGGCAAATGCACGCCGCAATGCGCGCAACGCACCATATCCTCTGCGGCGGCGCTCTTGTCCTGCCGGGGCACATTCCTGCGATAAGCCCTGAACAGCAGATAAACCACCGCCACGATGGCCAACAAAAACAGCAAACGGCTCATTCGAACAACCTCCGCGTCAAACATAGGACTAAGGCCCGAGGACTGGGGAAAACCCCCTCTAACTCCCCCTTGTCAGGGGGAGAACAGCTCCTCCCCTGATAAGGGAAGGTTGGGAGGGGTTGGTTTTACTCCGTCCTCAGTCCTGTCCTTTTAGAATGCGTGTTTCAACCCGAACGAGAAGGCGGAAGGAGATGCGCCGCCGGTACCGGAGGTATTCACCGAGTAAACGCCGCTGCTGGCCGCGCTCGACAGGCCGTATTCCGCCAGCTTGTCGTTCTTCAGCGAAGTGTACAAACCGTACACCGTGGTGCGCTCGTTAATATCATGGTCTACACCCATCGAGAACTGGTTCGCGCCGGTCAGGGTGCTGGCCGCACCCACCTGACCCGCTCTGCTGTATGCCACTTTCAGCGCATCAGCATCGGTGATATTGAGTTTTGCGGACAAATACATCGTGCCATGACCGGAGCAATTTGCATGATCCGCCATTCCGGCACAAGCAGTAACACTAGGGGCATTGCCGAAGTCATCGCTGCTCTTTTCATAAGCAAAACCCAGGTCGAGGATACCCATCCTGTAACCCAGTCCCAGCTTGGCCGCTTTTACCGCGATGGACGACTCCTTCAGCGTGGTGGTGTGTGCTTCATAGGCGAATGACATGTAGACCGGATCCTGCTCATACATGCCTGCCAGCGAAAAGGCGCTCACGTTGTCCTGACTGGCGTTCGTGTTGCTTTCCGCAAGGTTGGCGTAGCCGACCGCGACGCTGAAACTGCCGATGTTCGGACTGAGGTAGGCAATCAGGTTGGACACGCGGACATCGAATGTTTCCGTGACCACGCCCCCGATTACCGTGGTGCCCATCAGCGAACGGTTATCGGCAATGCCATCGGCGAACACGTCCAACCTGCGCGTTGACATCTTGTACGGGGTATCGTGACGACCCGCCAGCACTTTGCCCCAGTCCTCGTGGGACAGGCCGAGATAGGTGTTGCGGTCGAACAGCCGCGCTGACCTCATGGTAGTTCCGGCAGGTGTCCCCGCACCGCCGGAAGCGCCGGTATCGGTTCCGGCTGTTGCTTCCATTTGCCACAGCGCTGACCAGCCGCTGCCCAGCTCATTCGAGCCTTTCAGGCCGAGGCGCGAAGAATTGCTGGACACCCGGCTCGAGGAAATGCCTGCCGATGAGCCAGTACCGCTGGTCGTGCCGGTGTTGATCATGTCGTAAGACACATTGGCCTGGCCATACACGGTGACGTTGACGTTATCGGCGCAAGCCGGCGCGGACAGGGTCAGCGCAGCGGCGATCGCCAGCGCGCCGAAGAGCCCCCGGCAGGGCACCCCGATGATGTTCTGTTGCATGCAATACTCCTCGATATATTTTCCGGTCTGGCCGGCAAGTTACATTTGCTTACTTCAGTTGCAAAGCTATGCAATCCAGCCCGTCAATAGATGCGAAAGACTGATCGTTCGTCAATAAGATGGCCTGTTGTGTCAACGCGCTGGCGGCAATAATGGCATCAGGAAGTTTCAACCGATTCCTGCGGCGCAACTGAATTGCCTGGTCACGAACCGCATCCGATAGCTGAACCCGGTCGAGCACATGCAGCAGTTCACGTACTTGCTGCTCCTCCTCATCGGACAAACCGGAAAATGAGAGCAGTTCAATTTCCGTGATGATTGAAATACTGTACTTTCCCTCGGGCAATGGAGATGCCAGACGGCCATTCACCAGATAGATTATGGCGTTGGTGTCCAGTAAATAGCGTGCTATCAATTCCACTCTGCACGCACTTCGCGCTGATATTCAACCCCGTCGACCTGCTTAAAAGCCGCAACAGTCCCGGCGAATTGCATTAATGCCTGAGCATTGGAGTCCGCCTTGATTCGTCCGGACTCACCTTCTTCAATCACCACCACCAGCTCATGTCGTCCGGGAAGTACTGTTTCTGGTAACTTGAAAGTAACGAGCCTGTCTGGCATCACTTCACAATCTATGTTTAGCGTAAGCATGTCTCTCTCCTGATTGGCAGCCCAGATTAAATGATTACGCGGGTTTTAGCAAACAGCCCTAATAAAAAACGGGCATCCGAAGATGCCCGTTGGGTATTGCATTGCCAGGGTGGGCAAGTCGTATCTGCCCACCGTTTGACCGCGTGGGCAGATGAAGCCTGCCCACCCTACCCGGCTTACGCTGCCAGCAGTTCGCGTACTGGCAGGTGTGATAGTGAGAGCGAATGAATATCTGTTTTCAAACTTGCGTGCTGCACATCTATCCCAACCAGGGAACCATCGGCAGCGAAGTCCAGCACCACACCATCGGCGACTTCATCCGAATCGGCGGCAACGGTATCGCTCAAGTGGATGTATAACGAATCTGTCGCTGCATCATAGTTTAATTTCATGGCTTGAATCTCCGGTCAGGGAAAGCATTATGTATGGTAACCCCATCTTCCAGCGTTACCACTCGCAAGTATTTGCCCAATTCAGCTACAAATACCCAATGCCGAATGCGCCCGTCTTCTGGTTGAATCTCGCGCCCAGTGGGTTGGCCAGCGCTTCGATACACCACTCAAGGCGAATATACGAACGCTTGGGTAGCACGTTATCACGAAAGTAATCAGTCAGCTTGGGTGCTTCCATGCGAGCCATTATGACATATGGGCAGGCAAGCGCGCCAATGAAAGGGAGTGGACATTTCTTCTGAAACAACAGTAGTGAAAAAAACGGGCATCCGAAGATGCCCGTTGGGTATTGCATTGCCAGGGTGGGCAAGCCGTATCTGCCCACCGTTTGACCGCGTGGGCAGATGAAGCCTGCCCACCCTACCCGGCTATCCTGTAATTTCCAGGCGTTTTTCAATCCGCTGCAATCGTTCTTTTATCGAGTCGATTACGCCTTGCTGGCGATATACATCCTCTTGTGTTCCCACGCTTTCGCCGCGCATGCTTGCAATACTGGATTCAACCCGGGTTAGCCTGTGTTTGATTTCACCAAACTCGCTTTGATTCTCCGATCTGAATGCGAGGATCTCATTTCTGAGTATTTTCAGTTGCTCCAAAACTAAACTTTCTACGTTTTCCATGATGATGTTTCCTTTCAAACGACAGCCGAGATTAAATGATTGCACCGATTTTAGCAATAAAAAACGGGCATCCGAAGATGCCCGTTGAATACTGCGTCTACCCGGCCACGGAATGCACGTTACATTTCCAGCACATCACAAATCGCGTCATATACACGCGCCATCAATTTATCGTCGCAGCGTGTGAGCGGCCCCTCGGTCAGGCGCCGATTGTCAATCGCGCGCAATTGGTCTATCAACAAGTCTGAATCATGCTTCAGCAACCCATGCGCCGCAACGCGTATCCGCAGCGGCTCCGCATCTTCAACGATCCTTGTTGTCAGCGGCACGATCAGCGTTGAGGGATGCCCTGCATCGAGCAATGCCTGGCTTTGCACAACCAATACCGGACGGGTCTTGCCCGGCTCGCTGCCTTTGCCGGGGTTAAGGTTGGCAAGCCAGATTTCCCCGTGCTTAAGCAAGAGGATTGCCCTCTACTGCATCAAATTCCGCATTGACCTTCATGCTTTCGGCACGCACACGCTTGGAGACCGTCATTAAACGCTCACGCCGTTTGTGCGCGAGCACCTCGTCATTCATGACGGCAATCGCACGCCGGATATATTCGGCGCGCGGAATATGCAAAGCCTTGGCCCTGTTCTCGGCCTCTTTCAGCAGATCATCGGGCAATCGCAATGAAACCGTAGTCATATTGGCACCTCATTATGTGGTTACATTTGCAGCTCACTATAACTACAATTTGGTCAGCCGGCAACGCCAATAAAAAACGGGCATCACCCAATGATCCAGGGGATGCCCGTTGGTGTTGCATTGCGTAGGGTGGGCAAGCCGTATCTGCCCACCGTTTGACCGCGTGGGCAGATGAAGCCTGCCCACCCTACCCGGCTACAATTTTGTCTGGCGGCAACTCCAATAAAAAACGGGCATCCCACAATGATCCAGGGGATGCCCGTTGGTGTTGCTAACTGACCGGCTACCCTTGCGGGTAGTCAGGTCATGCTTAGAACGCGTGCTTCATACCGAACGACAGAACTGAAGGATTCACGTTTACTGCTGAGTTGGTGGTTGTCTTGGTGTACAAAGCATACACCGAGGTGGCCTTGCTCATGCCGTGGTCGTAACCAATGGCAATTTGCGATGCATCGTCAGTTGCCGTAGTAGTAGTTTTGGTTGCACCGCGCTTGGTGTAAGCCGCCTTGACTGCATCGGTGCTGCTGATGGCGAACTTGCCGGCGAGATACAGATTGGTGTTGGTCGAATTGGTTGCGGAAGCGATTGGATCGACGGTGGTGCTTTCGAAAACCGCATTCACCGTGATCGCATCCATCGTGTAGCCGGCGCCCAGCTTGAAGGCCGAGGCTTTGTCGTCAACCAATAGACCCGAACTCGCCAACACAGGAGCGCCCATATCACCGCTACCTGCAGTACCTACCGTGATGGTTTGATACGCCAGTGTTGCGTAGATCGGGCCTTGTTCGTACATACCGGCCAGCGAAAGCGCCGAGCCCTTCTTGTCGGCAGGAAGTCCAGCAGCTGGAGTCTCGGCACCGAACACGGTGGCTGCCGCTACGGTCAGACCGCTAAACGCCGGGCTGATGTAAGCGAGCACGTTATTCAAACGCAGATCGTGAAAACTCATCAGGCCGACGTTACCTGCACCGGTACCGGCAATAGTTCCAGAGCGGTTATCGGCGATGGTATCAGCGAACACGTCCAGCTTGCGGGTGGAGATCTTGTACGGGGTGTCATGAATACCCACCAGCACGGTGCCCATGTCGTTGCTCTTCAGGCCGAGGAAGGTGTTGCGGTTGAACGCAAGATTAGCACTCGCATCCATGGCAACCGCGCCTTCCATTTGCCAGACTGCGGACAGACCGCCGCCCAGATCTTCGGAGCCCTTCACGCCGACGCGCGACTGGTTGCTGTTCAACTGATTGGAGGAGGTTGATGTAGCAGCGCCATCGTTATTCATGTCGATCGACACATTGGCCTGGCCGTACACGGTGGCTTCGGCATAAGCCAGAGCCGGCACGGTCATGGCAGAAGCGATAGCCAGAGCGATAATTTTCTTTTGCATGTAAAACTCCTTTTAAGTTTTCCGGATATATCGGCAACCCATGCTGCCGACCCATTGAAAATCCCCAACATTCAGAGAATTCAAGGAGGCATTATCCATAACAGGAAAGGCAGGGCAAGATAAACCGTGCCCGTTGCCCGGAAAGTGTTGTTTTTTTGCAACAGGAAAAAGACAGGACTGAGGAGCGAGGACTGAGGACTGAGTAAACCCAACCCCTCCCAGCCTCCCCTTGTCAGGGGAGGAGCGGGTTTTGTTCTCCCCATGACAAGGGGGAGCTAGAGGGGGTTTTCCTCAATCCTCAATCCTCAATCCTCAATCCTGCCTTTTAATGCCTGCGTAATTTCTCTTGCAGCCATACTTTGATCAGGGACTGGTATGGAACATCACGAGAATTTGCTGCCGCCTTGATGGAATCAAGCAAATGTTGTGGCAGCCGCAGTGAAATCGTTTTTGTCGTGGGCTTCAAGTTGGGCAGCACAACCCGTTGGGCTTTCGACCAGTCCAGATAATCGGTGGAATCGTGCGTTTCCCAAAAAGCCCGCTCTTCAGCCTCACCGGCAAATTTGGGAACTGCTTTAAGTTGCTTGCTCATAAATCATCCGCTCCTTTCTGTGCATGTCTCTGGCCGAAATTACGCGAATTGTCTCGCCGGCATGACGCAGAGTGAAAGTGCTATGTAACGTCCGTCCTTCGTCCGTTTTGCCTAATGCGTGAAAGCGGGATTCGCCTTGACTGTGTTTTGTATCGGCAATCAGCAGGAGCGGTTCATTAAAAAAGACCTGTTCCGATTCCGCCATTGAAACGCCATGTTTGTCGTTCTTGCGAGCGTTTCCGTCGTCCCAATCGAAGCCGGTAATCTTGGCCAAGTCAATCATGTGCGTATATTATGAAAGTATACATAAAATAGCAAGGCAGGATTGGCGGCCACAGTCCGATGATGTGACTGCCGCTTTGGCGCGCTACCACAAACCCCAAACGCTCCAGCGCCTTGACCGCCTGCGCGCCGGAAATGTGCGGGAGTTTAGGCATGAACGGGAAGTTCGAACGTGGTCACCCATGGATGATCCGACGTGACAAGAGGAAATTCCTCAAGGTAGAGTGCCGTTGCTTCTTGCAGGTTGCTCAAGGCTTCGTTGATCGTTTCGCCCTGGGTTGTCGTGCCCGTTTCCGGGTTTAATGCGGCGAAGCCGCCTTCATCCGCGTGCGTTAGAACCGCTGTGAATTGCATGATGCCTCCTTAATTAAGTGTGCCGGGAAAAGTGAACCGGGCACATTTCCCCGCGTGCCTGACCGTGCAACTTTCAGCAAAGTAGCCAAGATGGAATGGAATAGCAAGCCCTGTACTTTATAACCCAGTCGGGGTGAGAGCGTAGCCCGGATGAAATGCAATGGAATCCGGGAAATCTTCGGCCACGCCCATCAAACCCGGATTTCGCTGCGCTGCATCCGGGCTACAACATCTACGTCATCCCGACAAGTTAATCGAGCGTAGCCCGGATGGAATGCAATGGAATCCGGGGAACATTGCCCGCGTCCGCCAAACCCCGGATTCCGCGAAGCCTGTCCTGAGCCCGTCGAAGGGCTGCATCCGGGCTACGGGTCTAAACCGGTTCACCGTATTTTTCAATTACGGCATCGCTCGTTTCACCCGCCCAATCCTCGGGCAACATACCTTGTCGCACATAACGGTGAAACGATGAATGCGGCCACGCCGCCACGCGCGAAACCCAGCCGTGCTTGACCGGGTTGAAATGGATGTAATCCACATGCCGGGCAAGATCGTTGTCATCGCGTATGGTGTGTTCCCAGAATCGCCGTTGCCACAGGTCGTATTCGCCCTTTGCGTTGCGCGTCAAATTTACTCCGGCGCGGATCAGGTCACGGGTAAACCCCGCCTTGATTGCGCGCCAGCGTCCGGCATAGTCGGCATCGTCGGGAGGTAGCGTCCAGATGGTGTGCAGGTGTTCCGGCAGCACCACCATCGCCGCGATTTCAAAGGGTTGAGCAATCATCACCCGTCGAAACGACGTGTGAAGGTGTTTAATGTTTTCGGTAAGCGCGTGTGATCGCCGGTCAGCCAGAGTCACGGTAAAGAAATACGTCCCACCGGGCAGTTGGTTACGGCGGTAATGCACCACGGCTGACCTCCATTAACTGCAACGAAGCAGGTGCGTAGCCCGGATGGAATGCAATGGAATCCGGGGGCATTGCCACGTCTGCCAAACCCCCGGATTCCGCTGCGCTGCATCCGGGCTACGTCATCTCAACAAGTTGAGTGTAAAGCGAGCGTAGAGCGTAGCCCGGATGGAATGCAATGGAATCCGGGGAACATTGCCCGCGTCCGCCAAACCCCGGATTCCGCGAAGCCTGTCCTGAGCCCGTCGAAGGGCTGCATCCGGGCTACGTTGCTACGTTGCTGTTACCCCTGTCAACATCCAATCCTAGAACGGAATATCGTCGTCGAAATTATCGAAGCTGCCCTTCGCTGCCGGCGCGGGTTTCGCAGGCGCTGCGCTGCCGGATGCAGCAGCGGGCTTGTTCTCCACCACTTCGAAGCTGCCGCCGGTGGATTTGCCGCCCAGCATGGTCATTTCGTTGACGACGATCTCGGTGGTGTAGCGGTCCTTGCCTTCCTTGTCCTGCCACTTGCGGGTTTGCAGCTTGCCCTCGACGAAGATCTGCGAGCCTTTCTTCAGATACTCTCCGGCGATCTCGGCGAGGCGGCGGTAGAACACCAGGTTATGCCACTCAGTCTTTTCCTGCTTCTCGCCGCTCTTGTCCTTCCAGTTTTCGGAAGTCGCCAGCGTGCAGTTGGTCACCGCTTCGCCGCTGGTCATGTAACGGGTTTCCGGGTCTTTGCCGAGGCGTCCTATCAGAATCACTTTGTTCACTGACATGTTGCTCTCCTTTCAGGTTCTGCGATTTTTACATTCATCTTAAAAACTGCTTTGGTCCACGAAAAACACGAAATTCACGAAAATGATCAACAACAATATAAATAGTAATCGTAGGGTGGGCAGGCTTCATCTGCCCACCAATCCGCGTGGGCAGAAAAGCTTGCCCACCCTACTTTTGGTTTCAGGTTCTACGTTGTTCACATTTGCCCCATCTTCTCCCGGCGGAGGGGCTCAGAGAGGAGCCATCACGAGTTGTTCCACTGCGTCTTCATCGAATCCCTGCATCTCGACCTTGAGGCAGGCGATATTTTCCGCTGCCACCACCATCACTTCACGCACGCCCTGCAGTTGCGCGAGCCGCTGCTGCAATTGCGCGCCTTGCGCGCCGGTCATTTCCTCCAAATGATACAGCCTGGTGCGCACCGCTGCCGGAGGCTGCATGCCGGATGCGACGATCAACCACAGCAGCAGCAGCACGATAGCGAACACGAACACGGCATTGCCGCCTACGAATTGCATCAACGCGCCGCCCGCTGCCGCGCCGAAGAACGCGCCGAGGAACTGCACGCTGCTGTATACGCCCATCGCGGTGCCTTTGGCGGCCAGCGGCGCGATCTTGCTGATCATCGAGGGCAGCGTGGCTTCCAGCACGTTGAACGCGGTGAAGAATACCAGCAACGCGGCGGTCACGCCCCACAAGCTGTGTTGCCCGAACATCAGGATGGCTTGCGCGCACGTCGCCAATGCGATCGACAGCATGAACACTTGTTTCATCCCGTTCTTCTTTTCCGCGATGATGATGAGCGGCAACATCAGCACAAAAGCCGCCAGCATCACCGGCAGATAGATATACCAGTGCTGCGACACCTCCAGCCCGTCGGCCTGCAGCAAGAACGGAACCTGCATGAACACCGACATCAGGATCGCGTGCACCGAAAAGATGCCGAAGTCGAGGCGCAACAGCTCCCTGTTGCGCAGCACTTCGCCCAAACGTTTGCTGCTGGCCTCGGTGTCGCTGTGGAAGCGGGTGATCGCCGGATCGGGAATCACCCATTTCACCACGCCCATCGCCAGCACCGCCAGCACGCCGGTCAGCGCGAAGATGCCGGGCACGCCGATCACGCTGTTGAGCAGCGGCGAAAGCACCATCGAGATCGAAAAGGTGATGCCGATCGTGATGCCTATCATCGCCATCGCCTTGGTGCGATGCTCCTCGCGGGTCAGGTCGGCAGTGAGCGCCATCACCGCCGCGTTCAGCGCACCCGCGCCCTGCACCACGCGCCCGATGATGACCCAGTAGATGTCATCTGCAGAAGCGGCGATGAAGCTGCCCATCGCGAACAATATCAGGCTGATGTAAATGACCGGCTTGCGCCCGTAGCGGTCGGACAGCCAGCCGGCCGGGATCTGCAATATCGCCTGCGTCAGGCCGTAAGCGCCCAGCGCAATACCCATCAGCAGATGGCTGTCGCCGCCGGGCAGATGTTCCGCATACAGCGCGAAAACCGGCAGGATGATGAACAGCCCCAGCATGCGCAATCCATAGATGCCGGCCAAGCCAATACTGGCGCGGCGCTCGGTCGCGGTCATGGAATCTGATATATGTTGCATGCATGTTTTTGGAAATGGTGAAAGGTCGCGTATTTTAGCAGGTCGCCTTGACCAGGGGGCCAAACTCTTCCAACTCCCAAGGTAAATTTGTTCTCGGCGAAAAATGTAGGGTGGATAAGCGCAGCGCATCCACCTTTTTGAGCTGGCATGGTGGATGCGCTGTGCTTATCCACCCTACTACTTTTTGATTGCACAAGGTTCATAAAAAATCAGCCATCCTTGATTTTTAAAACAAATCTGCAAGAACAAATTTACCCTGCTCCAACTCCTCTATCTCCTCCTCTGAATTGGGTCAAGCAGGTAATCCGCGCAGTGGATGCCCGCACAAGGGGAGGCCGTGAGGGGTCTATTTCAGGCGAGTCAATTTGAATCGCGCCTATGAATCGGAAGTTTTGTGTGCCGCATCAAAAGGCTCGCATCAAATCCCGGTAAACAGCAAGTCCAGCGCAGCAATGATTTCATCGCGTTTGTTTTTTAACGACCCAACTTTATCTCCCAACGAGCGGTTGGAGACACCCGCCAGTTCGGCGGTGGACATTATGACTGCCGCACCCTTGACCTTGAACTGCGGATTGAGGAAACGTCAAACTCAAACTGCGACATCAAAACCGTCGCAGGCCGTCACTGAACGTACCGCGCGATTCGATGCGGCGAATGTATTCATCCAGCGCGCACCGGTTTTCTGCCAGCCATTGACTGCGCTGCGCTTGACGGATAATTTCGGCCAGCTTCTGCTCAGCCGTCAGATTGAAGATCATATTACTCACTGTGTTTCTTTAACCGCTGAACGCTAGGGAGTGTTAATGAAGAGTATCAAGCAGACAAGGTGATGGCATGCGTTTTTTGTTCGACGGACTGGATGAGGTCTTGAATGGCATCGACCTCCGCCGCCTCGAAATAGGACTCGCCGCACTGTGAGCACACCCATGCCGGAACCCTGTCCAGGGTTAGGTGACACCCCTTGCGGTCAATATGAAAAGGGGTTTCCCCCTTTTTCATTTCTCCTTGGCAGTGCAGACATTTCATGGTGTTCTCCTGGTTTTGGAATTATCGGCCCATTCCTTTTCGCCTGGTATGCAGGCCGTGATGATAGCCAGATAATCCTTATCAAAAGTATGTCGGTACAAGCACCCTTACGCCAGCATTTCAAGTAGAACTGGATGCCACACCGTCATGTCGATTTCTCCCATTTTTCCGGCCAAGCGGCGTTTGTCTACCGAGCGTATCTGGTCGAGTAGGATGTGTGCTAACTTGCCCTTGAATTTTACTTCGGGCCGGCAACCAAGCGGCTGCCCCTTGCTGGTCAGCGGTGCAATGATGACCCGCGGCAATACGGCATTCAGGTCATCAGGCGAGACTACCAATGCCGGGCGTGTTTTCTTGATTTCGGTGCCGATAGTTGGATCGAGATTGACCCAATATACTTCCCCGCGCTTTACCACACCCATTCTTCGCTTCCTTCATCCGCAGGCAGGGGGGCGAACGGCTCGGAGTCAGCTTCAGGTTTATAGCCGTCAAACCAGCCGGCGCGAGGCGCCTTGGCTGGAGCGATCACCAGACTCTTGCCCTCCAACCTGATGTCAACCTCGTCGCCCATTTCGCAGGCGGCCAGAAGTGCTGAGGGAATAATGATCCCACGGGAATTGCCCACTTTTCTTAAACTTGTGCGCATGAATATCTCCAAATAGTAAGTTGTAACGATGTTATAACAACTTGCAGTGCGAGCGCAAGCCTGCAATCCCTCATCCCCAGCCCTTCTCCCGCCTGCGGGAGAAGGGAGCAATCAGCGTGGTTGCGCGGGTTGGGAAAGCATTAAAAATCACGTAAACTGTCAGGTCGCCTCAATCAAGATGGATGGCATGGAACAGATACGCATACGCGGTGCCCGCACCCACAACTTGAAGAACATCAGCCTCGATCTTCCGCGTCACAAGCTGGTGGTGATCACCGGTTTGTCCGGTTCCGGCAAGTCCTCGCTCGCCTTCGACACCTTGTATGCCGAGGGGCAGCGCCGTTATGTGGAATCGCTGTCGGCCTACGCGCGGCAGTTCCTGCAATTGATGGAAAAGCCGGATGTGGACATGATCGAAGGCTTGTCCCCGGCCATCGCGATCGAGCAGAAAGCCACTTCGCACAACCCGCGCTCCACGGTCGGCACCGTCACCGAGATACACGATTACCTGCGCCTGTTGTTCGCGCGCGCCGGTGATCCGTATTGTCCGCAGCATGACTTGGTGTTGCAGGCGCAGAGCGTGGGCCAGATGGTGGATCACGTGCTGGAATTGCCGGAGGGCACGCGCATCATGATCCTGTCGCCGCTGGTGATCGAACGCAAGGGCGAGCAGGCTGATCTGTTCGACGAGCTGCGCGCGCAGGGTTTCACGCGGCTGCGCATCAATGGCAAGGTGTATGAGATCGACGCGCTGCCTGCATTGCAAAAGACCAGGAAGCACACTGTCGAAATCGTGGTGGACAGGCTGAAGGTCAATGCGGAATCCAAGCAGCGCCTGGCCGAATCGTTCGAGACTGCGCTGCGTCACGCCGATGGCCGCGCGGCGGCGGTGGAGATGGATACCGGCAAAGAACACATGTTCTCGGCTAAATTTGCCTGCCCGATCTGCAGCTACTCGCTGCCGGAACTGGAACCGCGTTTGTTCTCGTTCAACAATCCGATGGGCGCGTGCCCGAAGTGCGACGGGCTCGGCAACATCAGCTTTTTCGACCCGAAACGCATCGTCGCCTTCCCGCAGCTTTCGTTGAGTTCCGGTGCGATCAAGGGCTGGGACAGACGCAACCAGTTCTATCACCAGTTGCTCGCCGGACTCGCCAGGCACTACAGCTTCGATATCGAGCAATCCTTTGAGAGCCTGCCGGAGAGAATCCAGGACATCATCCTGTACGGCTCTGGCCGCGAAGAGATCGCGTTCCAGTATATGAACGATCGCGGCAAACCGGCGCTGCGCAAGCACGCCTTCGAGGGCATCGTCCACAATCTGGAACGCCGCTACAAGGAGACCGATTCGCCCGCCGTGCGGGAGGAGCTGGCGAAATATCTGAACAACTGCGCCTGCCCGGAATGCAAGGGCACGCGCCTGCGTCTGGAAGCACGCCATGTGCGCGTCGCGGAACGGAATATCTATCAGATTAGCGCGCTGCCATTGAAGCAGGCACTGACTTTCTTCCAGGGACTGACGCTGCAAGGCAGCAAGCAGGCGATCGCGGAACGGATCGTGCATGAGATCTCCAGCCGGCTGATCTTTCTGAACAATGTCGGCCTGGATTATCTGTCGCTGGAACGTTCCGCCGAAACCCTGTCCGGCGGCGAATCACAGCGCATCCGCCTCGCGTCGCAGATCGGCTCCGGCCTGACCGGTGTGATGTATGTGCTGGACGAGCCTTCAATCGGCCTGCATCAGCGCGACAACGATCGCCTGCTTGCCACGCTCAAAAAACTGCGCGACATGGGCAACAGCGTGATCGTCGTGGAACACGACGAAGAGGCGATACGCGCCGCCGATCATGTGGTGGACATGGGGCCGGGCGCGGGCGAACACGGCGGGTTGATCGTGGCGCAGGGCACGCCGGATGAGATCTGCCGGAACAAAGAATCGCTGACAGCCGATTATCTGACCGGCCGCCGCAGCATCGCGATGCCGAAAAAATATCATGCTCCGGATCCGAAACGGATGCTGCAGATCGTCAGTGCAAGCGGCAATAATCTGAAGCAGGTGACGCTGAATCTGCCGGTCGGCCTGATGGTGTGCGTGACCGGCGTATCCGGCTCCGGCAAATCCACGCTGATCAACGACACGCTGTATCCCGCCGTCGCGCAACATCTGTACGGCAGCAGCACCGAGCCGGCGCCGTTCGCCGGGATCAGCGGGCTGGAATTCTTCGACAAGGTGATCAATGTCGATCAAAGCCCGATCGGCCGCACGCCGCGCTCCAATCCGGCGACCTACACCGGCCTGTTCACCCCGGTCCGCGAGTTGTTTGCCGGTGTGCCGCCGGCGCGCGAACGCGGCTACGGCCCGGGGCGCTTCTCGTTCAACGTCAGGGGCGGACGCTGCGAGTCCTGCCAGGGCGATGGCGTGATCAAGGTCGAGATGCACTTCCTGCCGGATGTATATGTGCCTTGCGACGTATGCCACGGCCAGCGCTACAACCGCGAGACGCTGGAGATCCAGTACAAGGGCAGGAACGTCCACCAGATATTGCAGATGACGGTGGAGCAGGCGCACGAGTTCTTCAAGCCGGTGCCTGTCATCGCACGCAAGCTGCAAACCCTGCTGGATGTCGGTCTGGGCTACATCACGCTGGGGCAATCCGCCACCACGCTGTCCGGTGGCGAAGCGCAGCGCGTCAAGCTGTCTCTGGAGCTATCCAAGCGCGACACCGGACGCACGCTGTACATCCTCGACGAGCCGACCACCGGCCTGCACTTCCATGACATCGCGCTGCTGCTCAGGGTGATCCACAAGCTGCGCGACCAGGGCAACACCGTGGTGGTGATCGAACACAATCTCGACGTGATCAAGACCGCCGATTGGGTGATCGACCTCGGCCCCGAAGGCGGCGACGGCGGGGGCCGCATCATCGCCGAAGGCTCACCGATGGACATCGCGCAGAACAAGCACAGCGTGACGGGGAAATATTTGAAGTCTATGTTCGGGAAGCCCGCGTAGCGTGCGCTGTGCGCACGACACTCGGCCCCGATGGCAAAACGTTTTTCTGACGAGCGGATTTTTTGTCCGCGTTGTCGAATTTATATTTGAACATTGAAAAGGTCACGCATGGTCAATTCATTCAAGGCTCTGTTCAGGGCGCTCAATCCTGATGCTTCTATGCCTGCAAACACGCAAACAATCCCTTCACAAGTGACCGGTATCCAAACTGCGCAACTCAGATGGCTGTTCCTGGGGCCGGTCATGGTCATCATATTCATCATGATAGGCACATTGATCGCGGCGGTGTATCGCCATGCAAACGACGAGATCAGCCGCGAAGTGCAAATGCTGCACACATCGTCGAATGAAGTTTATCAGGACAATTTGGAGCATTTGACCGGGATGCTCGCCGGAATCACGGGAATGATGGCCCAGAATGCGGAAATGCGCAGTGCGCTGGCGAAAAAAGACCGCGCAAAACTATCGAAATCTGCTGCGCCTATTTTTGCCACGCTGCAAAAAGAATATGAGATCACGCACCTCTACTTTATTGGGGCTGACCGGAGGGTTTTACTGCGTGCGCATAATCCCGCTCATTTCGGCGATGTGACAAATCGCGTTACAACACTTGACGCGCAGCTTACTAAAGCACCCGCGCATGGCGTCGAACTCGGGCCGGAGGGGACGCTGACCTTGCGTTTCGTCAGCCCTTTGTATAATGGAGAAGCGAAACAGCACTTGATCGGGTTCATCGAATTGGGGGTGGATACAAGTCATCTATTGAAGGATATACAAAAATCTCTTGGCGTCCAGATATTCGAATTTCTATCGAAGGAGTTCTTGAAACGTGAGGCGTGGCAGCAAAGCATGCCGGACCCCGCCAGCTTGACTGAATGGGACCGTTTTCCGGATGTAGCTCCCAGCGCTCAATCCCTCAAAGACATGACACCCGAGATGTCCGTGATCATGTCGAACAGGATATTCCCGGCAACAGAGTCCATGATGGAAGTATCGCAGGAAAAATCAGATTTTCGCGCAATATCGTTCCCCATCCTGGATATAGAAGAGCGTAAAGTGGGCAGTATCGTCATGCTTGTCGATGTGACTTCAAAGGTGTTGAATGCGCGGAACACGCTATTTCTGGGGCTGGTTCTGGGGATAACAGGAGGCAGTTTATTGTTCGCCTTTTTCTGGTTATTGACGGGTAAAGTAGGCCAATTGATTGAACAACATCAGCAAGCCATGCACCATCTGGCGACGCGTGATGGTCTCACCGGCCTGTTCAACCATATCACCTTTTACACCATGCTGGAGGATGAGGTCGCTCGGTCGCAACGCTCCAAAGCACCGGTTTCGCTGCTCATGCTCGATCTTGATCATTTCAAGGGTGTCAATGACAAGTTCGGGCACGTCGCAGGTGACATGGCTCTCAGGGAATCCGGAAACATCATCCATCAACAGTCACGCTCTATCGACAAGGTTTGCCGTTATGGCGGCGAGGAATTCGCAGTCATTCTTCCTGAAACAGATACCGCAGGCGCGATGATTATCGGTGAGCGTATGCGCATCGCCATTGAAGGGCATTTATTCAAGCTTAATGAAGGCCATGATCTGTCGATTACCGTCAGTATCGGGGTGGCTAGCGTTCCAGAACACGCAGCTTCGGCACAGGAGCTTGTTGATTCAGCCGACCAGGCTTTGTATGTTGCCAAAGTGCGTGGCCGGAATCAGCTCTATCGAAGCAGATCCTGAAATTACAGCTTGCACAAGAACAATTTCCGCAAGACAAACGCCGCCTTATATTGGAATCGTAACAAGCCAGCGTAGCGTGCGCTGTGCGCACGACACACAATCCAAAAGACGTGCGCACAGCGCACGCTACCGATTGAGTTTATCGCTTATCATTATGGCATGGCTACCTTCCGCCGCTCCGTAGTACCCGGAGCCACTTATACGGTTAACACCTATCAACGCCTAAAGGTGTTGACCGGTGAGCCTTTTTATCGGGCACTCAAGGAAGCATTGAGGCAGGTGATGGCGAACCATCCGTTCGAAATCGATGCCTTTGTATTGCTGCCCGATCATGTTCATTGCATCTGGACATTACCGCCGGATGATGGGGATTATGCAATGCGCTGGAATATCGTCAAACGGTTGGTAAGCCAGGCCACACGCAATGATATTGTTCCGTTGCTTTCGGCATCGAGCATTAAGCGCAAGGAATTGGGGTTATGGCAAAGGCGATTTTGGGAACATCAAATCCGCGATGATGATGATTTTGCCAGGCATGTGGATTACATTCATTGGAATCCAATGAAACATGGCTATGTGTCGCGCGTTGTAGATTGGCCATATTCCAGCTTTCACCAATATTTGCGTAATGGCGTTTATCCGGAAAATTGGGCGGGCACTGCGGAGTGTGATCGTGCGCACAGCGCACGCTGCGACTTTGGTGAAATGGAGTGATCGTGCGCGTAGCGCACGCTACAATGAAAATATCCAATCTCATTACCATCCCCGATGCCGAGATCGAATTGCATGCGATTCGTGCGCAGGGTGCGGGCGGCCAGAACGTCAACAAGGTCTCAAGCGCGATCCATCTGCGCTTCGACATCACCGCATCGTCATTGCCCGACGACTACAAGGAAAAGCTCAGGCAGCTGGCGGACAGGCGCATCTCCGGTGACGGTGTGATCATCATCAAGGCACAGCGCTACCGCAGCCAGGACAAGAACCGGGAGGATGCCCTCGTGCGCCTTCAGGCTTTGATCTGCAGTGCCGCCTTCACGCCAAAGATACGCACAGCAACGAAGCCAACGCGGGCTTCGATGAAAAGACGTTTGGAGAGCAAGGCTCAGCGCGGACAACTGAAAACCTTGCGCAGCAAGGTCGAAGATTAGCCAGGTTGCAGAATGCAAAAAGCCGGACAAATCCGGCTTTTTGTTTGACGCTGAACAGCAGCGCTAGTTACTCAACATCAATTGCGATCGCATCTGCAGGGCGATCCATCAGTTCGATCATTGCCATCGGGGCGTTATCGCCTTTACGGAATCCGAATTTGAGGATGCGCAGGTAGCCGCCGTTGCGTGCCGCATAGCGCGGACCGAGTTCGTCGAACAATTTGGTGACCATGTCGCGATCACGCAAACGCGCGAATGCCAGACGGCGATTTGCCAGACTCGGGGTCTTGCCCAGCGTCAGGATAGGCTCGGCAACGCGGCGCAGTTCCTTGGCCTTGGGCAGGGTGGTCTTGATGAGTTCATGGCGCAACAGCGACACGGTCATGTTGCGGAACATCGCCAGACGGTGGCTGCTGGTGCGGTTGAGTTTTCTTAAACCTAGACGGTGACGCATGATTTGCCTTTCTTGACTTCTTTAATTGCTCTGTACGCTCAAACGGCAGCGACAGGCCAGTTTTCCAGCTTCATACCCAGCGACAGATTGTGCTCGGCGAGAACCTGCTTGATTTCGTTCAGCGATTTGCGGCCCAGATTCGGGGTGCGCAGCAGATCGTTTTCGGTGTACTGGATCAGATCGCCGATGTAATGGATGCTTTGCGCCTTGAGGCAATTTGAGGAACGCGGAGTCAGTTCCAGGTCGTCCACCGGGCGCAGCAGGATAGGATCAACCTTGGGCGCCTGCACCTTCTCGATCACCGGTTCGGTGCCTTCAAGCGCGGCGAACACGGAGAATTGATCAACCAGGATACGCGCCGAATTGCGGATCGCTTCCTCTGGATCGACCGCACCATTGGTCTCGATGTGCATCACCAGCTTGTCCAGGTCGGTGCGCTGCTCAACACGCGCGCTTTCAACGGCGTAGCTTACCCGGCTGACCGGGCTGAACGATGCGTCCAGCGCGATATGGCCGACCGCGCGGGTCTCATTCGGAGCGATGCGCGAGATCGCCGACACATACCCGCGACCCTGTTCGACCTTGATCTGCATGTCCAGCTTGCCGCCGGCAGTCAGGTGCGCGATCACGTGATCGGGATTGATCACTTCGACATCGGCATTGCCGCTGATGTCGGCCGCCGTCACGACGCCCTGGCCTTGTTTTTTGAGGGTCAGCACCACTTCATGGGTGTTATGCAAACGCAGCACCACGCCCTTGAGGTTCAGCAGAATATCCACTACATCCTCCTGCACGCCGTCTATCGTGGCATATTCATGCAGCACGCCGGCCATTTTCACTTCGGTCGGTGCGGCGCCGGGCATGGAAGACAGCAGGATACGACGCAATGCGTTTCCCAGCGTGTGGGCATAGCCGCGCTCGAAAGGCTCCATCACCACTTTGGCCTGGGTGGCAGAGATCCTTTGTACATCAATGATACGGGGCTTCAAAAAATCATTTTTAGACATACGCTACTCCGCGTGGATTACTTGGAATACAACTCAACCACGAGATGCTCGTTGATGGTTGCAGGCAGTTCGGCACGTTGAGGTTTGGCCTTGAATGTTCCCTTGAATGCTTTGGTGTCCATTTCGATCCATTCCGGGAAACCGCGTTGCTCGGCCGCAGCGAGCGCGGCTTTGATGCGCAGTTGCGCCTTGGACTTTTCGACCACTTCAACCACGTCACCGGGACGCACCTGATAGGAAGGGATATTCACGCGCTTGCCATTCACCAGCAGGCCGTTGTGACGCACCACCTGGCGCGCTTCGGCACGCGATGCGCCAAAACCCATACGGTAGGAAACGTTGTCCAGACGGGATTCCAGTATCTGCAGCAGGTTTTCGCCGGTAATACCGCGCTGGCTGTCAGCCAGCTTGTAGGTCAGGCGGAATTGTCCTTCAAGCAGCCCGTAGATACGGCGCACTTTTTGCTTTTCACGCAACTGGCCGCCGTATTCGGACAAGCGGGTGTTCTTCTTCTGACCGTGCTGGCCGGGCGGATAAGCTCTGCGCTCGACTCCACACTTGTCGGTGAAACATTTCTCGCCCTTCAGAAACAGCTTTTCGCCTTCGCGGCGGCACTGACGGCATTTTGCATCGAGATTTCTAGCCAAGATCTACTCCCAATTGTTAGATACGACGCTTTTTAGGCGGGCGGCAGCCGTTGTGCGGCACCGGCGTGATATCGGAAATGCTGGTGATCTTAAAACCAGCCGCATTCAATGCGCGCACTGCGGATTCGCGGCCCGGGCCGGGCCCCTTGATGCGCACTTCAATATTCTTGACACCGCATTCCGCGGCAGACTTGCCCACCGTTTCAGCCGCAACCTGTGCTGCGAACGGCGTGCTTTTGCGCGAACCCTTAAAGCCGTTCGCACCGCTGGTGGACCATGCCAAAGTGTTGCCCTGACGATCAGTGATCGTGACGATCGTGTTATTGAAGGAAGCGTGAACGTGCGCGATACCTTCCGCAACGTTCTTCTTGACTTTCTTGCGCACTTTCGTGCTTGGCTTGACCATTATCTAATCCTTTAAACTTTAGAGCGTTAATGCAAATTACTTCTTGGCACCGGCGATAGCCTTGCGCGGGCCCTTGCGGGTACGTGCATTGGTGCGAGTACGCTGGCCGCGGCACGGCAAACCGCGGCGATGACGCACGCCGCGATAGCAACCCAGGTCCATCAGGCGCTTGATGTTCATCGTCGTTTCTCGACGCAGATCACCCTCCACCGTGAACCTGGCGACTTGTTCGCGCAGCTTTTCCACTTCTGCGTCGGTCAGGTCTTTCATTTTGGTGGCTGCTTTCACGCCAGCCGCCGTGCAAATGCTGTTTGATCGCGTGCGCCCGATACCATAGATTGCCGTCAATGCAATCACAGCGTGTTGATGGTTGGGGATATTGACCCCTGCAATACGTGCCATGCAGCTACCCTATCTTTGAAAAGTGAAAATTGTAACACCCAAAGCCGTCTTCTCTCAATCAGCCCTGGCGTTGCTTATGGCGTGGCTCGGTGCAGATCACCCGCACCACGCGTTTACGAATAACGATCTTGCAATTGCGACAGATCTTTTTTACCGATGCTTGTACTCTCATTTTTCTCTCCTTGCTTTCTTAAGGGCACTTCTAAAAATCCACATTTCATCCCAACTGCTGCGTTGCAGAAAAAATTTCTTGCTTACATATCATCCATATGCGGCGCTGCGAAATTTTTTCCGCGCCTTGCATTTGGGCGAACTCTGAACTTTTAGAAGCGCCCATTACTATTTGGCGCGGAATACGATGCGCGCCTTGCTCAAATCATATGGTGTCAATTCCACTGTCACCTTGTCGCCAGGCAGAATGCGAATATAGTGCATGCGCATTTTCCCGGAAATATGACCCAGTACCACATGACCATTCTCCAGCTTGATTCGGAACGTTGCATTGGGCAGCGACTCTTCGACCTCGCCCTGCATCTGAATCACATCTTCCTTGGACATTAGCTTGTAAACCCGCCTTTGAAATTAGCTTTCTTCAGCAAGCCTTCATACTGGTGTGTCATCAGATAGGACTGCACCTGTGTCATGAAATCCATCGTCACCACCACCATGATCAACAGCGATGTGCCGCCAAAGTAAAACGGCACATTCCACTTCACCACCAGAAATTCAGGCAGCAGACATACCAGAGAGACGTACACCGCGCCAACCATAGTCAGGCGCAGCATGATTTTTTCAACGTAGCGCGCAGTCTGCTCGCCGGGACGGATGCCGGGCAAAAACGCGCCGCTCTTCTTCAGGTTCTCCGCCGTTTCCTTCGGACTGAAAACCAGTGCCGTGTAAAAGAAACAGAAGAACACGATCGCCGCGGCATACGCCAACACGTAGATCGGCTGGCCGGGGGACAGCTTGTCGCTGATGTCCTTCAGCCAATTCATATCTTGCCCGGCGCCAAACCAGCCCGCTAACGTCGCGGGAAACAGAATGATGCTGGATGCGAAAATCGGCGGGATCACACCGGCCATGTTTATCTTCAACGGCAGGTGCGAACTTTGCCCGGCATATACCTTGTTTCCCACTTGCCGCTTGGCATAATTCACCAGGATCTTGCGCTGGCCGCGCTCAACGAACACCACCAGCGCCGTCACGGCAATCGCACCGAAGAACAACAGCAACACCAACGGGATGGAGAAAGCGCCGGTGCGCGCCAATTCCAGAGTGCTGCCGATCGCGCTTGGCAACCCTGCCGCGATACCCGCAAATATGATCAACGAAATACCATTGCCCAGACCGCGCTCGGTGATCTGCTCTCCCAACCACATCAGGAACATCGTTCCGGTCACCAAAGTAACCAGTGAGGTCATCTGGAACATCGTGCCCGGATTCGGCACCAGCCCAGGCTGCGCCTGCAGCGCCACCGAGATGCCGAACGCCTGGAACATCGCCAGCACCAGTGTGCCATAGCGGGTGTACTGGGTGATCTTGCGGCGGCCGGCTTCGCCTTCCTTCTTCAGTTGTTCAAGATGCGGCACGGATATCGCAGCCAACTGCATGATGATCGATGCAGAGATATACGGCATGATGCCCAGGGCAAAAATACTGAAGCGCGACAACGCGCCGCCCGAGAACATGTTGAACATGCCCAGAATGCCGCTCTTTTGCGTCTTGAACAGATCAGCCAATACCGCCGGGTCTATGCCGGGCACCGGGATATATGTACCGATGCGAAACACCACCAGCGCACCCAGCAGGAACCAGAGACGGCTGCTCAAATCGCCGTACTTACCTTTGGTCACTCCCTTGGCAACTGTGCTCACTTAATTAACCTTACTCGGCAATGCTACCGCCAGCAGCTTCGATCGCTGTGCGTGCACCCTTGGTTACCAGCAATCCCTGCAATTTCACAGCGCGGGTGATTTCACCGCACAGAATTACCTTCGCAGTCATCGCGCCCGCATGCGCTACTCCCGCCTGCTTGAGTGCCAGCAGATCAATGTTGTCGACCGGCATCTTCTGCAAATCGGACAAGCGCACCTGCGCCGTGTCGTTGCGTGTCAGCGAGATAAAGCCGCGCTTGGGCAAACGGCGTTGCAGCGGCATTTGACCGCCTTCAAAACCGACCTTATGGAAGCCGCCGGCACGGGACTTTTGCCCCTTGTGGCCGCGACCGGCGGTCTTGCCCAAACCGGAACCGATACCGCGGCCGACGCGACGCTTGGCGTGCTTGGCACCTTGTGCAGGTTGAATATTATTGAGTTGCATACCTTATGCCTCGCACTTAACCATGTAAAACACTTTGTTGATCATGCCGCGCACGCAGGGAGTGTCTTCCAGTTGCACGGTGTGGTTGATATGACGCAGGCCCAAACCGCGTATGGTGTCGCGGTGCGATTGCTTGGTGCCGATCAGACTCTTGATCTGCGTCACTTTTAAAGTCTTGGCTGTAGCTTTGGCTTTTGTCATGGCTTACCCCAGAATCTCTTCAATATTCTTGCCGCGTTTGGCCGCGATTTCGGACGGTGAATTCATCGCTTTCAGACCGTTCAGTGTGGCACGCACCACATTGTATGGGTTGCTCGAACCGATACACTTGGCCAGCACATCGCGCACACCGACCGCCTCGAACACCGCGCGCATCGCGCCACCGGCAATGATGCCGGTACCTTCGGATGCCGGTTGCATCAGCACTTTAGCCGCGCCATGCTTGCCGATCACGGTATGATGCAGGGTGCCGTTCTTCAGGCTGACCTTGGCCAGATTGCGGCGCGCTTCATCCATCGCCTTTTGCACGGCGACCGGGACTTCCTTGGATTTGCCTTTGCCCATCGCCACGCGCCCGTCGCCATCACCGACCACGGTGAGAGCGGCGAAACCCATGATGCGGCCACCCTTGACCACCTTGGTGACGCGATTCACGGAGATCATTTTTTCAATCAGACCGTCATCACGCTTTTCCTGTTGCTGCATTTTTCCTTGCGGCTTAGCCATCGCTCAACTCCAATTAGAACTGCAGGCCATGTTCACGCGCGGCTTCGGCCAGCGCTTTGACACGACCATGATATCGATTTCCGGAACGGTCGAATGCCACCTTGGTGATGCCGGCGCTCTTCGCCTTTTCGGCGATACGCTTGCCAACCACGGCTGCAGCAGCCTTGTTGCCGCCATTCGCCAACGCCTTGCGAACATCGGCTTCGACGCTGGACGCGCTGGCCAGCACCTTGTCGCCAGTGGCGGAAATCACCTGGGCGTAGATGTGCAGATTGGTGCGGTTTATCGCCAAACGAACCGTTTTCTTTTCAGCAATACGTGCACGGGTTTTGCGTGCCCTGCGCTGACGCGCTTCTTTTTTGATCAACATATACGCCCCAGTTATTTCTCTTGGTTATTTCTGCCTTGATTATTTCTTTTTGGTTTCTTTCAAAATCACCACTTCATCGCTATAGCGCACGCCCTTGCCTTTGTAAGGCTCAGGCTCGCGGAAAGCGCGGATTTCAGCGGCAACTTGCCCGATTTGCTGCCTGTTGGCACCCTTCAGCACGATTTCGGTCTGTGTCGGCGTTTCGACCTTCACGCCGGCAGGCATCTTGTAAGAAACCGGATGTGAATAGCCCAGAGTCAGATTCAGGGTATCGCCGGCAGCCTGTGCGCGATAGCCCACGCCAACCAGGCTCAGCTTGCGCTCGAAACCCTTGCTCACGCCCAGCACCATGTTCGCCAGCAATGCACGGATCGTGCCGGACATCGCATTCGCCTGCATGGAGTCGTTTTGCGCCTTGCACAACAGGCTGTCGCCCTCGCGCACTACGCTCACATCGCCAGACAAGGCTTGCTTCAAGGTACCCATCGGGCCCTTTATCGAAATTTCACCCGTAGCCAGCGCCACTTCAACACCGCTGGGCACTACGACAGGATTTTTGGCAACTCTGGACATGTTTACCTCACTACGCGACGACGCACAGCACTTCACCGCCAATGCCATTGGCGCGCGCCTTGCGGTCGGTCATCAAACCCTTGGAAGTGGATACGATGGCGATACCCAGGCCGTTCATCACCTTGGGAATGTCATCGGAACCCTTGTAAATACGCAGTCCGGGACGGCTGATACGCTGGATCTTTTCGATCACCGGACGACCGCTGTAATATTTCAGGCCGATTTCCAGCGTGGCTTTTCCGCCTTCGCCGGCGACGACATTAAAGCCATCCACATAACCTTCGTCTTTCAGCAGCTCGGCAATAGCCACCTTCAACTTCGAAGAAGGCATTGTCACTGTAGTTTTTTCCGCAAGCTGCGCATTGCGAATGCGCGTCAACATGTCGGAGATCGGGTCACTCATACTCATATAATTTCTCCTACCAGCTTGCCTTGACGATGCCGGGAATCTCGCCGCGCATCGCGAATTCACGCACCTTGATACGCCCCAAACCAAACTTGCTGAAAGTGCCACGCGGGCGGCCTGTCAAAGCACAACGATTGCGCAGACGGACCGGACTTGAGTCACGCGGCAACGTCTGCAACTTCAGGCGCGCAGCAGCGCGTTCTTCATCGCTCAATTTGGTATTTTGAATTGCCTCGTTCAGCAACGCGCGCTTTGCCGCAAACTTCGCGACCATTTCACGACGCTTTTGCTCACGGTTGATTACTGCCTTCTTAGCCATTAGTTATCCCTCATTTCTTGAGTGGGAATTTGAATGCCAACAGAAGAGCCTTGGCTTCTTCGTCAGTCTTGGCGGAGGTGGTGATGGTGATGTTCATACCACGCAACGCATCGATCTTTTCGTACTCGATTTCCGGAAAAATGATCTGTTCTTTCACGCCCATGTTGTAGTTGCCACGGCCGTCGAAAGACTTGCCGGAGATGCCACGGAAATCACGAATCCGCGGAATCGCGACCGAGATCAGCCGATCCAGGAATTCATACATGCGCTCTTTGCGCAATGTCACCTTGCAACCGACCGGATAGCCTTCGCGAATCTTGAACCCCGCAATGGACTTCTTGGACATCGTGACGACCGGCTTCTGGCCGGCGATCTTTTGCATATCGCCAACCGCGAACTCCATCACTTTCTTGTCCGCTACCGCTTCACCTACACCCATGTTCAGGGTGATCTTTTCGATGCGCGGCACTTCCATGATGGACTTGTAGCCAAACTGCTTCATCAGGTCCTTGGTGACCTTGTCTTTGTAGAAACCATATAAACGAGCCATGCTCTATAACTCCTTAAGCGTCAATCATTTCGCCGTTGGACTTGAACACGCGAACCTTGCGTCCATCTTCCAGCGTTTTAATACCGACCCTATCGCCCTTCTTGGCAGCCGCGTTATAGATCGCCACATTCGAGATGTGAATCGGCAATTCCTTTTCCACGATCCCGCCGGTCAATCCCTTGGTCGGGTTAGGCTTCTGGTGCTTCTTGACTTTATTGATGCCGCCAACCAGCAGGTATTCACCCAGCACGCGCTGCACACTGCCGCGATTGCCTTTGTCTTTGCCGGCGATGACGATAACGTCATCGTTTTTCTTAATCTTGCGCATGATTTCCCTCGACTCGATCCGTCTCTGCTTATAGAACTTCAGGTGCCAGCGAAACGATCTTCATGAACTTTTCGGTACGCAACTCGCGTGTCACCGGCCCGAAGATACGCGTGCCGATAGGCTCCAGTTTTGCATTCAGCAACACAGCCGCATTGCCATCGAACCTGACCAAAGAACCATCCGGGCGGCGCACGCCCTTGGCAGTGCGAACCACGACGGCGTTGTATACTTCACCCTTCTTTACGCGACCACGCGGAGCTGCATCCCTGATGCTGACCTTGATGACATCACCAACGGAAGCATAACGGCGCTTGGAACCGCCCAATACCTTGATGCACATCACGGAACGCGCACCGGTATTGTCAGCCACATCTAAAACAGTCTGCATTTGTATCATTATTCAATCTCCAACTTGTTCCGCTCGCAGCGGCCAGTTTTGGAACCCGTTCGGGTTAGGTCGCCGCTTACGGCGATGAAACGAAGCCGCGCATTATATGCAAATTCAAGGAATACGCAAGCAAAAATTCCAAACTTCAAACAGCTAAACCGCAGCCGCCTTCTCCAGCAGCTTCGCAACGCGCCAGCTTTTGGTTTTTGCGATAGGGCGGCACTCCTCGATCATTACCACATCGCCTGTATGAATCTCGTTGGCTTCATCATGCGCATGATATTTCTTGGAAACGCGAATGATCTTGCCCAGCAAAGGGTGCTTCACCTTACGCTCGACCAACACCGTTACGGTCTTGTCCATCTTGTCGCTTGTCACTGTACCGGTCAGGGTACGTTTCATTTTGGAATCGCTCATCGCTTTCGAATCGCTCATTTTTGGGCATCTTTCTCTGTCAACACTGTCTTAATGCGTGCGATATCACGGCGCACCTTGCGAAATTCGCTGGTATTGGTCATTTGCTGGGTCGCTGCCTGCATACGCATGCCGAACTGCGCCTTGGTCAGGGACAGCAATTCGGTTTTCAGATCCGCTACGGACTTGGCTTTAAGTTCACTGGCCTTCATGTTACGTACCTACCTGTCTGACTACAAAAGTGGTGGCCAATGGCAACTTTGCCGAAGCCAGAAGAAACGCTTCGCGGGCCAGGATTTCGCTCACACCATCCATTTCGTACAGCATCTTGCCCGGCTGAATCTCGGCAACGTAGAATTCCGGATTACCCTTGCCGTTTCCCATCCGGACCTCAGCCGGCTTTTTGGAGATCGGCTTATCCGGAAAGATGCGTATCCAGATACGGCCACCGCGCTTGATGTGGCGGGTCATGGCACGGCGCGCCGCTTCGATCTGGCGCGCAGTCAAACGGCCGCGCGCAACCGCTTTCAGACCAAACTCACCGAAACTTACCTTGTTGCCACGGGTGGCAATACCGGTATTACGGCCTTTCTGTTCCTTGCGGTATTTCCTTCTAGCTGGCTGTAGCATGCTTTGCTCCCGACTTTCTTGCTTTCTTTTCCGGTTCAGCGGCGACCGGCGCAACAACTTCCTGATCAGAGACTTCACCCTTGAACACCCAAACCTTCACGCCTATGACCCCGTAAGTGGTTTTTGCTTCGGCCGTTCCGTAGTCGATATCGGCGCGCAAAGTATGCAACGGCACGCGGCCTTCGCGGTACCACTCGGTGCGGGCGATCTCGATGCCGTTCAATCGGCCGGCGCTCATGATCTTGATGCCCTGCGCGCCGAGGCGCATCGCATTTTGCATCGCGCGCTTCATCGCGCGACGGAACATGATGCGTTTTTCCAGCTGGGCTGTGATGCTTTCAGCGATAAGCTGCGCATCTATTTCCGGCTTGCGCACTTCTTCTATCGCCACGTCGACGGATTGAAGCCCCATGCGCTTGCGCAATTCGGCGCGCAACGATTCGATGTCCTCGCCCTTCTTGCCTATCACCATGCCAGGGCGCGCGGTGTAGATCGTCACCTTGGCATTCTTGGCCGGACGCTCGATAATCACCTTGGAAACGCCGGCTGAAGCCAGTTTCTTCTTCAGAAAGGCACGAACTTCGATATCCTTGAGCAGCAAGCCGGCAAAATTCTTGCTGTTGGCATACCACTTGGAATCCCAGTTTTTACGAACGCATAACCGGAAACCGGTTGGATGAATTTTCTGTCCCATGATCTGCCCCTAGTTCCCGACGCTGACTGTGATGTGGCAGGTTTGCTTCTCGAGACGATTGCCTTGCCCTTTTGCTTTGGCGATAAAACCTCTCCCGGATGCCGCCTTGTCGACGTAAATGACCTTCACTTTCAGCTCGTCTATGTCCGCCCCGTCGTTATGCTCGGCATTCGCTATAGCAGACTCGAGCGCCTTCCTGATGATGACTGCAGCCTTCTTCGGGCTGAAGTTCAGGATATTGAGTGCTTGCGCGACCGGTAATCCGCGGATCTGGTCGGCAACCAAGCGGCCTTTCTGCGCGGAGAGATGAATTTTTCGTGCAACTGCGGTAGTCGTAATCATCATGCCTCCTTATTTCTTGACCACTGCTTTTTTATCAGCAGAATGGCCTTTGAAGGTGCGCGTCAGGGAAAACTCACCCAGCTTGTGGCCCACCATGTTTTCGGATACATACACCGGAATGTGCTGCTTGCCGTTGTGCACCGCAATCGTCAGACCGACGAACTCAGGCAACACCGTGGAACGGCGTGACCAGGTTTTCACCGGGCGCTTATCGTTAGTCGCACGCACAGTCTCAATCTTCTTGAGCAAGTGTGCGTCAACAAATGGACCTTTTTTAATCGAACGTGCCATATATATCTACCCCTTAAACCTGAAAGCGACGGCGCACGATCATGCCGCTGGTGCGCTTGTTGCGACGTGTGCGGAAGCCCTTGGCCGGCACACCCCATGGGCTGACCGGATGGCGGCCCGCAGCAGTCTTGCCTTCGCCACCGCCGTGCGGGTGGTCCACCGGGTTCATCACCACACCGCGCACGGTCGGACGAACACCGCGCCAACGCATCGCGCCGGCCTTGCCGATCGAGCGCAAGCTGTGTTCGGAATTGCCCACTTCGCCCAAAGTCGCCTTGCAATCGATGTGCACCTTGCGTATCTCGCCGGAGCGCAAACGCAATTGCGCGTAGCTGCCTTCACGCGCCAGCAACTGGACAGAAGTGCCTGCTGAACGCGCCAACTGCGCGCCCTTGCCCGGCAACATCTCGATGCAATGTATCGTGGAGCCGACCGGGATATTGCGCAGCGGCAGGGCATTGCCCGCCTTGATCGGCGCTTCCGGACCGCTCACCAGAGTAGCGCCGGCCGCGACTCCCTTGGGGGCGATGATGTAACGGCGCTCGCCGTCGGCGTAGCACAACAGAGCCAGGTTGGCGCTGCGGTTCGGATCGTATTCCAGGCGCTCGACCGTGGCCGGGATACCATCCTTGTTGCGCTTGAAATCCACCATGCGGTAATGCTGCTTGTGGCCGCCCCCCATATGGCGGGTAGTGATATGGCCATTATTATTGCGGCCCGCGGTCCTGGTTTGTTTTTCCAGCAGCGACGCGACTGGCTTGCCCTTGTGCAGATCCGGGTTGACCAGGCGCACTACGGCGCGCTGCCCCGGAGTTGTTGGTTTCAGTTTAATCAATGCCATGATGATTATCCTTGCTCGCTTGCAGCAAAATTGATTTCCTGGCCTGCGGCCAGACACACATAAGCTTTTTTCCAGTCATTGCGACGACCGATGACACGGCCGCTGCGCTTGACCTTGCCCATGACATTCACGACTTGCACGCTGTCCACGCTCACCTTGAACATCATTTCAACAGCGGCTTTGATCTCGGGTTTGGTCGCATCCGTGACGACACGGAAAACAACCTGTTCGTTCTTGTCGGCAACGTGGGTAGCTTTCTCGGATATTTGCGGTGCAAGCAGCACTTTCATCAAGCGCTCCTGGCTGAATTGTTGGGTATTCATGCGAACATCTCCTCCATTTTAGCCACCGCATTGCGCGTCACCATCACGTTCGGGAAACGCACCAGGCTGATCGGGTCAGCTTGATTAGCTTCCAACACCAGCACATTGGCCAGGTTGCGCGAGGAAAGATAAAGATTCTCGTCTATGCTGTCAGTGATGATCAGCAGGCGGAACTGGTTCGTATCCACACCCATCCCCTTGATCTTTTGCGCCAGTTGCTTGGTCTTGGGAGAATCAACGGTCAGGTCGTCAACCACCACCAGGCGGTTTTCGCTGACCAGTTTAGACAAGATCGCCGCAAAGCCCGCGCGGTACATCTTGCGATTGATTTTTTGGGTGTAATTTTCCTCGCCGGTGTTCGGAAAAATCTTGCCGCCGCCGCGCCACAACGGGCTGGATGCCATACCGGCACGCGCACGGCCTGTACCCTTTTGTGCGAACGGCTTGCGGGTACTCTTGGCGATCTCGCTGCGGCCCTTTTGCTTGCTGTTGCCGGCACGCGCATTCGCCATGTAGGCAGTGACCAACTGATGGACCAGGTCCTCGCTGTATTCGCGGCCGAACAACTCGTCGGACGCATTCATCTTTGCGGACGGCTGGCCTTTATCGTTTATGACATTGAGTTCCATTACGCACCTGCCTTCACTGCGGGACGCACGATGATGCTGCTGTTTGTGCAACCTGGAACGGCACCCTTGACCAGCAACAGCTGGCGTGCAACATCAACACGCACGACCTGAAGGTTTTGAACAGTCCTTTGCACATCACCCAGATGGCCGGTCATACGCTTGCCCGGGAACACACGACCCGGGTCTTGCGCCATACCGATAGAACCCGGTACGTTATGCGACTTGGAGTTGCCGTGCGAGGCACGGCCCGATTTGAAATGGTGACGTTTGATTGTGCCGGCGTAACCCTTGCCTTTGGATACACCTGTCACATCCACGAGTTGTCCCACCTGAAAAATCTCGACGCTGACCGTGGAACCCGCTTGCAGGCCAGCCAGCTGTTCAGGGGATACGGTGAATTCTTTCAGTGCACTCCCCGCTTCCACACCCGCCTTGGCGTAGTGTCCGGCGGCAGCCTTGCTGACGCGGCCGGGACGGCGCACACCGTGTGCCAGTTGCACAGCAGTATAGCCATCGGTATCTGCGGATTTAACCTGAGTGACACGATTATTGGACACGTCCAGCACAGTCACCGGCAACGAAGAACCGTCATCGGTAAATACGCGGGTCATGCCAATCTTGCGACCGACAAGTCCTAAGCTCATTTTTATTTCCTCTTGTTAAGGGGCTGACTTCAATTGGTCAGCCGATCATAAAACTTAGTTTTTAGCCATTAGTCGCAAGTCGTTAGTTGGTTTTGTCCGCTTCGCGGAACCTGCTTTAACTAACGTCTAACGACTAGCGTCTATCAACTGTTCTTACTACTGCAACTTGATTTCCACATCCACACCAGCCGGCAGATCCAGCTTCATCAGCGCATCCACGGTTTTGTCGGTAGGATCGACGATGTCCATCAGACGCAGATGGGTGCGAATCTCGAACTGATCGCGCGAAGTCTTGTTGACATGCGGGGAACGCAGCACATCGAATCGCTCGATCCTGGTCGGCAGCGGCACAGGGCCGTTCACCACCGCGCCGGTACGCTTTGCCGTATCGACAATTTGCGCAGCCGACTGGTCAATCAAACGATAGTCAAACGCCTTGAGGCGAATGCGGATTTTTTGGCTTTGCATAATTTTCTCTTGCATTTACGCGGCAATGCCGCTAATTAAAGAACGAAATCGCGTGGACTGGATCAACCCTTGAACCACGCAAAGGGGGCGCATTGTAGTCTTACTCGATAAACCTTGCAACCACTTAAACTTGGGAATGGGGAAGAGAGAAGGGAGAAGGGTAAAACCCTTCCCTCTTCACCCTTACCTCTTCACCCTTCCCCCTTCTCCCTTCTCCCTTCTCGCCTCTTACTCGATAATCTTTGCCACCACACCCGCGCCGACGGTACGTCCGCCTTCGCGGATCGCGAAACGCAGACCTTCTTCCATCGCGATCGGGTTGATCAGGTTCACCGTGATGCTGACGTTGTCGCCCGGCATCACCATTTCGGTGCCGGCCGGCAGTTCGACCGCGCCGGTCACATCGG
>Ga0209342_10000429_pt1 | contig 48416 bp, 45 predicted proteins | sample RifCSP16_2_FD_184023 | JGI IMG/M metagenome (GOLD analysis project Ga0209342, IMG submission 184023) | Soil microbial communities from Rifle, Colorado - Rifle CSP2_sed 16_2 (SPAdes) (version 2) | ecosystem: Environmental > Terrestrial > Deep subsurface > Rock core/Sediment | place: Rifle...
GAGCAGCGCCGCGGCGAGCGAAAGCCACGCGTAGCGCTCCAGGCCCTCAGGCAAGGCCGCGCACTCCGTCGTAGAGCATCTTCGTGCCGGTGACGATCAGCAAGCCATACACGATGCGGTAGAACACCGTCTCGCTCAAGCGCCGGCGCAGGAGCAGCCCCACCCAGACCGCCACCAGCCCGACCGGGACGAGCGCCGCCGCGGTGGCGAGCACCTCGGCATTGAACAGCCCCAGCCACCAATAGGGCAGGACCTTGGCGTAGTTCAGCACCGCGAACAGGATCGTCACGGTCCCCGCGTAGATCGCCGGGGCCAGGCGCAGCGGCAGCAGATAGACGTTGAGGGGCGGTCCCCCTGCGTGCGCGACGAAGGTCGTCACGCCGGAGATCGTCATCCAGAAGACGCCCTTCGCGGCGGAGGGCCTCGCCGGCGCGGCGCCGGCGCGCCGCAGCCAGCGCGAGGCCACGAAGCCGAGCGCGATGACGCCGAGGAGGAGCTTGAGCCCTGCGGTGCTGAACCAGCGGAAGCTGAGCGCGCCGATGGCGATGCCGAGCAGCCCGGCCGGCAGCAGCACTTTCATCAGCTTGTGGTCCCAGGAGTTGCGGTACGCCCAGACCGCGCCGATGTCCATCACCAGAAGAATCGGCAGCATGATCGCCGCCGCCTGCGCGGGCGGGACGACGAGCGCCATCATCGGCACGGTCAGGATGCCGAGTCCTCCGCCGAATCCTCCCTTGGAGATGCCGAACAGCACCACGCCGGGAACGGCGAGGAGGTAGAAGTAGGGATCGGTGATCAAGCTGGCCCGCGGGTCGTCATATCGAGAGATACCCCCCGCGCAAGGTGGAATCCGCCTCGAGCCCGGCGAGGGTCCCGCCGTAGCGTACCTGACCGGTCTCGATCACGTAGGCGCGGTCTGCGACCCTGCGCGCGAAGCGCAGGTTCTGCTCGCAGAGCAGCACCGCGAGGCCCGTGCGCTTGAGCTCGATGATCGTCCGTGCCATGTGCTCTACGATCAGCGGGGCGAGGCCTTCGGAGGGCTCGTCGAGCAGGAGAACCGAGGGATTGCCCATGAGGGTGCGCGAAATGGCCAGCATCTTCTGCTCGCCGCCCGAAAGTCTCGCTGCCGCGCGCGAGCGCGCGGCAGCGAGATGGGGGAAAAGCGAAAAGACCCGGTCCGCGGTCCATTCGGGGACATCGGGGCGCGGCGGCCGGCGGCCGACCTCGAGGTTCTGGTCCACGGTGAGGTCGGTGAAGATGCGGCGCTCCTCGGGCACGTAGCCGAGACCGAGGCGCGCGATCCGGTAGGGAGCGAGACTGTCGATGCGCTTTCCCTCGAAGACGATTTCCCCGGAAGTCGGCTGGACCAGGCCCATGACGGACTTGAGCGTGGTGGATTTTCCGGCGCCGTTCCGTCCGAGCAGCACCGTGACCTCGCCGGCGTTCAGCACGAGGTCGAGGTCGAACAGGACGGTCGCGCGCCCGTACCCTGCCCGCAGGCGCCGAATCTCAAGCATCGCCGAGGTACCCCTCGCGCACACGAGGATCGGCGCGGAGCTCGCCGGGCGAGCCGCGCGCGATCAGCTCGCCGCGGTCCAGCACCAGCACCCGGTCGGCGTGCTCGAACACCACGTCCATGTCGTGCTCGGTGAAGAGCACCGCGGTGCGCGCCTCGCGCGCAAGCTCCGCCGCCAGCCGCATCAGATCGCCGCGCTCGCTCGGCGCCATGCCGGCGGTCGGCTCGTCCATCAGGAGCAGCCGCGGCCGGTTCGCCAGCGCGATCGCGAGCTCGACGCGCTTCAGGTCGCCGTAGGCGAGCACCGCGCACGCGCGCGCGGCCAGTTCCTTCACGCCGGCGCGCTCGAGCAGGGCTTCGGCCTCCTCGACGTGAGCGTCGGACGCGAGCGGCCACAACGAACCGAGGCGTCCATGGTGCGAGAGCAGCGCCAGTTGCACGTTCTCGCGCACCGTCATCGAGCCGAAGGTGGCGGTGATCTGGAAGGTGCGTCCTACGCCCAGGCGCCACACCTTGCGCGGCGGCAGGCCGGCGAGCGGGCGGCCGCCGAGCGCGATCGAGCCCGCGTCGGGCGCGATCTGGCCGTTCAGCATGTTGAAGCAGGTGGTCTTGCCGGCGCCGTTCGGCCCGATCATCGCTACGCGCTCCCCGGCGTCGAGATCGAACGAGACGCCGCGCACCGCCTGCACGCCGCCGTACGACTTGGAGAGATCGCGCACCTCGAGCAGGCTCATCGCGTGCTTCTCCCGCCGAGCAATCCTCCGACCCCACCGGGGAGCGCGAGGACGAGCGCCAGGATCACCGCGCCGAGCACCGCGCGCCAGTAGTCGAACTCGCGCGACGCCGAGTCCTGGAGCCAGGTGAAAAGCGCCGCGCCCCACGCCGGCCCGGTGAGAGTCTGGATGCCCCCGAGCAGCACCATCACCAGCGCGTCCACCGAGCGCGGCACCGACAGCGTCTCGGGCGAGATCGAGCCCTTGGAGAACGCGTAGAGCGCGCCCGCGATCCCCGCCGCGAGGCCGGCGAGCGTGAACGCCGCCCACTGCTGCGCGCGCACGTCGATGCCGATCGCCCCCGCGCGCAGCGGCGAGTCGCGACTCGCGCGCAGCGCGTAGCCGAAAGGCGAATAGAGTACGCGCCAGAGGATCGCGATTCCCGCGAGGCAGGCGCCGAGCGTCAGGTAGTAGTAGGCGGTCCGCGAAGCGAGCCACGCGGAAGGCCAGACGCCGATGAGTCCGTTCGAGCCGCCGGTAAACGCGTCCCACTGGAACGCGACCGACCAGACGATCTGGGCGAAGGCGAGGGTGAGCATGGCGAGGTACACGCCCGACAGGCGCACGCAGAACCAGCCGAAGGCGAGCGCGCCGATCCCCGCGGCAAGCGGCGCGAGGACGAGCGCGGCTTCCATCGGCGCCCCGGCGCGCAGGAGCAGCAGCCCCGCGCCGTAGGCGCCGAGCCCGAAGTACGCCGCGTGCCCGAACGAGAGCATTCCGCCAGGACCGGTGATGAAGTGCAGGCTGACGGCGAAGAGCGCGAACACCAGCACGTCGGAGAGAAGCACCAGCGCGTAGCCGCGCGAGAGGAGCGGCACCAGCGCGAGCGCGGCGGCGAGCGCGAGGAGCGCGCGCAACACGTTGCGCGAGGGCAGGGCGAGCGGCGGCTCCAGCGCCGCGGGTCCGCGCAGCGGCGCAGCCTCGCGCCCGAGCAGTCCCCAGGGCCGCAGCACCAGGACCGCCGCCATGACGATGAACTCGACCACGAGCGTCGCCTTGGAGAATCCCAGCCCGATCGCGAACGCCTTCACCTCGGCGATGAGCAGCGCGGCGAGGAAGGCGCCGGGGATCGAGCCCAGGCCGCCGACCACCACCACCACGAACGCGTCCGAGAGGACGGAAAGGTCGATCGTGAGATTCGCCGGCTCACGCGGCACCGAGAGCGCGCCGCCGAGGCCCGCCAGCAGCGCTCCTAGCGCGAACACCTCGGTGAAGAGCCATTTCTGGTTCACCCCGAGCGCGCCCGCCATGTCGCGGTCCTGGGTGGCCGCGCGCACCAGGATTCCCCAGCGCGTGCGCGTGAGAAGGAGGTGGAGAGCGGCGAGCACGAGCGGGCCGACGACGATCAGGAACAGGTCGTACTCGGGGAACCGGCCGCCCGCGATTTCGACGGCGTCCTCGAGCCCCGGCGCGCGCGGGCCGAGCAGGTCTTCCGGTCCCCAGGCCCAGAGCGCGAAATCGCGCGCGATCAGCACGAGCGCGAAAGTGGCGAGGAGCTGGAGCAGCTCCGGCACCGGATAGAGGCGGCGCAGCAGCGACATCTCGATCGCTGCGCCGAGCGCGGCGACGGCGAGCGCGGCCGTGAGCGCGCTCGGCCAGAAGCCCACGCTCTCCGACAGCCACACTGCGAGATACATGCCGAGCATGTACAGCGAGCCGTGCGCGAAGTTGACGATGCGGGTGACGCCGAAGATGAGCGACAGGCCGGCGGCGAGGAGGAAAAGCGAACTCGCCCCGGCGAGGCCGTTCAGGAACTGGAGCAGGATCGCGGAGCCGCTCATGTGGCGTCCCCGGAAAGGACCGCCTGAGCTACTCCGCTAGGCTGATGGTATGATACACCATCATGCGCGCGCGGCAGGTGTTCCGCTACCGGGCGACGAAGGCGGGCGTGAGCGTGGAGATGGCGATCTGGTCGCTGCCGCGCGCCACGGCGGAGCGGCCGCACGGGCTCAAGTACCGGCTTTACTGCGGGCGCGGCAACGCATGCGTTGTGCGCTACGACAATGAGACAGGGAAGGGTGATCACCGGCATTACGGAGACCGGGAAGAAGTTTACGGCTTCGAGTCGCTGGAGAAGCTGATCGAGGATTTTCGCGAAGACTGCACCCGCATTGCGGGATGGAGATGGACATGAACCGGATCGAGATCGAAGTCCTGGGCTCGCGCGCGGCCCTCGCCGCGTTCGCGCGGGCGTGGCGGCAGGCGCGCGCCGGGCGCAAGGCGACGCCGCGGCTCGCGTTCGGCAGCATCGGCGAGCTTTTCAGCGCGGTGACGGAAAAGCGGCTGGAGCTGGTGCGTCATGTCTCGGCCCACGAAGGGCTGCAAATCCGGCCGCTCGCGCGCGCGCTGCGGCGGGACTACAAGAACGTTCACTCGGATGTCCAGGCGCTCCTCGAGCTGGGGCTCCTGGAGAAGGACGGGCGCGGCGGCCTGCACGCGCCGTTCGACGAGATCGTGATCCGGGCGGGGCTGCGTAAGGCGGCCTGAGCGCCGAGATTGCTCACTCCTTCCTCAGCGCCCGGATTTCCTCGAACGAGGGCTGGTACTTGTCGCCCTCGGCGTAGCGCCAGTTGACCATCGCGCCCTTGCCGCCTTTCTTCGCCAGCTGCCCGACGTAGGCGCCCATCGTCGACTGGTGGTCGAGCGGCCGCCACACGATCGGGCCGAAGGGGGTCTGCATCTCCAGTCCCTTCATCGCCTCTACGAGCTTCTCGGTGTCGGCCGAGCCGGCCCGGCGGATCGCGTTCGCGACCGAGTACACCGAGCTGTAGCCGACCACCGAGCCCTGGCGCGGGTAGTCCTTCCAGCGTTTCTGGTAGGCGTCGCGGAACTTGCGGTGCTCGGGCGTGTTGATCTCGCTCCAGGGGTAGCCGGTGACCCACCAGCCTTCCGGCGTCTCGTCCTTGAGCGGATCCAGGTACTCGGGCTCGCCGGCGAGCAGGTTGAACACGACCGTGCTCTTGAACAAACCACGCGTGTTGCCCTCGCGCACGAACTTCTGCAGGTCGGCGGCGAAGAGCGATGAAAAGATCGCGTCCGGCTTCGCGTCGATGAGCGCCTGCACCACCGCGCCGGCGTCGATCTTGCCCAGCGCCGGGGCCTGCTCGGCGACGAACTCGACGTCCGGTTGCGCCTTCCTGAGCAGCTTCTTGAACGAGGCGGTGGCCGACTGGCCGTACTCGTAGTTGGGGTAGACGATCGCCCAGCGCTTCTTCTTCAGCTTCGCCGCCTCGGGGATCAGCATCGCGGTCTGCATGTAGGTCGAGGGGCGAAGACGCCACGTGTATCTGTTGCCGTTCTCCCAGACGATCTTGTCGGTGAGCGGCTCGGCAGCGAGGAACAGGATCTTCCTCTGGTTGGCGAGGTTCGCCACCGCGAGGCCGACGTGCGAGGCGAACGTACCCATGAGGACGTTCACCTTCTCGCGTGAGATCAGCTCCTCGGCGGCGCGCACCGCGTCGCCCGGCGTGCCGCCGTCGTCGCGCGAGACGATCTCGAGCTTGCGGCCCGCCGCGCCGCCCGCGGCGTTGATTTCCTCGAGGGCAAGCTGCCAGCCTTTCTTGTAGGGCTCGAGGAAGGCGGGGAAGACCTTGTAGCTGTTCAGCTCGCCGATCTTGATGGGCCTGGTCTGGGCGGGGGCGGCGGTTGCGGCGAGGAGGAACAGGACGGACAGGGCGATTCTGGGAATCATGACTCTCCTTCCACCTTGGCTCCGCGGTCGGGTTTGATCCTGGCCGTGCCGCCGGGGAAGACTCGCCAGAATTCCTTGCGGACGAGGCTGGCGAGGGTGGCGCTCTTGTTCAGGCCGTGGTAGCGGGCGACGGCGTCGAGCATGGCGAGGTCTCGCGGCGTCGCCGAGAACGTGCGGACTTTGGTCCTTTGCATTTCGCGGTCACTATATAAATATTATACAGAAATTATCAGAGCCGGGGCGAGTCTGTCAAGCGCGGGGCGCGCGGGAGCGGGCCCATACAATGACGGCATGCCGAGCGTCGCACCGCCTTATTCCGGGCTCACGCCCGAGCGCGTGCTCGACGCGCTGAAGAGCGTCGGCGTGCACGGCGACGGCCGGCTGCTCGCGCTGAACAGCTACGAAAACCGCGTCTATCAGGCATGGCGGGACGACGCTCCTCCGGTGGTGGTCAAGTTCTACCGCCCGGCGCGCTGGACCGACGCTCAGATCGCCGAGGAGCACGCCTTCGGCGCCGAGCTGGCCGAGCGCGAGATTCCGGTGGCGACGGCGCTGCAGCTCGGCGGCCGTACGCTGCACGAATTCGAGGGCTTTCGCTTCGCGGTGTTCGCGCGGCGCGGCGGTCGCCCGCCGGAACTGGAAGACCCGAGCGTGCTGGAGTGGATCGGCCGCTTCCTCGGGCGCATCCACGTGGTCGGCGCCGCTTCGGCGTTCCGCGAGCGACCCGCCCTGGATACCGCCAGCTTCGGCGACGAGCCGCGCGAGTATCTGCTCGCGCACGGGTTCATCCCGGAGGAGCTGCGCGAGGCCTGGACCAGCACGATCGACATGGCGCTCGACCGTGTGCGCGCCGCCTTCGCCATCGCGAGCGGGGCGCGCGGGCTGCGCCTGCACGGCGACTGTCACGGCGGAAACATCCTCTGGAGCCCGGACGGCCCGTGCTTCGTCGATCTCGACGACAGCTGCATGGGTCCTGCGGTGCAGGACCTGTGGATGCTGCTTTCAGGCGAGCGCGCGGCGGCGGAGCAGCAGCTCGGCAAGCTGCTGGAGGGCTACGAGATCTTCCGCGACTTCGACCGGCTCGAGCTGCTGCTGATCGAGCCGCTGCGCACCCTGCGCCTGATCCACTACGCGGCGTGGATTGCGCGGCGCTGGGACGATCCGGCGTTTCCGGCGGCGTTTCCCTGGTTCAACACGCTCCGCTACTGGCAGGATCGGATACTGGAGCTGAAGGAGCAGGTTGCGCTGATGGACGAAGCGCCGCTGCGCGCGTGAATCGCGCGGAACCTACGCTGCCTTGCGCTCAAAGCGCCGCGGTCGCCTGGACTTCAATCAAGAACGGCTCTCCGACCAACCGATCGATCATCAGCAGCGTGTTGGGCGGGTACTTTCCGTCCGGGAACATGCGCGGAAACTCGCGCTTGCGGTACGCCATGAACTTCGGGATGTCCTGCGAATGCACGAGGTAAGTCGTGAACTGCACGACATTGCGCCAACCCGCGTTCGCCGAAGCCAGCGCCGCCTCGATGTTCGCGAACACCTGCACGCACTGCGCATCGAAATCATCGGCGCCGACGATGTTGCCCGCTTTGTCGGTGGCGACCTGGCCCGCGATGAACATCCACTCGGAGACGTTTTTGACCCGAGTGATCTGAGAATACTGCCCGAGCGGCTTGCCCAGGCCTTCAGGGTTGTAGATGGTGATCTCGGCCATCAGCGCGCCTTCCTCTTGTAAGCCCCGAGTCCCGGCCGAAAGCTCTTTTCGTCCAGGAACTGCTTTAGCCCCTGCGCGCGGCCGCCCTCGCGGTCGCGGACCTTCAGCTGATCGCCCTTGGCATGTAGATAGTCCGCCGACATGTCCCAATCCATGGCGCGCGCATACTTGTACGCGATCTTGGCGCTGGTCTGGGTCGCCGGGTTCTTCTCGATCAGCTTCCTCGCCAGCTTCCTCACCGCGCCGCGCAGCTGGGCCCGCGGCACCGCGAAATTGACCAACCCCATCTGCGCCGCCTGCTTTCCGTCGAAGGTCTCGCCGGTCATGATGTAGTACATCGCGTTCCGATAGCTCATGGCGTCGGCGAGCGCCCGCGACACGTTGCCCGCCGGAATGATTCCCCAGTTGATCTCCGAGATCCCGAACACCGCCTCCTCGGCCGCCACCGCGAGGTCGCAGGCGACCACCGGCGCGATCGCCCCGCCGAAGCACCAGCCGTTGACCATGGCGATCGTCGGCTTGGCGTAGTGGGTGAGGCGGCGCCACTGCCATTCCTCGGTCTGGCGCTGGATGCGCATGACGTCGACGTAGTCGAGCTTATCGACCTCGCGGAAATACTCCTTCAGGTCCATTCCCGAGGAGAACGACTCGCCGGCGCCCGTCAGCACGAACACCCGGCAGCGCGGGTCGCCCTCCAGCGCATCGACCACCCGGATCATTTCCCGGTTCAGGGCGGGGCTCATGGCGTTGCGCTTCTCGGGCCGGTTGAGCGTCACCCACGCGATGCCGTTCTCGAACGTCACGCGGCAATACTTCCCTCCCGGGATCTTCCTGCCTGCGGATTTCTTGTTTGTCATGGTCCCTCGTGAATTACGATGACGTCGGCCCCAGGCTCGCGCGCATAGAGAGCCTCGACCCATTCCGCCCGGCCGGCAAGGATCGCCCGCTGGTTGAGATAGCCCTTGTCGGTGATCTCGTGCGCCGCGGGAGACGGCGGCTCGGTCATGATCGCGAAGCGGGAAATCCGGCTGCTGCTGCCGGCGTGATGCCGGTTGTAGGCGGCGAAGCGCTCGCGCAGCATCTCGCGCAGTTCCGCATTGGCCGCAAGGTCGCCGAAGGAGATGTTGGCGTCGAGGCCGAGCGCCCGCGCGCATTCGGCACGATTCAGGAACACGAGCAGCCCGATCCCGGCGCGGCCTTCGCCCGCCACCGCGGCGTCCTGCCCGAGCGGCGAGATCGCCGCGAGCGCATCGGTGCGCACCGTCCCGGCCTGCACCCAGGTGCCGGTCTGGAGCTTGAAGTTCTCGCTGATCCGCCCGTCGAACAGCAGCCCTTCCTCCGGACGGCTCTCGTCGACGAAGCGCACGGCATCCCCCATCCGGTAGAAGCCTTCCTCGTCGAACGCCTTCCGGGTCGAGGCTTCGTCGCGCAGGTAGCCGGGCGTCACGTTCGGCCCCTTGACCCGCATTTCCAACTTCTCCGCAGTCGGCGCCAGCTTGATCTCCACCCCCGGCAGCGGCAACCCCAGGTTGCCCGAAACCTCCGAAGCCCAATGGCCGAGGACGCTGCACGGGGTGGTCTCGGTCGAGCCGAGCGAGGAAAGCAGCGGGATGCGCCTGCCGATCGCCTTGGTCGCGACCCGATCGAGCCGCTCCCACAGGGAAATGGGCATGGGTGCTGCGCCGTAGAAAAGGAAATCCATCCGCTCCAACAAGTGGTGCGCGAACTCGTCGTCCGCTTCGAGGTGGGGCGCCAGCATGCCATAGGCGAGCGGCACGTTGTTCATGAATGTCGGCTGGATTTCGCGCAGGTTGCGCAGCGTCTCCTCGAACCTCCCCGGCTGCGGCCGCCCGCCGTCGATGTAGAGCGTGCCGCCGCATCGCAGCACGAGATCGAAGTTCTTGTTCCCTCCGGCGACGTGGTGCCACGGCATCCAGTCGACCAGGACCGGAGGATGGTCGTCCAGGACCGGCAGGAGCTGGCAAACCCCGGTGGCGTTGGCGCACAGCATGCGCTGGGTGACGATGACTGCCTTCGGCAACCCAGTCGAGCCGGAGGTGAAGAGGTACTTGGCCACCGTGTCGCCGGTCACGCGGTCATACGCCTGTTCGAGCTCGCGTCCCGGCTTGGCCCGGGTCAGCTCGTCCAAGCGGCTGACCTGGATCAGTCCGGGCGATTCCACCGCCTGGAGCGCACGGCGAAACGACTGCTCCGCCGGCACGTAGACGAGCGCCGGCCGCGCGACCGCGAACACGTGCCGCAGCACGCCGAAATCCTCCGACAGCAGCGAATAGCTCGGCGACACCGGCACGAACGGGATCCCGACCTGCATCGCGGCGAGCTTCAGGATCGCGACCTCGATCGAGTTGTGCCCGAGGCTCGCCGCCGGCCGCTCCGGCCCGAGCCCGAGATCGAGCAAGGCCTGCGAGACGCGATTGGCGAGCTCGAGCGCCTCGCCGTAGGCGAGCTTGCGCCAGCCGCCGGGGATGCGCTCGGCGAGGAACGTCCGTGCGGGCTGCTCCCTTGCCCATCGCCGCAGCCATTCCGAGAGCTGGACCGGGTAGGGCGCGGGCGGGAGCTTCGAGCGCAGGTAGAGGGTACCGTCCCACTTGCGCTCCACCTCGAGCGCGCGCGGCGCGAAGGGGATGTCCGTCATCACGATTCCCTGGGATAGGATAGCAAGCGGGAGGAGCCCGAAATGGCCGATGCAGCGAGCAGCGTCCACCCTTTGACCGCCAAGTTCCTCGGCAAGGAGGTGTACGTGGTGGTCACCCGGCCGGTGCGTTCGCCCGAAATCGAGAAGCGCCTGCACGATCACCTGGAGCACCAGATCGCCCTCGAAAAAAAGGGGATCATGTTCGCGGCAGGTCCCCTGTATGCGCGCGGATCGGCGGTCCCGGAAGCGGGAATGTTCGTGCTGCGGGCAAGCTCGTTCGAGGAGGCGGATGCGATTGCGCGCGAAGATCCTCTGCACCAGGCGGGGTTGCGCAGCTACACCATTCAGAAATGGCGAATCAACGAAGGCAGCTATACCGTGACCGTCAACTATTCCGACCAATCGGTGCGGATCGATTGATTCCGGGGAGGAGCCGACTCATGAACGTCAAGATCGTGGCCGCGCTCGCGGCGCTCGTGCTGGTGGCCGGATTCGCGCAGGGACAGGAGTATCCCGTGCGTCCAATCAAGATCATCCAGGGCTTCGCGCCCGGCGGCAACGCCGACGTGACTGCCCGAATCCTGGGCGGGGAAATGTCCAAGGGGCTGGGGCAGCCGATCCTGGTCGAGGCGAAGCCGGGCGCCGGCAGCACCATCGCGGCCGACGCGGTGGCGAAATCCTCGCCCGACGGCTACACGCTGCTGCTCGTCACCGGCGGTAACGCGGTGGCCGGTGCGCTCTACAAGAGCCTGCCGTACCACCCCGTCGACAGCTTCCAGGCCATTTCCACCGCCACTCAGCTCTCGTTCCTGTTCGTCGTGCGCGCCGACTCGGCGCTGAAGTCGATCTCGGAGCTGCTCGGGATGGCGCGCGGCAAACCGGGCTCGGTCGCCTACGGCTCGGCGGGAATCGGCTCGACGCAGAACCTGACCGGCGAGCTGCTCGCCAGCATGGCGGGGGTGAAGCTGCTGCACGTCCCCTACAAGGGAGACTCGGGCGCGCTGACCGGTCTGCTGGGGGGCGAGATTCCCGTCATCGTCGTGCCGCCGGCGGTCGCCCTCGGCAACCTGCGGAGCGGAAAGGTGAGGGCGATCGCGGGTACGGGCGGCACGCGATGGCAGGCCCTGCCGGACGTGCCGACGGTCGCCGAGTCCGGCGTGGCGGGATTCGACGTCCGTTCCTGGATCGGCCTCGCCGCCGCGGCGGGCACGCCGCGCCCGATCGTCGACCGGCTGAACGCGGAGATGCAGCGCACCCTGAGGGTCCCGGAGGTGCGCGCCAAGCTCGAGCAGGTCGGCGGCGAGGTGATCGGCAGCACGCCCGAGCAGATGCGCGATCGGCTGGCGACGGACGTGCAGCGCTGGACGAAGGTGATCAGCGAAGCGAATATTCCGCGGCAGTAGCTCAGGCCGCTTTTCGCTCCTCAGGCGGAGGCAGCTGCTTCAGGCAGCGGTCGATCCACAACGCCGTCAGCTTCTCCTGCACCCCGTTCTGCGCCAGCCTCTGCGCCAGCGCCCCGAAATCCACCTCGTCCAGCGGCTGATCCTGGTTGAAGCAGGAAAACACGTAGCTCCGCTCGCCGGTCTTCGGATCGACGTGCGGCTGGAGGCACTGGGCGCAAATCTCTTTCATCATGCACTGCATCGGAGAATTGATCGACCCGATCGCCATGTGCGTCGGCTTCAAATACTTCTCCAGCACCCCGTGCCGCGCCACCGCCACCGCCGCCATCATGCGATCCGACCCGATGGCGATGATCCGGTCGGTGGCTGAAAACGCGATCGCCTGCGCCCCGAGCGCGCCCGAGGCGTAAGCCTGCATCCCCTGCACGATGTTCCCCACGAACGCCCGGTCCTGCGGCCGCCGCGCCGCGAACCCCGGCGCCTCGTCGCAGCACCACACCACCACGTCGGAAGCCGCCTCGATGTCCTCGATCCGGTAGCGGTCGCCCATATGCTTGTACCCGGCGAAGTACACCACCTTCGACCCCGCCGCGCGCAGCGCGCGCCCGATCGAAAAGAGCACCGCGTTCCCCAGCCCCCCGCCGGCGAGCACCACGTTCTCGCCCTCGGGAATATGCGTAGGCGTCCCGGTAGGGCCCATCAGAATCACCGGCTCGCCCGGTTGCAGGTAAGCCAGCAGATCGGCCGAGCCGCCCATCTCCAGCGCGATGACGGAAATGAGCCCCTTCTCCCGGTCCACCCACGCGCCGGTGAGCGCGAGGCCCTCCATCGCGAGCGTGGTCCCCGGCACCTTCAGTGCCAGGGTTTCGAAGTTCTGCATGCGGTAGAACTGCCCGGGCTGGAAGCGCCGAGCAGCGACCGGCGCGCGCAGCACGACCTCCACTATTGTGGGCGTGAGGCGCTTCACTTCGTGCACCACCGCGCGCAGCTCTCGATTCAGCTTGGCGAGGAAAGCCGCATCGTCCAGGCCGGAAGTGGGCTCCCGTTGCGCAAGGACGCGGCTCACGACCGGGAAGCCCTGCTTCGCGCTCCCCATCGCCTTCACCACGTTGCCGAAGTACGACGGGTGCAGGTCGCCGAAGAAGCTCATGAAACGGCCATCGGCGTAGCGGTGCAGGAGCACCTCTGGTATGCCGGGCTTGGCCGTGTGACGCTCGGGCTTGACCGGCGCGCCGCTCTCGTCGCAGGCGAGGAAGTATTTGCCGTCGAGCGCGAGGCTCACGCCTTCCTCGCGCGCGAGCACGGTATTGGGCTGCGTGCCGGCGGCGATCAGCACCGCGCGGGCGGGAAGACGCCTGCCGTTCTGGAACACGACTTCCTTCGCATGCCCGTGCTCGTCGATCTCGATCCGCTCGGGGGTGAGCCCCTCGGCGAACACGATGCCTTCCTCGAGCGCCTTGCCGACCTCCTCGTGGTTGAGGGTGTAGGAGGGGCTGTCCACCATGCGGCGCCGGTAGGCGATGGTCGCGCCGCCCCAGGACTTTAGGAGCTTCAGCCTTTCTTCCGGTTTCGCCGCGCGCAGGGCCCGCGCGTGAGCGAGGAACTCCTCGGCGATCCCGCGCTCCTCGGCGCTCCACTCGGGCTTTCCGTCGAGCGCCTCGTAGCGAGCGAGGAACTTCTCGACCTGCACCGCGTAGTAGGCGAGGGATTCCGTCGCGGTGTCGATCGCGGTGAGCCCGCCGCCGATCACGACGATGGGAAGGCGGATCTGGAGGTTGGCGATCGACTCGCGCTTAGCGGCACCCGTCAGTTGGAGCGCCATGAGGAAGTCGGACGCCGCGCGCACGCCGCGCGCGAAGCCGTTCGGGATCTCGAGCACGGTGGGGCGCCCGGCGCCCGCGCACAGCGCGATGTGGTCAAAGCCGTCGGCGAATGCCTCGTCGATGGTGAGCGTGCCGCCGAAGCGCACGCCGCCGAACATGGCGAACTGGCGCCGCCGCTCGAGCATGAGGCGGATGATCTTGAGGAAGTTCTTGTCCCAGCGCACCGTGATGCCGTACTCGGCGACCCCGCCGAAGCCCGCCATCACGCGCTTGTCGAGCGATTCGCGCAGCTCGGCGATGTCCTTGATGGGACGGAAAGGCACGCGGTTGCCGAGCGGATCGACGCCCGAGAGCGCGGCTTCCTGCGGCTCGATCTTCAGCCCGTCGATGCCGACCACCGTGTGGCCTTCGTTCATCAGGTGGTGCGCGATCGAGAACCCCGCCGGCCCGAGCCCGACCACCAGCACGCGCCTGCCGCTCGGCGCTTTCGGCAGCGGCCGGCGCAGGTCGAGCGGGTTCCAGCGCGTGAGGAGCGAATAGATCTCGAAGCCCCACGGCAGCTCGAGCACGTCCTTGAGCGTGCGCGTTTCGGCCTGCGGGATGTCGACCGGGTCCTGCTTCTGGTAGATGCAGGCCTTCATGCAGTCGTTGCAGATGCGGTGCCCGGTCGCCGCAACGAGCGGGTTGTCCACCGCGATGATCGCGAGTGCGCCGATCGGCTGGCCGCGCGTCTTCACCATGTGGAATTCGGAGATCTTCTCCTCCAGCGGGCAGCCGGCGAGCTCCACGCCGAACACGGTCTTCTTGAAGCCTTCGGCCGGCGCCTTCTCCTTCAGGCCCCTGGAGCAGGAATCCTTGCCCTGCTCGTGGCACCAGATGCAGTAGTTCGCCTGGTCGAGCGCGCCGGCGAGATCAGTGCCCTCGTCGGTGAGCTTGAAGCCCTGCCGGTGACGCAGGTGATCGTCGGACAACGTGTGCTTGGGGAATCCCTGTGCGCTGTCGGTGTGCACCGGAATCAGGCGCATGAAATCGAGCTTGGAGGGCGCCTTGAAGAGGATCCCGCCGCGGTGCTTCTCTTTTCCCTCGCGCGTGGTCGCCGCCCAGGCGGCGTAGCGCGCCGCGCGCTCGAGATGGTCCGCGTTCGCCGCCTCGTCCTTCATCCATTCGGTGACCTGGCTGGCGAAGTCGAGCTCGGTGGAGAATCCGAAAACGTCCGGCCTTGCGTCCTCGGGCTTCACCTTGTGCAGCGCGCGGCGCTGCACGAACAGGCGCTTCACGGAATAGAGCGGCGCGAGCTCGTTGTGCCGGGCGGCGAGCGCAGCCGCTTCGCTTTCGATTCCGAACAGCCGCGCGAGAAAATCCTCGAGGTGCGGCGCAGCCGCGATCAGCAGCTCGGATTCCTCTTTCGCGGCGGGCGGTTGCGCGCGCGCGGTGAGCAGCCGGTCGCGCAGCGGCGCGTCGGCTTCGCCTAGAAACGTGAGAAACGCCTCGTCCACGCGGGCGAGACCCTCGCGCTCGTAGAGGTCTGCAAAAGCGATTCCGAAAGCGGGATTCATGCTTCGCTCGAAGGCGTAAAATTATCGTCGAATCAGCGTCTTCGCTCAAAGAATTTCCATATTCCCGAAAGGAGATTGAATGCAAGTCAAGAACAGCGTGTTCCTCGTCACCGGCGGTGCCTCGGGACTCGGCGAAGCGACGGTGCGCATGGCGGCGGGCGAGGGCGCAAAGGTGGTGATCGCGGACCTGCAGAATGATGCAGGCGAGAAGCTCGCCTCCGAGCTCGGAGCGGCCGCGCGCTTCGTCAAGACCGACGTGACTTCCGAGGCCGAGGGCAAGGCGGCGGTTGCGGCGGCGCTGAAGGAATTCGGCGGCCTGCACGTGCTGGTGAACTGCGCCGGCATCGCCATCGCCGAGCGCACGCTCGGCAAGGAGGCGCCGCACGATCTGGCCCGCTTCTCGCGCGTGGTCACCATCAACCTGATCGGAACGTTCAACATGATCCGGCTCGCCGCCGACGCGATGGCGAAGGCGGTGCCGAACGCCTCGGGCGAGCGCGGGGTGATCGTGAGCACCGCTTCCGTGGCGGCGTTCGACGGGCAGATCGGCCAGGCGGCCTACTCGGCCTCCAAGGGCGGGGTGGTCGGCATGACGCTGCCGGTCGCGAGGGACCTGTCGCGCAACGGCATCCGCGTGTGCACCATCGCGCCCGGGATCTTCCTCACGCCGATGATGCACGGGCTGCCCAGGGAGGCGCAGGAATCGCTCGCCAAGCAGGTACCGTTCCCGGCGCGCCTGGGCCGGCCGGCCGAGTACGCGCAGCTGGTGAAATCGATCGTCGAGATCGAGATGCTCAACGCCGAGACGATCCGGCTCGACGGCGCGATCCGGATGGCGCCGCGCTGAGTCAGCGCGTTTCGCGCAATTGCGAGCCGAACTGCCGGGAGCGCTCGACGTAGTCGCGCGCGTTCCACTGCAGCATCTGCTTTTCCTCCGGCTTCAGCTCGCGCACGACCTTGCACGGCGTGCCCAGCGCGAGCACGCCGTCCGGGATCTCCTTGCCTTCGGGAACGAGGCTGTTCGCGCCGATAATCGAGCCGCTGCCGATGCGCGCGCCGTTCAGCACCACGGAGTTGATGCCGATCAGCGTGCCGTCGCCGATGGTGCAGCCGTGCAGCATCGCCTTGTGGCCGATCGAGGCCATGCGGCCGACGCTAATCGGGAAGCCGCTGTCCACGTGCAAGACCGCGCCGTCCTGAACGTTGCTCGCCTCGCCGATGCGGATCCAGTCGTTGTCGGCGCGGATCACCACGTTGAACCAGACGCTGACGTCGCACTCGAGCACCACCGAGCCGATGAGCGCCGCGCTCGGCGCGATGTAATGGCGCTCGCCGCGCAGCTCGACGCACCGCTCGCCGATGGAGTAAAGGGGCATGGGCCCGCTATGATACCGGCGGGAGTCGAGCGTTGAAGATCGCCGTTCTCGGTGCCGGCGTGGTCGGCGTCACGAGTGCCTGGTATCTCGCCGAGGCAGGCCACGAGGTGACGGTGCTCGAACGCCAGCCGCAGGCGGGAATGGAGACCTCGTTCGCCAACGGCGGGCAGATCTCCGCCGGGCACGCCGAGCCCTGGGCGAAGCCGGCGGCGCTCGCGCAGATCCTGCGCTGGCTGGGGCGCGAGGACGCGCCGCTGCTGTTTCGCCCGCGCGCCGATCTCGCGCAGTGGGAATGGGGCCTGCGCTTCCTCTTCGAATGCCTGCCGGGCCGATTCGAGCGCCATTGCCGCGAACTCGCCGGCCTTGCCGCGTACAGCCGCGACTGCCTCGGGCAGTTGAGAGATCGAACCGGCATCCAGTATCACGCGCTGTCGCGCGGGATCCTGCATTTCTGCACCGACCGGGGCGAGCTCGAGGCGCTTGCGCGCCACACCGAGGCGATGCGCGCGCTCGGCATCGAGCGCGAGGTGAAGACATCGGCCGAATGCCTGGCGATCGAGCCGGCGCTCGAAGGATCCGCGGCCCCCGTGCTGGGAGGCGTGTACGCGCCGCGCGACGAGTCGGGGGATGCGCATGTGTTCACGCAGGAGCTCGCGCGGCTCTGCCGCGAGCGGGGAGTGCGCTTCGCCACCGGTGCGTCGATCGAGGCGATCGAGGCCTCGCCCGACCGGGTCGAGGGCGTCCGGGTGAAGGATTCCGGGCGGATGGCGACGGACGCCTGCGTGGTTTCGCTCGGCAGCTACAGCCCGCTCGTGCTCGCGCCGCTCGGCATCCACATCCCGGTCTATCCGCTGAAGGGCTATTCGATCACGCTGCCGCTCGGCGCCGCGCAACCGCGCGACGCCCCGAGCGTGAGCCTCACCGACGAAGCGCACAAGATCGTCATCTCGCGGCTGGGAGACAGGCTCCGCGCCGCGGGTACGGCGGAGCTCACCGGCTACGATACGAGCGTGAACCCTGCGCGTTGCGAGGCGATCGTGAAACGCGTGCGCGAGCTGTTTCCACGCCTTGCAAGGGTCGAGGAGATCGAAACCTGGGCGGGACTGCGGCCCGCCACTCCGAGCAACGTCCCGCTCATCGGCCGCACGCGGGTGAGGAACCTTTTTCTCAACACCGGCCACGGCACGCTCGGCTGGACGCTCGCCTGCGGCTCGGGCCGCGCGCTCGCCGACCTGGTTTCGGGCCGGCGGCCCGAAGTCCCGTTCCGTTTCCTGTAGATGCGCGAAAGCGAGTCGCTTTTCCTCGACATCCGGCGCCTGCGCTACCACGTGCGGCGCTGGCCGCAGCCCGGCGCGCCCAAGATGGTGCTGCTGCACGGCTGGATGGACGTGTCCGCCTCGTTCCAGTTCGTCGTCGATTCCTTTTCACGGGCATGGGACGTCTATGCGCCGGACTGGCGCGGCTACGGCCTGAGCCAATGGGGCGCGAGCGATTGCTACTGGATGCCCGACTACCTCGCCGACCTGGACGCGCTGCTCGAGCGCATCGAGCCGCAGGCGCCGGTGAACCTGGCCGGGCACAGCCTCGGCGGCAACGTCGCGGCGATCTATGCCGGGGTGCGCCCGGAACGCGTCGCGAAGCTCGTCAACCTCGAGGGCTTCGGTCTCGCGCCCGCGCGCTCCGAAGACGCTCCGAAGCGCTATGCGCGCTGGCTCGCCGAGCTGCGCGGCGGGCCGCGGCTGCGGCCATATGCGAGCTTCGCAGCGCTCGCCGAGCGTCTATGTCAGTCGAATCCACGCTTGAAGCGCGAGCGCGCGGAGTTTCTCGCGCGGCACTGGGGGCGGCAGGCCGAGGACGGCGGCGTGGTGCTGCGAGGCGACCCGGCGCACAAGATGGTCAACGCGACGCTGTACCGCTACGAGGAGGCGCGCGCGTGCTGGGAGAACGTGACGGCGCCGGTGCTGTGGGTGGAGGCGGTCGACTCGGAGGTGCTGAAGCGCATCGGGCTCGACTCGCAAGCGCATGCCGAGCGCCGCGCCGCGTTCCGCATCCTGAAGCACGTCACCGTCGCCGAAGCAGGACACATGCTGCATCATGACCAGCCGCAAGCCGTAGCCCGACTGATCGAGGACTTCCTGGCAAGCTGATGGTCACGCGGTGGCGCACGAGCTGCTCGCTCGAGCTGCTCGGCGTCGCCGCCTAAGCGGACGGCGCGACCCCGTCTGATAAGATCCGTTCTCGAGAACAACAGTCGATGGACGTCCAACAGCTCGTACAGACCATCGCGATCTACTCGCTGCCGGTGCTGTTCGCGATCACTCTGCACGAGGCCGCCCACGGCTACGTGGCGCGCCATTACGGCGACATGACGGCGTACGCGCAAGGTCGCGTCAGTCTCAATCCGCTGCGCCACATCGACATCGTCGGCACCATCGTGATCCCGCTTCTCATCCTGCTCCTCTCGGGCGGCAGGTTCCTGTTCGGCTGGGCGAAGCCGGTGCCGGTGAACTATTCCGCGCTGCGCAGGCCGAAGCAGCACATGGCGCTGGTCGCGGCAGCGGGCCCCGGCGCGAACCTCGCCATGGCGCTCGGCTGGGCGATCGCGCTCAAGCTCGTGATCGAGCTGCCGCATAATTTCTTCAGCGCGCCGATGGCCGAGATGGCGAAGGCGGGGATCCTCGTCAACCTGGTGTTCATGTTCCTGAACCTGCTGCCGATCCTGCCGCTCGACGGCGGCCGCATCGTGGCGAGCCTGCTTCCGTCCGGGGCGGCCTGGCGGTACGCGAAGCTGGAGCCCTGGGGTCTACCGCTGCTCCTGCTGCTGCTGGTCACGAATGTCCTGGAGTTCGTCCTCGGTCCTCTGGTGGACGCCTCGGCCTCCCTGATCCGCGCCTTCGTCCTGCTCTAGGCGGACATGTACGAGACGCGCGTGCTCTCCGGGATGCGGCCGACCGGGAGCCTGCACCTGGGGCACTACCACGGCGTGCTCAGGAACTGGGTGCGCCTGCAGACCGAGTATCCGTGCCTGTTCTTCGTCGCCGACTGGCACGCGCTCACCACCGATTACGAGAACCCGGGCGAGGTGCAGAAGAACTGCTGGGACATGGTGGTCGATTGGCTCGCTGCGGGCGTGGACCCGAGCCAGGCGACCCTGTTCATCCAATCTCAGATCGCCGAGCACGCCGAGCTGCACCTGCTGCTCTCGATGATGGCGCCGCTCGGCTGGCTCGAGCGCGTGCCGACCTACAAGGACCAGCAGGAGAAGCTCACCGACCGCGACCTTTCCACCTACGGGTTCCTCGGCTACCCGCTGCTGCAGTCGGCCGACATTCTGGTGTACCGCGCCAAGTACGTGCCGGTGGGCGAGGACCAGGTGCCGCACGTCGAGTTCACGCGCGAGGTGGCGCGACGCTTCAACCACCTGTACGGTCGCGAGGAAGGGTTCGAGGACAAGGCGAAGGCGGCGGCGAAGAAGATGGGCACCAAGAAGGCGCGCCTGATCAACGGGCTGCGCACCACGTTCCTCGAGCAAGGCGACGCCGAGGCCCTGAAGCGCGCCCAGGCGCTGGTCGACGGGCAGCAGAATCTGTCGCGCGGCGACCGCGAGCGGCTGTACGGCTGGCTCGAAGGCGGCGGCAAGAAGATCCTGGTCGAGCCGGAGGTGCTGCTCACGGAGGCTCCCAAGCTCACCGGCCTGGACGGGCAGAAGATGTCCAAGTCCTACGGCAACACGATCGCGCTGCGCGAGGAGCCCGAGGTGGTGGCGAGGAAGATCCGCACCATGCCGACCGATCCGGCGCGCGTGAAGCGCGGCGACCCGGGCAATCCCGAGAAGTGCCCCGTGTGGCCGCTGCACCAGGTCTACTCCGACGCGGCGCGCAGGGACTGGGTGGTGAAGGGCTGCACCACCGCCGGCATCGGCTGCCTGGACTGCAAGCAGCCGGTGATCGAGGCGATCAACGCCGAGCTGGCGCCGATGCGCGAGCGCGCGCAGGCCTATCTCGACGACCCGACGCTGGTGAAGAACATCGTCGCCGACGGCTGCGAGAAGGCGCGCAAGCTCGCCGCCGAGACCATGCGCGACGTGCGCGAAGCGATGGGATTGTCCTACCCATGACGAGCGCGTTCGCGGACCGGTCCGCGCCGGTCGCCAGGATCTACGGCGAGCCGCTCGCCGAGATGCCGCACGACCTGTACATCCCGCCCGACGCGCTGGAGGTGTTCCTCGAGGCGTTCGAAGGCCCGCTCGACCTGCTGCTGTACCTGATCCGCAAGGAGAACCTCGACATCCTCGACATCCCGATGGCGCCGCTCACGCGCCAGTACCTTGAATACGTCGAGACGATGCGCTCGAAGAACCTCGAGCTCGCCGCCGAGTACCTGGTGATGGCGGCCATGCTGATGGAGATCAAGTCGCGCCTGCTGCTGCCCAGGCCGCCATCGGCCGAGCCGCAGGAGGAGGATCCGCGCGCGGAGCTGGTCCGCCGGCTGCTCGAATACGAGCGCATCCGCAAGGCGGCGGCCGCGCTCGACGAGCTGCCGCAGGCGGGACGCGACGTGATCGCGATCTCGGTCTGGATCGAAAGCACCGCCGCCGGGCGCATGCCGGGGGTAAGGCCGCAGGACCTCGCGGACGCGTGGCGCGGCCTGCTGCACCGGGCGCGGCTGGCGGTGCACCACCGGGTGACGCGCGAGGAGCTGTCGGTGCGCGAGCACATGAGCGGGATCCTGCGCGCCTTGCGCGAGCGCCGCGTTCTCGAGTTTCGCGAATTGTTCGAGCCGCAGCGCGGCGTGGCGGTGCTGGTGGTGACCTTCCTCGCGCTGCTCGAGCTGGCGCGCGAGTTGCTGATCGAAATCACCCAGGCCGGAAGTTTCGCCCCGATTTACGTAAAATTGGCGGATGCAGCATCCGGCTGACACCAAGCGCATCCTGGAAGCGGCGCTGCTCGCCTCGCAGGAGCCGCTCGGAATCGCCGGCCTGAAACAGCTCTTCGACGGCGAGGTGAGCGCCGAGACCCTGCGGCGTCTGGTCGACGAGCTGCGCGAGGACTGGAACGGGCGTGCGGTCGAGCTGGTGAGCCTGGCGAGCGGCTGGCGCTTCCAGACCCGCCCGGAGCTCCAGCCCTACGTGGAGAAACTGTTCCCGGACAAGCCGCCGCGCTACTCGCGGGCGGTGATGGAGACCCTGGCGATCATCGCCTACCGCCAGCCGGTGACGCGCGGCGACATCGAGGACATCCGCGGCGTGGTGGCGTCGGCCCAGATCATCCAGTCGCTCGAGAACCGCGGCTGGATCGACGTGGTCGGCCACCGCGATACCCCGGGAAGGCCCGAGCTGCTCGCGACCACGAAGAAATTCCTCGACGACCTGGGCCTGAGATCGCTCCAGGAGCTGCCGCCGCTCGAGGAAATCGCCAAGACGCTGCCGCTTGAACCCGCACCGGCCGAGACCGCCGCGGCGCCGGACACCGGCACCCGCGCCGACGCCCAGCCCGCGGCAGCCGCCACCAACGGCTGAGCCTCGCGGCGACAGGCTGCAGAAGCTGCTCGCCGCGGCAGGGCTCGGCTCGCGGCGCGAAATCGAGGCATGGATCGCCGCCGGGCGGGTCAGCGTCGCCGGGCGAGTCGCCGCACTGGGCGATCGCGCGAGCCCCGGCGAAGAGGTGGCGGTCGATGGGCGGCCGGTGGAATTCGCACGTGGCGGGTCGCCGCGGGTGATCGTCTACCACAAGCCCGTCGGCGAGCTCGTGACGCACAGGGATCCGCAAGGCCGCCCGACCGTCTATTCCAGATTGCCCAGGGGCAGGTGGGTGCCGGTCGGTCGACTCGACATCAATTCATCCGGACTGCTGCTCCTCACCGATTCCGGAGAGCTGGCCAATCGACTGATGCACCCGCGCCACGGCGTCGAGCGCGAGTACGCGGTGCGCGTGTTCGGCGACATCGGCCCGCAGCAGCTGCGGCGCCTGCGCGAGGGGGTGACCCTCGAGGACGGCCGCGCGGCGTTCGAGCGAATCGAGCCGGCCGGCTCGCGGGGCGGCGTGCCCGGGGCGAACCGCTGGTACCGCGTGCTCCTGCGCGAAGGCCGCAAGCGCGAGGTCAGGCGTCTGTTCGAGGCGGTCGGCGCCAAGGTCAGCCGCTTGATTCGGGTCCGCTACGGCCCGATCGATTTGCCGCGCGATTTGCGGCCCGGCAGCTGGCGCGAGCTCGTGCCGACAGCGGCCGCAAGGTTGTTCAGCGACTGAAAAGCTGTTAAACTTCAAAAGCTTTCAAGCGCAGTGCGGCCGTGCTGCGCGAATCGCGATGGGCTTCGGCCCATTTTTTGTTTGGGCGGCTGAAAGAGGCGCATGGCGGGGCTTGCAGCGATGGTGGAGCCGGTGCTTGCCGGCATGGGATTCGAGCTGGTCGACTTCCAGGTCTCGAACCACGGCCGGTTGCTGCGCGTGTTCATCGACAAGCCTGGCGGCGTCACGGTGGAGGACTGCGCGGCGGTGAGCCGCCAGCTGAGCCGCGTGTTCGAGGTGGAAGGCGTCCACTACGAGCGGCTTGAGCTGTCCTCCCCGGGGCTCGACCGGGCGCTGCGCAAGGCGGCGGACTTCGCCCGCTTCGCCGGACGCAAGGCCGACGTGAAGATGCGCATGCCCGACGCCACCGGCCGGCGCCGCTTCGTCGGCGTGCTCCGCGGAGTGGAAGGTGAGGTTGTAGCGATGGAAATTGAAGGAAACGTCGTTTCATTGAATCTGGCCGGTGTGGAGCGGGCGAGGCTCGTTCCGGACCTAGCGTAGGACAACGAATGAGCATCGGAAGAGAGCTGCTGCTGCAGGCCGACGCGCTGGCACGCGAGAAGAACGTGACGAAGGACATCGTCTTCGCGGCGCTGGAAATGGCGCTTGCCTCCGCGACCAAGAAACGCTTCACGGATGACGTGGACGTTCGCGTGGAAATCGACAAAGCCACTGGCAATTTCAAGTCGTTCCGCCGCTGGCAGGCCGTGGCGGACGGCGCGGTGGAATTTCCCTCGAAACAGATCCCGCTCTCCGAGGCGCAGAAGCACCAGTCCGACATCAAGCTCGAGGACTTCGTCGAGGAGCCGCTCGAGGCGATCCCGTTCGGGCGCATCGGCGCGCAGACCGCCAAGCAGGTGATCCTGCAGCGCATCCGCGACGCCGAGCGCGAGCAGATCCTGAACGACTTCCTCGGCCGCGGCGACGAGCTGGTCACCGGCACCGTGAAGCGCATGGAGCGCGGCAGTGCGATCATCGAGTCGGGGCGCCTGGAGGCGCTGCTGCCGCGCGAGCAGATGATCCCCAAGGAGAACCTGCGCATCGGCGACCGGGTGCGCGCCTGGGTGGCGAAGATCGACCGCCAGGCGCGCGGGCCGCAGCTGATCCTGTCGCGCACCGCGCCGCAGTTCATCATGAAGCTGTTCGAGCTCGAGGTCCCGGAGATCGAGGAGAGGCTGCTCGAGATCAAGTCCGCCGCGCGCGATCCCGGCATTCGCGCCAAGATCGCGGTGTTCACCAGCGACCGGCGCATCGACCCGATCGGCACCTGCGTCGGCATGCGCGGCTCGCGCGTGCAGGCGGTGACGCAGGAGCTGGCGGGCGAGCGCGTCGACATCGTGCTGTGGTCGGCCGACCCGGCGCAGTTCGTCATCGGGGCGCTCGCCCCGGCCGAGGTATCCTCGATCGTCGTCGACGAGGAAAAGCACGCGATGGACGTGGTGGTCGACGAGGAGAACCTCGCGGTCGCGATCGGGCGCAGCGGCCAGAACGTGCGGCTCGCCTCCGAGCTGACCGGCTGGCAGATCAACCTCATGACCGAGGAGGAGTCGACCAAGAAGCAGCAGGAGGAGAGCGGGCGCATCAAGTCCGATTTCATGGAGAAGCTCGACGTGGACGAGGAGGTCGCCAACATCCTGATCGAGGAGGGCTTCTCGACGCTGGAGGAGATCGCCTACGTGCCGGTCAACGAGCTGCTCGAGATCGAGGCGTTCGACCAGGGCACGGTCGACGAGCTGCGCAACCGGGCGCGCAACGCGCTGCTGGTGGCGGCGATCGCCAACGAGGAGAAGGTCGAGGGCGTGGATCCCGAGCTGCTCAAGCTGGACGGCATGGACACGCAGCTTGCGGCGAAGCTCGCCGAAGGCGGCGTCAAGACGCGCGACGACCTCGCGGACCTCGCGGTGGACGAGCTGGCCGAGCTGAGCGGCATCGACGAGGAACGCGCCAAGGGACTGATCATGGCGGCGCGCGCCCACTGGTTCGAGCAGGAAAGCGCCGCGGAGCCGAAGGAGGCGCTCTAAGGTGGCTCAGACCAACGTCGCCCAGTTCGCGAGCGAGCTGAAAGTCCCGCCGTCGGTGCTGCTCGAGCAGCTGCGCGCTGCGGGCGTGGAGAAGCGCGCTGCCGACGACGCGCTCTCGGACCAGGACAAGTCGAGGCTGCTCGAATACCTGCGCCGCATGCACGGCTCGGCCGAGCAGAAGAACAAGATCACGCTCACCCGCAAGCAGACCAGCGAGATCAAGAAGGCCGACGCGAGCGGGAAGTACCGCACCGTGCAGGTCGAGGTGCGCAAGAGGCGCGTGTTCGTGAAGCGCGATCCCGCCGAGGTGGCCGCGGCGGCCGTCGCGGCCGAAATCCCGCTGCCTGCCGCGCCCGCCGAGCTCGACGCGAAAGAGATGGAGCTGCGCGAGGCCGAAGCGAAGCGCCAGCAGCAGCTCGCCGAGCTGCAGGCGGCGGAGTTGCGCGAGAGGCAGGAGCGGGAGCGGCGGGAAGCGGAGCAGAAAGCAGCCGAGGCCGCGAAGCCGGCGGCGCCTGCGGCCCCCGTGCCCGCTGGCGTCACCACGCTTCATGCCCCGAAACCGAAGACCGACGAAGCGAAAGGCGAGAAGAGGCCCAGGAAGGCCAAGACCACCACCATCCTGCGCGACGATTCGGTGCGCCGGCGCACGATCAAGACGCGCGGCGACGCGGGCGGCGGCGTGGGCGGCTGGCACGGGCGCGGCGGCATGCGGCACCGGCCCGCCGCAGGGGCCGAGCAGGTCGCCGTCACCCAGCCGCTCGAGCCTGTGGTGCGCGAGATCCCCGTGCCGGAGACCATCACGGTCGGCGAGCTGGCGCACAAGTTGTCGGTGAAGGCCGCCGAAGTGATCAAGACGCTGATGAAGCTCGGCACCATGGCGACCATCAACCAGGTGCTCGACCAGGAGACGGGGATGATCGTGGTCGAGGAGATGGGTCACAAGGCGAAGCCCGCCAAGCTCGACGATCCCGAGGCATACCTCACGCGCACCGAGGAGCCGGCGGCGGCTGACGCGACTCCGCGCCCTCCGGTGGTGACCGTGATGGGCCACGTGGATCACGGCAAGACGTCGCTCCTCGACTTCATCCGCCGCACCAAGGTGGCGGCGGGCGAGGCGGGCGGCATCACGCAGCATATCGGCGCCTACCACGTCGAGACCCCGCGCGGCGTGGTGACCTTCCTCGATACGCCGGGCCACGAGGCGTTCACCGCGATGCGCGCGCGCGGCGCCAGGGTGACCGATATCGTGATCCTGGTGGTGGCGGCGGACGACGGCGTCATGCCGCAGACGATCGAGGCGATCAACCACGCCAAGGCGGCGCAGGTGCCGCTGGTCGTGGCGATCAACAAGATCGACAAGCACGAGGCGAATCCCGACAAGGTGAAGCAGGAGCTGCTCGGCCACGGCGTGGTGCCGGAGGAATTCGGCGGAGAATCGCCGTTCGTGCCGGTGTCGGCCAAGACCGGGCAGGGGATCGACGGCCTGCTCGAGCAGGTGCTGCTGCAGGCCGAGGTGCTCGAACTCAAGGCGCCCGTGGATGCCCCGGCGAAGGGCGTGGTGATCGAGGCACGCCTGGACAAGGGGCGCGGACCGGTGGCGACGCTGCTGGTGCAGTCCGGAACGCTCAAACGCGGCGAGGTGGTGCTGATCGGGGCGGTGTTCGGGCGCGTGCGCGCCATGCTCGACGAGAACGGCCAGCCGGTGCAGTCGGCGGGTCCTTCCATCCCGGTGGAGGTGCAGGGCCTCTCGGACGTGCCGCAGGCCGGGGAAGAGATGGTGGTGCTCCCGGACGAGCGCAAGGCGCGCGAGATCGCGCTGTTCCGCCAGGGCAAGTTCCGCGACGTGAAGCTCGCGCGGCAGCAGGCGGCCAGGCTCGAGAATGTGTTCGAGCAGATGGGCGAGGGCGAGAAAAAGGTGCTCGCGCTGGTCATCAAGGCGGACGTGCAGGGCTCGCAGGAGGCGCTGGCGCACGCGCTCGGGCGGCTCTCGACCGACGAGGTCAAGGTGAGCGTGGTGCACGCCGGGGTCGGCGGCATCACGGAGTCGGACGTGAACCTGGCGATGGCCTCGCGCGCGGTGATCATCGGCTTCAACACGCGCGCGGACGCCACCGCGAGGAAGCTCGTCGAGTCCGCCGGCGTCGACGTGCGCTACTACAACATCATTTACGAGGCGGTCGACGAGATCAAGGCGGCGCTCACCGGCATGCTCCCGCCGGAGCGCAAGGAGCAGGTCATCGGTCTGGTAGAAGTGCGCCAGGTGTTCCGCATCTCAAAGATCGGCACGGTGGCCGGATGCTACGTGCTCGAAGGCGCCGTGCGGCGCAACGCGCAGGTGCGCGTGCTGCGCGACAGCGTCGTGATCCACACCGGAGAGATCGACTCGCTCAAGCGCTTCAAGGACGACGCGCGCGAGGTCAAGGCTGGCTTCGAGTGCGGGTTGTCGCTGAAGAATTTTTCGGACGTCAAGGAAGGCGACCAGCTCGAGGTGTTCGAGATCCTGGAGGTCGCGAGAACGCTGTGAAGCGCGGCACCGGGCGGCCGCAGAGAGTCGGCGACCAGATCCAGCGCGAGCTCGGCGATCTCCTGACCCGCGAGCTGCGCGACCCGAAGGTGGGCCTGATCACGATCACCGCGGTCGACGTGTCGCCGGATTGCTCGCATGCCGTGGTGTATTTCACCTGCCTGGACTCCTCGCACGCCCCCGAAGCCGCGGCCGGCTTGCGGCGCGCGGCGGGATTCCTGCGCTCGCGGCTTGCCAAGCGCCTCAAGATGTTCACCACGCCCGAGCTGCGCTTCACGTACGACGAATCGATCGAACGAGGCGCGCGGCTGTCGCGGCTGATCGACGGCGCCTCCGGCACGGGCAAAGGGCAGTGAGCCGCAGGCTCGACGCGGCGCTGCTGCTCGACAAGCCGGTGGGCCTGAGCTCGAACGCCGCCCTGCAGGCGGCAAAGCGGCTGGTCCGCGCCGCGAAGGCGGGGCACGCCGGTACGCTGGATCCGCTCGCCTCGGGCCTGCTGGTGGTCCTGTTCGGCGAGGCGACCAAGTTCGCCGGCACCTTGCTCGCGCAGGACAAGGAATACGTCGCGACCCTCAAGCTCGGCGAGACGACCGCCACCGGCGACGCGGAAGGCGAGGTGCTGGAGCGGCGGCCGGTAGACGCGCCCGACGCCGCGATCCGCGCGGTGCTGGGGCGATTTCTCGGCACGATCGAGCAGCTGCCTCCGATGTACTCGGCGCTCAAGCGCGACGGGGTGCCGCTCTACGCGCTCGCGCGCCGCGGGAAAAGCGTCCATCGCGACAGGCGCCGCATCGAGATCGCCGAACTGGAGCTGCTGGGACGCCGCGCGCTCGAGATCGACGTCCGCGTGCGCTGCAGCAAGGGCACCTACGTCCGGGCTCTCGCCGAGGACATCGGGGCCGCCCTGGGCACCGGAGCGCACCTCGGCGCGCTGCGTCGCATTGCGAGCGGGCCGTTCAGGATCACCGACGCGACAGGTCTCGATGCGCTCGCCGGACTGGCTGAGTTCGAACGCGATCGCCGTCTCATGCCGCTGGGAGCCCTGCTCGCAGACCTGCCCCGCGCCGAGCTCGAGGCGGCGGCCGAGGCGCGATTCCGCAACGGGCAGGCGGTGCGGCTGCCGGGGTTGCGCGGCGGGGTGTGCGCGGTGTTCGGCTGCGACGGCTCGGTGATCGGGCTCGGCGAGGCTGCGCTCGACGGTGCGCTCAAGCCGCTCAGGCTGGTCGCGCCCGGCGACAATCGGTTAAACTCGCGGTCCCAAACGTGGAGAGCATGAGAAATGGCATTGCAGGTCGCGCAGAAAGCGCAGGTGGTCAAGCAGTACCAGCGCTCAGGACAGGACACCGGCTCGCCGGAGGTGCAGGTGGCGCTTCTCACCGAGCGCATCAACGGCCTCGCCGGGCATTTCAAGGCGCACGTCAAGGATTTCCATTCGCGGCGCGGACTGCTCAAGCTCGTCAGCCAGCGCCGCAAGCTGCTCGATTACCTCAAGCGCAAGGACGCGGACAAGTACCGCGGCCTGATCGAGCGGCTCGGCCTGCGCAAATAGCGATTTCCGGATGACGCGGCGATAGGGCGCTCGTGGTGAGGATGTGCGTCGTTCGCTTGCGTTCCAAGACTGAGGATTTTTCCCTTTGAACCCCTTCAAGAAGACGTTTACCTACGGCCGCCACCAGGTCAGCCTGGAGACCGGGGAAGTCGCCCGGCAGGCGCACGGCGCGGTGGTGTGCACCATGGACGACACGGTGGTGCTCGCGACCGTGGTCGCCGCCAAGGAGCCGCGCGTGGGGCAGGACTGGTTCCCGCTCACCGTGGACTACGTCGAGAAGACCTACGCCGCGGGCAAGATTCCCGGCGGCTTTTTCAAGCGCGAAGGCCGGCCCTCCGAGAAGGAAACGCTGACTTCGCGGCTGATCGACCGGCCGATCCGGCCGCTGTTCCCGGACGGCTTTTTCAACGAGGTGCAGGTCGTCGCGACCGTGCTCTCGCTCAACCCCGAGGTCGACTCCGACATTCCGGCGATGCTGGCGGTGTCGGCGGCGCTGACGCTCTCGGGAATCCCGTTCAACGGCCCGATTGGCGGTTGCCGCGTCGGGTACGTCGACGGGCAATACCTGCTCAATCCCACCACGAGCGAGCTCAAGCAGTCGCAGCTCAACCTGGTGGTCGCGGGGACCGAGCAGGGAGTGATGATGGTCGAGTCCGAGGCGCTCGAGCTGCCCGAGGACACGATGCTCGGGGCGCTGGTGTACGGACACGAGCAGATGCAGGCGGCCATCCAGGCGATCCACCAGCTCGCCGAAGTCGCCGGCAAGCCGGCCTGGGGCTGGAAACCCCCGGAGAAGAACGAGGCGTTGATCGCGCGAGTGGCCGCTCTCGCCGAGTCCGGGGTGCGCGAGGCGTTCGGCATCAAGCAGAAGCAGGCGCGCAACACGCGGCTTGCGGAGATCCGCAAGGCGACCCTCGAGACGGTGCAGGCCGAGGCGCAGGCCGCGGGCGGCGCGCTCGACGCCCGCGAAGTCGGCGAGCTCCTGTTCGGCCTGGAATCCAAGATCGTGCGCGGCCAGATCCTCGACAGCGAGCCGCGCATCGACGGCCGCGACACGCGCACGGTGCGCCCGGTGAGCGTGCGCGTCGGAGTGCTGCCGCGCACGCACGGCTCGGCGCTGTTCACGCGCGGCGAGACCCAGGCGCTGGTCACCGTCACGCTCGGCACCGGCCGCGACGAGCAGATCATCGACGCGCTGGCGGGCGAGTACCGCGAGCGCTTCATGCTCCACTACAACATGCCGCCCTACGCCACCGGCGAGACCGGCAGGATGGGGCCGTCCAAGCGCCGCGAGATCGGCCACGGGCGGCTCGCCAAGCGCGCCCTGGTCGGGCTGCTGCCGACGCCGGAGGAGTTCGGCTACTCGATCCGCGTGGTCTCCGAGATCACCGAGTCGAACGGGTCCTCCTCGATGGCCTCGGTGTGCGGCGGCAGCCTCGCGCTGATGGACGCCGGCGTTCCGGTCAAGGCGCACGTCGCCGGCATCGCGATGGGTCTGATCAAGGAAGGCAATCGCTTCGCGGTGCTCACCGACATCCTCGGCGACGAGGATCACCTGGGAGACATGGACTTCAAGGTCGCGGGCACCGAGAAGGGCGTCACGGCGCTGCAGATGGACCTCAAGATCGAGTCGATCAACAAGGGCATCATGAAAGTGGCGCTCGACCAGGCGCGCGAGGGGCGCCTGCAAATCCTCGCCATCATGAAGCAGGAGATCGAGGGCTCGCGCACCGAGCTCTCGACGTTCGCGCCGCGCATCATCAAGATCAAGATCAACCCCGACAAGATCCGCGACGTCATCGGCAAGGGCGGGGTGGTGATCCGCGGCATCCAGGAGGAGACCGGCACCACCATCGAGATCGAGGACGACGGCACCATCGCCATCGCCTGCGTCTCCGCGGAAGGCGGCGAGGCGGCGAAGAAGCGCATCCAGGAGCTCACCGCCGACGTCGAGGTGGGCAGGATCTACGAGGGCACGGTGCTCAGGCTGCTCGACTTCGGCGCCATCGTGCAGCTGCTGCCCGGCCGCGACGGGCTGCTGCACATCTCGCAGATCAGCCACGAGCGCGTCAACGCCGTGTCGGACCACCTCAAGGAAGGGCAGGTGGTGAAGGTCAAGGTGCTCGAGGCCGACGACAAGGGAAGGGTCCGCCTTTCGATGAAGGCTGTTGGCGCGGCTGAAACGGCCAAGTCAGGCTGACGCAAAGCGAAGGCCGGACGAAAAAAAGGCGCCATGGGCGCCTTTTTTCATTCACCCGGATCGCACACCTACTTGGCGACCTGGCGTTCCCTGAGCTCGTCGAGCGTCTTGCAGTCGATGCACAGCGTCGCGGTGGGGCGCGCTTCGAGGCGCTTCAATCCGATCTCGACCCCGCAGCTCTCGCAGTAGCCGTACTCGTCGGCGTCGATGCGCGCGACGGTCTCGTCGATCTTCTTGATGAGCTTGCGCTCGCGATCGCGGTTGCGCAGCTCGAGCGCCATGTCGGATTCCTGGCTGGCGCGGTCGTTCGGGTCGGCGAACACGGTGGCTTCGTCCTGCATGGTGTGCACCGTGCGGTCGATTTCCAGGGACAGCTCGGACTTGAGCGTCTCGAGGATCTTGCGGAAGTGTGCACGCTGGCGCGCGTTCATGTACTCCTCGCCCTTCTTCGCGGCATAGGCTGTGAAGCCCTTGCGTGTCAACTCTACTGCCATTGCGGCGCGCTACCCGAAATACGGAAGCGCGCTTTGTAGCAGAAAAGCCCCCCTGCCGCAAGCAAAAAAGGGTATGATTTCCGGCCATTTTCCGGGGTGTGGCGCAGCCTGGTAGCGCGCTTGCTTTGGGAGCAAGATGTCGGGAGTTCAAATCTCTCCACCCCGACCAGTTGGCGCAGTGCCCGGCGGCTGCCCGTAGCTCAACCGGATAGAGCACCAGCCTTCTAAGCTGGGGGTTGTGGGTTCGAGTCCCGCCGGGCAGGCCAGCAGCATCGCCGTCGACGGTGGCCGTAGCTCAAAGGTAGAGTCCCGGATTGTGATTCCGGTTGTTGTGGGTTCGAGTCCCATCGGCCACCCCAGCTTCTCCCGCGCGAAAACGCCGTGGAAATCGAGCGCGAGATCAAATTCCGCCTGTCGCCCGCGGCCGCGCGGCGGCTCGGCCGCCTGGTGCGTTTCGCGGGCCCGCCGCGGCGCCGTGAAGTCGTCTCCGTGTACTACGACACGCGGCGCGAGCGCCTGCGCCGCGCCGGCGTGGCGCTGCGCCTGCGCCGCGACGGGCGGCGCTGGCTGCAAACCCTGAAAGGCGAGCCGGACGCGCACGCGGGACTCGCCGAGCGCGCCGAGTGGGAAGTGCCGGTGCGCCACAGGCGGCTCGATCTGGATTCGTTTCCGCGCGAGGCGATCATGGCCGCCACAGGGGTCGATCTGCGGCGCCTCGGCGGCAAGCTGCATGCGCTGTTCGAGACGCGCTTCACCCGGCGTTCGGGAACCGTTGCGCTCGACGGCGGCGGCCGCGCCGAGATCAGCGTCGACCGCGGACGCGTGGCCGCGGGGCGGCGTCACGAGCCCATCCACGAGCTGGAGCTGGAGCTCAAGGCAGGCGGCCCGCGGCCCATGCTGCGCCTCGCCGAGCGGCTCGCCGAGCCGCTCGCGCTCGAAATCGAGTTCGAGAGCAAGGCCGCGCGCGGCTATCGACTCGCGTCCGACCACCCTGCCGAGTCGCCGCACCGGTGGCGCCGGCCGGCGCTGCACGAGCTGGCGACGCCCGGCGAGGCGTTTCCGGCGCTGTTCTCGGCGGCTCTCGCGCAGGCGGGCGCGAACGCGCGCGGAGTGGTGCATTCGAGCGATCCCGAGTTCCTGCACCAGATGCGCGTGGGTTTGCGCCGCCTGCGTTCGGTCCTGCGTGCCTTCCGCTCGATGGTGCCGCCGCGGAGCGCGAAGCCGGTGGTGCGCCCGTTGCGCAAGCTGATCCCGCCGCTCAGCGCCGGACGCGACTGGGACGTGTTCTGCGAGTGGCTCGCCGCTGCTGCGGCGCGCGGGCCCGAGGGCGCAGCCGACCTGCGCGAGCTGCTGGCGCGCGCGCGCAAGAGACGGTCGGCGGCGCGGCGCGCGGCGCGCGCCGCGGTGTCGCGGCCGGCGTTCCAGCGCTTCCTGCTGCGCGCGCTGCGCTGGCTGCACGGGGCGCCCTGGTCGCTCCGGGCGGCTGCGCGCGACATTCCGCTCGCAGAGCACGCACGGGACTCGTTGGAACGCCTGCATCGCAAGGCGCTCAGGCAGGCGCGCGGAATCGACTGGCACGATACCGCGCGGCGCCACGCATTGCGGATCCGGATCAAGCGGCTGCGCTATGCCTGCGAATTCTTCGCTCCCTGCTTCCCGCGGGCGTCCGTGCGGCCCTACCTGAAGCGGCTGCAGGCGCTGCAGGACATCCTGGGCGAGCTGAACGACGTGGCGGTGGCGCGGCGGCTCGTCTCAGAGCTCGCGCCGCGGGGGAGCGCGCCGGAAATCGCCGTCGCCGCGGCCCGCGCGCGGCGGATCGTCGCGGCGCGCGAGCAGGCGCTCATCGCCTCGCTCGAGCCAGCCTGGGCCGCGCTCGAGAAGCGGCGCCGGTTCTGGCGCGGCCACCCGCGGAGATCCATTCGCGCTGCAGCATGAACACCTGGCCCGCCCCGGCGCTCGTCTCGGGCCACAGGAACGGCACGCGCGGATAGGCGCGCTCGAGCGCGCGCCGGCTGTCGCCGATCTCGCACACCAGCAGCCCGCCCGGGGCGAGATGCGCGCGCGCCCCCGCGAGGATGCGCCGCACGAACGCCAGGCCGTCGCCTCCGCCGGCGAGCGCCAGACGCGGCTCGTGACGGTACTCGTGCGGCAGCGCACGCATGGTCGCGGCGGGCACGTAGGGCGGGTTGCTGACGATCAGGTGGTAGCGCCGGCCGCGCAGCGCGCTGAACAGGTCCGAGCGCACGAGGCGAACGCGCCGCCCGAGACGATGGCGCGCGATATTGCGCCTCGCGACCGCGAGCGCGGCCGCGGAAACGTCGGCCGCGTCGACGCGCACGCGCGGCAAGGCGCGCGCGAGCAGCACGGCGAGGCAGCCGGACCCCGTGCACAGGTCGAGCGCCTTGCGCGCCTGGCGCGGCAGCCATGGCCGCAGCCTCTCGGGCAGCAGCTCGGAGATGAACGCGCGCGGGACGATGGCGCGCTCATCGACGTAGAACGCACGGCCGCCGAGCCAGGCTTCGTGCAACAGATACGCGACCGGCATCCGCTCGCGGATCCGCCGTTGCACCAGCGCCGCGACGCGGCTGCGCTGCGACGCACTGGCGGACGCATCGAGGTCCGTGCCGAAAGGAAGTCCGAGCCCCCGCAGAACGAGAAACGCGGCTTCGTCGCGTGGATTGCCGGTGCCGTGGCCGTAGTTGAGCGGCGCGGCGCGCAGGCGGCGCGCCGTGTCCCCGATCAGCCCGCCGAGCGTCAAGGAAGGAGCGCGCGCAGCAGGTCGAGGTAGATGCGCGACAGCCGCTCCAGGTCATCGAGCCCGATGTGCTCGTCGAGCTTGTGGATGCTGGCGTTGACCGGCCCGAGCTCGAGGACTTCCGGGCAGATGTCGATGATGAAGCGGGCGTCCGACGTGCCGCCGGCCGTGGAAAGCTCGGCCGTGCGCCCGGTGTGCGCCTTCGCGATCGGGACGGCGATCTCCGCCAGCCGCCCGCGCCCGCTCAGGAACGGCCTGGCGCCCAGAGTCCAGCTGATCGAGTACACCAGGCCGTGCTTCTCGAGCACCGCCTCCAGGCGCGCCTTGAGCGAGGCCTCGGTGCTTTCGGTCGAGAAGCGGAAATTGAAGTCGACTTCGACCGACCCGGGAATGACGTTGGCCGCGCCGGTGCCGCCGTGGATGTTCGAGATCTGCCAGGTGGTGGGCGGAAAGTCTTCGTTGCCCCTGTCCCATTGCGTGCCGGCGAGCTCGGCAAGCGCCGGGGCGAGCTGGTGAACGGGATTTCGCGCCAGATGAGGGTAGGCGACGTGTCCCTGGATCCCGCGCGCGATGAGCTTGCCGGAGAGCGAGCCGCGGCGGCCGTTCTTCAGCACGTCGCCAAGCACATCGACGGAAGTCGGCTCGCCGACGATGCAGTAGTCGATGGTCTCGTTGCGTTGCTTGAGTTTCTCCACCACGCGGACCGTGCCGTCCACCGCAGGCCCTTCCTCGTCCGAGGTGAGCAGCAGCGCGATCGAGCCGGAGTGCGCGGGGCGATCGGCAATGAAAGCCTCGGCGGCGACCACGAACGCGGCGATCGAGGACTTCATGTCCGCGGCGCCGCGGCCGTAGAGCCTTCCTTCGCGAATGGTCGGAACGAAGGGATCGGAGCGCCATTCGCTCAGCGGCCCGGTCGGGACCACGTCGGTATGCCCGGCGAAGCATACGACCGGATGCGCCGTTCCGCGGCGCGCCCACAGGTTGGCGACCTCGCCGAAGGGCATGCTCTCGCAGCGGAAGCCCTGGCGCGCCAGCCGGGCGGCAATCAACTCCTGGCAACCCCCGTCCTGCGGGGTGATCGAGCTGCGGGCGATCAGCTCCTGAGCGAGTTGAAGAGCTCCCGCCTCAGGCATTCATGTCGATCTTGAAGTCGTTGAACGTGGTGTCGGTGCCGGGGCGCGTGACTTCCTTCCTGTCCTGGCCGCCGCCCTTGTCGGCGCCCGGCGCAACCGCCGGGCCGCGCCCGGAAGTCAGCTCGCCCGCGGTCGCCTGGTTGATCAGCCACAGCATGTTGGTCGCCGAATCGGCGTTCGCGAGCGCTTCCTCCTGCGTGATGTGGCCGTCCATGAAGAGGCGGAACAGCGCCTGCTCGAAGGTCTGCGAGCCCGGCGCCATGCTCTTCTCCATGGCCTCCTTGATCTCGTTGATCTCGCCTTTCTCGATCAGCTCCGCGATATGCCGCGTGTTGAGGAGCACCTCGAGCGCGGCCCGGCGCGAGCCGGTCTTGGTGCGCACCAGGCGCTGCGAGATGATGGACTGCAGGCTCGCCGAGAGGTCGAGCAGCAGCGTCGGCCGGTTCTCCAGCGGGTAGAAGCTGATGATCCGGTTCATCGCGTGGTAGCTGTTGTTCGCGTGCAGCGTGGCGAGGCACAGGTGCCCCGACTGCGCGTACTGCAGCGACGCGGACATCGTTTCCTTGTCGCGGATCTCGCCGATCAGGATGCAGTCCGGGGCCTGGCGCAGCGCGTTCTTGAGCGCGGTCTGGAACGCCTTGGTGTCGGTGCCGACCTCGCGCTGGTTGACGATCGACTTCTTGTTCTGGAACACGAACTCGACCGGGTCCTCGAGCGTCAGGATGTGGCCCGACTTCAGCCCGTTGCGATAGTCGAGCATCGCAGCGAGCGAGGTGGACTTGCCCGAGCCGGTCGCCCCGACCATCAGGATCAGCCCGCGCTTCTGCATGATGATTTCCTTGAGCACCTCGGGCAGGCCGAGCGTGTCGAGCGGCGGGATGGTGCCGGGGATGTAGCGCACCACCACCGCCGGCCCGCCTTTCTGCCGGAGGGCGCTGATGCGGAAGCTTCCGACGCCCTCCAATGTGTAGCCGGTGTTCAACTCCATCTCTTCCTCGTACTCGCGGATCTGCTTCTCGTTCAGGACCTCGTACAGGAGCTGCTTCACCGCGTCGGCGTTCATCACCGTCTGGTTGATCGGGACCGCGACGCCGTTGATCTTGATGTTGATCGGCGCGCCGACCGAAAGAAAGATGTCCGAGGCCTTCTTCTCGGCCATCACCTGGAACAGCCGCTTCATCGCGGACATGGTGCCCCCTGGGGAACGCGATGGCGCTAGTGTAGCTTGACTAGTCGCCCCGCAGCAGATCGTTGAGGCTGGTCTTGGCGCGCGTCTTCGCGTCGACCCGCTTGACGATCACCGCACAGTACAAGCCGTATTTCCCGTCCGCCGAGGGCAGGGTGCCCGGCACCACCACCGAGCCTGCCGGAACCCGGCCGTGACATATTTCACCGGTGGTGCGGTCGAAAATGCGGGTGCTCGCGCCGAGGTAGACGCCCATCGAGATCACACTGTTTTCCTCGACGATCACTCCTTCGACCACCTCGGAGCGGGCACCGATGAAGCAGTTGTCCTCGATGATCACCGGGCTCGCCTGCACCGGCTCCAGCACTCCGCCGATGCCGGCGCCGCCTGAAAGGTGCACGTTCTTTCCGATCTGGGCGCAGGAGCCCACGGTCGCCCAGGTGTCCACCATGGTGCCCTCGTCGACGTAGGCGCCGATGTTGACGTAGGAGGGCATGAGCACGACGTTGCGGGCGATATATGCGCCGCGGCGCACCATCGCAGGGGGGACCACGCGGTAGCCGCCCGCGGCGAAGCGACGCGCATCGTAGCCCGTGAACTTCGAAGGCACCTTGTCGTAGTAGCTCGTCGCGCCTGCCTTCATCAGCCGGTTGTCCTGAAGCCGGAAGGAAAGCAGCACGGCCATCTTGATCCACTGGTGCGTGATCCATTTGCCGCCGGATTTTTCCGCGACCCGCAGCCTGCCGGAATCGAGCCCGGCGATCACCGCGTCGACGGCCTTGCGCAGCGCGCGCGAAGGCTTCAGGCTCGCGCGCTGCCCCCAGGCTTCCTCGATGATCTTTTTTTCCGTGTCCACCGAGCTATAGCGTGCGTGCGAAACGCATGATCCGCCCGATCGCCTCCACGCATTCCTCGAGCGGCGCGACGAGCGCGACGCGCACGTGGTTCCTGCCCGGATTCGTCCCGTACGCCTCGCGCGCAATGAAGCTCCCGGGCAGCACCAGCACATTATATTGACGGTATAGGCCGCGCGCGAAGTCCGCGTCGTCGATCGGCGTGCGCATCCACAGGTAGAACCCGCCTTCGGGCAGGCCGGCGGCGAGCGGGGCGCCGATCATCGGCAGCACGGCGCGGAACTTCTCGGCGTAGAGCCTGCGGTTCTCGACCACGTGCGCCTCGTCGTTCCATGCCGCGATCGAGGCACGCTGCACCGCGGGGCTCATCGCGGAGCCGTGGTAGGTGCGGTAGAGCAGGAAGCTCTTCAGCAGAGATCGATCGCCGGCGACGAATCCGGAGCGCATGCCCGGCACGCTGGAGCGCTTCGACAGGCTGGAGAAGACCACCAGGCGCGGGAATGCGGTGCGGCCGAGCCGCTGCGCTGCCTCGAGCGCGCCCAGGGGCGGCCTCGACTCGTCGTAGTAAAGCTCCGAGTAGCACTCGTCCGAGGCAATCGCGAAGCCGTGACGATCGGAAAGCTCGAACAGCTCTGCCCATTCCTCCAGCTGCATCACGCGGCCGCTCGGGTTCCCCGGAGAGCACGCGTAGACGAGCTGCACGCCGCGCCAGTCCAGCTCCGAGAGCCGCATTCCCGAATTGAGGAACAGCGGCGTCGCGCCGGCGAGCAGCGCCGCGCCCTCGTAGATCTGGTAGAACGGGTTGGGGCAGACCACCCTCGCGCCCCCGCCGGACGGATCCACCACGGCTTGCGCGAACGAGAACAGCGCCTCGCGTGAGCCGTTCACCGGCAGCACCTGCGCGGCCGGGTCGAGCTCGGCGAGACCGTAGCGCCGCGCCAGCCAGGCGGCGATCGTCTCGCGCAGCACCGGCGTTCCCGCGGTCGCCGGGTAGGTGGCGAGCCCGTCGAGCCCGGCGACGAGCGCGTCCTTCACCAGCTGCGGGGTCGGATGCTTTGGCTCGCCGAGCGAGAGGCTGATCGGCCGCAGCGCCAGATCCGGCGTCGCCGCGGCGATCAGCGCGCGTAACCTCTCGAAGGGGTAGGGCTGCAAACGCCCGAGCTGCGGATTCACTTCGCCCGCGGCTCGGCCGCCGGGAGCCGCTCGAGCGCCACCGGCGCGGCCGGCCGCCAGCCCTTCTTGCGATGCTCGGCGACGACCGTGGTGAAGATCCCCCCGCGCACGTTAAAGCGCGCCTCCAGGCGCAGGTAGCGCGGCGCGAGCGCGCGCGCCAGGTCCCCGACGATGCGGTTCGTCACCGCCTCGTGGAACGCGCCTTCGTTGCGATAGGACCAGACGTAGAGCTTGAGCGACTTCAGCTCGACGCAGGCGCGGTCGGGCACGTAGTCGAGCACCAGCGTGGCGAAGTCGGGCTGTCCCGTCATCGGGCACAGGCAGGTGAACTCCGGGATCTCGACGTGGATGCGGTAATCCCGGCGCGGCGCAGGATTGCGGAACGTCTGCAGCCGCTTGCTGGGACGCGAAGGCATGAAAAAGACCCGGAAAAACCGGCGGGAAACGAGGGCGCGGATGGTATCATTTTTTTGGTGCGCCTGACCCAGATCAAGCTCTCCGGCTTCAAGTCGTTCGTCGATCCCACCTCGATCCACATCCCCGGGCAGCTGGTCGGCATCGTCGGCCCCAACGGCTGCGGCAAGTCGAACGTGATCGACGCGGTGCGCTGGGTGCTCGGCGAATCCCGGGCGTCCGCGCTGCGCGGCGACTCGATGCAGGACGTGATCTTCAACGGCTCGGCCAACCGCCAGTCGCTCGCCCGCGCGAGCGTCGAGCTGATCTTCGACAACTCGCTGGGCCGCGCCACGGGACAGTGGTCGCAGTACGCGGAGATCTCGGCGCGGCGGGTGCTGCAGAGGGACGGCGAGTCGTCCTACCACATCAACGGCACGCACGTGCGCCGGCGCGACATCACCGACATGTTCCTCGGCACCGGGCTCGGGCCGCGCGCCTACGCGATCGTCGAGCAGGGCATGATCTCGCGGGTGATCGAGGCGAAGCCCGACGAGCTGCGCGTGTTCCTCGAGGAAGCCGCGGGCGTGTCGCGGTACAAGGAGCGCAGGCGCGAGACCGAGCACCGCCTCGCCGACACGCGCGAGAACCTCGCACGCATCACCGACATCCGGTTCGAGCTCGGCGCCCAGATCGAGAAGCTCGAAGCCCAGGCGGCGATCGCGACCCGCTACCGCGAGCACCAGTCCGACCTGCAGCTCAAGCAGCACCTGCTGTGGTTCCTGCGCCGGCGCGACGCCGACGCCGAGCGCGCGCGGCAGGCGCAGGAAATCGCCAGGGCGACCAACGAGATGGAGTCGGACGCCGCCGCATTGCGCCAGGTCGAGTCGCGCGTCGAGGCTGCGCGCGCGGAGCACTACCGGGCGGGCGATGCGCTGAACGCCGCGCAGGCGGCCCTGTATGCCGCCAATGCCGAGGTCGCGCGCCACGAGTCCGAGCTGCGCCATATCGAAGAGACGCGCCAGCGTCTGGAGAATCAGCACATCGAGCGCAGCGCGCAGCTCGCTTCGTGGCGCGAGCAGCGCTCGCAGCTCACGCACTCGCTGCACGGCTGGATCGCGCGCCTGGGGGAGGCGAGACAGCGCGCCGCGCAGGCCGAAGCGGCTGTCGCCGAGCGCAATGCCGTTCTGCCGCATGCCGAGCAGGCCCACCACCAGGCCCAGGAGCGGCTGAACGAGGCGCGCAGCGGCCTGGTGCAGGCCGAGGCGCGGCTTCAGCTCGAGCAGACCAACCTCGCCCACCACGAGCGCGGGCTGCAGGCGCTCGAGCAGCGCCGCGAGCGTTTGCAGGCCGAGCACGACGCGCTCGCCCTGCCGGACCCGGCGGCGCTTGCCGCAAGCGAGCGCCGGATCGCCGAGCGCGAGGCGGCTTTGCCCGCGGCGCAGGCGCGCGCCATCGCCGTCCAGCGCGAGAACGCGCTCGCCGAGGAGCGCCAGGCCGCGGCCGGGGAGAGCCTCGGCGCGGCGCAGCGCGAGCATGCCGCTGCCCAAGCGCAGCTGGCGACGCTGCGGCAGATCCAGGCCGCCGCCGAAGAAAACGTCCCGCTCAAGGAGTGGATCGGGCGGCACGGCCTCGCGGCGCTGCCGCGCCTGTGGCAGAAGCTGCGCATCGATCACGGCTGGGAGACGGCGGTTGAAGCCGTGCTGCGCGAGCGGCTGCACGCGCTGGAGCTTGCCGATCGCTCGCAGCTCGCGCGCCTGATCGCCGACCGGCCTCCGGTGAAGGCAAGCGTGTTCGGGCGCGGCGAGGGCGTGCCCGCCGCCGCGGCCGCCGGCCTGCTGCCGCTCGCCTCCAAGGTGCGCGCGGCCGATCCGGCGGCGGGCGGCGCGCTTGCGGACTGGCTTGCCGGCGCGTACGCGGTGGAAGGCATGCCGGAGGAGGCCGCGCGCAATGCGCTTCCCGCCGGCGCGGTGCTGGTGAACCGCGAAGGCCATCAGTTCACGCGTCACACCGCGAGCTTCCACGCGCCGGATCCGGCCGACGCGGGATTGCTGGAACGGCAGGCCGAAATCGAAGCGCTGGAAGCCCGCTGCGGCGAGCTCGAGGCGAAGCTCGCCGGGGAGCACGCGAACGCCAAGCACATGGAGGATGCCGCGGCGGCGCAGCGCTCGGAGCTGGAGAGCCTGCGCGCCGCGATCGCCGAGCGGCAAACGGAGCTGCACGATGCGAAAATCGAGCACCTGATACTGGCGCAGGCCGACGAGCGCTATCGCGAGCGCAGCGCGCAGATCGGCGCCGGGCTGCAGGAGATGGCGAACGAAGCGCAAGCCGCGCGCAGCGCGCTCGCCGACTCGCGATCGTCGCTGCGCGGCGCCGAGGCCGAGATCGGCGCGGCGCGCGCGCAGCTGGCGAGCGCCGAGTCACAGCACGCGGCGGCGCAGGGCGCCCTCGACGAGCGTCGCCGCGCCGCCCAGCAGGCGGCGGACGAGGCCCGCGACGCCGCTTTCGGCGAGCGCGAATGCGGCTCGAAAATCGCCGATCTCGACCGCTCGGTGCGGCTGATCGACCGGCAGATCTCGAGCGCCGACGCGGAAGTGGCGCGCATGACGCAGGAGCTGGCGGCCGACCCCGTTCCCGAGGTGCGCAGGTCCCTGGAGGCCGCGGTGGAGGAGCGTATCGGCCGCGAAAAGGCGCTGGCCGGCGCGCGCGATGCGACGGAAACGGCGGCCAGCGTGCTGCGACAGCTCGAGGAGCAGCGCCTGCAGGTCGAGGCGCGCATGGCGCCGCTGCGCGAGCGCATCGCCGAGCTGCGCCTGAAGGAGCAGGCGGCCGCCATCAACCGCGAACAGTTCGCCGCCCAGCTGCGCGAAGCGGGCGCGGACGAGGTGCTGCTCGAGGCGGTGGCCGGTGAGGCGCCCCGGCCGTCGGTCCTGCAGGGCGAGATCACGCGCATCACGCAGGCGATCGCCGAGCTCGGAGCGGTCAACATGGCGGCGCTCGACGAGCTGGCTTCGAGCCGGGAGCGCAAGGACTTCCTCGACTCGCAGGCGAACGACCTGGACGAGGCCGTGCGCACGCTCGAGGACGCGATCCGGCGCATCGACCGCGAGACGCGCGAGCTGCTGCGCGAGACCTTCGAGACCGTGAACCGCCATTTCGGAGCGCTGTTCCCGGTGCTGTTCGGCGGCGGGGAAGCGAAGCTGATCATGACCGGCGAGGAAATCCTCGATGCAGGCGTGCAGGTGACGGCCCAGCCGCCGGGAAAGCGCAACACCTCCATCCACCTGCTCTCGGGCGGCGAGAAAGCTCTCGTCGCGATCGCGCTGGTGTTCGCGCTGTTCCAGCTCAATCCGGCGCCTTTCTGCCTGCTCGACGAGGTGGATGCGCCGCTCGACGATGCGAACACGCTGCGCTTCTGCGAGCTGGTGAAGAGGATGTCCGCGCAGACCCAGTTCCTGTTCATCAGCCACAACAAGATCACCATGGAGATGGCCGGACAGCTGGTCGGCGTCACCATGCCCGAATCGGGCGTGTCGCGGGTGGTGGCGGTGGACATCGAGCAAGCGCTGCGCATCCGCGAAGAGCTTGCGGCCTGAAGGGCGGCCGCGCGTCATGAGCGATCTCCAGCTCGGGCTGATCGTCATCGGCGCCCTGCTGGTCGCGGGCGTGCTGCTCCACAACCGGCTCCAGGAAGGCGCGGCGCGCCGCCAGGCCGAGCGCGCATTCGGCTCGCGGCACGCCGACGTGCTGCTCGGGGAGCCGGCGGCGCGCCGCGAGCCGACCCTGGAGGCCGGGCCGGGCCGCTCCGATCGCGACCCCGGTGTTCCGGCGGGGGCGCTGCCCGACGCACGGCTCGACTACGTGGTCGAGCTCTCGTTTCCGCATCAAGTGCCGGCGGCGGAGGTGCTGGAGCTGTGGAAGCCGCTCGAGCACCGCTTCGCGAAACGGATCCTGCTCGCGGGCTTCGACGGGCGAAGCTGGATGCGCCTGGGCGCAGGGAACGCCGGGCAATGCACGGCGCTTCGCGCCGGGCTCCAGCTCGTCACCCGCGCGGGCGTGGCGAGCGAGACGGAAGTGATCGGGTTCCGCTCCGAGGTCGAGACGCTGGGCGCGCGGCTGGGGGCGTCGGTGGCGGCGCCCGAGATCCGCGAGGCCATGGAGGCGGCGCGCGAGCTCGACCGCGTCTGCGCCGCGACCGACATCCAGGTGGCGCTCCACGTCGTGGGAGCGCAAATTGAGGAAAACGCCAGCGTCCCTGGAGAGCTTTTCCAGGTGTCGCGTCGCGACGACGGCCTCACCCTGACGCTCGACGTGCCGAGGACTCCCGAGCCGGGGCGGCACTACGAGGCGATGGTGCGCGCCGGCCGGCAGCTCGCGTCGTCCTCGAACGCGCGCCTGGTCGACGACAACGGCCGCGAGCTCGACGAGCGCGCGCTCGCCGCCATCGCGGCCGAGCTCGAATCGGTGCGCGGGATGCTCGCGGCGAGCGGCATCGAGCCCGGCAGCCCGCTGGCGCTGCGGCTGTTCTCCTGATGCCATGGCGCCGGCGGGGAACCTGCGCCAGCGCGCCGAGGCTCTGCGGCGCGAGATCGAGCGGCACAATTTCCTTTACTACGTCAAGGACGCGCCCGAGATCGGCGACGCCGAGTACGACCGGATGTTCCGCAGCCTGCTCGAGCTCGAGCGCGACCATCCCGAGCTGGCGAGCCCCGACTCGCCGACGCAGCGCGTGGGAGCGCCGCCGCTTGCAGAGTTCGCCGAGGTGCGGCACCGCGCGCCGATGCTGTCGATCAGCAACGCTTTCGAAGAGGAGGAGGTACGCGCGTTCGACCGGCGCGTGCACGAAGGCGTGGGCGCTGCGAGCGTCGAGTACGCCGCCGAGCCGAAGTTCGACGGCCTCGCCATCAGCCTCGCCTACCGCGACGGCGTGTTCGTGCGGGGCGCGACGCGCGGCGACGGAACCACGGGAGAGGACGTGACGCCCAACCTGCGCACCGTGCGCTCGATCCCGCTCCGGCTGCCGCGCGGCGCCGACACGCGCGATCTCGAGGTGCGCGGCGAGATCGTCATGTTCCGCGGGGAATTCGAGGCGCTGAACGAGCGGCAGCGGCGCGCGGGCGAGAAGGAGTTCGCCAATCCGCGCAACGCGGCCGCCGGCTCGCTGCGCCAGCTCGATTCGCGCGTCACCGCCGGCCGGCCGCTGCGCTTCTTCGCGTACGCCATCGGCCCGGCGTCGCGCGGGCACTGGAGGACCCAGGCGCAGACGCTCGATCGCCTCGCCGAGCTCGGCTTTCCGGTCTGTCCCGAGCGGCGCGTGGTCAGGGGAGTCGAGGACCTGCTCGAGTACTTCGCCGACGTCGGCCGCCGGCGCGAGCGGCTTCCCTACTCGATCGACGGCGTGGTGTACAAGGTCAACCGGCTCGACTGGCAGGAGCGGCTCGGGTTCGTCGCGCGCGCTCCGCGCTTCGCGCTGGCGCACAAGTTCCCCGCCGAGGAGCAGGCGACCGAGGTGCTCGGCATCGACGTGCAGGTCGGGCGCACCGGTGCGCTCACGCCGGTCGCGCGGCTGAAGCCGGTGCGCGTCGGCGGCGTCACCGTCACCAACGCCACGCTGCACAACGAGGACGAGCTGCGGCGCAAGGATGTCTGGATCGGAGATACGGTCGTCGTGCGCCGCGCGGGCGACGTGATCCCGGAGGTGGTCGGCGTGGGCGGCAAGGGGCCGCGCAAGCCCTCGGACCGCTTCGAGATGCCCCGGCGCTGCCCGGTGTGCGGCGCGCCGGTGGTCCGGCTGGCGGGCGAGGCGGCGACGCGCTGCACCGGGGGATTGTCGTGCAAGGCGCAGCGCAAGCAGACGCTGCTGCACTTCGCCGGGCGGCGGGCGATGGACATCGATGGCCTGGGCGACAGGCTGGTCGACCAGCTGGTGGAGCGCAACATCGTCGACAGCCCCGCCGACCTGTACGGGCTGGAGCTCGATACGCTGGCCGGGCTGGAGCGCATGGGAGAAAAATCCGCGCAAAACCTGCGCGACAGCATCCGGCGCTCGCGCTCCGTGCCGCTGGCACGCTTCGTCTTCGCGCTCGGCATCCCCGGCGTCGGCGAGGAGGTCGCCAGGATCCTGGCGCGGCATTTCGAATCGCTGGACGCGATTCTCGAGGCCGACTGGCCGCAGCTGGCCGCGGAAAAGGACGCGCTCCGCAAGCAGAACGCCCAGCGCAAAAGGCGCGGCGAGCCGCCGCTGGAGGTGCCGCTGGAGGGCATCGGCCCCGAGATCATGGACAGCATCCGGAAATTCCTTCACCAACCGGCCAACCGGCGCGTCATCAGGCGCCTGATCGACCCGGCCGCCGGCGTGCGCGTCGAGCGCGGCAGGGCCGCGGCGGCGGCGGACTCGAAGACCTTCGTTCTGACCGGCACGCTTGCCGGCATGACGCGCGACGACGCGCGCGCGGCGCTCGAGGCGAAAGGGCACAAAGTCACCGGCTCGGTGTCGAAGAACACCGACTACGTGGTCGCCGGCGAGTCGCCCGGGGCCAAGCTCGATGCGGCGCGCAGCCTCGGCGTGCCGGTCCTCGACGAGCAGCAATTCCTCGATCTGCTGAAGAGACTGTGACGACGATGCGCGACAAAATCAGGAAAGCCGTGTTCCCCGTCGCCGGCCTGGGAAGCCGCTTCCTTCCGGCCACCAAGGCGAGCCCGAAAGAGATGCTCCCGGTGGTCGACAAGCCGCTGATCCAGTACGCGGTCGAGGAGGCGGCCGCGGCCGGCATCACCGAGATGATCTTCGTCACCGGCCGCAACAAGCGCGCCATCGAGGACCATTTCGACAAGGCCTACGAGCTCGAGACCGAGCTGGAGCGAAAGGGCAAGGACGGTCTGCTCCAGACCGTGCGCACGGTACTGCCGAACAGCTGCCGCTGCATCTACATCCGGCAGGCCGAGCCGCTCGGCCTGGGGCACGCAGTGCTGTGCGCGCAACCCGCGGTCGGCGACCAGCCTTTCGCGGTGCTGCTCGCCGACGACCTGATCGCCTCCGAGCCCCCGGCGATCGCGCGCATGGCCGAGCATTTCACCAGGGAGGGCTGCTCGCTGCTCGGAGTGGAGGAGGTGCCGCGCGAGCGCACCGCGTCCTACGGCATCGTCACGATCGACGCGGCGCACGGCGACATCGCCCGCATCCGCGGCATCGTCGAGAAGCCGGCGCCGGAGCGCGCGCCGTCGAACCTCGCCGTGGTCGGCCGCTACGTTCTCACGCCGCGCATCTTCGAGCTGCTCGCCGCGCTGGCGCCCGACACCGGCGGCGAGGTCCAGCTCACCGACGGCATCTCGGCGCTGCTCGCCCACGAGCGGGTGCTCGCGGTGCGCCTGCCCGGCAAGCGCTACGACTGCGGCTCCAAGCTGGGCTACCTCAAGGCCACGGTCGAGCTGGGACGCCGTCACCCCGAGATCGGCGCCGAGTTCGCGCGCTACCTGAAGACGCTCGATTAGAATCGCGCAATGCCCGACCCGAAAGAGGCTTGGGCGTTTCTCGAGAGCTCCGACCCGATCTCGAGCGCCGAAGAAGTCCAGGCGGCGATCGCGCGCATCGCCTCGGAGATCGAGGCGCGCCTCGCGAAAACCTATCCGCTGGTGCTCGTCGTGATGGGCGGTGCGGTCGTATTCGCCGGGCAGCTGCTGCCGCGCCTTCGCTTTCCGCTCGATCTCGACTACGTGCACCTGTCGCGCTACGGCGCGGCGACGCGCGGCACCGCTGTCCAGTGGCGCGTTAAGCCCGACGAGTCGGTCAGGGGCCGCACCGTGCTCGTCGTCGACGACATCCTCGATCACGGCGAGACGCTGCGCGCGATCCGCGACGGCCTGCTCGAAATGGGGGCGCAGGCCTTTTACTCGGCGGTGCTCGTCGAGAAGGATCTCGGCCGTCGGAAGCCCCTCGCCGCCGACTTCGTCGGCCTGCGCATCTCCGACCGCTTCGTGTTCGGCTGCGGCATGGACGCGAAGGGCTTCTGGCGCAACCTGCCCGAGATCCGGGCGATGAGGGAGAGCTGAAGCGATGCTCGCGATCATCGGCGGCAGCGGGCTCACGCAGCTCGGCAGTCTCGAGGTCAGGCACAGCAAGGTCGCCCGCACCCCGTTCGGCGAGCCGTCCGGGCCGCTCACGCTCGGCGGCATCCGCGGCCGCGACGTCGTGTTCCTGCCGCGCCACGGCTACGGGCACACCATCCCGCCGCACCAGGTCAACTACCGCGCCAACCTCTGGTCGCTCAGGGACGCGGGCGCGACCGAGGTCGTCTCGGTAGCCTCGGTCGGCGGCATCCGCAAGGACCTCGGTCCCGGCATGCTGCTGCTGCCGGAGCAGATCATCGACTACACCTGGGGGCGGCCCTCCACCTTCTTCGAAGGCATCGACTCGCCCGTCAACCACATCGACTTCACACGGCCGTACTCGCCGCGGCTGCGGGCGAGGATCCTCAAGGCCGCGGCGAGCTGCGGCGAGCCGATCCTCGACGGCGGCGTGTACGCCGCGACCCAGGGCCCGCGGCTCGAGACCGCGGCCGAGATCAACCGGCTCGAGCGCGACGGCGCCGACATGGTGGGAATGACCGGGATGCCCGAGGCGGCGCTGGCGCGCGAGCTCGGGCTTGAGTACGCGGCGATTGCCGTGGTCGCCAATTTCGCCGCCGGGCGCGGCGACAGCGCGCGCGCCGTCGCGCTCGATCGCATCGGCGCGGTGCTCGAGGAGGCGATGGGCCGCGTGCGCCGCATCATCGAGAAGCTGGTCGAGACGTGATCCGGCAGGTGCTGCGCATGGGCGACCTGCGGCTGCTGCAGAAGGCCGCGGCGGTGGAAGACTTCGGCACGCCGGAGCTGGAACAGCTGCTTGCCGACATGCGCGACACCATGGCGCACCTGAACGGGGCAGGATTGGCCGCGCCGCAGATCGGGGTCCCGCTGCGGGTGGTGATCTTCGGCGTGAAGGAGAACCCGCGTTACCCGAAGGCGGAGGAAGTGCCGGACACGATCCTGATCAACCCGGCGCTCGCGCCGCTCTCGGACGAGATCGAAGAGGACTGGGAAGGCTGCCTCTCGGTGCCGGGAATGCGCGGCTGGGTGCCGCGCTGGCGCAGCCTGCGCTACTCGGGCTACGACGAGCGGGGCAGACGGTTCGAGCGCAAGGTCGAGGGTTTTCACGCGCGCGTGGTGCAGCACGAGTGCGACCACCTCGACGGGATCCTCTATCCGATGAGGATCCGCGACATGTCGAAGTTCGGCTTCATCGAGGAGCTGTTCCCGGGGCAGGAGCTGCCGCCTGAGGAGTGATGCCGGATGCTCGGTTGACGA
>Ga0209342_10000430_pt1 | contig 48335 bp, 48 predicted proteins | sample RifCSP16_2_FD_184023 | JGI IMG/M metagenome (GOLD analysis project Ga0209342, IMG submission 184023) | Soil microbial communities from Rifle, Colorado - Rifle CSP2_sed 16_2 (SPAdes) (version 2) | ecosystem: Environmental > Terrestrial > Deep subsurface > Rock core/Sediment | place: Rifle...
GGAGCCGCTCGAGCTGTTCCCGGCGCTCCGGCCGTTGCTCGCGCGCAAGGGGGGCGTGCTCTCGGGCGGCGAGCAGCAGATGCTCGCGATCGGGCGGGCGCTCCTGACGCGGCCGAAGCTCCTGATGCTGGACGAGCCGACCGAGGGCATCCAGCCCTCGATCATCCTGGAGATCGAGGAGGCGCTCCGCCGCATCAAGCGCGAGCTGGGGCTGGCCGTCCTCCTGGTCGAGCAGTACCTCGACTTCGCCGAGCGGCTCGCCGACCGCTACGTGATCATGGCCAAGGGCGCGGTGGTCGCCGCCGGGGCGACCCGCGAGCTCCGACCCGAGATGGTGCGCCAGCACCTCGCCGTCTGAACCGGAGCCGCCGGGAGGTCCGACGATGCACCTGACGCCGAGGGAGCAGGAGAAGCTCCTGATCTTCACCGCCGCCGAGGTCGCGCGCCGCCGGCGCGCCCGCGGTCTCAAGCTCAACCATCCCGAGGCGCTCGCGCTGATCACGGCGGAGATCCTCGAGGGGATCCGTGACGGGCGCACGGTCTCCGAGCTGATGGAGTCCGGCCTCTCGATCCTCGGGCGTGCCGACGTGATGGAGGGCGTGCCCGAGATGCTCGACGAGATCCAGGTGGAGGGGACGTTCCCCGACGGCACCAAGCTCGTCACGGTCCACCGTCCGATCCGGTGAAGGGAGGGAGCGCGTGATTCCCGGCGAGTATCTCCTGGGCGAGGGCGACATCGTCGCCAACGCCGGACGCAGGACGGTCGAGCTCACGGTGACCAACACGGGGGACCGGCCCATCCAGGTCGGCTCGCACTTCCACTTCTTCGAGGTGAACCGCGCGCTCGGGTTCGACCGGGCCCTCGCGTTCGGCATGCGCCTGGACGTCCCCGCGGGGACGGCCGTCCGCTTCGAGCCGGGCGACGCCAAGCGCGTCACGCTCGTCGAGCTCGCCGGCGCCAAGCGCGTGTTCGGCCTGAACGCGCTGACCGACGGCGGCTCGCGCGAGCGGGCGCTGGCGCGGCTCGGCGAGTGGGAGCGCCGCCCATGAGCCTCCGGATCCCGCGCCGGCAGTACGCCGACCTCTACGGCCCGACGGTCGGGGACCGCGTGCGGCTCGCCGACACCGAGCTCCTGATCCGCATCGAGCGCGACCTGACCGTGCCGGGCGAGGAGGCGAAGTTCGGCGGCGGCAAGGTCCTCCGCGACGGCATGGGGCAGTCGGCCCGCGCGACGCGCGCCGACGGCGTGCTCGACACCGTGATCACGAACGCCGTGATCGTGGACCACTGGGGCATCGTGAAGGCCGACATCGGCATCCGCGACGGCCGCATCGCGGGCATCGGCAAGGCGGGCAATCCCGACCTCATGGCCGGCGTCACTGCCGGCATGGTGGTCGGCGCGGGGACCGAAGTCATCGCGGCCGAAGGCCGGATCGTCACGCCCGGCGGCCTCGACGCCCACATCCACTTCATCTGCCCGCAGCTCGTGACGGAAGCCATCAGCGCGGGCCTGACCACGATGGTCGGCGGCGGCACCGGGCCGGCGACCGGCACCAACGCCACCACGTGCACGCCCGGCGAGTGGAACCTGCACCGGATGCTCGAGGCCGCCGAGGCGTTTCCCGTGAACCTCGGCTTCCTCGGCAAGGGCAACGGCTCGGCGCCCGAACCTTTGCGCGAGCAGGTGCTCGCGGGCGCGATCGGGCTCAAGCTCCACGAGGACTGGGGGACCACGCCGGCCGCCATCGACACGGCGCTCGCGGTCGCCGACGAGCTCGACGTGCAGGTCGCGATCCACACCGACACGCTCAACGAGGCGGGCTTCGTCGAGGACTCGATCCGCGCGTTCAAGGGGCGGACGATCCACACCTACCACACCGAGGGCGCCGGCGGCGGCCACGCCCCCGACATCATCCGGGTGTGCGGCGAGCCGAACTGCCTGCCGTCGTCCACGAATCCGACGATGCCGTTCACCGTGAACACGATGGACGAGCACCTCGACATGCTGATGGTCTGCCACCACCTGAACCCGTCGATCCCGGAGGACCTCGCGTTCGCCGAGTCGCGCATCCGCGCCGAGACGATCGCGGCCGAGGACGTCCTGCACGACCTCGGCGCGATCAGCATGATGTCGTCGGACTCGCAGGCGATGGGGCGCGTCGGCGAGGTCGTGATCCGTACCTGGCAGACCGCCGACAAGATGAAGCGGCAGCGCGGCCCGCTCCCGGGCGAGGCGCCGGGCGACGACAACCGGCGCGTCAAGCGTTACGTGGCGAAGTACACGATCAACCCGGCGATCGCCCACGGCCTCGCCGAGCACGTGGGCTCCATCGAGGCCGGCAAGCTCGCGGACCTCGTGCTCTGGCGCCCGGCGTTCTTCGGCGTGAAGCCCGAGCTGGTGGTGAAGGGGGGCCTGATCGCCTGGGCCGCGATGGGCGACCCGAACGCGTCGATCCCGACGCCCCAGCCGGTGCTCTACCGGCCGATGTTCGGCGCGCTCGGCCGCGCGCGGAGCGCCACGGCCCTGACGTTCGTGTCGCGCGCCGCGCTCGAGCGCGGGGTGCCCCAGCAGCTCGGCCTCGCGCGGCGGGCGGTCGCCGTCTCCCGGTGCCGCGGGATCGGCAAGCGCGACATGATCCACAACGACGCGGTCCCGCACATCGACGTCGACCCGGAGACGTACGAGGTGCGGGCCGACGGCGAGCGCCTCACGTGCGAGCCTGCGCGGGTGCTGCCGATGGCGCAGCGGTATTTTCTGTTTTGATGGGGGGCCCCGACATGGCCCCCCATCCCCCCCGGGGTGCGCGGGCGGTGCGAGACTCGGACGCCGACGTGCCGGTGGTCACGGAGACGCACGTGCACGTGGGCGCGCGCGAGCTCCAGGGGCTCGAGCGCGACGCGCTCGTGCTCACGGCGGAGGAGCGCCGGTGGGGGCGGCGCCGGGTCACGACGCGCGCGGGCCGCCCGCTCGCACTGGCGCTCCCGACCGGCAGCGCGCTGACGCCCGGCGACGTCCTCCACGTCGGGCCCGGGTTCTACGTCGTGATCGAGGCCGCGTCCGAGCCGGTGCTGGCGGTCCTGCCGCGCTCGCGCGAGGAGGGGCTCCGCGTCGCGTTCGAGGTCGGCAACCGCCACTTCACGCTCGCGCTCGACGGCGAGCGCCTGCTCGTGGCCGACGACCCGGCCATGGAGCAGCTCCTCGGACGCCTCGGCATCGCCTTCGCGCGCACGCGGGCCGTGTTCGTGCCCGTCGGCGCGGGCCACCGCCATGGGCACTGACATCGACGTCGGGGGGAGCGGCGATCGCTCCCCCCGACACCCCCTAACGGGATCGCGCGTGCCGGATTCCCTCACGGCCGCCGAGCCGGCGCTGCTCGCGCTCCTGCAGCTCGCCGACGGGCTGTTCCCGGCGGGCGGCTTCGCCCACTCGTTCGGGCTCGAGACCTACGCCCAGGAGGGGCGCCTCGCCGACCGCGCCGGCCTCGAGGCGCTGGTGGCCGCGCACCTCGAGGGCGCGGCGGGGCCGTCCGACGCGGTGGCGGTCGCGCTGGCGTCGCGCCTCGCCCGGGACGGCGACGTCGCCGGCCTGACGGCGCTCGACGCGCGGCTCGACGCCATGAAGTGCGTCCCCGAGTTCCGGGCCGCGAGTCGGCAGATGGGCCGGCAGACGCTGCGCGCCGCCGCGGGCCTCGGCGCCGACCCGGTCCTGGGTGAGCTCGCGCGCGGCGCGGACGACGGCCTTACGCCGGGCCACCACGCCGTCGCCTTCGGCGCGGCGGCCGGCCGCAGCGGGGCGGAGCCCGGGGCGGCGGCGGCGGCGTACCTGTACTCGACGGCCGCGCTCCTCGTCGGCGCCGGCCTGCGCCTCATCGCCCTCGGCCAGCTCGACGGCCAGCGCGTCCTCGCGGCGCAGCGCCCGCGGATCGCGCGGCTGGCCGCGGCCGCCGCGGCGGCGAGCGCGGACGACATGTGGAGCTTCACACCCGGGCTCGAGCTCGCGGGCCTCCGCCACGCGGCCCTCGACATGCGGCTGTTCCGGTCGTGACCACGACGACGATCCCGCGCCCGCTCAAGGTCGGCATCGGCGGCCCCGTCGGCTCGGGAAAGACGGCGCTGACGGAGGCGCTCTGCCTCCGGCTGCGCGACGCGCTCGACATGGCGGTCATCACCAACGACATCTACACGAAGGAGGACGCCGAGTTCCTGATCCGGCGCGGCGCCCTGCCGGCGGCGCGCGTGATCGGCGTCGAGACGGGCGGCTGCCCGCACACCGCGATTCGCGAGGACGCCTCGGTGAATCTTGAAGCCGTGCACGCCCTGCTGCGGGCGTTCCCGCGCCTCGAGCTGCTGCTGATCGAGAGCGGGGGCGATAATCTCGCGGCCACGTTCAGCCCCGAGCTGGTCGACGCGGCGATCTACGTGATCGACGTCGCCGAGGGCGAGAAGATCCCGCGCAAGGGCGGGCCGGGGATCACGCGCTCGGACCTGCTCGTGATCAACAAGATCGACCTGGCGCCTCACGTCGGCGCGGACCTCGCCGTGATGGCGCGCGACTCGCGGCGGATGCGCGGCGCCCGGCCCTTCGTCTTCACCAACCTCCGGACGGGCGAGGGGGTGGATGCGGTCCTCGCCTGGCTCCGCGACGATCTGCTCCTCGAGCCCGCGGGGCGTGAAGGCGGAGCCTCCCGCCCGCGCCCGCCCGCTGCGTGAGGACGTCGACCGATCCAGGCCTCGCCCGCGTCGGGCGCGACGGGGCGCTCCGGCTCGCGCTCGAGCGGCGCGGCGCCGGCACGGTGCTCGTGCGGTGCGGCTACACGCTGCCGCTGCAGGTGCTCGCGCCGGTCGCGCTCGACGACCCGGCGGCGGTCGTCTCGATCCTGAACCCGACCGGGGGCGTCCTCGGGGGTGACCGGCTCCGGATCGACGTCGAGGCTGGCCCGGCCGCCCACGCCGTGCTCACGACGCCCTCGGCGAATCGCGTGTACCGCGCGCCCGCGGCGCCGGCGACCCAGGCCGTGCGGCTCCGCCTGGGCGCGGGCGCGATCCTCGAGTGGGTCCCCGACCACACGATCCCGTATCCGGGCTCGGCCTTCCGCCAGGCGATCGACGCCGAGGTGGACGACGGCGCCGTGCTCGTGCTGGTCGACGCCTTCGCGGCGGGGCGGATCGCGCGCGGCGAGGCGTGGCGCTTCGCGCTGCTCGAGAGCGCCGTCAGCGTCCGCGACCGCGCGGGCCTCGTCCTGCACGACCGGTTCGTGCTCGGCGGGGGGCGCGCGGCGGCCGGGCCGGGATTCGCCGAGGGCCACGCCTACTTCGCGTCGGTCGTGGTGGTCGCCGACCGCGGCCTCGCGGCGTTCGCCGCGGCCGCGGGCCGCGTGCTCGCGGGCGTCGCCGGAGCCACGGGCGGCGTCGCGATGCTGCCGCGCCGGGGCGCGCTCGTCCGCTGCCTCGCCGCGGATGCGCCGGCGCTCGGCGCGGCGCTCGACGCGCTCTGGGCCGCCGCCCGGCGCGAGCTTGCCGGGCTGCCACCGCTCGCGCTCCGCAAGCCCTGAGCCGACGTCGGGGGGAGCGACCGCCGCTCCCCCCGACACCCCCCAACGCGATCGCGTGTGCCCGATTCCTTCACGCCCTCTGAGCCGGCCCCGACGAGGCGGTGGCGGAATCGCCACGTTTCCGCTAGACTCTCGCTCGGGTGTCATGTTCAACCTGATCCCGAAGGAAGTCCGGTTCTACGACTACTTCGAGCAGCAGTCCCGGAACCTCGTCAGGGCCGGCGCCCTGCTCCGCGAGCTCGTCTACGACTTCCCGGACGCCCGGGCCAAGGCCCACGCGATCAAGGAGGTCGAGCACCAGGGCGACCAGATCACGCACGAGATCGTCAAGCGCCTGAACACGACGTTCATCACGCCCATCGACCGCGAGGACATCCACGACCTCGCCACGCGCCTGGACGACGTGCTCGACTACATCGAGGCGGCCGCCGAGCGGCTCGTGGTCTATCGCATCAAGGAGCCGACCTCGGCGTGCCGGGCGATGGCCGACGTCATCGTGCAGATCATCGCGGCGACGGACCGGTGTATCCACTGCCTGCGCGCGATGGACCCGGGCTTCCACGAGCACGCGGTCGAGGTGAACCGCCTCGAGAACAGCGCGGACACGCTCCTCCGGGAGAGCCTCGCCGCGCTGTTCGACGAGGGCGGCGACCCGATCGACGTGATCAAGTGGAAGGAGATCTACGAGACGCTGGAGACCGTCACCGACCGCTGCGAGGACGTCGCGAACGTGATCGAGGGGATCATTCTCAAGATGGCCTGAGCGTGCTCACCGCCCTCGTCTTCATCATCCTCGTCGCGCTCGTCTTCGACTTCATCAACGGCTTCCACGACGCCGCCAACTCGATCGCCACCGTCGTCTCGACCCGCGTGCTCACGCCGCTCCAGGCGGTCGCCTGGGCCGCGTTCTTCAACTTCGTCGCCGCCTTCGGCTTCGGCGTCCACGTGGCGACGACCGTGGGCAAGGGCGTGGTGGACGCGAACGTCGTCGACCAGTGGGTGATCCTCGCCGGGCTCCTCGGCGCGATCGCGTGGGACCTGATCACGTGGTACTGGGGGCTGCCGACCAGCTCCTCGCACGCGCTCATCGGCGGCTTCGTCGGCGCCGCGCTGGTCAAGGCGGGCCCCGCCTCGCTCGTCGCGAGCGGGCTCGTCAAGATCGGCGTGTTCATGATCCTGGCGCCGCTCATCGGGCTCAGCGTCGGCTTCGGGATGATGCTGCTCACGCTCCGGACGTTCCGGCGCGAGACGCCGGGGCGCGTGGACAAGATCTTCCGCCGCGGGCAGCTCCTCTCGGCCGCGGCCTACAGCCTCGGCCACGGCACGAACGACGCCCAGAAGACGATGGGGATCATCGCGATCCTGCTCTTCTCGACGGGGCACCTGGGCCCGGAGTTCTACGTGCCGTTCTGGGTGGTGCTGGCGGCGCACGCGGCGATCGGCCTCGGCACGCTGTCCGGCGGCTGGCGGATCGTCAAGACCATGGGGATGCGGATCACGAAGCTCCGCCCGATCGGCGGCTTCTGCGCCGAGACGGCCGGGGCGCTGACGCTGATCGGCACCGCGATCGGCGGCATCCCGGTGAGCACGACCCACACGATCAGCGGCTCGATCATGGGCGTCGGCGCGGTGCAGCGCTTCTCCGCCGTGCGCTGGGGTGTGGCGGGCCGCATCGTCTGGGCGTGGATCTTCACGGTCCCGGCCTCGGCGCTGGTCGCGGCGGCCGCCTGGCTCCTGATCCGCGTCCTCGTGGCCTGAGCGCGTCAGAAGTCGGTGTCGGGCGCCCCGGCCTGCGCCGCCGCACCCATCCGCTGCTGGCGCCGGTGCTGCCAGAGCGCCAGCCCGACCGACGCGACCGAGGCCAGGAGCATCCCGCCCGAGAGCGGACGCGTCAGGAACAGCCACGGGTCCGCGTCGGTCATGAGCGCGCGCACCAGGTTCACCTCGATCTGGTCGCCGAGGATGACGCCGAGGATCAGCGGCGCGAGCGGGAAGCGGAACTTCACCAGCAGGTAGCCCAGCACGCCGAAGATCAGCAGCACGTAGACGTTCTCGATGATGTTGTTCAGCGCGTAAGCGCCCACGGTGCAGAGCACGAGCACGACCGGGATCAGCACCGACTTCGGCACCTGCACGACTCTCAGATAGAAGCGCGCGCCGAGCCACTGGAGCACGAGCATCACCGGGTGCGCCACGAGGTAGGCGGCGAAGATGCCGTAGGCGACGCGCGGCTCCTGGCTGATGAAGAGCGGCCCGGGCTGGATCCCGTGGATGATCATGGCGCCGAGCATCACCGCGGTCACCGCGTCGCCCGGGATGCCGAAGGCCATGATCGTGACGAGCGAGCCCCCGACGTTGGCGTTGTTCGACGACTCCGAGGCGATGACGCCCTCGGGGATCCCCGTGCCGAACTTCTCCGGGCGCTTCGAGAACTTCTTGGCCTGATCGTAGGCCATGACGTTGGCGGCGCTGCCGCCGATCGCGGGCAGGACGCCGATCCACACGCCGATGAGCGTGGACCAGAGCAGGAGGAACGGCCGGCTCAGGATCTCCCGGATCACGGACAGGTGCGAGACGGCGAGGCTCGGCGCCTCGACGCGCGGCGGTGCCACGTTCCCGCCCATCCTCTCGAGGTCGGTCATGATCTGCGCGAACGCGAAGATCCCGATCAGGACCGGCAGGAACTGGAAGCCCGACCTGAGGAATTCGGTGCCGAGCGTCAGGCGCGGCACGGCCATGATCGGGTCCGAGCCGATCACGGTCACGATGAGCCCGATCGCGCCGGAGAGGAGCCCCTTGAGGAGCGAGGCCTCGGTGAGGCCGGCGACCATCGAGAGGGCGAAGATGAACAGCGAGAAGTACTCCCAGGGGCCGAACTCGAGCGCGAACGCGGCGAGGGGGCCGGTGGCGCCGATCAGGAAGGCGGCGCCGAGCAGGCCGCCGAACACGGAGGCCCAGGTGCCGAGCCACACGGCGCGCCCCGGCTCGCCCTTGCGCGCCATCGGGAAGCCGTCGAAGGTCGTCGCGATCGCCGAGGGCGTCCCCGGGATGCCGAGCAGGCACGCGGTGACGAGCCCGCCCGCCGAGCCGCCGACGTAGACGCCGGTCATCGCCGCGAGCCCCTGGAGGGGATCGAGGGCGAAGGTGAAGGGGAGCACGAGGATGATCGTCATCGTGATCGTCACGCCGGGGAGGGAGCCGCCGATCATCCCCGCGAGCGTGCCGATCGAGAGCGGCAGCAGGTACGCGGGGCGGACGATCTCGGCCAGGCTCGCGAGGAGGTAGCCGAACACCGCTCAGAACCCCGTGAGGCGGCCGCGCGGCAGCAGCACCGAGAGGTAGACCTCGAAGACGTAGTACGTCACCAGCGTCGTCGCGAGGGCGACCGACAGGCCGCGCGCCCAGCGCAGGCGCGGCCACTCGAGGGCCGTCTGGAGGCCGGCGACGAAGAGGAAGGTCGCCACGCGGTAGCCGAGCCAGGGGAGGAGGAAGACGTACGCGCCGAAGATCACGAACGCGAGGAGGACGAGGCGGTAGCGCACCGGCGGCACGGCGGGGCGCCGCCGGCGGGCGAGGTCCGTCACGACGAGCGCGAGGCTCAGGACGGCCGTGACCACGAACAGGATGCGCGGGTAGAACGCCGGCCCGATGGGCACGAGCGCGGGCTTGGGCATCCCCCGCGTGAGCGCGAGGAGCCCGAGCGACGCGACCAGGCAGACGAGCCCGGCGATGCCGTCCCGGCTGATCACCGCCGCCCGGATCCCGTCAGCGCTTGAGCAGCCCGAGGTCGCGCGCGAGGTCGTGGTTGAGCTGGTCGTTGCGCTTCAGGAACTCGGCGTACGCCTTGCGGTCCAGGAAGCGCACGGCCGTGCCCTGCTTGGCCATGTCCTCGGCGAACTTGGGCTCGGCGGTCGCCTTGGCGCACGCGGTCTCGAGCTTCGCGACGGCGTCGGCCGGTGTGCCCTTCGGCACCACGAGCCCGCGGGTGACCGCGTAGACGACGTCCACGCCGAGCTCCTTGAGCGTCGGCACGCTCGGCGCCTGCGGCAGCCGCTTCTCGGTCGCGATCGCGATGAACTTGAGCTGGCCGGCGTCGACCTTGCCCTTCTGCGTCAGGTTCGAGTCGGTGAGGTCGATGTGGCCGCCGAGGATCGCGTTCATGCGCGGCGCGAGGCCCTCGTAGGAGACGTACTTGAGCTTGATCCCGGCCGACTTCTCGATCAGCGCCGGGAAGAAGTGGCTGGTCGAGCCGAGCGTGGCGCCGACCGTGATCTGGCCCGGGCGCGCCTTGGCGTCGCCGAGGAGCTCCTGCCAGGAGGTCCACTTGGTCTTCGGGCTCGCGGTGAGCACGGACGGCGTGGCCGACACCGTGCACACGGGCTCGAAGTCCTTGTACGAGACGTCCGAGACGCCCGTGTAGTACGTCGAGTGGATGTAGTCGTGGGTGGCGTAGACGGTGTAGCCGTCGGGCGGCGAGTTCTTCGCCTCGCGCGCGCCGACCGTGCCCGAGGCCCCGGTGACGTTGGCGATGACGATGGTCGCGCCGAGGTGCTTCTGGAGCTGCGGCCCGAACGGACGGAAGATCGCGTCGGTGTCGCCGCCGGCGGCCCACGGCACGATCAGCTTGACCGGGCGGTCGGGATACGCGGCGAGGCCCGCGGAGGCGGCGACGAGCACGACGACGACGAGGGCGAGCGCGACGAGCGGTAGACCGAAGCGGCGCATCGGAGTCTCCTTTCTCGCGTGGCAACCGGCCGATGATAGCACGCGCCGCCGGGCACGGGTCTCACGGCGCCCCGTGCCCGGCGGCGCCCGTGGACCGCCACGCCGTGGCGCGCCCGGCGAGGCTTGACATATCAAAAAGTCTTGATGTATGCTCCGCCCATGACGACGACGCCCGCCCGGAGCCTCGGGCGCATGGCCGGGCTCTTCCGCGCGCTCGCCGACGAGACGCGGCTCGGCATTCTCGTGCGGCTGCGCGACGGCGAGCAGTGCGTCTGCGACCTCGCCGACGCGCTCGATGCGGGGCAGTCGCGCCTGTCGTTCCACCTGAAGACGCTCAAGGACGCGGGCCTGCTCCGCGACCGGCGGCAGGGGCGATGGGTGTACTACGCGCTCGACCGGGAGGCGGTGGCGGAGGCGCTCGACGCGCTCGAGGCGCTCGGCGGGTCTGCCCGCGGGTTCCGGCTGGCGGCGGCGCGACGCGGCGACTGAATTTTTTTGCCCGCACGCATCAAGAGTTCTTGATGCGCGGGCGAGGGAGGACGAGCATGGCGGACGACATCAAGGCGATCGTGAAGGACCGGTACGGCAAGGCGGCGCTCCGGGTCGTGAGCGGCGGCGGCTCGTGCTGCGGGGGCGCTTCCTCGCGGGGCGAGGCGGACCCGATCACCTCGAACCTCTACGGCACCGGCGAGACCGCGGAGCTGCCCGCGGAGGCGGTCGCGGCCTCGCTCGGCTGCGGCAATCCGACCGCGCTCGCCGAGCTCCGGCCCGGCGAGACCGTGCTCGACCTCGGCTCGGGCGGCGGGATCGACGTCCTGCTGTCCGCGCGGCGCGTGGGCCCGGCGGGCAAGGCGTACGGGCTCGACATGACGGACGAGATGCTCGCGCTCGCGCGCGAGAACCAGCGGAAGGCCGGCGTCGCGAACGTCGAGTTCGTCAAGGGCGAGATCGAGGCGATCCCGCTGCCCGAGGCCTCGGTGGACGTGATCATCTCCAACTGCGTCATCAACCTCTCCGCCGACAAGGACCGGGTACTGGCCGAGGCGTTCCGCGTGCTCAAGCCGGGCGGGCGCTTCGCGGTATCCGACGTGGTCGTGCGCGGCGAGGTCCCGACGGCCATCCGCCGGAGCATCGAGCTCTGGATCGGCTGTGTCGCGGGCGCGCTCGAGGAGCAGGAGTACCGCGACAAGCTCGCGAAGGCCGGCTTCGAGGCGATCGACGTCGAGCCGACGCGCATCTACCGCGCGGCGGACGCCCGCGATTTCCTCGTGGGCGCCGGCCTCGACCCCGACACGGTCGCGCCCGCGCTGGACGGCAAGTTCATGAGCGCCTTCGTGCGCGCGCGCAAGCCCGTGGCGTGAGTCTCAGGCGCCTCGAGGTGAGCCGGGTCAGGTCCGGGTCTACTTCAACTCCGCGCTGGCCTACGGGCTCGCCTGGGTCTTCCGCGTGCCGCACGCGGTCGCCGCGCCCGGCGCCCTGATCGGCGCCAGCAACTTTTTCGAGCTGGCGGTGGCGACGGCGATCTCGCTCTTCGGCCTCGGCTCCGGCGCGACGCTGGCCACCGTGGTCGGGGTCCTGGTCGAGGTGCCGGTGATGCTGTCGGTCTGCTCGGCCTGCAACCGGACGCGCCACTGGTTCCGGCCGGCACGCGGCGCCACGGCGCCGGGCGCCGGCCGCTGAGCGCCGCCTACCTCGTCCTCTTCGCGGTGAACGTCGTGTACGCCACGTCCTACGTGGCCACGCGCGTGACGCTCGCCGCGGTGCCGTCCGCCACGCTCGCCTTCCTGCGCCTGGCGCTCGGGGCGCTGATCCTGGTGCCGCTCACGTGGCGCGGCGCGCCCGGCGCGCTCTCCGCCGCCGACCGCCGCCGCATCGCCTGGATGGGCGTGCTCGGCTTCGCGGCCGCGTTCGCGCTCGCCCACTGGGGCCTCGCGCGCTCGACGGCGACGAACGCCGCCCTGCTGATCGTCGTCGAGCCCGCCGCCGTCATCCTGCTGAGCCCCCTCGTCCTCGGCGAGCGGCTCACGCGGCGCGAGGGCGCGGGGGCGGCGGCGGCCGTCGCGGGCGCGGTGCTGGTCGTCGCCGACGGCGTCCCGGCCCTGACGGGGACCGTCGCGCCGCACTGGCGCGGCGACCTGCTGCTCGTCCTCTCCGGCCTGGCGTACGCCTCGTACTCGCTGCTCGGGCGCAGCGTGCTCGACCGTCACGCGGCGGCGCTCGTTACCGCCCGCTCGGTGCTCTGGGGCCTCGTGGGGCTCGCGCCGCTCGCCGGCGCCGAGTGGCTCCGCGGCGAGCGGCCGGTGTGGACCGGCGCGGCGGTCGCCGGGACGCTCTACCTGGCGGTCGTCATCACCGCGCTCGGGTATCTCGCGTGGAACTGGGCGCTGCGCCACGTGGCGGCGCCGCGCGCGGCGCTCTTCCTGTGCGTCCAGCCGGTCGGCGGCGCGCTGCTCGGCGCGGGGTTGCTCGGCGAGCCGCTCGGCCCCCTCACGCTGGCCGGCGGCGCGGCGCTCGTCGCGGGGCTCGCCATCGCGTTCGGCGGGCGCGCGCGCTGACGGTATACTCGGAGACGTGGCCGAACGTCGCTACCAGCTCCAGAACGAGCGCGCCAACGAGCTGCTCGGCGCGCTGCTCGACGCCGCCGCGATCGCACCGGAGCAGCGCGCCTACTACCAGCAGCTCCTCACGACCGTGCTCAAGCTCAGCGAGGACGGCGCCTCGCCCGGCGACCTCAAGATCACCAACACGGCGCTGAAGGAGCTGCGGTACGCCTACAAGGTCTTCGCGCCGTACCGGGACACGCGCAAAGTCACCGTCTTCGGCTCGTCGCGGACGACGCCGGAGGCGCCGGAGGCCGAGGCGGCGCGGCGGTTCGGGCGCCTGATGGTCGAGCACGGCTGGATGGTCGTCACCGGCGCGGGCGGCGGCATCATGGGCGCCACGCAGCAGGGCGCCGGGCGCGAGCAGAGCTTCGGGCTCAACATCCGGCTGCCGTTCGAGCAGGAGGCGAACCCCTGGATCGCCGACGACCCGAAGCTGATCACGTTCAAGTACTTCTTCACGCGCAAGCTGTTCCTCGTGAAGGAGGCGAGTGCGGTCGCGCTCTTCCCGGGCGGCTTCGGGACGATGGACGAGACGTTCGAGCTGCTCACGCTCATGCAGACGGGCAAGGCGGCGATCGTCCCGGTCGTGCTCCTCGAGGCAGCGGCGAAGCCGTACTGGCGCATCCTCGACCGCTGGACGTCGGGGACGCTGGCCGAGCGCGGACTCATCGAGGGCGACCACACGTCGTTCTATCGCATCGTGGACTCGGTCGAGGAGGCCGTCGCCGAGATCACCGGCTTCTACCGCGCGTACCACTCCTCGCGGATCGTCGGCGGCCGGCTCGTCCTGCGGCTCACGCGGGCGCTCGCCGAGGCACAGCTCGCGGAGCTGCAGGGCAAGTTCGGCGACGTGCTGGAGGGGCCGGCGGAGCAGGCATCGGGTCCCGTCGCGCAGGAGGCGAACGAGTTCCCGGAGCTGCCGCGGCTGATCCTGCCGTTCAACCGCGCGTCCTACGCGCGGCTGCGCCAGCTGATCGACTTCGTCAACACCCTCTAGCGCTACTCCGGCTCGGGCCGCTCCTCGGTCGCCTGGCACTCGGTGCAGACCCAGGTGCGGAACACCGCCTTGGTCTTGCCGTTGCGCCGGAGGGTCCACGGGACGAGCGCGGCGCGCCCGCACCTCGGGCACCGCGCCGGCCGGGCGCCGGGCGGCAGGGTCGAGGGAAGCCAGGGGATTTTGGCTGTCATCGGCCGACCATTGTACATCGTACAATACCCGCATGAGGCGGCTCCGGGTGGGGCTCGGGCAGATCAACCCGACGGTCGGCGACTTCGAGGCCAACGTGCGGATGATCGTCGCCGGCATCGAGCAGGCGCGCGCGCTCGGCTGCGGGCTCGTCGCGTTCCCCGAGCTCGCGATCACCGGCTATCCGCCCGAGGACCTCCTCTTCAAGCCGGCCTTCATCGAGGCGAACCTGCGCGCGCTCGACGACGTGGCGCGCGCCTCGCGCGGGCTCACGGTCGTCGTCGGCTTCGTGGACCGGCGCGACGACATCTTCAACGCCGCGGCCGTGCTCCACGACGGCGCGCGCGCGGGCGTCTACCACAAGCAGTACCTGCCGAACTACGGCGTCTTCGACGAGAACCGGTACTTCCAGGCCGGGCGCGAGGCGCCCGTGTTCACCGCGGGCGAGACCACGTTCGCAGTCAACATCTGCGAGGACATCTGGTACCCGACGGGCCCGGCCACGCGCCAGGCGCTCGCCGGCGCCGAGCTGATCGTGACGATCAACGCCTCGCCCTACCACGCGGGCAAGGCCCACTTCCGCCAGAAGATGGTCGCCACCCGCGCGGCCGACGACCTCGTGTGCATCGCGTTCGTCAACATGGTGGGCGGCCAGGACGAGCTGGTCTTCGACGGTGGGAGCCTGATCGTGGACGAGCGCGGCGAGTGCCTGGCGCGCGGCCGCCAGTTCGACGAGGACCTCGTGGTCACCGACGTCGACCTCGACGCGGTGTTCCGCGCGCGCCTGCACGACTCGCGGCGCCGCAAGGAGAAGCTGCGTGGCGCGGAAGGCGTCGCGCGCGTCGCGCTGCCGGCGCTGCCGGCGCCCGCGGGGCCCCCGCTCGAGGGCGCGGTGGCGCCGGCGCTCGAGCCGGTGGACGAGGTGCTGCGCGCGCTGGTCGTGGGCACCCGCGACTACGTCCGGAAGAACGGCTTCAAGCGCGTCGTGATCGGGCTCTCGGGCGGTATCGACTCCTCGCTGGTCGCGGCCGTGGCCGTCGAGGCGCTCGGGCGCGAGAACGTGGTCGGCGTGGCGATGCCCTCGCCGTACTCCTCGGCCGGCACCCGGCGGGACTCCGCGCGGCTCGCGCGAAACCTCCGGATCGAGTTCCTCAGGCTCCCGATCACGCCCGTCTTCCGCGCCTATGCCCGCGCGCTCGCGCGGGCGTTCACGGGGCTCCGCGAGGACACGGCCGAGGAGAACGTCCAGGCGCGGATCCGCGGCAACCTGCTGATGGCGCTCTCCAACAAGTTCGGCTGGCTCGTGCTCACGACCGGCAACAAGAGCGAGTACAGCGTCGGCTACACGACGCTCTACGGCGACATGGCCGGCGGCTTCGCGGTGATCAAGGACGTGCCGAAGACGCTCGTGTACGACGTCGCGCGTCACGTGAACGCGCGCGCGGGGCGGGTCGTGATCCCGGAGAGCGTGTTCGCGCGGGCGCCCTCGGCCGAGCTGCGGCCGGAGCAGACCGACCAGGACACGCTGCCGCCCTACGCCGAGCTCGACCCGATCCTCGAGGGCTACGTCGAGGAGGACCGTGGGGTGAACGACCTCATCGCCCGCGGCTTCAAGCCCGACACGGTACGCCGGGTCGTCTCGATGGTGGACAAGAACGAGTACAAGCGCCGCCAGGCGCCGCTCGGGGTCAAGATCACGCCGCGCGCCTTCGGGCGCGACTGGCGCCTGCCGATCGTCAACCGCTTCCGCGAGCGCTAGCTTCGTCGGAGGGGGCCTCGACGGCCCCCTCCGAAGCCTCCCCCAGGATCGATTGCGCCGGCGAAGCCGGCGCGCGAACGGCGTAGCGGGGCGGGGCCGATGCCCGTGGCGGCAGGGGCCGCGGGACCCCGTTCCCTCCACGTGAAGGCGGGCGGACCGCGCCAGGATGGAGCCCAGCCGCAGCGGGGCAGCGGACGCGTGCCGCGGGGTCCCGCGGCCCCTGCCGCCACGGCCATCGGCCCTTAGCCCGGGACGCCCTCCATCTGCAGCGCGTAGAGGCGGCGGTAGACGCCGTCGCGCGCGAGCAACTCGTCGTGGCGGCCGATCTCCGCGATGCGGCCTTCGTGGACGACGACGATGCGGTGGGCGTTCCGCACGGTGGCGAGGCGGTGGGCGATGACGAGCACCGTGCGCCCGCGCATCAGCTCGGCGAGCGCCTGCTGCACCATGAACTCGCTCTCGGCGTCGAGGTCGGACGTCGCCTCGTCGAGGATCAGGATCGGCGGGTTCTTGAGGAAGGCGCGGGCGATGGCGATGCGCTGGCGCTGGCCGCCCGAGAGGCGCACGCCGCGCTCGCCGACGAGCGTCCCGTAGCCATCCGGGCAGGCCAGGATGAACTCCTCGGCGTGCGCCTGGCGCGCGGCGCGCGCGACGTCCTCGAACGCCGCGTCCGGGCGCCCGTAGGCGATGTTGTAGACGATCGTGTCGCTGAAGAGGAACGTCCCCTGTGTGACCACGCCGATCTGCGCGCGCAGCGAGGCCTGGGTGACCTCGCGGAGGTCGTGGTCGTCGAACGTGATCCGCCCGGCGCTCACGTCGTGGAAGCGCGGGACCAGGTCCATGAGCGTGGACTTGCCCGCGCCCGAGAGCCCGACGAAGGCCACGACCTCGCCCTTTCGCACCGTCAGCGAGATCCCGCGCAGCGTGGGCTCGTCGGTGGCGGGGTAGCGGAAGCTCACGTTCTCGAAGACGAGCGCGTCGCGGAAGCCGTCGAGCACGACGGCGCCGGGCCGGTCGGCGACCTCGGGCGGGGTGTCGAGGATCTCGAAGACGCGCTCGACCGACGACGTGGACTGCTGGATCGTGTTGGCGATCCGCGAGAGCTGGCGCACCGGGCCGTAGAGCAACGCGACCGCCGCGATGAACGAGAAGAAGTCGCCCGGCGTCATCGCGCCGGCGATGACCCGGTGGCCCCCGTACCAGAGCGCCCCCATGATGCCGAGCGCGGCGAGGATCTCCATGAGCGGCTCGGTGAGCTGGTCGGTGCGGTGGTCCTTGAGCGCGAGCGTGAGGAGCCGCCGGTTGACGCGGTCGAAGCGCTCGGTCTCGTGCGCCTCGCGGCCGAACGCCTTCACGATCTTCGTGCCGGAGAAGACCTCGTGGAGGAGCACGTTGAGCTCCGCGATCTTCTCCTGCGCCCGCTTGTTGAGCGCGTAGAGGCGCCGGCCGATCGCCCGGACCGCCAGGCCGATGAACGGGAACACGAGGAGCGCGATCAGCGCCAGGCGCCACTCGCGGGCGAACATCACCGCGACGAGCGCCAGGATCATCGCCGCCTGCCGGATGGTCATCACCATCACGGTGGACGACAGGCGCGCCAGGCGGTTCACGTCGGTGACGACGCGCGACATCAGGTCCGCCGAGTGCCGCCCGGTGAAGAACGCGAGCGGCATCTGCTGCAGGTGCACGTAGAGCGTGCGCCGGAGCGCCGCGATCACGCGCTCGCCGACCGCGGCCATGAGGTAGGCCTGGCCGTAGCGCGCGACGCCCTTGACGACGTACGCCGCGAGCAGGAGCAACGGGATCACCTTCAGCATGAGCAGGTCCCGCCGGATGAAGATGTCGTCCATCGCCGGCTTGACGAGCCACGCGATGGCGCCCTCGGCGCCCGCGACGACGAGGGCCAGCAGGCCGCCGAGCACCAGCACCGGCACGTGCGGGCGCAGGTAGGGGAGCAGGCGCCGGTAGAGCGGCAGCGCGCGGATCACGCGGGGCCCGGGGCGGCGAGCAGGTGGCGGTAGAGCGCCTCGATCGCGTCGAGCTTGGCGCGGAGCGAGAACTGAGCCTCCACGCGCTTGCGCCCCGCGCGCGCCATCGCCTGCGCGCGCGTCGGGTTCGCGAGGACGCCGAGGATCGCGGCGGCGAGCGCGGCCGGGTCGCGCGGGGGCACGAGCACGCCGGTCTCGCCGTCGCGGACGAGCTCGGGCATGCCCTCCACGGCCGTGGCGACGACGGGCCGCTCGCAGGCGAGCGCCTCGCGGATCGAGCCCGTGATGCCCGCGCCCGCGTACGAGGCGTCGACGACCACGTCGGAGGCGGCGAGGATCTGCGGGACGTCGCGGCGTGAGCCGAGCACGAGCACGCGGCCGCCGAGCCCGCGCGCGCGCGCGAGGTCGCCGAGCGCGGCGACGCGCGGCGGCGCGGCGCCCACGAAGAGCAGGCGCGCCCGCTCGGCGCGCGGCGCGACCCGCGTCATCGCCTCGAGCACGTCGGTGAAGCCGCGCCACGAGCGCACGCCCACCTGCGTGATCAGGACGTGCTCGGGGCCGAGACCGAGCTCGCGGCGGACGGCGCCGCCGTCCGCGCCGGGGTGGAACCGCTCGGTGTCGGTGCCCGAGTAGACGACCGCGATCTTCTCCGCCGGCACGCCCGCGGCGACGAGGCGGCGCTCGATCGACGCGCACACCGCGACGACCGCGTGGACCCGGCGGGTCGTGTACCCGAGGCGCGTCCAGCGGTCCACCGGGAAGCTCACGCCGCGGTTCAGGACGAGAACCGGCCGCGGGCCCAGCACGCCGGCCAGGAGCGCGAGCGTGCGGGCGCGCCCCTTGTGCGCGTGGACCAGCTCGATCCGCTCCGCGCGGAGCAGGCGGCGCAGGCCGGCCACCGAGGCGAGGTCCACGCTGCTCCGCATCGGCAGCACGCGGTGGACCACGCCCGCGCGCGCGCACTCCGCCGCCCAGTGCGGGTTCGGCCGGGTGAGGAGGACCACGTGGTGGCCGCGCGCGGCGAGGCCGCACGCCAGGTCCGTCACCTGCATCGCCGCGCCGGTGAAGTAGTCGTGCTTGGGGTAGATCTGGAGCAGGCGCATCGGCGCCGCGCTCACGCGGTCACCGCGGCCGGCCGCGCGCCCGCCGCCGGCGCCTCGGCCAGCGCCCGGGCGGCCACGGCGAGCACGCGCTCGGGCGGGGTCGCCGCCGGATCCTCGAACGGCGCCGCCTGCTCGACGAGGCGCACGGCGTCGCCGAGCGCGCGGCAGCTCGCGGCCGGGTAGCCGAGGTGGATCGACACCGTCGGCACGCCGAGCGCCGCCGCGACGTGGGTGAGGCCGGAGTCGGGTCCGACGAAGAGCCGCGCGCGCTCGATCAGCGCCGCGGCCACGAGGATGTCCAGGCGCTCCAGCCGCACGCAGTGCGCGGGCACCGCGGTCTCGTCGGAGCCCGTCGTGTCCACGACGAGCGGCAGGCCCGCGGCCGCGCGCAGCCGGTCGTAGAGCGCGTGCCAGTGGGCGAGCGGCCACGAGCGGAGCGGCCGCGAGCGGCGGATCACCTGGGCGACGTACACGAACTCGCCGAGCCCGTGGGCGCGCGCCACCGCGGCGGCCGCCTGCCGGTGCGCGTCCGTGAGGTAGACGCGGCCCCGGGCGGGCGGCGGCGCGCCGCAGCGCTCGGCGTAGGTCGCGGCGATGTGCCGCCCGTGCGCCCACCACCGGGCGTCCGCGTTGTCGAGCAGCACGACGCGCGTGTAGAACGGCGCGAGCACGCGCTCGATGAGGCGGCGATGGGGCCCGCGCGCCGGCTTGTAGACGAACGGCGCCCAGACGCGCGCCAGGCGCGGGTGCGCCTCGGCGAGCGCGCGGTACGGGTACGGACCGGTCGCGAGCTCGACGGGCGCGTGCGCAGCGAGCGCGTCGAGGGTGGGGAAGAGGTTCACGAGGTCGCCCACGCCGCCCATGAGCGAGACGAACACGGCGTCGCGCGGCGCGCGGCGCGCGAGCCGCGTCGCGACGATGCGGGCGAGCTGGGGGTAGAAGCGCCGCCGGTGCAGGAACCGCTGGAGCGGCGGTCGCCCGCTCACCTACCGAAGAAGTCCCTCACCGCGCCCGCCACCTGCTCGATCTCGGCCTCCGTGTGCTGGGCCGACATCGGCAGCGTCAGGATCTCCTCGACGAGCCGCTCGGTGCGGGGCAGCGAGGGCGGGTCGAGGTGCGCGACGGCGGGCTGGCGGTGCGTCGGCACCGGATAGTGGATGCCGGTCTGGATCCCGCGCTCCTTGAGGTGCGCCGCGAGCGCGGCGCGCCGTGGCGTCGCGACCACGTAGAGGTGGTACACGTGGCGCGCGTGCTCGCGCTCGGCCGGCAGCGCCAGCGGCAGGTCCGCGAGGCCCCGCGCGTAGCGCGCGGCGAGCGCGCGGCGGTGGTCGTTCATCGCGTGCAGCCGGCGGAGCAGCACGCGCAGGGCCGCGGCCTGCAGCTCGTTGAAGCGCAGGTTGAAGCCGATCTCGGCGTGCTCGTCCTTGTTGAGGCGGCCGTGGTCGCGCAGGCGCCGGCAGCGCGCCGCGAGCTCGTCGTCGCTGCTGAGCACGCAGCCGCCGTCGCCCATCGCCGGCAGGTTCTTCGAGGGGTAGAACGAGTAGACCGCGGCGCGCCCGAACGAGCCGACCCGCCGGCCGTCCCAGGCCGCGCCCTGCGCCTGGGCGCCGTCCTCGACGAGCCACAGGCCGAAGCGCTGGGCGAGGTCCTGGAGCGCCGGCAGGTCCGCCGGCTGGCCGTAGAGGTGAACGGGCACGAGCCCGACCGTGCGCGGCGTCACCTTCGCGGCGGCGTCCTTCGGATCCATCGTGTACCAGTCGTCGGCGTCCACGAAGACCGGCGTCGCGCCGGCGAAGCAGACCGCCTCGACCGTCGGGAACGCGGTGTGCGAGGGCACGAGCACCTCGTCGCCCGGGCGCACGCCGAGCGCGCGCAGCGTCATCCAGATCGCCGCCGTCGCCGAGCTCGTGAGGACCGCGTGCGTCGTGCCGGTGTCGCGCGCAAGCTCGGCCTCGAGCTCGCGGCACTGCGGGCCGAGGATGTAGCGCCGGGAGTCGATGGCGGCGAGGACGGCCTGCTTGATCTCGTCGTCGACCGGGGGCCGGGACAGGGGGATCGTCACGGGTTCGCTCCTGACAGGCGGCCGTACCGGCCGCGGTAGTAGAGCAGCGGCTCGCCGGAGTCGCTGCGGGCGTGCTCGACGCGCCCGACGAGGATGGTGTGGTCGCCCTCGACGTGGGTCGCGACCGTGACGCACTCGAGGTGCGCGAGCGCGCCGTCGAGGATCGGCAGGCCGAGCGTGCCGGACCGGTGCGGCACCCCGTCGAACTTGTCGAGCCGGGTCGTCGCGAACCGGCGCGACAGGTCCTCCTGCGCCGTGGTGAGGACGCTCACGGCGAACCGCCCGCGCTCGAGCAGGGCGGGGTAGCTCTGCGACTCGTGGTCCACGCACACCAGCACGAGCGGCGGATCGAGGGAGACCGAGGTGAAGGCGCTCGCGGTGAGGCCCGTCGGGCGCCCGTCCTCGCCGGTGGTGCTGATCACGGTGACGCCGGTGGCGAAGTGGCCGAGCACCCGGCGGAACTCGTCGGCGGGAATCACCCGAGTTATGTAGCAGGTCGGCGGCCAGAATGCAAGGTTTTGCGGGTAGATAAGCGCCGGAGGCTACTCCGGTGGTATAGTCGCACCAATGGTCACACGCGAGGCCGTGCTGGGGGCCCTCAGGGGCGTGCGCGACCCCGAGCAGCAGGAGGACATCGTCGCGCTCGGGCTCGTGCAGGACCTCGCGATCGGCGACGACGCCCAGGTGTCCTTCACGCTGGCGTTCACCACCCAGTCGCCCAAGTCGCGGGCGACGATGCACAGCATGGCGGCGCGGCTCGTCGGCCAGCTGCCGGGGGTGGCGAAGGTGCAGGTGAAGATGGGGAGCACGGGGGCGCCGCCGCCCGCGCGGCAGGCCGCCGCCGGCCACGCGCCCGCGCCGCCGCCCGCGGCGGACCTGATCCCCGAGGTCCGGCACACGATCGCGGTCTCCTCCGGCAAGGGGGGCGTCGGCAAGTCGACGGTCGCGGTGAACCTGGCGGTGGCGCTCCGGCAGGCCGGCGCCGCGGTCGGGATCATCGACTCCGACGTGTACGGGCCCGACATCCCGATGATGCTCGGCTCGCGCGGGCGCCCCGGGATGTTCGACAACAAGATCCTCCCGGTCGAGGCGCACGGGATCAAGATGATGTCGATCGGGCTGCTGCTCGCGGACGACCGCGAGCCCCTGGTCTGGCGCGGCCCGATGATCCACTCGTTCATCCAGCAGATGCTCCGGGAGGTCCTCTGGGGCGCGCTCGACTACCTCGTCTTCGACATGCCGCCCGGCACCGGCGACGCCCAGCTCTCGCTCTCGCAGGTCATCCCGCTCTCGGGCGTGGTGATGGTCACGACGCCGCAGGAGGTGGCGCTGCTCGACGTGCGCAAGGCGATCGGCATGTTCCAGCGGCTCAACGTGCCGGTGCTGGGCATCGTCGAGAACATGAGCTACTTCGTGGCGCCCGACACGGGCAAGCGCTACGCCATCTTCGGCGAGGGCGGCGGCCGGCGGATCGCGGAGGAGTACGGCGTGCCGCTGCTCGCGCAGATCCCGCTCGACCCGGAGACGCGCCTGGGCGGCGACGAGGGCTCGCCGATCACCGTGCGCCACCCGGACTCCCCGCAGGCGAAGGCGTTCCGCGAGCTCGGCGAGGCCGTCCGGGGGCGCGTGCGCGAGCTGGCCGCGCTCGGCTCGCTGCCGACGATCCGCTGAGCCGTTGTCGAGCCCGCGCCCGACGCTGATCCTGCCGATCTTCCCGCTGCCCGACGTCACCTTCTTCCCGCACACGCTGCTGCCGCTCCACGTCTTCGAGGCGCGCTACCGCGCCATGGTCGTGGACGCGCTCGCGCGCGATCGCCGGCTCGCGGTCGTGCGGCTCCGGCCCGGCTTCGAGGCGGCGTACGCGGGCAAGCCGGCCGTGCGCGACGTGGCGGGCGCGGGGGAGATCGTGAGCTGGGAGCGGCTCGCGAACGGCCGCTACAACATTCTGCTGAAGGGCGAGTGGCGCGTGCGCCTCGGGCGCGAGCGGCCGAGCGACACCCTCTACCGGCTCGTCGAGGCGCACCGGCTCGAGGACGCGCCGCCGGCGGCCGACGCCGCGCCGGTCCTCGCGAGGATCCGCGCCGCGTGCGCGCGGCTGCTCGCCGCGCTCGGGCGGCCCGCCGATCTGCTCGACACCGCGCTGGCCGACGGCCAGGCGCCCGGCGTGGTCGCCGACCGGATCGCCGCCGCGGTGGTGCCCGACGCCGATCTGCGCCAGGCGCTGCTCGAGACGCTCGAGGTGGACCGGCGGCTCGCGCGCCTCGCGGACGCGCTCGACGCGCTCGTGCGCGAGCTCTCCGGAGGGCGCGGGTGACGCGCGCCCTCGCCCGCCGCGCGCTCGTGGGCCTGCTCGCGGCGCTCGTGCTCGCCGCCGCGGCGGACGCCCGGCCGTGGGCGTGGCTCGGCGTGCGCATCCGCGACCTCACGGAGCAGGAGATGGAGGAGATCGCGGCCAGGCACGGCATCCGCGAGGGCTTCGGCGTCGTGGTCGCCGAGGTCATGCCCGACACGCCCGCGGCGCGCGCCGGCCTGCGCCAGGGCGACATCGTCGTGGCCTTCGGCGCGCAGCCCGTCACCGAGACGCGGCTGCTCCAGCGGCTCGTCGCCGCGGCGCCGGTCGGCGAGCCCTCGCCGCTCACGGTGCTCCGGGCCGACGGGCGTCACGACGTCGAGGTGCGGCTCGCGGCGATGCCGCGCGCCGTGGTCGGCGAGCGCGTGGCCGCCGAGCTCGGCTTCGTGCTCCGCGAGCTCGAGCCCGCGGCCGAGGGGCGGCCGCCACGGCCCGCCGACGCGCTGCCGCCCACCGTCGGGGCGGTCCTGCGCGGGAGCGCCGCGGAGCGCGCCGGGCTCGCGGTCGGCGACGTGCTCCTGCAGGTCGACGAGCGCGCCGTGCTCACGCGCGACGCGGCCCGCGAGGCCCTGGCGGAGGCGGGGCTGGAGCGGCCGGTACGGCTCACGGTCCGGCGCGGCCAGGACCGCCTGTCGCTCACCCTGCAGGCGCGCTGATCCACCGGAAGGTGGTCTTGCGAGGGCGGTGCGCCCGGGGTAGAATCCGCCGCGGTCCAGTCCGACCGGGTTTCCTCCATCTCGCCGCTAGAAGAGGAGACGAGTCATGACGATCCAGGAGACGACACCGGAAGCACCTCGCCGCCGGTTCCTCAAGGGCGCGGCCGTGGCCGCCGGCGCCGCGGCGCTCGGCTTTCCCAGGGTCGCGAAGGCCCAGGGACCGATCACCATGCGCTGGCAGAGCACGTGGCCGCAGAAGGACATCTTCCACGAGTACGCGCTCGACTTCGCCAGGAAGGTCAACGACATGACCGGCGGCGACCTCAAGATCGAGGTGCTGCCCGCGGGCGCGGTGGTGCCGGCCTTCGGCCTGCTCGACGCCGTGTCGAAGGGCACGCTCGACGGCGGCCACGGCGTGCTCGTGTACCACTACGGCAAGCAGACGGCCCTGGCGCTCTGGGGGTCGAGTCCCGCCTACGGGATGGACGCCAACATGCTGCTCGCCTGGCACAAGTACGGCGGCGGCAAGGAGCTGCTCAACAAGCTCTACGCCTCCATCGGCGCCAACGTCGTCTCGTTCCCCTACGGCCCGATGGCGACGCAGCCGCTCGGCTGGTTCAAGAAGCCGATCGGCAAGCCCGACGACTTCAAGGGGCTCAAGTTCCGCACCGTGGGCATCTCGATCGACCTGTTCACGGGCCTCGGCGCGGCGGTCAACGCGCTGCCCGGCGGCGAGATCGTGCCGGCGATGGACCGGGGGCTGCTCGACGCCGCCGAGTTCAACAACGCCACCTCCGACCGCATCCTCGGCTTCGCCGACGTCTCCAAGGTCCTCATGCTGCAGAGCTACCACCAGAACGCCGAGCAGCTCGAGATCACGTTCAACAAGACCAAGTTCGACGCGCTGCCCGACAAGATGAAAAAGATCATCGAGTACGCGGTGGACGCGGCCTCGGCGGATATGTCCTGGAAGGCGATCGACCGCTACTCGAAGGACTACATCGAGCTGCAGACCAAGGACAAGGTCCGGGTCTACAAGACCCCGGCCTCCATCCTCCAGAAGCAGCTCCAGATCTTCGACCAGGTGCTGGTGAAGAAGTCGGCGGACAACCCGATGTTCAAGGAGGTCGCCGCGTCGCAGAAGGCGTTCGCGGCGCGCGCCGTGAAGTGGGATCTCGACACCAACGTCAGGCGCGAGATGGCCTACAACCACTACTTCGGCCGGCCGGCTGCCAAGAAGAGCTAGCTGCTCCTGCCAGCCATCCGGCCGACGCGCCGGATGGCTGGCGTCCCCCGACCGCATGAGCGCCCAGCGCTTCCTCCGGGCCGTCGACCAGGTCAGCTACTGGTCGGGCAAAGCCTTCGCGTGGCTGATCGTCGCGCTGACCCTGGTGGTCTCCATCGAGGTGTTCAAGCGCTACATCCTCAACGCGCCGACGGCCTGGATCTTCGACTTCAACAACATGCTGTACGGCGCGTTGTTCATGATGGGCGGCGCCTACACGCTCGCGGCCGGCGGGCACGTCCGCGCCGACTTCGTCTACATCTACATGAAGCCGCGCGTCCAGGCCTCGCTCGACCTGGCGCTGTACCTGCTGTTCTTCCTCCCCGGCATCCTGGGGCTGATCTACGCGGGGTACGACTACGCCGCCCTCTCCTGGCGCATCGGCGAGCACTCGACGGTGACGGCCGAGGGGCCGCCCGTCTACCACTTCAAGACCGTGATCCCGGTGGCGGGCGCGCTGGTGATGCTCCAGGGGCTGGCCGAGATCGTCCGCTGCGTCGTGTGCCTGCGCACCGGGGCCTGGCCCGCGCGGCTCGAGGACGTCGAGGAGATCGACGTGATCGAGACGCAGCTGTCCCACAGCGAGTACGTCGACGACGAGTCGCGGCGCGTGGCCGTCGAGGGCGCGCACGCGATCGACGAGGCCGCCCGCCACCGCAGCGCGGTGGAGCGCAAGACCCCGTGAGCGACCCCTCCCTCGGCCTGACGATGCTGGGGCTCATCGTGGCCGCGATCATGATGGGCTTCCCGACCGCGTTCACGCTGATGGGGCTGGGCATGGTCTTCGGCTTCATCGCGTTCTGGGATCCGACGCAGCACTGGTGGCTCAACCGGGCCTTCGACCTGATCGTGCAGCGGACCTACGGGGTGATGACCAACGACACGCTGCTGTCGGTCCCGCTCTTCGTCTTCATGGGCTACATCATGGAGCGGGCGGCGCTGGTCGACCGGATGTTCCACAGCGTGCAGCTCGCGTTCCGGCGGGTGCCCGCGTCACTGGCCGTCACCACGCTCATGGTGTCCGCGTTCTGGGGCATCGCCTCCGGGATCGTCGGCGCCGTGGTGGTGCTGATGGGCGTGATCGCGATGCGGCCGATGCTCAAGGCCGGCTACGACGTCCGGCTGGCCTCGGGGGTCATCACCGCCGGCGGGACCCTGGGCATCCTCATCCCGCCGTCGGTCATGCTGATCGTCTACGCGGCGGTGGCCGGGCAGTCCATCGTCAAGCTCTACGCCGCCGCGATGCTGCCGGGCTTCTTTCTCACGTTCCTCTATCTCGTCTACATCCTCGGCTGGGCGCTCATCAGTCCGAAGATCGCGCCCAAGCTGCCGCCGGAGCAGTACCGCGTGCCGGTGGCGGAGTGGATGCGCGGGCTCGAGCGCGGCCGGTCCCGGAGCGTCGTGCCCGGCCTCGTCGCCGCCGCGCTCCGGCCGGGCGTCCTCGGCGGCGCCCGGACGGCGGATGGGCGGGCGGTGGGCTATGGGGTCATCGTCCAGAACCTGCTCGCGCTGGCCGTGCCGCTGCTGCTGACGGTCGGCGCCTTCAGTGCGACCTGGTGGTACGTCGTCGTCTACAACGCGCCGACGGCCGCCGTGGCCACGCCGCTCGAGGGCGGCCCCCAGCCGCTCGGGGGAGGGCCGGCCGTGGCCGAGCCGGAGAGCCCCCGAGAATTAGGGGCGGCGGAGCCCGTGGCGGAGCCGGCGGAGACGCCCAAGGCCGCCGAGGGGCCACCCGAGCGGGTGGGCACCCCGGTCGCCGAGCCGGCCGGGGCGGCGGCAGCGGACAGGACCCCCGCGCATTTCTATGCCTGGTTCTGGGGGGCCGCGGCGGTGTGCGGGCTGCTGCTCCTCATCTACTTCCGGCGCATGGACGGCGAGCAGCTCGAGATCCTGAAGGAACTCACCGTGTCGGTCGTGCCGCTCGGGGTGCTCACGGTCGTCGTGCTCGGGGTCATCCTGTTCGGCATCACGACCGCGACCGAGTCGGCGGCGATCGGGGCGCTCGGCGCGCTGTACCTGGCGGTCATGGCGAAGTACGCGCGTCAAGTCTGGTGGTGGAGCCTGGTCGGGTTCGCCGTCGGCTTCACCCTCGGGTGGTGGCAGGACGAGGCCTGGGCGTCGCTGCTCGTCGCGGGCTCGATCGGGGGGACGCTGGCCGGCGCCCTCGTGCCGGGACTCTGGTATCTCAGGAAGTCGAAGGAGCTGCGCGTGAACATGAAGCAGTCGGTCTTCCTGACTGCGAAGACGACGGCGATGGTCTGCTGGCTCTTCATCGGCTCGGCGCTCTTCTCCGCGGTGTTCGCGCTCCACGGGGGCCAGGGGCTGATCGAGCGGTGGGTGCTGGGCCTGAACCTGTCGCCGATCGGGTTCATGATCATCGCGCAGCTGATCATCTTCCTGCTCGGCTGGCCGCTCGAGTGGACCGAGATCATCGTCATCTTCGTCCCGATCTTCATCCCGCTGCTGAGCCACTTCCAGATCGACCCGATCCTGTTCGGCACCATGGTCGCGGTGAACCTCCAGGCGGCCTTCCTGTCGCCGCCGGTGGCCATGTCCGCGTTCTACCTCAAGGGCGTGTCCCCGAAGCACGTGACGCTGAACCAGATCTTCGCCGGCATGATGCCGTACATGCTCATCGTCCTCGTCTGCCTCGCGTTCATGTACATCTGGCCGGGCATGACGCTGTGGCTGCCGGAGTTCCTGTACGGCGGCTGAGCCGGCGGACCTCCACGCGCTCTCGGCGTCGGACGCGGCGCGCCTGATCCGCGACGGCGTCATCAGCTCGGAGCAGCTCGTCGAGGCGTGCCTGGCGCGGGTGCGCGACACGGACGCCCGGGTGCAGGCCTGGGCGTTCCTCGATCCCGAGCACGCGCTCGCTCAGGCGCGCGCGGCCGACGACGTGCGCCTCTCCGGCCAGCCAGTCGGGCCGTTGCACGGCGTGCCGGTGGGCATCAAGGACATCATCGACACCGCCGACATGCCGACCGAGAACGGCTCGGTGCTGCACGCCGGCCGCACCCCCTCGCGCGACGCCACCGTGGTCGCCCGGCTGCGCGGGGCGGGCGCGGTGATCCTGGGCAAGACGGTGACGACCGAGTTCGCCACCTACACGCCCGGCAAGACCCGGAACCCGCACGACCCGGAGCACACGCCGGGCGGCTCCTCGAGCGGCTCGGCGGCGGCGGTCGCCGCCGGCATGGTGCCGCTCGCGCTCGGCAGCCAGACCAACGGCTCGGTCATCCGCCCGGCGTCGTTCTGCGGCGTCTGGGGCTTCAAGCCGACCCACGGCCTGATCCCCCGGCACGGGATCCTCGCGCTCTCCCGCACCCTCGACCACGTGGGCCTGTTCGCGCGCGGCGTCGAGGACCTGGCGCTCCTCGCGGAGCAGCTCGTGGGCCACGACGAGCGGGACCCCGACACGCGGCCGCGCGCGCGCCTGCCGTTCGTCGAGGTGGCGGCCGGGGAGCCGCCGCTGCCGCCGATGCTCGCGCTCGTCAAGACGCCCCTGTGGGAGCGTGCGGACGCGGAGACGAAGGAGGCGTTCGCGGAGCTCGTCGAGCACCTCGGCGACCGCGTCGAGGAGCTCGAGCTGTTCCCGTCGGCGGCCGAGGCCTGGCAGTGGCACCGGACGATCATGGAAGCCGAGATGGCGGCGAACCTCGAGCGGGAGTGGGAGACGGGCCGCGACCGCCTGTCCGAGTCGCTGCGCGCGCAGCTCGCGCGCGGGCGGGAGGTGCGGGCGCTCGACTACCAGCGCGCCCGCGCGCGCATCCGGCCCGTCCAGGACAGCTTCCTGGAGCTGTTCGAGCAGCGCTACGACGCCATCCTGACGCCCGCCGCCCCGGGCACCGCGCCGCCGGGCCTCGCCTCGACGGGCGACCCGGCGTTCTGCACCCTGTGGACCCTGTGCGGCATGCCCGCCGTGAGCGTGCCGCTCATGCAGGGCGCCGCCGGCCTGCCGCTCGGCGTCCAGCTCGTCGGCCCGCGCGACGGCGACGCGCGCCTGCTGCGCACGGCCCGCTGGCTCGTGGCCCGGGTCGCCGGCAGCGCGGCATCCGCGACCTGAGCCGCCCCCGGCGGGATCTTCGCCTGACGCGGGGCCCGGGTCCGCGGTAGACTGGCGCCGGAACAGGCAACTGACCTCGACCCGCCGGACGTCGGGAGGAGGAGCGGGCATGCCTCTCTACGAGTTCTACTGCGAGAAGTGCCGGAAGGAAGTCTCGATGACCCTGACCATGCGCGAGCGCGAGAAGGGCGAGGTGGCGTGTCCCACCTGCGGGAGCCGCAAGCTGCGCCCGCTCGTGGGCCCGTTCTTCGCCAAGACCTCGCGGAAGTCCTGAAAGGAGACCAGCGTGAAGCTCGCCGGGAAACGGATCGCGATCCTCGCCGAGAACATGTACCAGGAGATGGAGCTCTGGGTGCCGTACTACCGCCTGCGGGAAGAGGGGGCCGAGGTGAAGGTCGTCGGCGCGGACGGCGCCAGGTCGTATGCCTCCAAGCACGGCTACCCGGTCACCGTCGACGTCCAGGCCGACCAGGTCAAGGCCGTCGAGTTCGACGCCGTGGTCGTGCCGGGCGGTTACGCGCCCGACATGATGCGGCGGCACCCCGCGATGGTGGCGCTCGTGCGGGAGGCCGCGCAGCAGGGGAAGGTCGTCGCCGCCATCTGCCACGCGGGCTGGATGCTCGTGTCGGCGGGGATCCTGAAGGGTCGGAAGGCGACGTCGTTCTTCTCGATCAAGGACGACCTCGTGGCGGCCGGCGCCGACTGGGTGGACGCGGAGGTCGTCGTCGACGGCGGCCTGATCACCTCCCGCAACCCCAACGACCTGCCGGCCTTCTGCCGCGCGATCGTCGCCGCGCTCGCCAAGGCGTAGCGCGTCGCGCCCTCCGGAAGGGGCGGGCTCCGGGCCCGCCCCTTCCGCGTCTTCGGCCCGTTGCTGCTAAGATCGAGCCGTCATGGTCGTGCTCGGGATCAGCGAGACCCACTGCGCCACCGCGGCGCTCCTGGTGGACGGCGCCGTCGTCGGGTGCGCGTCGGAGGAGCGCTTCTCGCGCCTGAAGAACGACGCCGGCTACCCGCGGCGCGCGATCGACGCCCTGCTGCGCGAGCTCGCCCTCGCGCCCGCGCAGATCGACCACGTCGTGCTCGCCGGCACGCGCATCCCGTCCTACGCCTGGATGAACCGGGTCATGCGGGACGAGGCCTACGTGCGCCAGTACTACGGCGTGCGGCTCGACGCGCCCCGGCGCGGGCTCGCGGGCCGCGCGCGCAGGCTTGGCGCCCGGCTGGGCCTGCTCGACCCGGCGCCGGGGAAGGCGCCGCTCGCCGACGCCGAGCGCCGCGGGCTGGTCACGGCGCACCTCGGGCTCGACGCCGGGCGCGTGGCGATCGTGGACCATCACGCGTGCCACGCCGCGGCGGCCTACCTCGGCTCGCCGTTCGGCGGGGCGCCCGCGCTCGTGCTGACCAACGACAACTCGGGCGACGGCCTCTGCGCGACCGTCTCGACGGGGCGCGGCACGGCGGTCGAGCGGCACGAGGCGACGCGCAGCGGCCCCGGCTCGCTCGGCTCCTTCTACACGCTCGTCACGCTGCTGCTCGGCATGAAGCCGGGCGAGCACGAGTACAAGGTGATGGGCCTGGCGCCCTACGCGCCCGCGCGCCAGGCCGAGCGCGCGCTCGCCGCGCTGCGGGACGTCTTCGACTTCGCCGAGGGCCGCCCGTGCCGGTTCGAGTGGCGCCGGCGCGGGCCGCTCTACCGCGCGCTCCTCGACGCCACGCTCGGCCTGCGCTTCGACGCGATCGCCGGCGGCGCCCAGCGGCTCCTCGAGGAGGCGCTGGGCGCGTGGGCGCGGCTCATGCACGCGCGCCACGGCGGCGAGCGCCTGGCACTCGGCGGCGGCGTCTTCATGAACGTGAAGGCGAACATGCTGCTCGCGGGCGAGGACTGGGTGCGGGACCTCTTCGTGTTCCCCTCGTGCGGCGACGAGTCCAACGCGGTCGGTGCCGCGTACCTCGGCTACCTCGACCTCTGCGCGCGGCAGGGGGTGCCGCCCGCGCCCGTGCCCTTCGGCCCGGCGTACCTCGGCCCGGGGCTCGGTGACGCGCAGGCCGAGGCCGTGATCCGGGCCCGCGACCTCGCGGCGCGGTACCGGGTGAGCGAGCACGAGCGGATCGAGGCGCGGATCGCCGAGCTGCTGGTCTCGGACGGCGTCGTGGCCCGCTGCGCGGGGCGGATGGAGTTCGGCGCGCGCGCGCTCGGCAACCGCTCGATCCTCGCGAACCCGTCCGACCACCGCGTCGTCGGGCTCATCAACCGGATGATCAAGAACCGGGACTTCTGGATGCCCTTCGCCCCGAGCGTGCTCCGCGAGCGCGAGGCCGACTACCTCGTGAACCCGAAGGGGCTCGCCTCGCCGTACATGATGCTCGCGTTCCCGACGAACCCGAAGCGCCGCGACGAGATCGTCGCGGCCCTCCACCCCCAGGACGCGACCGCGCGCGCCCACATCGTGGACGAGGCCTGGAACCCCGCCTACCATCGCGTGCTCCGCGAGTTCGAGGCGCGCACCGGCATCGGCGCGGTGCTCAACACCTCGTTCAACCTGCACGGCGAGCCGCTCGTGTGCTCGGCCGGGGACGCGGTGGACACCTTCGAGCGCTCGGGGCTCCCGCACCTCGCGCTCGGCCGGTTCGTGATCTCGAAGCGGTGAGGCCGCCGGCGGGCGCTACTCCGCGCCGAGCCCGCCGCCGGCCACGGGCGCCGGCGCGCCGGCCCGGCGGCCCGGCCGCCGCCCGCGCGCCGTGCGCAGCCAGCGCTGCGCGGCGTCCATGTAGAGGTAGAGCACGGGCGTGATGTAGAGCGTCAGGAGCTGCGACACGAGCAGGCCACCCACCACCGCGAGCCCGAGCGACCGGCGCGCGTCGGCGCCCGCCCCGATGCCGAGCGCGATCGGCAGCGTGCCGAGGAGGGCGGCCATCGTGGTCATCATGATCGGCCGGAACCGGAGCAGGCAGCCCCGGTAGATCGCCTCGACCGGGGTGGCGCCCGCGCGCTCGGCGTCGAGCGCGAAGTCGATCTGCATGATCGCGTTCTTCTTCACGATGCCCACCAGCATGATGATACCGACGAAGCCGTAGAGGTTCAGCTCCATGCCGAACAGCATGAGCGTGAGCAGCGCGCCGACCCCGGCCGCCGGCAGCCCCGAGAGGATGGTGAGCGGATGGACAAAGCTCTCGTAGAGGATGCCGAGGACGAGGTAGATCACGACGATCGTCACGAGCAGCAGCAGGCCCTGGCCGCGGAGCGACTCCTGGAAGGCCTGGGCCGTGCCCTGGAAGCGCACCGCGAGCGTGGGCGGCAGCCGCAGCTCCCGCTTGAGCTGCTCGATCTCGCCTACCGCCTGGCTCAGCGAGACGCCGGGCTTGGGGTTGAACGAGATCGTCACCGACGGGAGCTGGCCCAGGTGCGTGACCGTGAGCGGCCCGATCCCCGGCCGGAGCCGGGCGACCGCGCCCAGGGGCACGAGGCGGCCGGTCGAGGCGCGGACGTAGAGCCGGCCGAGCTCCGTGGGGTCGCGCTGGAAGCGCGGGAGCAGCTCCATCATGACCCAGTACTGGTTCGACGGCGTGTAGATCGTCGAGACCTGGCGCGAGCCGTACGCGTCGCCGAGCGCGCGCTCGATCTGCTCGGCGGTGACGCCGAGCGCGGAGGCCCGGTCGCGGTCGATGTCCACGATGATCTGCGGGCTCGTGATCTGTAGATCCGTGTTGACGTCCTGGACGCCCGGCAGGCCGCGGATCCGCTCGTGGAGGATCGGCGCCCAGTGGTAGAGCTCCTGGAGGTCCGTGTCCTGCAGCGTGAGCTGGTAGAGCGCCTTGGTGAGCTGGCCGCCGATCCGGATGAGCGGCAGGTTCTGCGGGTAGACCCGGATCCCCGGGACGGTCTGGAGCTTCGGACGCAGCTCCTCGATCACCTGGTCCACCGGCGGGCGCTCGCCACGCGGCTTGAGGCGGATGAACAGGCGCCCCGTGTTCGGGACGATGTTGATACCGCTCGCGCCGATCGCCGAGAAGAACTGCTCGACGTGCGGGTCCTTGAGGACGATCGCGTTCACGGCGAGCTGGTGCTCCATCATCGCGTCGAACGAGATGTCCTGGGCCGCCTCGGTGAAGGCGAAGATCTGCCCCGTGTCCTCGGTCGGGATGAACCCCTTGGGAATGACGACGAAGAGGTACGCGGTCAGGACGAACGTGAGGCCGAGCGCGGCCATCGTCGTCCGGCGGTGGCGCAGCACCCACTGGAGCGTCCGGTCGTAGGCGCGCAGCATGCCGTCGAAGAAGCGCTCGGAGACCGTGTAGAGCCGGCCGTGCGACTCGCCCGGCGGCCGGAGGAACCGGCTGCAGAGCATGGGCGTGAGCGTGAGCGAGACGAACCCCGAGACCAGGACCGCCGTGCCGATCGTGACGGCGAACTCGTGGAGCAGCCGTCCGACGACCCCGCCCATGAACAGGACCGGGATGAACACGGCCGCCAGGGAGAGCGTCATCGACAGGATCGTGAACCCGATCTCGCGGGCGCCCCGGAGCGCGGCCTCGAGCCGGCCCTCCCCCGCCTCCATGTGACGGACGATGTTCTCGAGCATCACGACGGCGTCGTCCACGACGAAGCCGACGCACAGGGTCAGCGCCATCAGCGAGAGGATGTCGATCGAGTAGCCGAGCAGGTACATGACCGCGAACGTGCCGACGATCGACAGCGGCAGCGCGAGGCTCGGGATGAGCGTCGCCGACAGGTTGCGCAGGAAGAGGAAGATGACGAGGACGACCAGCCCGACCGCCAGGATCAGGGTGAGCTGCACGTCGCGGACCGAGTCGCGGACCGCCGCCGAGCGGTCGTAGAGGACCGTCAGCTTCACCGCCGGCGGGAGCTGCGCGCGGAAGTGGGGCAGGAGCGCCCGGATCGAGTCCACGACCTGGACCGCGTTGGTGCCGGGCTGGCGCTGGACGGCCAGGACGACCGCGCGCTCGTCGTTGTACCAGCTCGCGACCTTGTCCGTCTGCACGCCGTCCACGACGCGCGCGAGCTCTCCGAGACGGACGGGCGAGCCGTTCCGGTAGGCGACGACGAGCGGGCGGAACGCCGCGGCGTTCAGGAGCTGCCCGGTCGCCTGGACGCTGAACGTCTGGTGCGCCCCGTAGAGCGTCCCCGTCGGGAGGTTGACGTTGCCGCGGGCGAGGGCGGTGGCGACCTCGTCGATCCCGATGCCGCGGGCCGCGAGGGCGCGGGGATCGAGCTGGACGCGGACCGCGTACTTCTGGGAGCCGAAGACGAAGACCTGCGCGACGCCGCTGATGGTCGAGATCCGCTGGGCGAGGTCGGTCTGCGCGTACTCGTCCACGGTGTAGAGGGGCAGGGTGGTCGAGCTCAGCGCCAGGTAGAGCACGGGCTGGTCGGCCGGGTTCACCTTCTGGTACGTCGGCGGGGTCGGCATCTCGGGCGGCAGGAGCGGCAGCACCTTCGTGATCGCCGCCTGCACGTCCTGCGCCGCCGCGTCGATGTTGCGGTCGAGCGAGAACTGGATCGTGATCTGCGTGAGCCCGAGCGCGCTCGACGAGGTCATCGAGTCGATGCCCGCGATCGTCGTGAACTGCTTCTCGAGTGGCGTCGCGACCGCGGAGGCCATGGTCTCGGGGCTCGCGCCCGGCAGCGACGCCGAGACCTGGATCGTCGGGAAGTCCACGTTCGGCAGGTCGCTGACGGGCAGGAGCCGGTACGCCATGAGCCCGAAGACCAGGATGGCGGCCATCAGCAGGGTCGTGAGGACCGGCCGCCGGATGAAGAATTCGGGGCTCATGAGGCGCGCGCGGGCTTGACCTCGACCTTGGCCCCCGGCACCAGGCGGAGCTGGCCGTCGGTGACGATGCGCTCCCCGGCGCGGAGGCCCTGCTCGACGATCGTCTCGGCGCCGAGCCGCGTGCCCACGACGACCCGGCGCGCCTCGACGGTCCGGTCGGGCCCGACGACGAAGACGAAGGGGCCCTGCTGGCCGGCCTGGATCGACTGCGAGGGGACGAGGAGCGCGGGCCGGCGCGTGAGCGTCAGCGCCACGTCGAGGAACTGGCCGGGCCAGAGCGCGTCGTCGCCGTTCGCGAACGTCGCCTTGAGCTGGATCGTGGCGGTCGCCTGGTCGACGGCGTTGTTCACGAACGTGAGCTCGCCGGTCGCGAGCGTCGCGGGCTGGTTCGGGAGCCGTGCCTCGACCCGGAGCGGCGCGGCCGCCCGGAACCGCTTGATGTCGGCCAGGTACTGCTCGGGGACCGCGAACGAGACGTAGATCGGATGGACCTGGTTGATGACGACCATCGGGGTGTCTTCGTTCGCCTTCACGACGTTCCCGGCCTGGACCAGGAGGTTCCCGGTCCGCCCGTCGAGCGGCGCGCGGATCGTCGTGTAGCCGAGCTGGAGCCGGACGCCGTCCACCATCGCCTCGCCCGCGCGCACGACCGCCCGCACGTTGTCCACGGTGGCGACGGCGGCCGTGGCCGCGGCCTTCGCGTTCTCGATCGCGGCGCGGTCGGCCTGCACCGTCGCCTCCATCGCGGCCAGGTTCGTGCGGAGCTGGTCGTACTGCTCGCGCGCGATCAGCTCCCGGTCCATGAGCTCGCGGTACCGCCGCTCCTGGGCCTGCGCGTTCCGGAGCTGCGCGAGGTCGCGCTCGAGGTTGGCCTCGGCCTTCCGCACCTCGGCCTGCTGCTGGAGCAGCGCGGCCTCCGCCTGGCGGAGCTGCGCGGTGTCCCGCGCGACGTTCGCCTGGGCCTGGCGGAGCGCGGCCTCGACGGGGCGCGGGTCGATCGTGAAGAGAAGGTCGCCCGCGCGGACGTCCCGGCCCTCCGTGAAGTGAACCCGCACGATCTGGCCCGCGACCTGCGCCTTGATGCCGACGCTCGTGTACGCCTGCGCGTTGCCGACCGCGGCGACCTGGATCGGCACGGTCCGCTCGACGGCGTCGCCGACGACCACCGGCACGGGCGGCGGCGCGGCGGCCGGGGACCGCCCCGAGGCGCTGTCCGAGCAGCCGGCGAGGAGGGCCGCCGCGGCGAGCGCCCACGCGGCGAGCCGCGCGCGGCTCACGACCTGGCCCTCCGGCCCACGCCCGGCGGCGCCTCGTGCGCCGACTCGTCCACCGCCGCGTCCACGAGGGCCTCGAGCCCGAGCCGCAGGAGCTTGCGGTCGCTGCCCGACATCCGGGTGAGGACGCCCGTCATGCCGCGGAGCCGGAGGGCCTGGAGCTCCTCGACGAGCACCTGGCCGGCGCGCGTGAGCTCGAGGGCGCAGATGCGGCGGTCCCCCGGATCGTCCCCGCGGACGAGCAGCCCCTTCTGCTCCAGGCGGTCGGCGATGTGGGTGATGGCGGGCAGGGTGACGCCGAAGGCCTTCGCGGCCTCGCCCATGTGGCAGCTCGGGTGCTCGCGGACGTAGGAGAGCACCTCCGACTGCGCGAACGTCAGGTCCAGCTCGGACGCCTTCTGCCACAGGAGCTGCCGGAAGATCGTGCTGCCGAGCGAGGTCAGGAGCCCCAGGACGCGCTCGGCCTCCGCGGTCGAGCCGGCCGGACCCCTCGGGCGTGTCGCCATGCGGTCCCCCTTCGGGCAAATGATGCTCGCGCTAAATAGTTAAGTCAATAAACTACCGGGCCGGGCCGGGGGGATTGGCGAGGGGGCGCCCCCGCGACATCGACTCAGTACGCCGCGCCGAGCTTCCTGTGGTCCCAGGAGACGATGCGGGTCGGGGTGAAGCGCAGGACCACGCGCTTGCGCGCCTGCTGGAGCACGCGCTCCCGCGCCTCGGGGCCGGCGTCGGCGCCCGCGTAGCGGGCGGCGAGCCGCAGGCCCGCGTCGAGGATCCGCTGGGGGTCGCGCTCGATCGTCACGTCGCACTCGAGCATGACGCCGCGCAGCTCGCCGTACCGGTCGCGTCCGGCCTCGACCTGCACGGTCGCGCGCGGGTCGCGCTCGAGGTTCCGCACCTTCTGGGACTTCCCGTACGTCCACGCGAGGAGCGCGAGCCCGTCGCGCACGTACCAGAGCGGCATCAGGTGGGGCCGGCCGCTCGCGCCGAGCGTCGCGCACGTGAGCACGCGCTCCTCGTCGAGGAAGCGGGCCAGCTCGGCGTCGCTCATCGTGATCTCGCTGCGTCTGGAGGCCATCGTCAGTACCCTGCCTTGCGGTCCACCACGTGGCGGAGCGGGCGCCCGGCGAGCCAGCGGGCGAGGTTGTCGTTGAAGATCGGGGCGATCTCCTCGGGCGTGCTCGGGCCCGAGATGTGCGGCGTGATCACCACGTTGTCGAGTGCCCAGAACGGGTGGTGCGGCGGCAGCGGCTCGGTCGCGAACACGTCGAGGATCGCGCCCCCGAGCCGGCGGCCCCGGAGGGCGTCGAGGAGCGCCGGCTCGTCCACGACGGCGCCGCGCGCGACGTTCAGGAGCCACGCCGTCGGCTTCATCGCCGCGAGCGCCCCGGCGTCGATGATCCCGCGCGTCTCGGGCGTGAGGGGCAGCAGGACCACGACGAAGTCGGCCTGCCGGAGCGCGGTCCGGAGCGCACCCACCCGCCAGACGCGCCGGGCCTCCCGCACGGGCCGCCCCGTACGGCTCACGCCGAGCACGCGCATGCCGAGGGCGCGGGCGGCGCGCGCGATGGCGCGGCCGATGTCGCCGAGGCCGACGATCACGAGCGTCTTGCCGCCCAGGCGGTCGGGCAGGACGTGGTCGATCCAGCGCCGCTGGCGCTGCGCGTCGAGGTACGCGGCCATGCGCTGGGTCACCCACGCGCACCAGCCGACGACGTACTCGGCCATCCAGGGCCCGAACACCCCCGGCGCGCGCGTGACGACGACGCCGGGGCGGAGCTCGGGGACGAGCGCCCAGTCCACGCCCGCGCCCATGACCTGCAGCCACCGCAGGCGCGCGGCCTTCGCCCAGAGGTGCCGCGGGAACTGCCAGGCGTAGAGGGCGTCGGCCTCGGCGACGAGCGGCTCGGCCTCGGAGGGCGTCGCCGCGGTGCGGAGGACGATCCGGCCCCGGGGCGCGCGGACGAGCGCGGCGTACTTCGGGTCGGCGTGGTAGACGAGGACGGTCGGACGCGTCACCGGAGCAGCGCGTCCTCCGCCGTGAAGTCGACCGGGCGCCGGTCGAGCCCCTCGCGCAGGTACCACTCGAACGTCTGGGCGAGGCCCGCCGGGAGCGTGTGGCGCGGCCGGATGCCGAGCGCGCTGCGGACCTTCGTCGTCGTGTAGACCGCGTGACAGTCGTAGGCCAGGTTCTGGCCGAACGGCACCGGCGCGCCGCCGCGCGGCGTCTCGCGGTGGACCAGCGTGAGCGGCCGCGTGAGCACGTCGGCGATCAGCTCGACGAAGCCGACCTGCGTGACGGCCTCCTCGCCGGTGACGTTGTACGCCTGCCCGAACGCCGCGCGGACGCCGAGCATCGCCGCCATCGCGTCGGCGAGGTCCTCGACGTGCCCGAACTGGCGGAGCCAGCCGCCCGCGCCGGGCACGAGGATCGGCCGCCCGCGCAGGAGCCGGTCGAAGAAGAAGGTCTCGTTGTTCCGGGTGTTCAGCGGCCCGTAGACGTGCGTCGGGCGGACGAGCGTCACGCCGAGGCCGCGCTCGCGGTGCCAGCGGAGCAGCACGTCCTCGCCCTCGATCTTGTTGCGGGCGTACTCGCCCCAGTAGAGGCTGCGCGGCGTGTCCTCGTGGTACGGGATCGGCAGCGCGTGGTCGTGGACGCGGCCCGTCGAGACGAAGAGCGCGTGGCCCACGCGGCCCTCGAGCGCCCGCAGCAGCGCCTCGACGTCGGCGGCGGTCGTCGGGGCGTAGGCGACGTCCACCAGCGCGTCCACGCGCTCGCCCGCGAGCGTGCGCGCCAGGGCGCCGTGGTCGAGGCGGTCGCAGACGAGCGCGCGGACGCCCGCCGGCAGGCGCGCGGGGCTCCGCCCGCGGTTCAGCACGGCGACGTCGTGGCCGTCGCGCCGCAGGGCCTGCACGAGGTGCAGGCTGACGAACTCGGTGCCGCCGACCACGAGCACCCGCACGTCAGCCGACCGAGATCGCCAGGCAGGTCGTCGTGCGGGTCACGCCGTCGATCGTCCCGATCTCGTCGGTGACGAGCCGGCCGACGGCGTCGAGCGTGGGCCCCTCGACGACCGCGATGAAGTCGAAGGGGCCCGTCACCGCGTCGAGGTGGACGACGGTCGAGGCGCCGCCCTCGACCTTCGAGAGCTCCTTCTTCACGGCCTTGGTCTTGCCCGCCGCCGTCTCGATGAGCACGTACGCCCTGGTGCGCTTGCCGGCCGCCTTCGTCATCGCGCCCCTCCCGCCGGCGGATCACCGCCGGGCATCGCCCAGCGCCTTCGCGAGCGTCGAGCGGAACCAGGCGCTCCGCTCGACGAGCTTCGCCCCCTCCACGTCCACCCGGGTGCCGCGCTCGTCCGCGTGGTTCGCCGGGTCGAACCGCGCCGTCAGCTTCGTGCTCGCCCGGGCGACCCGCAGCGTCAGCCGCTCGCCGACGCTCTCGTCGCCGAGGCGTGCGATGACGAGGTAGAAGCCCTGCGCGTCCGTCTCGCCGAGGTACGAGAAGCCCGTCTTGTCCCGCACCAGCTCGACGGTCCGGCCGCGCAGGGGCTGGCCGCGCGCGTCCTTGACGAAGCCGAGGACGGTGAAGCGGTAGAACACCTCGTGCTCCGCCGCCGCGGGACCCGCGGCGAGCGCGAGCGCCACCGCCAGGGAGAGCGCCACCGCGCGCGTCACGCGGCTCAGTCTAGCAGATGGGCGCGCAGGAGCGAGCGGTGGCAGCGCGCCTCGTCGGGGCACCCGCAGAGGAGCGTCACGCGGCCGCGGCGCGCCAGCGCGCGCACGCGGGCCACGGCCGCCCGGGCCTCGGGCCGCGCCAGGCCCGCGCGGTACCGCCGCCGGTACTCGGCCCAGCCCAGCGTGCCGGCGCGGAAGGCGCGCAGCAGGGGGAGCACGGGGCCGAGCTCCTTTTCCCAGACGTCGACGCGCGCCTTGCGGATCCCGCGGGGCCAGAGGCGCATGACCAGGACGCGCGTGCCGTCGCGGGGTCCGGGGCGCTCGTAGACGCGCCGGGTCGCGATCACGACGTCCGGAGCCGCTCCAGCGGCTTCCTGAACTTCTCGCACGGGTCGGCGTCGTCGTTGCGGGGCGTGAACCAGACGTAGTCGAAGGGGAGCGTGCGCTCGCCCTCGTCCAGGTACCCGGCGGGCGTCGCCGCCCTCGTCTGCACCTCGAGGAAGGCGAGGCTCGCGAGCGTCGCGCCGGGCTCGCGCCGGAGCAGGTGCAGGGGCACGCCGCGGTCGCGGCGGACGTGGCCCGCGCCCGCGATCAGGACCGCGCCGTCGCGCCGGCCGGCGCGCACGAGCGCCTCGGCGAGCCGGGCGTCACGCGCCCACTGGGTGTCCACCATCTTCTCGATCAGCGCGTCGGCCCCCTGACCGCAGTGCGATTCCCGGATCTCCCGCGCCATCGCCGCGCGCGCGGCCGGGGCGAGGGGCTGCTCGAGGCCGAGCTCGCGCCGCAGCGCCGGCCCGAGGCCCTCCACGCCGCCGGCGCGGAGGGCGCGGAGCGCGGCGCGCGAGAGGTTCGTCGCGACGATCGGCAGGCCCGCGTCCAGCGCGGCCTGGGCGATCGGCTGGTACTGCGCCCAGTCGGGCCAGCCGGAGTCCTTCCAGCCGACCGCGTGGCCCAGCCCCGCCGCGTCCCTGGGCGATTGCGCCAGCCACCGCGCGAGCGCGGCGCTCTGGTCGGTCGCGAGCATCTCGAAGCCGACCGCCGGCCGGCGCCCGGCGGCGGCGAGGGCCCGCACGAGCCGTGCCTGGAGGACGTGGTGGTCGGGGTTGTCGTGGCGCTCGCCGAGGAGCACGTAGCGGCTCGCCGCGAGGCGCGCGACGAGCTCGCGCGGCGAGACGAACCCGTCGGCGCGGACGTCCAGGATCTTGCCCGCCAGCGGATGCGTGCGGCCGAGCGGGCTCCGCCAGTCGGTCCAGTACACGGGCGCGCAGCCGGCGAGGAGCAGCGCGAGGGCGGCGGCGCCCCGGCGGACGCTCGGCCTCACCGCGGGGCGCCCAGCGTGCCCTCGCGGGTCGTCAGCGTCACGCCGCCGTCGACGACCAGCGTCTGGCCGGTGACCCAGCGCGCCTCGTCGCTCGCCAGGTACACGGCGCCCCAGCCCACGTCCCAGGCCGTCCCCTCGGTGCCGAGCGCGGTGGCGCGCCGCCGGCGCTCGCGCGCCTCGGCGCCGAGGCTCTCCACCATCGGCGTCCAGACGGCGCCCGGCGCGATCGCGTTGACCCGGATGCCCCGGGCGCCGAGCTGCACGGCGACGGAGCGGACGAAGCCGATGACGCCCGCCTTGGCGGCCGCGTACGCGGTGCGGCCGTGGCCGCGGAGCGCCGCGACCGAGGACACGCAGACGACGCTGCCGCCCCGGCGCGCGACCAGCGCCGGCACCGCGGCGCGCGTGGCGAGGAACATGGACTTGAGGTCCACGGCCAGCACGTGGTCCCACTCGTCCTCGGGCGTGTCGAGCAGGTCCTTGCGCGACTCGATCCCGACGTTGTTCTGCAAGATATCGAGCCCGCCCCAGCGCTCGACCGCCCCCCGCACCATGGCCTCGCAGTCGGCCGCGCGCGTGACGTCGGCCGCGAGCGCCGCGGCCTCGCCGCCCTCGCCGCGGATGAGCCCCACGGTCTCCTCGGCGCGCGCGCCCACCTGGTCGACGCAGAGCACGCGCGCGCCCTCGCGCGCGAAGAGGATCGCCGTGGCCTTGCCGTTGCCGAGCCCCGGGCCGCGCGAGCCCGCGCCCGTGACGATCGCCACCTTGCCCCGGAGCCGGTCGCTCATGGTCCGGGAGAGCATACTCCCGAACGCGCGCCGGCACATCCCGCGGCGACGGCGTGCTAGAATCCCGGAGGCTGGTCACGCATCCGGGAGGTGGCCGATGGCCGCTCGCTCCGTTCTCGTCGCTCTCGTCACCGCCGGCGCGGTCTCCGTCGCGGGGGTCGCCACCGCGGGCGCGCCCACGGAGCAGCTCCGGCGCAGCATCGAGCTCGTCCTGAAGGTCGTGCAGGACCCCGCGCTCAAGGCCGAGGCGAAGGCGGCCGAGCGCCGGGCGATGATCCGCACGATCGCCAACGAGATCTTCGACTTCGCCGAGATCTCCCGCCGGAGCCTCGGCCCGCACTGGCGCGGCCGCAACCCCGCCGAGCAGCGGGAGTTCGTGCGGCTGTTCGGCGATCTCCTCGAGCACGCCTACGTCAGCAAGATCGAGGGCTACTCGGGCGAGCGCATCCTCTACGTGAACGAGCAGATGGACGGGGACGTGGCGACCGTGCGGACCAGGCTCGTCACCAAGCAGGGGACCGAGGTCCCGCTCGACTACCGGATGCTCAAGGAGGGCGATCGCTGGCGCGCCTACGACGTGCTCATCGAGGGCGTGAGCCTCGTCGCGAACTACCGCGTGCAGTTCAACTCGATCATCCGCCGGGCGTCCTACCAGGAGCTGGTCGTGAAGCTGCGCGCCAAGACGAGCGAGCCCATCGAGCGCCCCGCGGCGCCGCGGCCCAAGCTCGAGGCGCCGCCCGCCGGCCCGCAGCGCCAGTCACCCTAGCGCGGATTATTTATGAACGACCGTCGCGCGAGGCGGACGGGTCCTGTCGCCGGGTGCGGCCCCCTGCGGGGACCGCACCCTGCGCCACCCGCCCGGTCGCGCCAGCGCCGTTCGCGAATCACGCGGGCTAGGGATCGGAGCTGCGGATGAGCCGGGCGTAGAAGCGAACGACATCGCCATAGTCGGCGACGGCGATCCGCTCGTTCGGCCCGTGAACCCTCCGGAGGTCCCCGGGACCCGCGCGCAGCGGCACGAACCGATAGACGCTCGCGCCGAGGGTCGCGTAGTGCCGGCTGTCGGTGGTCGCGACGGTCAGGTACGGGGCGACCACGACCCCCGGGAAGGTCTGGCGGATCGTCCGCGCGAGCACCTCGAAGCTCGGCGCGCTCGCCGACGACACCGGGGACGGCTCGCTGGCGCCCGCCAGGGGCCGAACGTGCACCCGCGGATCGTCGATCGCGCGGCGGACGTGGTCGAGCACGCGGGCGATGGTGTCGCCCGGCAGGATCCGGACGTTCACGACCGCCCGCGCTCTGGTCGGCAGCACGTTGTTCCGGTCGCCGGCCTCGAACAGGGTGGGGGCGAGGGTCGTGCGTATCGCGGCGTTCCCCTCGGCGGACGCGGCCAGCCGCCACTCCACGAGCGGGCCGAAGAGCCAGAGGTTGGCGACGAGGGCGCGCTCGGGGAAGGACATCTCCGGTCCGAGGTGCGTCAGGGTCTGCCGGGCGACGCCGGCCAGCCGCCGCGGCATCGGCTGCTGCTCGAGGCGCCGAATCGCGGCGCTCAGGAGGCCGATGGCCGTGTGGGCCGGCGGGCGCGAGGCGTGCCCGCCCACGTCCGTGACGGTGAGCTCCACATCGAGGTAGCCTTTCTCGGCGATCCCGACCAGCGCCACGGGCGCCGCCACCCCGGCGACGATCCCGTCGGTGATCACGCCGCCCTCGTCGAGGAGGTACCGCGGCCGGACGCGCCTGGCGCGAAGGAGCCTCGCGATGGCGGCGGCGCCCTCGCTCCCGCCGACCTCCTCGTCGTGGCCGAAGGCCAGGTGGAGCGTTCGCCGGGGGGTGAAACCCTGCGCCAGCAAGAGCTCCACGGCCTCCAGCAGGCCCAGGACGCTCACCTTGTGGTCCATGGCGCCCCGACCCCAGACGTAGCCGTCGGCGATCCGCCCGGCGAAGGGCGGATGGGTCCAGTCGGCCTCGACCCCGGCGGGCACGACGTCCAGGTGAGCCACGAAGAGAAGGGGGTCGGCCATGGTGGTGCCCGGCCAGGTGTAGAGGAGGCTGTAGCGTCCAACGACCTCGCGCTCGAGCGCGCGATGCGCTCGGGGGAAGGCCTGGCCGAGGTAGTCGTGGAAGCGCAGGAACTCGGCGCCGTCGACCTGGGCGGGATCGGGGTGTGAGACCGTCCGGAACCGGATGGCTCGCCCCAGCCGTGCGGCGGCCTCCGCGACATCCACGGCGATGGCCGCTCCGGGATCGACCGCCACCTGCCTGGACGCGAAGGACAGCGCCTGCCCGAGGACCACGAGCAGCAGGGCGGCGAGACCCAGGCCGATGGCGAGGATCGCCTGCCGCGTGCGCCGACGAACCGGCACGGCTACTCGACCGGCAGTGGCTCGTCGATCCTGAACGAGACACCGCGGTCGCTGAAGTAGAGCACCTTGCCCGTGCAGGGGAATTCCCCGTCCGCCCCGGTGAGGACCTCCAGGCGGTAGCTCTGGCCGACCGTCAGCGCCGCGATGGGCAGATTGCCGACGCAGAGGCCGTGAGCGCCGGCGTCCACCGCGTGCCCCACGACCGGCTCGGCGCCGGCCCACAGGCGGACCAGCCACGACACCGGTGTGCGCTGGTGCCGCCGGCGCTCGACGGACGGCGGCGCGGCCACCGCCGCGTCGGCCGCGGCCGTGAGCCGGTAGGCACGCACGGGATGCGCGACGTTCTTCAGCGACTGCGGGCCGAGGTCCTCGGCCGGGAACTCGTCACCGAGCCGGCGCCGCGTCTCCTCGCTCATCACCAGCGCGCCCCCCTCGGCCAGCGCGGCCAGCCGGGCGGCCAGGTTCGTGGTGGGACCCGAGGCCGTGTAGGTCCACCGGGCGCCCGCGGCGCCCTCGATCTTGGTGGCGCCGACCGACGCCACCCCGGAGTTCACCCCCACGTGCATGGTGATCGGCTCGAACTGTCCGTGCAGCTCCCGGTTGATCCGCTGACTCTGCCGATGGATCCCCAGGGCCGCCAGCACCGCCGACCGGGCGTGCTTGCCCGGATCCGGATCCCGGAAGATGACCATGAGGCCGTCGCCGGCCGTCTCGTTGACGTCGCCGCCATGCTTCATGATCTCGTCCAGGAAGGCGCTGAAGTAGCGCTCCACGAGCCGGTTCACCTGCTCCAGCTCCATCTGGGCGCTGAGCCGGGTGTAGCCGGTGATGTCCGCGAACAGCACCGAGACGTCGGCCTCGCGCTTGTCGAAGACCGGAGCCTCCGGGGACTCCTCGATCAGGTCCTGGACGGTCTTGGGGACGAACTTGGCCAGGTTGGTCTTGATGGACTCGAGGATCTGGATGCGGCGGAGGCTCGCCGCGAGCTCCTCCGCGTAGCGCACCACCTCTTCGTGGGCGTGCGCGTTCTGGATCGCCACGGCGGCCTGACTCGCCATGGTCGTGAGGAGGTCGACGTCTTCCCGCGCGTAGAACTCCCCGGACTTCTTCTCGCCGAGGGCCAGCACGCCCTTGACCTCGTCCCGGTAGACGAGCGGGACCGCGAGCGAGGCCCCCACCGCGGCGAAGCTCGCCAGACAGCCTTCGCGCGCCTCCACGTAGCGTGGATCCTCGTCCAGGTCGTACCTGGTGAGCAGCGCTCGCTCCTCGCGGATCAGGGCCAGGAGGGGATCGTCGTAGCCGATGGCCGCCTGGGGGACCGCGGCCGCCACCTCGTTCACCCGATCGCCGACGACGAACGTGCGGCACTCGCGCCGCTCGGACGCGAGCACGATCAGGGCCGCCCGGTCGACGAACATCTCCTTCCGGACGGTGCCGATCACGTGCTGGACGATCTGGTCCAGGTTCAGCATGGAGGCGAGCGCGTTGCTCACGGCGCTGATCGCTTCCTTGTAGTCGAGCTTCCTCCGGAAGAAGACGCGGTCCACGGTGCCCTGGACCTTGCGGTTCACCGGGTTGAAGAAGAGGACGACCGACAGGGCGAAGATGATCGGGCTGATCCGCCCCCCGCCCTCGCCGAACGCCGCCAGGATGAGCTGGTTCATCACGGTCTGCGTCGAGAGGTAGGTCACGCCGACCAGGGCGGTCATGATGCCGTAGCCGACGGCGCGCTTGATATAGACGTCGACGTCGAAGAGGTTGTGGCGGGCGATGGCGTAGGCGATGGACGCGGGGAAGATGAGGATCGGGATCGCGAGGACGTTGGTCTGGAGCGTCACGCCGAGGAAGGCCCCGCCCACCACGGCCGAGTAGCGGGCGAGCGCCGGGATGGGAAAGGCCAGGGCGGCGCCGACGAGCAGCACCTTCGCGCGCTGCCGGGCCAGCGGCGAGGCGTTCCGGAGCCAGGCGTGCAGGGTGGACGCGAGGAGGAGGAGGGCGCCCGCCACGGCGTAGAGCCGGGTCGCCCGCTGGAGCAGGACGTAGGGGCCGCGGCCGTAGAAGACCTCGTAGGGGACCGCGATCGCGAGGGCGAGCGCGTACGGCGCCAGCAGCACCCACGGGTGGTCGCGGGCGAGGCGGCGCTTTTCCGGGAAGACCAGGGCCAGGTGGACGAACGCCGCCGGCAACAAGGCGTCCGCGAGCAGGTAGAGGCGCACGAAGCCCCAGTGGGTGGCGAAGACGTCGAAGGAGATGATGGAGTAGATCCCGAGGAGGAAGCAGGCGACCAGGAGCGCGAAGCTCGCCTCGGCGTCCGGCTTGAGGACGAAGGCGACGACGCCGATGAGGACGAAGGCCAGCCCGGAGAAGAACGTGATGCCGAAGATGGTCGCCCAGTCGGTCCAGTCGAAGCGCATCGTGGGCACCGAGACCTCGACCTCGGCGCCGCGCCGGGCGATCAGGTAGTCGACCGGGTGGCCGGCCGGGGTGGCGGCGACGATCGCGTCCAGCGCGCGCATCGACGTGATCGGGCGGCCGTTCGCCGAGACGATCCGGTCCGGATTCTGGACGCCCGCGTCCGGCCCGGTCCAGTGGTACTGGCCCACGGTGGCGACGACCATGCGCGGGTTGACCAGGAACCCGGCGAAGGGCCGGTCGAGCCAGCCGAGGGCGTTCACGAAGACGACGGCGCTCGCGGCCGCCACGACCAGGATCAGCCCGAAGAAGGTGAGCCGCGCCGCGAGCTGAGGGCGGGCGAGCCCGGTGAGCGTGAGGATCCGGCGCACGGGCGACTGAAACCGCGCGCGACCGGCGGCGCGCGGCCGCCCGGAGGGCGCGAGGGTGACGGCCTCAGTGTCGCGCGCCATGCTCCTCGTCGGGTGATGCCCTCCTCCGGCGCGGGCGGAAGCGCGCGCCTCCCCAGACCAGGAGGGTGACGGCCACCATGATATACGCGAAGACGTCACCGTAGAGGGTGTACGGGGTCGGCCCGCGGGCGGGGGAGACGCCGCCGACCAGGACGCCCTCGACGAACAGGTCCCGGCCCCCGGGGCCCGTGAGCCGGCGGGTGACCCGGCCGAACGGATCGATGAGCGCCGAGACCCCGGTGTTCGCCGCCCTGGCGATCGCTACCCCGTTCTCCGCCGCGCGGAACGCGCTCATGGCCAGGAGCTGGTAGGGCGCGGCCGTCTTCTCGAACCAGGCCTCGTTGGTGGCGACGATCATGAACCGCGCCCCGCCCCTGACGAACTCGCGGAAGAGGTCGGGGAAGATCGCCTCCCAGCAGATCACGGCACCGAAGGGCACCCCGCCGACGGCGAAGCGCGTGTACCGCTCGCCCGCCAGGAACTTGCCCGTCGCCGCCGCGATCGCGCGCGGCCACGTCAGGACGCTCCCGAGGGGCTCGTACTCGCCGAACGGCACGAGCCGGATCTTCCGGTACTGCCCGCGGATCGCCCCGTCGGGGGCGAAGAGATACAGGCTGTTGTAATAGCGGTCGCCGACGTCCCGCCGGCTGAACTTCGCGTGCTCGGCGCTCCCCACCAGGAGGTGACTGCGCGTCTCGATGGCGACCCGGGCGATCGCGCGCTTGAGCTCGGGCTCGTGCTCGACGTCGCCCGGCACGGCGGTCTCGGGCCAGACGATGAGCAGCGGCGACGACCGGGCCGCCTCCCGCGTGAGGGCGGCGTATCGGTCGAGGATCGTCTGCCGCCGCGAGCGGTCCCACTTCTGGTTCTGGGGGATGTTGCCCTGGACCAGCGCGATGGTCGCCTCCTCGGGGGG